>Ga0247704_1000375_pt1 | contig 12688 bp, 14 predicted proteins | sample 41W_NmetaG_FD_189042 | JGI IMG/M metagenome (GOLD analysis project Ga0247704, IMG submission 189042) | Soil microbial communities from hillslope of Landscape Evolution Observatory, University of Arizona, Oracle, AZ, United States - 4-1-W_N | ecosystem: Engineered > Artificial ecosystem >...
GGCCACGCCCTCGGGTCCTACGAGGGCGTGGCCCAGCTCCTCCCAGCTGAGCGTCCGGCCGTCGACGATTACGTCGAAGGGCTCGCCCATCTCCCGGCCCTCGCCCCACACCAGCCGGCCGGCGACCTCGTCGTCGACCAGCAGCCAACCCGGGCCATGGGGGTTGGGCTCCAGGTACCGGCGGGACACCTCGGCCTCGGCGTGGGCCCGCAGTCGAGCGAGCAGCTCGCCCACATCGGCGTCGTGAGAGCCGAGGACGGAGAACTGGAACCCCTCGCCGGTGGGAGCACCCACCTCCTCAAGCTCGACCACGATGCCGGTCGGAGCCCGCCACGGCCGGGGCTGCATGCGGTGGCGCTTGCCGTCGGGCCCGGTGAGGACGAACGCCGGAGGCGGTGGGCCGAGCTCGGCCAGACCGGTGATCCGGGCCACCCGGCGATCGGCGCAGCCGTCGCACAGGGGCGTGTCGTCGAGGTGGACCCGCACGTCGCCGCTGCCGCAGTCCTCGCACCTGTCGCCGGCCACGGCGGGACATTACGTCCGCCAGGAGGCGCCCCGAGGGGCGCGCATGGCACCCGCCACGTCACGCCCCGTCGCGCCGCGGGATGAGCGCGACTGAGGAGTCTCCCGGGGTGTCCCGGCCCGGTGTTCGCTTCAGGTGCCGGCCCATCCAGGGTCGGCATGGAGGAAGCACCATGAGGATGACCACCAGCGTCGTCGTCATCGACGACGCCACCCAGACCCGCGCCGCCGTTGCCGGCTTCCTGGCCGGCTACTGCGGTGCCACCCGGCGCAGCTACGCCACCGACCTACGCATCTTCGCCGCCTGGTGCGCCGAAGCCCGCCTCGAGCTGTTCGCCGTCCGCCGAGCCCACCTCGAGCTGTTCGGCCGGTGGATGGAGGAGAACGGCAAGATGCGCTCCACCGTGGCCCGGCGCCTGTCCACCCTGGCGAGCTTCTACCGCTACTGCGAGCAGGAATCCCTGATCGAGCGCAACCCCGCCGCCAATGTCCGCCGACCCAAGGTCGACTACGAGTCCCGCACGCTCGGCCTGGACCGCAACGAGCTGGGCGCCTTCCTGGTCCAGGCGGGCCTCGGCTCAGCCCGCGACCACGCCCTGGCGTCCCTGCTCGCGCTCAACGGCCTGCGCATCTCCGAGGCCCTCGGTGCCGACATCGCCGACCTCGAGTACCAGCGTGGCCACCGGACGCTCAAGATCCTCCGCTAGGGACGGAAGCACGCAGTCATCCCCCTGGCTCCGCGCACGTCGAGGGCGCTCGACCTGTACATCGGCGAGCGCACGGCAGGGCCGATCTTCGTCGGCGCCAAGGGGGCGCGGATGGACCGCTACGCGGCGGACCGCATGGTCAAGCGCCTGGCCCGACGGGCCGGGATCACCAAGCGGATCAGCCCCCACAGCCTGCGCCACAGCTTCATCACCGCCGCCCTCGATGCTGGCGTGCCGCTGCGCGACGTGCAGGAGGCGGCCAGCCACGCTGATCCCCGCACCACCATGCGCTACGACCGGGGCCGCGGGTCCCTGGACCGCCACGCGACCTACGTCGTCGCTACCTTCCTGGCCGGCGCCACCCGCTGACGAACACGGAGCGGGCGTTATCGAGTGGCGGTAACGCCCGCACCCGCCGGATATCGGGTGGCGTCCGCAGCGGTTCCGCCCCAGCGATTTGGGTGCTGATCTGGTCGGTGGGCGAGTGATACCGGGCGGCTACGACCCGGCACTGCTCCTACGGTTTCGCACGCCGCTCGTGCCGCTGCACGGTTGGTCGATCCGCGGGACCGCAAACTCGGCCGATGCGCGGCGGTGCACCGCTGCGCCGTTACGACGAGGCCGAGGTGGCGAGGAGCTCAGCCAGAAGGCCCTGGACCCTGCCGTCGATCTCTTCGATGATCGGCCGCACCGCGTCGACGTTCTGGCCGGCGGGGTCGTCGAGTTGCCAGTCCAGGTACCGCTTGCCCGGGTAGTCCGCCAGCACGGTAACGGGTCGAACCCCCTCGAACCTCGCAGTCATCCCACGGGGCGGGAGCCACGTCTGCAGCGCATCGCGGCCTACGAGGCGTGGAACACGGGCCACCGGGGCGTCAATGACACGCGAGCTGCGGTCCGTTCGAGGCATCACAAGGAGTTACGAGCCGTCCCGGTCTCAACCAGGTCCCCTCGTAACGGCCATCTGCGATCAGGTGACGTCGATCTCGGTAACCATGCCGGCGTCGTAGTGGCCGGGCTGGTGGCATCCGATGAGGAGGCCGTCGTCCTCTGCTCCGAATGTGTGGGTCAACTCAGCCGTGTCGCCCGGTTCGACCGTGATGCCTTCGCCGTCTTCGTCATGGCCCCCATGAGCGTCAGCCATGTCGGCGGCGTGGTCGGCCTGCGCACTCTTGTCACCGATGAAGGCGTCATGGGCCACCTCGCCGCTGTTCCCGAAGACGAAGCGGACCGTCTCACCTGCCGCCACGTCGATGACCTCGGGTTCAAAGGCGATGTCGACCATGTCGACCTCGACGGTGCGATCTGCACTACCCCGATCGGGGCTTGCGGCTTTGTCATCGCCGCAGGCGACGAGGGTGAGGAGCAGGACGCAGGCAAGGGCGACGGTTCGGGTTCTGGTCACGGGGCTGTCTCCTGGTGATCAATCTGCGGCGGGTTGCGGTGGCGTGGTGGGCTGGTCGAGGGAAGCCGGTCTGAGGTCGACTCGTCGGAGGAGCTGGGCGTTGGCGGCCACGACGATGGTGGAGGCGCTCATCAGCACGGCGGCGACGGCGGGGGGCATGGAGACGCCGGCCCAGGCGAGGGCCCCGGCGGCGATGGGGATGGCGGCGAGGTTGTAGCCGGCGGCCCACCAGAGGTTCTGCAGGCTCTTGCGGTAGGCGGCCTTGGAGAGCCGGATGATCCCGACGACGGCCCGGGGATCGGAGCTGGCCAGAATGAGGCCGGCCGATTCGATGGCGACGTCGGTGCCGGCGCCGATGGCGATGCCCACGTCGGCGCGGGCAAGGGCGGGGGCGTCGTTCACGCCGTCGCCGACCATGGCGACCTTGAGGCCCCGGGCCTGGAGGTCGGCGACCTTGGCGTCCTTGTCCTCGGGCAGAACCTCGGCGAAGACCTCGTCGACGCCGAGGTCGGCGCCGACGGCGTCGGCCACCTGGCGGGCGTCGCCGGTGATCATCACGACACGTCGACCCATGGACTGGAGCTCGCGGACGGCGGCACGGGCCTCGGGGCGGATCTCGTCCTCGAGGGCGAGGGCCCCGACGATGGCCTCGCCGCGGACGAGGTAGAGAACTGCGGCGCCGCGATCCTTCCAGCCTTGCGACCAGGTGGCCAGCTCGGTGGGCTCCTCGAGGGATCGTTCCCGCAGGAGGGCCGGTCCGCCGACGGCGTAGCGGTCGCCGTCGACTGACGCCTCGACGCCTCGACCCGTGATGGACCGAAAGTCAGTCGCGGTGGGCACCGGTCCGCGGCTTCGGGCGTAGGCGACGATGGCGTTCGCGAGGGGGTGCTCGCTGTCGGACTCGACGCCGCCGGCCAGGCGCAGAACCTCCTCGTCACTGATGCCGGCGCCGGCGACCCCGACGACGGTGTGCTCCCCCTTGGTGAGCGTGCCGGTCTTGTCGAACAGGATGGCGTCGACGATCCGGCTCTCCTCGAGCGCGAGCCGGTCCTTGACGAGAATGCCGTTGCGGGCCGCCATGGCCGACGACAACGACGTGGTCAGCGGGATCGCGAGCCCCAGGGCGTGGGGGCAGGAGATGACCAGCACGGTCACGACCCGCACCACGGCATCGTCGGAGTCGCCGATGCTCAGCCACACAACCGCTGTGACGGCCGCGGCCGCGGTGGCCACGTAGAACAGCAGAGCAGCGGCGCGGTCGGCCAGCGCTTGCGCTCGCGAACGTGACTCCTGGGCCTGGGCGACGAGACGCTGGATGCCGGCGAGCGTCGTCTCCTCGCCGAAGGCGTCCACCCGCACCCGGATCGCGGAGTCCGTCGACACGGTGCCTGCCACGACGCGGTCGCCGGGGTCCTTGCCCACGGGCTTGGACTCGCCGGTGATCATCGACTCGTCGAGCTCCGCGGAGCCGCCGACGATCTCGCCGTCGGCCGGCACCCGCCCGCCCGAGCGGACCAGAACCACATCACCGGCCCGGAGCTCATCGAGGGCGATCGTCTCGACCTCGCCGTCGGCGCCGACGCGCTCGGCCTCGTCGGGCAGCAGCGCAGCCAGGGCGGCTAGGGCGTCCTGGGCCTGGCCAAGGGCCTTCATCTCCTGCCAGTGCCCGAGCAGCATGATCGTGACGAGGAGGGACAGCTCCCACCAGAAGTCGAGGTCGAACCAGTCCAGCGAGGTCGCCATCGACGCGCCGTAGGCGACCGTGATGGCCATCGCGATCAGCAGCATCATCCCGGGCTGGCGCTCGTGGATCTCACGGCGACCGCCCTCGAGGAAGGGCCAGCCACCCCAGAGGAAGATGACGGAGCCGAGAACCGGACCGACCCACTCCGTCCCGTAGAAGTCGAGGTCGTAACCGAACCAGTCCATGACCATGTGGCTGGTCACGACCACCGGCACGGTCAGCAGCAGGCTCCACCAGAACCGCCGCCGGAACATCTCCACGTGGTGGCCAGCGTGCTTGCCGTGGCCGCCACCATGCCCGCCGTGGTTCCCGTGCCCGGAAGGCTGATGACCCTCGCGGGCACCGAACTGGGCATGAGACGGCTTGTGGTCCGTGTGATCCTGCGTTGGCGTCGCCGTGGCCGCATCTGCGATCGCGTGGTTCATGGCCGGCTCCTGGTCTCGGGCGTGCGGGTGTTCTGGACGGATCTATCTCGGACGTAGAGAAGCTCGGGGTAGTCGTGCCCGTGTGGCGCCGCGGTGTAGCCGGGACCGGTCTTCACGAGGACTACGTGGAAGCCGTCGGCTACTCCCAGGACCTTGCCCCGGGCATCGCCGGCGGTCCCCCATGGGATCCCGTCGACGCCGGAATCCCGGCGGATGTCCCAGCCCTCAAGGCTCGGTGGGTTGCCGACGTGAGCGGAGTTCATCACGTTGCTCCTACTTGGTGAGTCGGAAGGATCTGGCGAGTCACCGGGCTGGAGCTCACGCGCCGTTCGCCGGTCGGTCGACCGGAAGGCCGTGCTCGACCCAGTCCTCCTTGCCACCCTCGTAGACCCGAACATCGGAGTAGCGGAGATCCTCGAGCTGGCGAGCGACGATGCGGGAGCTGTCGCACCTGCCGCTGCAGTACACGACGATCCGCGTGTCGATGTCTGGGATGAGGACGGGCGCGAGCCGATCGGCCTGCCCTGGCGGGATGTTGATGGCGCCGGGTAGGTGAGCGTCCGCGAAGTAGGCGGCGCCGAGCGCCTCGACGAGGACGGGCGGCTCTGGTTCCTCCATCTCTCGCCGGAGGTCGGTGCGCGTGATCGATGTGGGCACGGGTGCGGGGCTCCTCGGTGGTGCGATGGCCGTAGTAGACGCGATCGACCTGTCATGGACCTTGCACGGGGGGTTGGGCGACCACCGGACGGAGAAAGGCGCCGCAGTACCCTGGTCGGGGTGGAGTTCCATATCCTCGGACCGCTTCGTGTCCAGGAGGGTGGAGCCGAGGTCGAGATCAGGCGAGGAATCTCCCGCACGTTGCTCATCGCGCTGCTGCTTCGCGCCCGTGAAACTGTCGGCGCCAGCTCGTTGATGGAGCTGATGTGGGGGGATGACCAGCCCCGCAACCCGGCGAACGCGCTCCAGATTCAGATCTCCTACCTGCGCAAGACGCTTTCGTCAGGCTCAGCGTCGGCCCGGCAACCGATCGTCACTCGGCCGGGGGGCTACGCGCTCGACATCGAGCCCGACGCCGTCGACGCGGTTCGCTTTGAGCGGCTGCTCGCGGACGCCTCGCCGGTCGAAGCGGTGCGATCCGACGCCATGGTCGATGCCCAGCTGCGGGCGATCGACGAGGCGCTCGCACTGTGGCGGGGGGAGGCGCTGTCGGATGTCGCCGGCGAGTCGTTCGCGCAGGGCACCACGACGCGCTTGGAGGAGATGCGCTGGAATGCCCGGGAGCGGCGGATCGATCTCCTCCTTACCATCGGGCGGCACCGCGAGGTGGTGGGTGAGCTCGGCGCGCTGGTCTCAGAGCAGCCCTTGCGGGAACGGTTCCACGAACAGCTGGTGCTGGCGCTGTACCGCTGCGGACGGCAAGCGGACGCCCTGCGCGCCTTCGAGGCCGCTCGGACGACCCTGATCGACGAGCTGGGGCTGGATCCGGGCCCGGCCCTTCAGGCCATGGAGCGCAACGTGCTGTCGCAGGACCCGTCACTGGACTGGCAGCCGTTCACACCCGCCCCCGTGGTCGTCGAGCCCATCTCGACGGAGCCCGCCGAATGGCGCCGCAACTTCGTCCCCGCGCCCTTGACGGCGCTCATCGGCCGGGACACCGAGGTGGGCCGTGTTCGGGACCTCCTGGCCAGATCCAGGCTCGTCACGCTCACCGGACCGGGCGGTGCCGGCAAGACGCGTCTGGCCATCGACATCGCCGCCAGAGAGGCCGCCAACGGAAGGGTCTGGTACGTCGATCTCAGCTCCGTCGACCTCCCTGAGCTCGTTGCTTCCGCCGTCGCCGGGGCGCTCGGCGCCACGACGGGCCCCAACGAGGACGCCGGCGACGTGGTGGCATCAGCGCTGGCGGCCGAGACGGGGCTGCTCGTGCTCGACACCTGCGAACACGTCTTGGCCGGTGCCTCGAAACTCGCCAGCACGGTGCTGCACAGAGCCCCGGGCATGAGGGTGCTGGCGACCAGCCGTCGTCCCCTGGCCGTGACCGGCGAGGCCGCCTGGCCCGTTCCGCCCCTCGGGCTAGCACCTGTGGACGCCGAGCCGATCGAGGCGATCCGCTCCTCGCCGGCCGTGACCCTCTTCTGCGAACGGGCCCAGGACGTCCGGCCCGACTTCGAGCTCTCCGCCGACAACGCGGCAGACGTTGCCGGGATCTGTCTGGCGCTCGACGGGCTCCCGCTCGCCATCGAGCTCGCAGCGGCCCGTGCCGACGTACTGTCCCCGAGCGCGATCCTCGACCGGCTGCAGAACCGCTTCGACCTCCTCGTCGAAGGCGCGACCGACGTCGCCGCCCGCCAGCAGACGCTCAGGGGAGCGATCGACTGGAGCGTGGATCTGCTTTCCGATGAACAGCGGTGCTTCTTCGCTCGCCTGGGCGCTTTCGCCGGGGGCTTCGACCTCGATGCCGCTGAGGCGGTCGCCAGCGACGGATCACAGGATTCGCTGAGACTTCTTTCAGCGCTCCTACGGCATTCGATGGTGGCAATCGGCGGCGGCGATCGCTTTCGCCTCCTCGACACGCTGCGGGCCTACGCAGCAGAGCTGCTCGCGGATCTGGATGCCGACGACACCCGTCGCCGCCACGCCCGTCACTACACCCAGGTCGCTGAAAGCTCCGAGTCGCTCGTGCGGGGTCCGGGGCAGGGGGAGGCGCTCGCACGTCTCCGGACCGAGATCCCGAACTTCCATGCCGCCCTCGAGTGGTCCCTCAGCATCGGCGACCTCGACATCGCGACGCGCCTGGCCGGGTCCCTCGCCTGGTTCTGGGTGCTCGACGGACGGCTCGACGTCGCCGACCGCCACTTGCGGCGCGCAATCGCCATCGACACCGTCCCCGCCGAGGCCCGCGCCAAGGTGCTGTGGGGCTACTCCTTGTTGGCCGCCGGCCTCGGCCACCTCGACGAGGCACTCGAGACCGGTGAGGCCAGCACAGCCCTCGCCCGTCAGAGCGGAGACAGCGCTGCCATCGGCTGTGGGCTCAACGCCACTGCCGTCGCGCGCTGGGCGCTCGGCGACCTCGACGCTGCCGGCGCGGCCCACGACGAGGCGATCGAGCGATTCGTGGCCGTCGGTGACCTCTGGGGAGAGTCGATCTGCCGCGTCCTGCGCGCCCGCACGGCGTTGGACCGTGGGGATGCCGACTCCGAAGACCTCTTGCGCGCAGGCCTTGACGCGGCCCGGCGCTGCGGCGACGCGCACGTCATCGGCATCGCGCTCGGACTCCTGGCCAACCTCCAGGCGAACCGTGGAGAGCCGGACTCCGCGATCGAGAGCGCTCGCGAGAGCCTGCGCCTACAGGAATCCATCGGCTACACCGAAGGCACCACCGCCGCACTCCACCTGCTCGCACGGCTGCACCTTGCGAGCGGCGACACGGCCGACGCGAGGGACGAACTGCTCCGCAGCCTGCGGCTGGCGTGGAAGATGCAGCACGCGGCGGCGATCTGCGAGGCCCTCGAGGACCTCGCGCAGATCGCCTCCAACGACGGCGACGACCGAACGGCGAGGCAGCTCCTGTCCGTCGCCGAGACCGAACGGACTGCACGCAACCTGCCCGTGCGGCCGGCAGATGGGCCGACGATCGACAAGCTCCGATCACACCTGCGGTCCTCGACCCCGGGAGATCAACCGATGATCCCGGCGCTGGCCGACCTCGTCGCGCGGCTTCTGCGATGAGCAGCCAGCACGTGTCCATACACGTGGCCGCACCACCAGCGGTCGTCTACGAGCTCCTCGCGGACATCACACGGATGCCCGATTGGAGCCCCGAGGTCACCCGCTGTGCATGGCTCGGCGGCGCAACCCAGGCCGCGCCCGGTGCACGATTCCGCGGCTGGAGTCGCAAGGGATGGCGACGCTGGTCCACCCTCTCGACAGTCTCCGGAGCCGACCGACCGGACTGCTTCGAATGGCAGGTGAGGTTCGCTGGGCTGCCTGTGGCGACGTGGCGGTACCGCTTCATCGCCGATGATGGCCACGGGACGATGATCACCGAGACCGTGATCGACCAGCGAGGCCGGCTTCTCCGGCAGATGTCACCCTTCATCACGGGCTCGAGGAACCGTCAGGCCCGCAATGACGAGACGATGCACGTCACGCTCGAGCGTTTGAAGGATGCCGCCGAACGGGCCACCTTGCACTGAGCTGCAGCCCGTCACAGGTCGGTGACAGGCGCAACAAAGTGTCGAGATGTCTGCTTGAGCACATGCTCGAGCTCCGAAAGCCCCCACCGCTCAGGGCTCGCATGGCATTCCAGAGCCGTGACCATCTCGAGTTGACCCTCATCGGTGAAGTCGACGTCACGGAAGCCCCCGCGCTTGCGCCGCGGGAAAACCCCTGTAGGCGACGTCTCCCTGGAAGATCACCACATCAGCCACCACATGTGGTGAGGACAACTCACCAGGTCGGTTCCTACGTTCGAACCGTGCAGTACGAGATCAGAGTCCTCGGACACCTCGGAACCCGCTGGACCGCTTGGTTCGACGGACTGAGCATCACCACCGAGGACGACGGCACCACCGTCCTCCGCGGCTTCGTGGTCGACCAGGCCGCACTGCACGGCCTGCTGCACAAGCTGCGCGACGTGGGCATCCCGCTGATCTCGCTCACGCCCGTGGAGGCACCCACCGCCGAGCGCCTCGCGCCTGACCCCGAAGGGAACCAACCATGAACACCCACATCCGGACCGCCAAGCCCCCGATGGACTCCACCCGGAAGGCCACGCTCGTCGCCGGCCTGTTCTACATCGCCACGTTCGTCTTCTCCATCCCCGCGTTGGACCTCTACGACGGCGTCGTCAACGACGCCAACTTCGTGCTCGGCTCCGGCAGCGACCAGGGCGTGCTGTGGGGCGGCCTCATCGAGATCCTCACCGCCCTCACCGGCATCGGCACCGCCGTCGCCCTCTACCCCGTGATCAAGCGCCACGGGCCCGGGCGCGCCGTCGGCTTCGTCGCCAGCCGAACCCTCGAGGCGGCGATGATCTTCACCGGCGTCGTCGCTGTCCTGGCCGTCTATACGCTCCGCCAGGACTTCGCCGGCGGCACCGACACCGCTGCGATCACCACCACGGCCAGCGCCCTGGTGGCGATCAAGGAGTGGACGTTCCTGCTCGGCCCGGGCCTCATGGCGTCCGTCAACGCCCTCTGCTTCGCCACGATCCTGTACCGGTCGGGGCTGGTGCCGCGCTGGATGCCGACGCTCGGCCTGATCGGCGCTCCGCTCCTGCTGACATCCTCAACCGTGACCCTGTTCGGCGGCTGGGAGCAGGTGTCCTCCACCGCGATGCTCTTCGTCCTGCCGATCGCGGTCTGGGAGTTCTCCGTCGGCGTCTACATGACCGTCAAGGGCTTCAAGACCCTTCCGGACACCGAGCACCACACCACCGCCGTGCCCACCGCCCCCGCCACCCTCGTCCACGCCTGAACCGATGATCGAGCTCACCGACGTCACCAAGCGCTACGGGACCACCGTGGCCGTCGATCATCTCAGCTTCGACGTTCGACCCGGCGAGGTCACCGGGTTCCTCGGACCCAACGGGGCAGGGAAGTCGACGACCATGCGGATGGTGGTCGGCCTCGACGCCCCCACCTCGGGGCAGGTCACCATCGACGGCCACCCCTACCGCGACCTCCGTTTCCCACTCCGCCACGTGGGTGCCCTCCTCGAGGCCAAGGCCATCCACCCCGGCCGCAGCGCCCGGGACCATCTCCGCTGGCTGGCGGACTCCAACGGGATCAGCCGTCGCCGGGTCGACGACGTCCTCGAGCAGGTCGGACTCGCCGATGTCGCCCGTCGCAGCTCCGGCGGGTTCTCGTTGGGGATGGGCCAGCGCCTCGGCATCGCCGCCGCCCTGCTTGGCGATCCGGCCACGCTGCTCCTCGACGAGCCGGTCAACGGCCTCGACCCCGAGGGCATCCAGTGGATCCGCCAGCTGCTGCGCTCCCTCGCCGCCGAGGGGCGTTCGGTTCTGGTGTCCAGCCACCTGATGAGCGAGATGGCTCTCACCGCCGATCACCTCGTGGTCGTCGGGCGGGGCCGCCTGATCGCCGAGGGCACCGTCGAGGATGTCGTGGCGCGCAGCTCCACCGGCCACGTACGGGTGGACAGCGCCGACCCCGTGCGGCTCCACCACCTTCTGCAGGACCGCCGTGTCGACGTGTCGGCACAGCCCGACGGCGCCCTCGTCGTGACCGGTATGGCCGCCCGCGACGTCGGGATCGTCGCCGGCACCGCCGGCATCACCCTCTACGAGCTCTCCCCCCAGTCAGCGTCGCTGGAGGAGGCCTTCATGGAGCTCACCCGCCACGCCGCCGAGTACACCACCACTAGAGGAGCAGCGGCATGACCACCATCACCGTCCCCACCACCACGACCGTCCGCCATCCCACCGGGCGGCGGGTGCTCGGTGCCAGCATCCGCGCCGAGTGGATCAAGCTGCGGTCGGTCCGCTCGACGGTCTGGACCCTGCTCGCCACCGTCGGCCTGGCCATCGCCTTCGGCGCCCTCATCGGCGCCTCACAGATGAGCAGCTGGGACAACCTCGAGGCCAGCGAACGGCTCCGGTTCGACCCGACCTCGTTCAGCCTCAGCGGGCTGTTTCTGGCCCAGCTGGCCGTCGGCGTCCTCGGGGTCCTGGTGATCACCTCCGAGTACGCCACCGGTCAGATCCGGGCCACCCTGGGCGCAACCCCGCAGCGCCTCACCGTCCTTGCCGCCAAGGCCACTACGTTCACCGCGGTTGTGCTCGGGACCGGGCTGGTCGCTTCCTTCAGCGCCTTCTGGACCGGGCAGGCCATCTTCGCCTCGAAGGGTCTGGACGCCTCGCTGAGCGATCCCGGTGTGCTCCGGGCCGTGTTCGGCGGTGCCCTCTACCTCACCGGCGTCGGGCTCCTCGGCATCGGCATCGGCACCATTCTGCGCCGAACCGCCGGCGCCGTCGCCGGCCTCGTCGCCCTCCTCTTCATCCTCCCCATCGTCACCGGCTTTCTGCCCTCCTCGTTCCAGGAGACGATCGCCAAGTTCCTCCCGGCCCAGGCCGGCATGGCCATCCTCAACGTCGCCCCCGACCCCCTCGCCCTGCCGCCGTGGGCCGGCTTCGCTGTGCTCCTCGCCTACGGCGCCGCGTCGCTTGCCGTCGGTGGCCTCCTCCTTTCCCGCCGCGACGCCTGAAAGGTCCGATCGTGCGAGCCATCACCTGTAACGGCTACGGCGGGCCCGCCGACGTTCTACACCCCCATGACGTCGACGCCGGCGACGACCGGGTCCTCGTCGTCGTCCACGCCGAGTCCCGCAACCCGCCGACCTGAACGAGGGAGCGACACCATGAAGACCTCAGCCACCATTTCGACCCCGAAGACGCCGCCCCGCTGGTTCGTCCACACGGCGTGGCGGGTCCACCGAGCGCTGCACCGCCTCAGCGGCGGAGGCTTCCTCTGGACGCCCGCGAACAAGCGCGGGTGGGGCGCCCTCCAACTCACCACCACCGGCCACAAGTCCGGGCAGCCGCGCCGCGTGATCATCGGCTACATCGAGGACGACCCCAACCTCGTCGCCCTCGCCATGAACGGCTGGGACGAAGGCCATCCGGCGTGGTGGCTCAACCTTCGAACCCGCCCCGACGCGCTGGTCCGGTTGGCGCACCAAGACCTCCGGGCCGTCCGGGCACGCGAGGCAACCGGCGATGAGCGGGACCGGTTGTGGCAACGCTGGGTGGATACCGACCCCGAACTCACCGCCCCGGCTCAGACACGTCGTACCGAGACTCCGGTCGTCGTGCTCGAGCCGGCCTCACCACGAAGCGCCGGCTGACACGCCCAACCCAGCCGCTTCGCCC
>Ga0247704_1000377_pt1 | contig 12669 bp, 9 predicted proteins | sample 41W_NmetaG_FD_189042 | JGI IMG/M metagenome (GOLD analysis project Ga0247704, IMG submission 189042) | Soil microbial communities from hillslope of Landscape Evolution Observatory, University of Arizona, Oracle, AZ, United States - 4-1-W_N | ecosystem: Engineered > Artificial ecosystem > Mesocosm...
AGCTCATCGAGACCCTGGCCCGCCTGCGTGACCTGGGCAACACCGTCATCGTCGTCGAGCACGACGAGGACACCATCCGGGTGGCCGACCACGTGGTCGACATCGGGCCGGGGGCCGGCGAGCGTGGCGGACGGGTGGTCTACTCCGGGCCGGTCGAGGGCCTGGTGGGCTGTCACCAGTCCGTCACCGGCGACTACCTGGCCGGGCGCCGGGTGATCCCCGTTCCCGAGGTCCGGCGGTCGCCCAGTCAGGACTGGCTCGGCGTGCGGGGGGCACGGGAGCACAACCTGGCCGACCTCGACGTCGACCTCCCTCTGGGCTGCTTCGTCGCCGTCACCGGCGTGTCCGGGTCGGGCAAGTCCACCCTGGTCAACGACATCGTCCTGCGGTCGCTCATGCAGCGGGTTTACCGGTCGCGCATCGCCCCCGGGCGGCACCGCTCGGTGATCGGGGCCGAGTCCATCGACAAGGTCATCGCCATCGACCAGTCGCCCATCGGGCGCACCCCCCGCTCGAACCCGGCCACCTACACCGGCGTCTTCGACCGCATCCGCGCCCTGTTCGCCAAGACGCCCGAGGCCAAGGTGCGGGGCTACCAGCCGGGCCGGTTCTCCTTCAACGTCAAGGGCGGCCGGTGCGAGGGCTGCGCCGGCGACGGCACCATCAAGATCGAGATGCACTTCCTGCCCGACGTCTACGTGCCCTGCGAGGTGTGCAAGGGCGCGAGGTACAACCGGGACACCCTGGAGGTAACCTTCAAGGGCCGGACCATCGCCGAGGTGCTGGACCTGCCCTGCGAGGAGGCCCTGGCCTTCTTCGCCAACCAGCCGGCCATCGCCCGCCACCTCCAGACCCTGGTCGACGTGGGGCTCGGTTACGTGCGCCTGGGCCAGCCCGCCCCCACCCTCTCCGGGGGCGAGGCCCAGCGGGTCAAGCTGGCGTCCGAGCTGGCCAAGCGCTCCACCGGCCACACCATGTACGTGCTCGACGAGCCCACCACCGGCCTGCACTTCGACGACATCCGCAAGCTGCTCGGCGTCCTCAGCCGCCTGGTCGACCAGGGCAACACCGTGCTGGTCATCGAGCACAACCTCGACGTCATCAAGACGGCCGACTGGATCGTCGACCTCGGCCCCGAAGGCGGTTCGGGCGGTGGCCGGGTCATCGCCGAGGGCCCACCCGAGCTGGTGGCCAAGAATCCCGATAGCCACACCGGGCGGTTCCTCGCCCCCCTCCTCGGCGCCTGAATCCCCCGTCACCCGTTCTCCGGTGCCCCGGCGGCGCTGAGCGCCGCCACAGTCCCGGAGCACGGTGGGGGAAGGACTCTCAACCGCCGCCGGCTTCGCGCCGATGCACTAGACGTGCACCGCCACCTGGCCCGAGTCGCGCTGTACGGCGGGGTGGTGGTGGCCGTGGTGGCCCTCAGCAAGGTCCACGCCGTCGCCTCGGTGCCGGGGTACGACTACACCGGCTCGTCGCGCTTCGGCTGGTCGTTCGCCTACATCGCCCTGCTGTGCCTGGCCGCCTACGGGCTGGGCCTGCCCGACCTCGCTCGCGGTCGCCGCGTCGCCGTGGTTGCCGCCGCCGGCGCCACGAGCGGGGGGGCACTGGGCATCTCGGCCATCCAACTGCTCACCGGCACGGCTTTGCTGCCCCGGTGGGTCGTGTTCGGCGCCGCCGTGGTGCTGGTGCCATGGTTCGTGCTCTGCGCCACCGTGGCCCGGGAAGGGGTGACCCGTGCCGAGGGGCGCGACCGCGTCCTGCTGGTGGCCGGACCCGGCGAGGCCGTCGTCCTCGAAGACGAGTTGGGCCAGGCGCCGGAACGGCCGGCGTCGGTCGTCGCCCACCTCGACGTCGAGGCCGCCCGGGCCGGCGACGGACCGGGGCGGCCGCTGGTCGAACAGGCCGACGCTCTCGACGCGACCGTGGTGGTGCTCGACCGCCACGCCCAGGCGGACGAGAGCATCGTCGCCCAGGCCGCTGCCCTGCACGCCGCCGGTGTGCGGATCCGGACCCTGTCGTTGTTCTACGAGCAGTGGCTGGGCAAGTTGCCCGTCTCCGAGCTGGAGCGGGTGTCGTTGATGTTCGACATCGGTGAGCTCCATCGGGCCCGCTACGGGCGGGCCAAGCGCCTCCTCGACGTGGCCCTCGCCCTGGGCGGGCTGGTGCTGCTCGCCGTGGTGACACCACTGGTGCTGGCCGGCAACGCCGTGGCCAACCGGGGCCCGCTGCTCTTCCGCCAGAGACGGGTGGGCAAGCAGGGCCGGACCTTCCAGATCCTGAAGTTCCGCACCATGGGCGGCGAGGCCACCTCGGCGGCCACCGGGGAGTGGACCAGCGAGCACGATCCCCGGATCACCCCCTTCGGCAACCTCTTGCGGCGGACCCACCTCGACGAGCTGCCCCAGGTCTGGAACATCGTGCGGGGGGACCTCTCGGTCGTCGGCCCCCGGCCCGAGCAGCCCCGCTACGTGGGCGAGCTCACCGACAAGCTGCCCTTCTACGACCTGCGCCACCTGGTCCGGCCCGGCCTCACCGGCTGGGCCCAGGTCAAGTACGGCTACGCCGGTTGCGAGACCGACGCCCTGGAGAAGCTCCAGTACGAGTTCTACTACCTGCGCCGCCAGAGCCTCGGCTTCGACCTGCGGGTCATGGGCCGCACCGTACGCAGCGTCTTGCGAGGGGCGGGACGTTGAGCCTGGCCAAGCTCAAGGTCGTCCACGTCATCACCAAGCTTGACGTCGGGGGAGCGCAGGAGACGGCACTCAACATCCTCACCGGCCTCGACCGGGAGACCTTCGCCCCCTGCCTCGTCTGCGGGCTCGAGACCGGCAGCACCGGCTCGCTTCACCACGAGGCCCGCCGGCGGGGCGTGGAGGTGCATGTGGTGCCGTCGCTGGTGCGCCGCCTCTCCCCGCTACGGGATCTGGCCGCTGGCTACCAGCTCTGGCGGTTCATGAAGCGGGTGGGCCCGGATGTCGTCCACACCCACAGCAGTAAGGCGGGCGTGCTGGGGCGGGCAGCAGCTCACCTGGCCGGTACCGCGGTCGTCGTCCACAGCGTGCACGGTTGGAGCTTCCGTCCGTACCAGCCGGCGTGGGTGCAGCGGCTGGCGGTGCTCGCCGAACGGCTCATGGCCACGACATGCGACCTCCTGGTGGTGGTGGCCGAGGCGGACCGCCGAGAGGGGCTCAAACGAGGAGTGGGTACCCCCGAGCAGTACCGGGTGATCCGCAACGGCGTGGCTATCAACAGAATCGCCGCCGCCGGGGCCAGCGCGGCGACCGTTCGTCGCCAGCTCGGCGTCCCTGCCGGCTCCCCGCTGGTGGGCTCGGTGATGCGACTGGCACCGCCCAAGGATCCCGGGACCTTCCTGCGGGCGGTGGCCCTCGTGGCCTCGAACCGGCCTGACACTCGCTTCGCCGTCATCGGCGACGGACCCGGGCGACACGATGCGGAGGCCCTGGCCATGGAACTCGGCGTGTCCGACCAGGTGATCTTCGCCGGCGTTCGCCGGGACGTGGCCGAGGTCCTCGGCGCCCTCGATCTCTTCGTCCTCTCCTCGACCTCCGAAGGCCTCCCCCGGGTTGTGGTCGAGGCCATGGCCGCCGGCGTCCCCGTGGTGGCGAGCGACGTCGGTGGGGTCTCTGAGGTCGTCGACGACGGCGTCACCGGGCGCCTGGTCCCGCCAGCGGACCCGGATGCCCTCGCCGCCGCCATGCTCGACGTGTTGGACCATCCCCGTACCAGCGGGCAGCTGGCCCGATCGGCGCGCGCGGCCATCGCCGGTCACGATCTCGGCGTGGCCGAGAGGTGTTGGCGCGACGTCTACCTCGCCGGGAGCGCGGGTGGCGGTCGTCGGGAGCGTGACCGCAGCCCTCTGGCCCCCGCCGCACCATGACACCGATCCGCATCACCCACATCCTGCCGGGCCTGGGCGTCGGAGGGGCCGAACGCATGCTCTCTCAGCTGGTGACCGGCATGGATCCGCTCCAGTTCGAGAACCGGGTCATCTCCCTCACCGACGAAGGTGCCCTGGGCGGGCATTTGCGGGAGAGGGGCGTGGAGGTGCAGGAGCTCGGGATGCGCCGGCTGCCCGACCCCGTGGGTTTCGCCCGCCTGGTGGCGTGGCTCCGCCTGAGCCGCCCCGACATCGTGCAGACTTGGCTCTACGCCGCCGACATCGTGGGCGGGGTGGCCGCCCGGATGGCCGGGCCCGGGACCGTGGTCTGGAACATCCGCCAGTCGGCACCGGGGCCCGAGGATGCCTATCGGCACCGCTGGTCGGCGCGTACCGCCGCACTCCTCTCGGGATCGGTGCCGCACCGGGTCCTGAGCTGTTCACAGGAGGCTCGCCGGTCCCACGAGCGCCTCGGCTACCGGAGCGGCGCCGTCGTCATTGCCAACGGCATCGACGTCTGCACCTTCCGGCCGGCTACCCTCGCCGCCGAATCTCTGCGCGGTGAGCTCCGCCTGGATCCGTGCACCCCCCTCGTCGGCATGGTGGCCAGGTTCGATGCCGCCAAGGGACATCGAGACTTCCTGGAAGCGCTGGCCCACATCGTCGAGCATGGCCACCGGCTCCACGCCGTGCTGTGCGGCGAGGGCATCGTCGCCTCCAACCCTCGCCTGGCGCGGTGGATCAGCGACCTGGGTCTCAGTCATCGGGTGCATCTGCTCGGGCGCCGCCACGACGTTCCCCGACTCCTGGCCGGTCTCGATGTGGCCGTGTCCGCCTCCCGCAGCGAGGGCTTCCCCAACGCCGTGGGCGAGGCGATGGCGGCGGGGGTGCCCTGCGTCGCCACCGACGTCGGGGATACCGCCCTCCTGCTGGGCGACACGGGCACAATCGTCCCTGCTCGGGACCCGGAGGCACTGGCCGGAGCAGTGCTGGCCCTGCTGGGTGCCGACGAATCCACCCGCCGAGCTGTCGGTGCCCGGGCCCGGCAGAGGATCAGGCAGCACTTCACCATCGAAGGCGCCGTCGAGCGTTACGCCCGCTTCTACCGATCCCTGGTCCGGTCGGATGTGCCCCAGGGGTCAGCGTGCCGGACGTAAGGATCTGGAAGGGTCACCTCGCCCGCCCGGTCGGCCTCGGTGGTCTGGCGCTTGCCGCCGTGGCGCTGGGGGTGGTCCAACAGGGCATCGCCGTTGTCGTCCTCGGCGCAGGGAGCGAGACGGATGCCCTCTTCGCCGGCTATGCGCTACCCCAGATCGTGCTCGCTGTCCTGGGCACCACCCTGGCCAACGTCCTCGTTCCCCTCCTCGCCGGCGAGGACGGCGAGGAGGTCCGGGGCGCGGCCTGGACGTTGTTCGCCGGCGCCACCGTGGCTTTCGGCGGGGTGGCCCTCGTTCTGGGGAGCACCGCACCCCTTTGGACACCGGTGCTCTTTCCCGGCTTCGAGGGACCGGTCCAGGAGCTGGCGGTCGAGCTGACCAGGATCCAGCTGGTGGGCATGGTCTTCAGCGCCCAAGCCGTCGTGCTCAGTGCCGTCTACCAGTCCAGGGGCTCGTTCCGCTGGGCGGGGGTGACGCCAGTCATCGGCGGCGCTGCCGGGCTGGCCTTCATGGTGTTGACGATCGGGGGGCTCGGTGTCCATGCGGCGGCGTGGGCCTCGAACGTACGGCTGGGGCTCCAGGCCAGCCTCCTCTACCCGATCCTCGGTTCGTTCGTCATGCCGAACCGGCGGGCGAGCCTGGTGCGGGAGGCCTGGCGCCGGTCTCGCCCGCTCGTGCTCGCCTGCGCCTACTACCGTTCGGACATCCTCGTGGACCGGTGGCTGGCGTCGCTCACGCCGGCCGGCGGGCTGTCCTTGCTGTTTCTCGCCTCCCGGCTCTACAGCGTGGGCGCCCAGGTCGTCAACAGTGCCATCACCCTGCCGGAGACGCCGGCTCTCGCCATGGCGGCCAAGGAGGAGCGCTGGTCCTTCTTCGCCGACCGCTACCGGCGCCTGGTCACCGTCGTGCTGGCCATGACCGGGTCGCTGTACCTCCTGGCTCTCGGCGGTCTGCCGGTGCTCAACCTCATGGCGCCCGATGTCCTCGGGGATCAGCTGTGGACCTTCTGGCTCCTGCTCTTGGCCCTCGGGGGCGTCCTGGTGGCGGGGGGCACCGGCCAGGTGCTCTCCAGCGCCCACTACGCCACCGGCGACACCCGGACTCCCACGCGCATCGGCATCGTCGGGTTCACCGTGGGCATCCTCCTCAAGCTGGCCGGCCTGCACGCCCTGGGACTGGTGGGCATCGCCCTGGGGACCTCGCTCTACTACATCGGTATCGGATTCGCCCTCCACGGCGCCATGAAGCGGAGGCTGGCCCGTGCCCGTTGAGACCGACTGCGTGCGTACCGAGACCGCCCGCTGTCCCTTGTGCGGGCCCATGGGCGCCGTCACCGTCGTGCACGGCGAGGACCGTGAGCTCGGACTGCCCGGCCGCTACGCGGTGATCCGCTGCCAGGGGTGCGGGCTGCTGCGCACCGACCCCCGCCCCACCCTGGAGACGATGGGCTACTACTACCCCGACAGCTACGCGCCCTATGCCCTGGAAGGGGCGGTCAGCGAAGTGCGGACTGGTAGGGCACGTCGCCACGGCTGGGCCCGCCGGCTGCTCGACGCCCGCGACCACGCCGTCCCGCCGCTCCCGCCGGGCCGCCTGCTCGAGCTGGGCTGCGCCTCCGGCCAGTTCCTGGCCACGATGGCCGCCAAGGGGTGGCAGGTCCAGGGCATCGAGCCGTCTCCGGCCGCCGCCGGACGCGCCGCCGCCCAGGGCTTCGACGTCATCAACGCCCAGGTCGAGCTCGTCACCGACCTGGACGAACAGTTCGACCTCATCGCCGCCTGGATGGTGCTCGAGCACCTGCACGATCCGATCCAGGTTCTCACCCGCATGCGAGCGTGGGTCAAGCCGAGCGGCTGGTTGGCCCTCTCTGTGCCGAACGCGGCCAGCGTCGAGCGGCGCATCTTCCGCTCGCACTGGTACGCCCTGCAACTGCCCCGCCACCTCTACCATTTCGAACCCGACACCCTGGCCCGCCTGCTGCAGGCGGCGGGCTGGCGGGTCGCCGGGTTCCACCAACAGCGAACCCTCACCAACTTCGTCGGCAGCTGTGGCCGGGCCCTCGAGGCCGGGTCCGGGCACCGTCTCGGAACGCGCCTGGTCGGTGCGGCCGCGCACTCGCGCCTTCTCAGGGTCGCAGCCTTTCCCGCCGCAGCCGCTCTCGCCGCCCTCGGCCAGACCGGGAGGATGACCGTCTGGGCCCGTCCCGGACCGTGATCGACGTCGCCGCCATCACCTCGGGACGGTCCGTCCCGTCGAGGCGCTTCCGGGTCGCCCAGCACGTCCCGGCTCTCGCTGGCCACGGCATTCGCGTGCGCGAGCTGGTACCCCGCATCGAGAAGTACGCGCCTCCTCCCTTGGCCGACCATGCGTGGGCGGCACCGGTGGTCACCTCGCGGGTGGCCAAAGCGGCGTGGGCGGTCCCGAAGCTGGCGATGAGGATCCCCGGCGTGGCCGCCACCTGGAGCGCCGACCTGACCTGGCTCCAGCGGGAAATGGTGCCGGGTTTCGTCACCCTCGAGATCGTGACCAAGCGGCCCTGGGTATTCGACGTCGACGACGCCGTCTGGCTCGGGCGGGCCGGAGCACCGGCGGCCATCGCCCGCTTGGCACGCGGCGCCGACGTGGTCATGGCGGGCAACGAGTACCTGGCGTCGTGGTGCGAGGCGCAGGGCGCAACGGTGCGGATCGTTCCCACTGCGGTCGACACCGATCGGTACCGGGCCACCACCCGGGTCCCAGCCGATGACCGGCCGCTGGTGATCGGTTGGATGGGCACCAGTGCCAACTTCCGCTACCTCGAGCGGATCGCCTCGCCCCTGTCATCCTTCCTTCGCTCTTCGCCTGCCGAGCTCTTCGTGGTGGCCGACCGGCGACCGCAGCTCCCCGGCATCCCCCCCGAAAGGCTGCGCTGGCAGCGCTGGTCGGCCGAGACGGAGGTCGAGGCCATCCAGGCCATGGACATCGGGCTGATGCCCCTGGGCACGGACGAGTGGTCCGAGGGGAAGTGCGCTCTGAAGATGTTGCAGTACCTGGCGTGCGAGGTCCCGGCGCTGGTGAGCCCGACCGGTATGACCGAAGCGATCCTGGGCGGCGGCGACCTGGGGCCGTCGCTGCGGACTGCAGCAGACTGGCTGGCTGCCCTGGAGGAGTTACGGGACGACGACGCCCTACGCCGCCGACGGGGCGAGCAGGGCCGCCGGGTCGTCCTCGGGCGGTTCAGCCGGACCACGGTGGCCGCGGAGATCGCCTCGGTCTTCGACGAGGTCATCCACGGTCGCCGCTGACGCCGTTGCCTGATTGCGGGCGGCGATCGCTTGCACGCGGTCGGTGCCGGCCGATGAAGGAGTCGATGTCGGCGCTCGAGAGCACGCTGACCTCCTGGCGGATTCGATCCTGCGGCCAGTTCCACCAGGCGATGGACTCCAGGTCGGCGATCGTCTCCGGGCTGAAGCGCCTCCGCACCTCGCGTGCCGGCGAGCCGGCGACGACGGCATAGGCAGGCACATCTCTCGTCACCACCGAGTAGGCGGCGAGCACGGCCCCGTTGCCCACCGTCACGCCGGAGAGGATTTTCACGCCGCGGGCGACCCACACATCATGGCCGATGACGACATCGCCACCGCTGGCCGGGTGCCCGTCGCTTCCCGCTCCAGGAAGCCCCCAGCGCAAGCGGAAGGGGTAGGTCGAGATCCAGTCCACCCGGTGGTTGCCACCGAGGAAGATCTCCACCCCACCGGCGATGGAGACGAAATCACCGATGGAGAGAACGGTCGAATCGCCCCGGTGGACGTACACGCGAGGTGATCCGTAGCTCTCCCGGCCCATCTGGACGACGCCGCGAGCCTTGAGGTCCTCCAACGCAGCCCGGTTCAGTCGCTCGGCAGCGGCGTCACGGGTGCGGCAGGCGAGACGGCCGGCGGTGCGGCGCAACCTCGCCGAGACCGTCGCCGGCCGGCGCGCGACCGAGCACGCCATCCCCTCACCATCTGCGTGGCCCATCGGTCCGATCATCGGCTCGCCCCGCCACCGGCTTGAGCCGATCTCCCGCCCGGGCCGCCTCAGGTGATCGACAGCATGCGGTCGAGGGCCACCCGGGCATCGGCTGCCGTCGCCTCGTCGACGGTGATGCGGTTGACCACCTCCCCGGCCACCAGCGACTCCAGGACCCACGCCAGGTGGGCGGCGTCGATGCGGAACATGGTCGAGCACGGGCACACGACGGGATCGAGGGAGCGCACGCTCAGGTGGGGGTGCTCGGCGGCCAGGCGCTGCACCAGGTGGATCTCGGTGGCCACGCCGATGACCGAACCGGCGGGGGCGGCGTCGACGGCCTTGATGATGGCATCGGTTGAGCCCACGTGATCGGCCACCTCGCAGACCTGCCATGGCGTCTCCGGGTGGGCCAGGACGATGCCCCCGGGGTGCTCCGCCCGGAAGGCGGCGACCTGGGCCGGGGTGAAGCGCTGGTGGATGGAGCAGTGTCCTTTCCACAGCAACAACGTGGCCGACTTGGCCTCGGCCTCGCTCAGGCCCCCCAGGTCGCACCGGGGATCCCAGAGGGCCATGTCGTCGTGGCCGAAGCCCATGGCCAGCCCGGTGTTGCGCCCCAGGTGCTGGTCGGGGAGGAACAGCACCTGGCGGCCCTGGTTCAGGGCCCACTCCAGCACCGCCCGGGCGTTGGTGGAGGTGCACACCGAACCGCCGGCCCGGCCCACGAACGCCTTGAGCGCGGCCGACGAGTTCATGTAGGTCACGGGCACGATCCGCTCGACGTCGACCACCGCCGCCAGGGACTCCCAGGCCTCCTCCACCTCGTCGATGTGGGCCATGTCGGCCATGGAGCAGCCGGCGTTGAGGTCGGGGAGGATCACCTGCTGGTGGGCGGCGGTGAGGATGTCGGCCGACTCGGCCATGAAATGCACGCCACAGAACACGATGTAGGTGGCCTCGGCATTGGCTGCGGCCAACTGGGACAACCGGAAGGAGTCCCCCCGGGCGTCGGCCCAGCGGATGACTTCGTCTCGCTGGTAGTGGTGGCCGAGGATCAACAGGCGCTCGCCCAGCGTGTGCTTGGCGGCACCGATGCGTTGGTCGAGTCCGGCCGGCGAGTCCTGGCGGTAGCCGTCCGGCAGGCGAGCCTGCATGCGCAACATCGGTCTTCCTCCCGTGGGAGCGCTCCGATGACGGCCGGTGCGGACAGCCTGGTCGCCCTGCACGGGGATGTCGGCCTCGGAGCGGATATGTCGTCGCAGTACCAGGGCGGCGAGTCGGCAGCCACTCTAGCCCCCAGCCGCCGCCGCCGCCCGCCGGATCTGGTGGTCCAGAGGCGCCGCCAGCGCCAGCGTCTGACCACCAGATCGGGGGGGCGCGACTTCGGCCCCGGACGGGGAGAATGGGGGAGTGGTCGAACGCCCGCCCGCCGGCACCATCCCCGACGCCCCCGGCTCCTACCAGTTCAGGGACGCCGAGGGCCGAGTCGTGTACGTGGGCAAGGCCAAGTCGCTGCGTTCCCGCCTGAACAGCTACTTCGGTGACCCCCGCTCCATGCCCCCCCGCACCGCCCAGATGGTGCAGACGGCGGCGACGGTGGAGTGGATCGAGGTCCGCAACGAGGTCGAGGCCCTCATGCTCGAGTTCAGCCTCATCAAGGCCCACCGGCCCCGCTTCAACATCCGCCTGCGTGACGACAAGAGCTACCCCTACCTGGCCGTGACCCTGGCCGACGAGTGGCCCCGGCCGAGGGTCATGCGGGGCGCCAAGCGCAAGGGGACCCGCTATTTCGGCCCCTACGCCCATGCCTACGCCATCCGGGAGACGCTCGATCTCCTCCTGCGGACCTTTCCGGTGCGCACGTGCTCGGACAACAAGTTCTCCCGCCACCAACGGCTGGGCCGGCCCTGCCTGCTGTACCACATCGAGAAGTGCGTGGGCCCCTGCGTGGGAGACGTAGACCACCAGGAGTACCAGCGCCTGGTCGACGACCTCGTCGCCTTCCTCGACGGCAACACCGAACCGGTGGTCGCCGGCCTGGAGGCCGACATGGCCGACGCCGCCGAGCACCTCGAGTTCGAGCGGGCCGCTCGCCTGCGGGACCGCCTGGTCAGCGTGGGCAAGGCCATCGAGCGCCAGCAGATGGTGGCCGAGCGCTCCGAGGACCTCGACGTGGTCGGGATCGCCGGTGACGATCTGGAGGCCTCGGTGCAGGTGTTCTTCGTCCGCAAGGGCCGGGTGGTGGGCCGCCGGGGATTCATCGTCGACAAGGTGGAAGACGTCACCCGCCACGAGTTGGTGGGACGGGTGATCGAGGGGCTCTACGACGAGCCCACCCTGGGCATCCCCCGCCAGGTGCTCGTGCCCGACGAGCCTGACGAGCTCGACCTCTACCAGGACTGGCTGAGCGAGCTGCGGGGCTCCCGGGTGGCGGTGCGCGTCCCCCAGCGAGGCGACAAGCGCCGCCTCCAGGAGACCGTCACCCGCAACGCCACCGAGGAGTTCACCCGGCACCGGCTGCGCCGGGCCTCGGATCACAACAGCCGGGCCCGGGCCCTGCGCGAGCTCCAGGTCGCCCTCGATCTGCCCGAAGCCCCCCTGCGCATCGAGTGCTACGACATGAGCCACATCCAGGGCACCGACTATGTCGGGTCCATGGTGGTCATGGAGGACGGCCTGGCCAAGAAGCGGGACTACCGGCGCTTCAAGGTCCGCCACGTACCGGGCAACGACGACCTCGCCGCCATGCGGGAGGTGCTCACCCGCCGCCTCAGTGCCTTCCTCCAGGAGCGGGAACGCCCGGTCGCCGAACGGGAAGGTCGCTTCTCCTACCCGCCCCAGCTCCTGGTCGTCGACGGAGGCAAGGGCCAGCTCCGGGTGGCGAGAGAGGTCGTGGAAGAGCTCGGCCTGGAGGAGGAGATTCCCGTGGCCGCCCTGGCCAAGCGCTTCGAGGAGGTCTACATCCCTGGGCATCCCGAACCCGTCCGCATCCCCCGCCAGTCCGAGGCCCTGTACCTCCTCCAGCGGCTGAGAGACGAGGCTCATCGATTCGCGGTCGCCTACCACCGCCAGCTCCGGGACAAGCGGATGACCACCAGCGCGCTCGACGGCATCCCCGGCCTCGGGCCGGTTCGCCAGAAGCGCTTACGGGCCGAGTTCGGCGGGGTGAACGGGGTGAAGGGCGCTGCCCTCGAGGATCTGCAGTCTCTGGCCTGGCTCCCCGAATCCGTCGCCCAGGCTGTCTGGAACAAGCTCCATCCCGCCGATCGCTGAGCGGCGCCGTCCCTGCCCCCGACTACGCTGGCGGGCATGCGCTTCCCCCGCCAAGATGATCAAGGGGAGGGAAGGCCACCATGGTCAGCGAGCTTGACCGGCGGACGTTGTTCACGGCGCTGGAGACATCCCTGGGTCGCCAGGCGGCGATCACCATGATGACACTGCTGCCGCCTGTCGACTGGGACGACATCGCTCGGCGCAGCGACATCGAGACGATGGCGACCATGCTCCGGGGCGAGATGGAATCGTTGCGGGGCGAGATGGACTCGTTGCGGGGCGAGCTCCGGGGCGAGATGGACTCGTTGCGGGGCGAGCTCCGGGGCGAGATGGACTCGTTGCGGGGCG
>Ga0247704_1000379_pt1 | contig 12646 bp, 10 predicted proteins | sample 41W_NmetaG_FD_189042 | JGI IMG/M metagenome (GOLD analysis project Ga0247704, IMG submission 189042) | Soil microbial communities from hillslope of Landscape Evolution Observatory, University of Arizona, Oracle, AZ, United States - 4-1-W_N | ecosystem: Engineered > Artificial ecosystem >...
GGCGAACACGCCCCCGTCACTGCCATCGCCGCCACCCCGTCGGGAAAGGGCTACTGGATGCTCGCCCGGGACGGCGGGGTGTTCGCCTTCGGCGACGCCACCTACGCCGGCTCGCCGGCGGGCCGCGTCGGCGGCGCGGCCGTCGACCTGGCGGCCGCGCCGGACGGCAAGGGCTACTGGGTGGCGTCGGCCGGCGGCGCGGTCAACGCCTTCGGCGGCGCCGCGGCCCACGCTGCCGTGCCCGCCCCCCCGGCGCCCGTCTCCGGCATCGAGGCGACGCCCTCGGGCGACGGACTGTGGCTCTCCACCGGGGGCCGGCTCCTGGGCGACTTCGGCGTCACCTGCTACGCCCTCCAGGGCACGACGGCGTCCGGCGCGCCGGTGGCGCCCGACGTCGTCGCCGTCGACCCCCGCACCGTCCCCCTCGGCAGCGAGATCTTCGTCTCCGGCGTCGGCGTGCGACGCGCCCTCGACACGGGCGGCGCCATCAAGGGCCGGCGACTCGACATCTGGAACTCCTCGGCCGACTTCTGCCGGGAGTTCGGTCACCAGCGACTTCCCGCCTACGTCATGGCCTGACGCCACGATGCGGCGGCCGGCGCGGGCCCGCGCCGGCCGCCGCGGCCCGTCACGGCGTGACGTCGTCGATGGGGTCGCGCTGGTCGGCCCGGTCCCGGACGCGGACCACCTTGTTGGTGGCGTTCAGGAAGGCCCGGGCGGAGGCCTCGACCACGTCGGTGGAGACGCCCCGGCCCGACACGCGCACGCCGTCCGCCTCGAGCTGGACGATCACGTCGCCCAGGGCGTCCACCCCGCCGGTCACCGACGAGACGTTGAAGTCGGTGAGCCGCGCCTCGACGCCGGTGGCGGCCTTGATGGACTTGCACGCCGCGTCGATCATGCCGTCGCCCTCGGCCGACGCCTCGGCCTTCTCGCCGTTGCGGGTCAGGACGACCCGCGCCCGCGGCACGCCGACGGTGCCGCCGGTGACCTCCAGCGACTCCAGCGTGAACGCCGAGTCGGTGCCGACGCCCCCGATCTCCTCGGCCACGATCGCCTCCAGGTCGGCCTCGGTGATCTGCACCTTCCGGTCGGCCAGCTCCTTGAAGCGCACGAAGGCGGCGTTGAGCGCGTCGCCCTCGACGTGCAGGCCCATCTTCTTCAGCGTGTCGCCGAAGGCGTGACGGCCGGAGTGCTTGCCCAGCACGATCTGGCCGCCCTGGGCGCCGACCGACTCGGCGTCGATGATCTCGTAGGTGCTGGAATGGGAGAGCACGCCGTGCTGGTGGATGCCCGACTCGTGGGCGAAGGCGTTCCGCCCCACGACCGCCTTGTTGTACTGGACCGGGTAGCCGGTCAGGCGGCTCACCAGGCGGCTGGTGCGGGCCAGCTCCTCGGTGCGGACGCCGACCTCGATGCCGGGGAACTGGTCGGCGCGGATCCGCAGCGCCATCACCACCTCCTCCAGCGCGGCGTTCCCGGCCCGCTCGCCCAGGCCGTTGACGCAGACCTCGACCTGGCGGGCGCCCGCCTGGACGCCGGCAAGCGAGTTGGCGGTGGCCAGGCCGAGGTCGTTGTGGCAGTGGGTCGACGTGATGTAGTCGCCGGTGATGTTGCGGCGGACGTACTGGATCAGGGCGCCGAAGTCCCACGGGATGCCGTAGCCGACGGTGTCGGGGATGTTGAGCGTGGTCGCGCCCGAGTCGACCGCCGCCTGCAGCACCTCCATCATGAAGTCCAGCGGCGTGCGGGTGGCGTCCTGGGGGCTGAACTCGACGTCGTCGGTGTGCTCTCGGGCCCGGGCGACACCGGCGCGCGTCTCGGCCAGCACCTGGGCCGGCGTCATCTTCAGCATGTGCTCCATGTGGTTCGGGCTGGTCGAGATGAACACGTGGATGCGGGCCCGCTCGGCATGGCGCACGGCGTCCCAGCAGCGGTCCACGTCGGCCCGGTGCGTTCGCGAGAGCCCGGCGATGACGGGCCCGTGGACCTTCTTGGCGATGGCCTCGACCGCCTCGAAGTCGCCCTGGCTGGCGACCGGGAAGCCCGCCTCGATGTAGTCGACGTTCAGGCGGGCCAGCTGCTCGGCGATCTCGAGCTTCTCGGCCACGTCGAGCGAGATGCCCGGCGACTGCTCACCGTCGCGCAGGGTGGTGTCGAAGATGATCACTCGCTCGGCCATTCGGCTCGTTCCTTTCACAGCGGTGGGAAACGCGGAAACAAAAAACCTCCTGGCCCGAAGGCGCAGGAGGCGAGGCGAGCCCCGGAGGGGAGCTCGCTCTACGTAAGGAGGAGGGTGCGGCAGGAGGTGCGGTGCGGACGCATCACGTGCCATCGTGGCAAACCGCGGGGTTGCCGTCAAGGTACGGTGTCGCCCATGGTGCGCCGGTCGTTCCGCCGGGGACTGCAGGTCGGCGTCGTCGTCGGGGTGGTGGCCGCCCTGGTGAAGCTGGTGATGCTCCGGCGGTCGTCCCGCGACGAGGGGCCGTCGGGCGCGCCGTCCTGGCCGCCGCTCCCCCCTGAGCCCGTCGAGGCGGAGCCGCCGATGCCGGTCGGCTCCGAGGGCGCCGCGCCGGGTGGCGAGGCCGCCGCCACCGCCGTCGAGGCTCCGCCCGCCGCCCCGGTCGCGCCGCCCGAGCCGCCGCCCGGCGCCGCTGTGGGAGAAGCGGGCGGGTTCCCCGAGGCCGTCGTCGACGCCGCCGTCGCGGCGGAGACCGACGTCGAGGCGGAGGCCGACGTCGCGGCGGAGACCGACTTCGCGGGCGGGTTCCCGGAGGCCGTCGTGGACGCCGACGTCGAGGCCGACGCCCCGCCCGACGCCGCCCCGCCCGAGACCGCCGCGCCCGAGGCCGCGGCCCCTGCCGGCGCCGCCGAGGTCGAGGCCGCGCCGGAGGCGGAGCGCGAACCGTTCGCCGACGCCGAGACCGGCACGCCGGCCGAGCCGCCGGGGGGCCCGGGGCCCGCGGCGCACCTCGAGCCCGACCCCGACTGGGAGGGCGGTGTCGACGAGGCGGCCCCGGCCGTACCCGAGCCGGCCACGCCGACCGACCCGACTGCCGAGTGGGGCTTCGCCCAGCCCACGCTCGAGACGCCGGCGGCGGGCCCCCTCGCCACCGGGGGCCTGGCGTCGGAGGCACCGGCACCGGGGACATGGGCCACCGCCCCGGACGACGACCGGCTGGACGCCGGGGCGGACGCCGCCGACGCGCCCGTCCCGTACGCGGCAGAGCAGCACCCCGTTCCGCAGGCCGAGCGCCAGCCGGACCCGGACCCGGAGCCGGAGCCGGAGCCGGAACCGGAGCCGATCGCCGAACAGCCGGCACCGGAGCCGGAGCGGCCCGCCGCCCAGACGGCCCCGCGGGCGCCGGCCGGCGCCGTCACGAAACGGGTGCGCAAGGCCCGGCCCGGCGCCGCCGACGTCCCACCGATGGCTGCCGCGCCACCGGCGGAGGAGCCGTCCGGCACCACCACGCCGGCCACCCCGGCCCGGGCCCGGCGGGTGCGCAAGGCAGGGGCGCGCCGCGTCCGGGTGGTGGAGCCGTGGGTCGAGGCCGTGGACAAGGCCTGCCCGACCACCCACCCGGTGAAGGCGAAGCTGTCCAGCATGCTGTACCACCTGCCCGGGATGGCGGCATACAACCGCACCCGGCCCGACCGCTGCTACGTCGACGGGGAGTCGGCCGAGGCCGACGGGTTCATCCGGGCCAAGCGGTAGCCCGCCGGCGCCGTCACCGCGGCCTCAGAGCGAGACGCTGTGGACGTCCAGGATGCCGGGCGACGAGCGCAGGCGCTCCAGCACCGCCTCGGGGAGCGCCGTGTCGGTGGCCAGGACCATGAGGGCCGTGTCGCCGGCCGGCGAGCGCCCGAGGGCCATGTCGGCCAGGTTCACCTGCGCCTCGGCCACCGCCCCGGTGACGAGCGCGGCCATCCCGACGCGGTCGTCGTTGCGGACGACGAGCATGTGGCGGGCGGGGGGGACGTCGACCGGGTGGTCGTCCACCATCACGATCCGGGGCTCGAAGCGGACCCCGGTGAGCGTCCCCGCCACGGAGTGGTGGCCGCCCCGGAGCACGATGAGGTTGACGTGGTCGTGGGCCGCGGAGGTCCGTGACTCCTTCCACTCCAGCCCCCGCTCGGCGGCCAGCTGGGGGGCGTTGACGTAGGAAACGGGGTCGAGGTTGGCGCCGGCCGAGAGCAGGCCCTTCAGCACCGAGAGGGTGAGCAGGCTGGTGTCGTAGTCGGCCAGAGCGCCCTGGTACTCCACCTCCAGCACGGGCGGCGTGCCCTCGTTCAGCGACCCGAAGATGGAGCCGAGGCGCTCGGCCAGCGGCAGGAAGGGGCGCACCGTCTCCGACGCCTCGGCGGCGCTGACGTTCACCGCGTAGGGCACGAAGTCCCCCGCCAGGGCGAGGAGGACCTGCTCGGCGATGGTGACGCCCGCCTTGTCCTGCGCCTCGGCCGTGCTGGCCCCCAGGTGGGGGGTGACGACCACGTGGTCCAGGTCGAACAGGGGCGACTCGGTGGTGGGCTCCTCGGCGAACACGTCGAGGGCGGCGCCCGCGACCGTCCCCGAGCGCACGGCGTCGGCCAGCGCCTGCTCGTCCACGATGCCCCCCCGGGCCGTGTTGACGACCCGGAGGCCGGGACGGGCCTTGGCCAGCAGGTCGGCGTCGATCAGCCCCATGGTCTCGGGGGTCTTCGAGACGTGGACGGTGAGGAAGTCGGCCTCGGCCACCAGGTCCTCGAGCGTCTCGGCCAGCTCGATGCCCAGCTGGCGGGCCCGGTCGGGCGACACGAAGGGGTCGTACGCCATCAGCCGCATCCCGAACGCCAGCGCCCGCTGGGCGACGAGGGTGCCGATGCGGCCGAGGCCCACGACCCCGAGCGTCTTGCCGTGCAGCTCCACTCCCTCCCACCGCGACCGCTCCCACTTGCCCGCCTTGAGGGCCGCATGGGCCTGGGGGATGTTGCGGGCGGAGGACAGGAGCAGGGCGATGGTGTGCTCGGCGGCCGACAGGATGTTCGACTGCGGGGCGTTGACGACCATGACCCCGCGCCGGGTGGCGGCAAGTACGTCGACGTTGTCGAGCCCGATCCCGGCGCGGCCGACCACGACCAGGTCGGTGCCGGCGTCCAGCACGTCGGCGGTCACCTGGGTGGCCGACCGGATGATCAGCGCCGCCGCGCCCGGGACGGCGGCGACCAGGCCGGCGGGGTCGAGGTCGAGCCGGACGTCGACGTCGTGGCCCGCCTCGGCGAGCGCGTCGAGGCCCCGCTGGGCGAGCTGCTCGGTGACCAGGATGCGCGCCATCATCGAACTCCGGACTCGGGGGACTTGTTGCGGTAGAGCTCGACGAACTCGCTGAGGGTGTCGCGTTCGACCTCACCGCAGAGTAGGCGCCGCCCCCACGAGGTGGCCGCGACCTTGACGTCCAGCGACGCCCGGGGGACGACGATGACGTCCTTGTCGTGCTCGTCGAACACGGCACGGATGTCGGCCATCTCCGCCTCGGTGAGACCGGGGCGGTGCCACAGGATCACGAACCCGTGCTCCAGAGAGTGGACGAGCTGGGCGTCGGGGGGCACGGTGCCGCCCTCGGGGAAGACGTTGGCGGGGACGGCGCCCGGGTCGTGGTCCCCGCCGGCCGGAGGGTCGACCCCGTACCGCGCCGGGGGGACGTGCGGTTCGGCGGTGACCCGGTCCGCCCGGGTGTCGTAGTCGCACGAGCCGGCGGTGAGCCGCCGGCGCTCGTCGCGCTCCTGCCGCCGGTCGGCCGCCACCAGCGTCACCACCAGGGCCACGACGGCCACCACGGCGCCGGCGGCGCCGAGCCGCACCCGCAGCGCCTTGCGCCGGCGGGCCCGGCGGGCCGCCTCCAGGCGCTCGGCCTGGGTCGGCCTGGACCGGCGGGCGCCGGCCTCGGCAGCGGCCTTCGTGGGCGCAGCCTTCGCAGGCGCCGCCTTCTGCGGTGTGCCCGCGGCCTCGGCCGGCGCGGCTGGCTTGTGAGGCGTGCCCGCGGCCTTGGCGGGCGGGCGCCTGGCCGGCGGCCGCTTCTTCCTGGACCCCTTGCCCGCCACTCGCTATCCGGCCAGGAGCTTGGCGATGCGGGTGATGCCCTCGACCAGGTCGTCGTCGCCCAGCGCGTACGACAGGCGCATGTACCCGGGCGTACCGAAGGCCTCGCCCGGCACGACGGCCACCCGGGCCTCGTCCAGGATGACCTCGGCCAGCTCGAGCGTGGTCGCCGGCGTGCGGCCCCCCACCGGCCGCCCTAGGACCCCCTTGAACGACGGGAAGGCGTAGAAGGCGCCCTCGGGCTCGGCACAGGTCACGCCGGGGACCTCCCGGAGCATCTCCAGCATCTTGCGGCGACGGCGGTCGTACACGGCCCGCATCTCGTCCACCGCCGACAGGTCGCCGGCGAGGGCGGCCAGCGCGGCGCGCTGCGAGACGTTGGCCACGTTGGACGTCATGTGCGACTGGAGGTTGGCGGCCGCCGCCACCACGTCGGCCGGACCGGCCATCCACCCGACCCGCCAACCGGTCATGGCGTACGTCTTCGCCACGCCGTTGACGACCAGGCACCGGTCGGCCAACTCCGGCACCACCACGGGCATGGAGTGGTTCTCGGCGCTCCCGTACACGAGGTGCTCGTAGATCTCGTCGGTGATGACCCAGACGTCGTTCTCGGCCGCCCAACGCCCGATCGCGTCGATCTCCGCCCGCGGGTAGACGGCGCCCGTGGGGTTGGACGGGGACACGAACAGCAGAGCCTTGGTGGCCGGCGTGCGGGCGGCCTCCAGCTGGTCGACGGTGGCCCGGAACCCGGTGCTCTCGTCGGTGTCGACCACCACCGTGGTACCGCCGGCCAGGCCGATCGCCTCCGGGTAGGTGGTCCAGTAGGGCGCCGGCAGGATCACCTCGTCGCCCTCGCCCACCACGCTGACGAGGGCGCTGTAGACGGCGTGCTTGCCGCCGTTGGTGATGAGCACCTGGTTCGGCTTCAGCTCCAGTCCGGTGTCCCGGCGGGTCTTGTCGGCCACCGCCTGGCGCAGCTCGGGAAGGCCGGCCGCCGGCGTGTACCGGTGGTTCTTCGGGTCGCGGCACGCCTCGGCGGCCGCGTCGACGATGTGGGCGGGCGTGGGGAAGTCGGGCTCGCCGGCGCCGAAGCCGATGACGTCCTCACCGGCGGCTTTGAGGCTCTTGGCCTTGGCGTCGATGGCGAGCGTGGCGGATTCGGTGACCGCGGCCACACGTGCGGAGATGCGTCCCATGGGGCCATGCTGTCACGGTGAGCCAGACGCCCTCCACCGACATCCGCATCCCCAGCTCGCTGCTGCCCTCCGACGGCCGTTTCGGGTGCGGTCCCTCCAAGGTCCGCCCGGACGCCGTGGCCGCCCTGGCCGCCGCCGCGCCCGGCTTCCTCGGCACCAGCCACCGCCAGAGCGGCGTGCGTTCCGTCGTCGGCCGCCTCCGGGAGGGGCTGGCCACCCTGTTCGCCGCTCCCGACGGCTACCAGGTCGTGCTCGGGAACGGGGGGGCCACGCAGTTCTGGGACGTCGCCACGTTCGGCCTGATCGGCCGGCGCAGCCAGCACCTGTCGTTCGGCGAGTTCTCCTCCAAGTTCGCCGCCGCCGCCAAGGCGGCGCCCCATCTCGAGGAGCCCGAGGTCATCTCGTCGCCGGCCGGCACCCATCCGGTGCCCGAGGCGCGGGCCGACGTGGACCTGTACGCGCTCACCCACAACGAGACGTCCACCGGCGTCTCCATGGAGGTCCGCCGGCCCGACGGGGCGCCGGCCGGCTCGCTGGTCGCGGTGGACGCCACGTCGGCGGCGGGCGGGCTGCGCGTCGACCTCGAGGAGGTCGACGCCTACTACTTCGCCCCTCAGAAGTGCTTCGCGTCGGACGGCGGGCTGTGGCTGGCCGTGCTCTCCCCCGCCGCCCTGGAGCGGGTCGAGGTGCTGGCCCGGGCCGAGCGGTGGGTGCCGGCGTCGCTCGACCTGCGCATCGCCGTCGAGAACTCGCGGCTGGACCAGACCTACAACACGCCCGCACTCGCCACCCTGTTCCTGCTCACCGACCAGGTGGAGTGGATGCTGGCCAACGGCGGGCTGGACTGGGCGGCGTCGCGCTGCGACCGTTCGGCCGAGCACCTGTACGGGTGGGCGGAGGCGTCGCCGTACGCCTCGCCGTTCGTGGCCAAGCCCGACGAGCGCAGCCACGTCGTCGGCACCGTCGACCTCGACCCGTCCATCGACGCCACCGCCGTCACGGCGGCCCTGCGGGCGAACGGGATCCTCGACACCGAGCCGTACCGCAAGCTGGGCCGCAACCAGCTGCGGATCGCGATGTTCCCCGCCGTGGAGCCCGACGACGTCGCCGCCCTCACCCGCTGCGTCGACCACGTGGTGGGCCAGCTGGCCTGACCGCCCCGCCCCGACGGTCCGGCGGCCCGGCGGCGGTTCAGGCGGCGGTTCCGGCGGCAGGAAAGGGCGAACAGCGCCACTCCGTGCCGCCGGAAGGGCGTTGAGGGTCCCGGCCCCGTGGCCCGCCCCGTGGAAGGGTGGGCGCATGGCCGACGCCGATCTGCTCGACATCACCTGCCCGCGCTGCAACCAGCCCGCTGCCGTCCGCTTCTACGGCCCGTGTGACGGCTGCCGGGCCGAGCTGGCGGCGACGATGGGCGGCCGGGCACGCGAGGTCGACGCGACGTACGAGCCGAAGGCGAACGTGGTGCCGAACCAGGTGGCGACGAAGGAGTAGGCGGCCCCGCTCGCGGCGGCGGGGCGAAGTGCTCCGGCGTCACGAGGGCCCACCACCGACCGAGCAGACGCTGAAGCACCAGCCCCACCGTGGCCGGCGGCTGCCCGAAGGGCACAGACGCGCCAGGACGGTGGTGCCGACGGGTCGATCGGGTCGGCACCGCGAACGTCGGGGGTGGCCACGGCGATCTCCGGTCAGCCGCCGCTGACGTCCTCCGGGCGCTGCCTGCCGGCCGAGATGAACGGCATCATGGCCCGCAGCTCGGCGCCCACCTTCTCGATGGGGTGCTCCTTGCCGGCCGCCCGCAGCTCCTCGAACCGAGGACGGCCGGCCCGGTTCTCGGCGATCCACTCCTCGGCGAACCTGCCGGAGCGGATCTCCTCGAGGATCTTCTGCATCTCGGCCTTCACGCCGTCGTTGATGATGCGGGGGCCCCGGGTGACGTCGCCGTACTCGGCCGTGTCGGAGATCGAGAACCGCATGCCCGCGATCCCGTTCTCGTACATGAGGTCGACGATCAGCTTGAGCTCGTGGAGGCACTCGAAGTAGGCCGACTCGGGCTGGTAGCCGGCATCGACGAGCGTCTCGTAGCCGGCCATCACGAGAGCGGTGAGCCCGCCGCACAGCACGACCTGCTCGCCGAACAGGTCGGTCTCCGTCTCCTCCTCGAACGTCGTCTCGAGCACGCCGGCCCGGGTGGCCCCCAGGGCGTGGGCGTACGACAGGGCGAGGTCGCGGGCCTTGCCCGAGGCGTCCTGGGCCACGGCGATGAGCGCCGGCACGCCGCCGCCCTCGGTGTAGGTGCGCCGCACCAGGTGGCCGGGCCCCTTGGGGGCGACCATGGCCGCGTCGACGCCGGCGGGCGGCGTGATGAGGTTGAACCTGATGTTGAAGCCGTGGGCGAAGAAGATGGCGTCGCCCTCCGAGAGGTTGGGGGCGATGGACTCGTCGTAGACCGCCTGCTGCTCGGTGTCGGGCAGCAGGATCATCACGAGGTCGGCCTCGGCGGTGGCCTCGGCGACCGTACGCACGGCCAGTCCCGCCGCCTCGGCCTTGGCCTTCGACGACGACCCCTCCCGCAGGCCGACCCGGACGTCGATCCCCGAGTCCTTCAGGTTCAGCGCGTGGGCGTGGCCCTGCGAGCCGTAGCCGATCACGGCGACCTTGCGGCTGCCGACCAGGCCCGGGTCGGCGTCGTTCTCGTAGGAGATCCTGGCCACCATGGCTAACCCACCTTCCCGCTCACGCTGCGCAGGCGCGGTGCCTGCCGCTCCAACTTGGGCAGCGCCACCCGGCCGGTGCGCTGCAGCTCGATGATCCCGTAGGGTCGCATGAGGTCCTCGAAGTCGTCGACCTTGGACGGGGTGCCGGCCACCATCACGGTCAGCTGGTCGGACCCCACGTCGACGATCTTGCCCTCGAACACCTGCACCAGCTCGATGACCTGGCCCCGGGTGCCGCCGGCGCCGGCCCGCACGGTGGCCAGCACCAGCTCGCGCTCGACCGAGTCGTCGGGGTCGAGCTCGTTGATCTTCACCACGTTGATCAGCTTGAACAGCTGCTTGGTGATCTGCTCCAGCGGCTTGGACTCGACGTCCACCACGATGGTGATCCGGGAGAACCGCTCGTCGTCGGTGGGCGCCACCGCCAGCGAGTAGATGTTGAACCCGCGGCGGGCGAACAGGCCGGCGATGCGGGTGAGGACGCCGGCCTTGTTCTCGACCAGGACCGACAGGGTGTGGTGCTTCACCGCCATGCTCACCGCCCCCCTTCGCCGTGCGCCGGGTCGACGATGATCTCGTCGTTGGACGTGCCGGCGGCGACCATCGGGTACACCTTCTCCGACGAGTCGGTGCGGAAGTCGATGACCACGGGCCGGTCGTCGATCGAGTTGGCCTTCTCGATGGCGGGCAGGACGTCCTCGGGGTGCTCCACCCGCAGCCCGACGCACCCCATGGCCTCCGCCCACTTCACGTAGTCGGGCAGGTCGGGCGACAGGTACACCTCGGAGTAGCGCTCCTCGTAGAACATCTCCTGCCACTGGCGGACCATGCCCAGGTAGGCGTTGTTGAGGATGGCGACCTTGACGGGGATGCGCTCGGCCGCCGCCGTCACCAGCTCCTGGGCGGTCATCTGGAAGCAGCCGTCGCCGTCGACGGCCCAGACCATGCGGTCCGGCATGCCGACCTTGGCGCCGATGGCCGCGGGCACGGCGAAGCCCATGGTGCCGAGGCCGCCCGAGTTCACCCACGTGTAGGGGTGGTCGAACTTCCAGTACTGCGAGGTCCACATCTGGTGCTGGCCCACGCCGGACACGACGATGCAGTCGTCGGGGGTGTTGTCCCGCAGCTGCTCGAGCACGTACTGGGGCTTGAGGGCGCCCCCCTCGTCGAAGGACTGCTCGTAGTGCAGCGGGTACTGCTCCTGCCACTGCCGCAGCTGGGTCGTCCACTCGGTGCGGTCGGGCTGGGAGGCGGCGCCACCGAGGGCCTCGACCGCCTTGACCAGCTCCTCGACGACCCGCCGGCAGTCGCCCACGATCGGCACGTCGGGGCGGCGGACCTTGCCCAGCTCGGCCGGGTCGATGTCGACGTGGATGATCCTGGCGTCGGGTGCGAACCCGGAGACCTTGCCCGTGACCCGGTCGTCGAAGCGCGAACCGAGGGCGATGAGCAGGTCGGCCCTCTGCATGGCGGTGACGGCCGTGTAGTTGCCGTGCATGCCCGGCATGCCCAGGCACAGCGGGTGGCGGTCGGGGAAGGCGCCCCGGGCCATCAGGGTGGTGACCACGGGGATGCCGGTGAGCTCGGCGAAGGCCTTGAGGGCCTCGGCCGCCCGGGCCTTGAGGATGCCGCCTCCGGCGTAGATCACGGGCCGGCGGGACTCGCCGACCAGCCTGGCCGCCTCCTTGATCATGCGCGGATGGCCGATGGTGGTTGGTTTGTAGCCGGGGAGGTCGACCCCCTCCGGCCAGTACCAGTCCATCGTCTGCATGCTCACGTCCTTGGGGACGTCGATCAGCACCGGCCCGGGCCGGCCGGTGGTGGCGATGTGGAACGCCTCACGGACGATGCGGGGGATGTCCTGGGCGTCCATCACCAGCCAGTTGTGCTTGGTGACCGACATGGTGATCCCGGTCGTGTCGCACTCCTGGAACGCGTCGCTCCCGATGTTGGTGGACGGCACCTGCCCGGTGACGACCACCATGGGGATGGAGTCCATGTAGGCGTCGCAGAGCGGGGTGACGATGTTGGTGGCTGCCGGGCCGCTGGTGACGATGGCGACGCCCGGGCGCCCGGTGACGTGGGCGTAGCCCTCGGCCATGTGCCCGGCACCCTGCTCGTGGCGCACGAGGACGTGGCGGATGGTGGAGTCGATGATGGGGTCGTAGACGGGGAGGATGGCCCCGCCCGGGAGGCCGAACATCACCTCCACGCCTTCCATCTCGAGGCTCTTGATGAGGGCCTGGGCTCCGGTCAGCTTCATGGTCTCTGCGCTTCCTTGGGTCCGTTGGTCGCTGTGGTCTCGGGGTGGCCGTAGCCGGGAACGAAAACGACCTCCCGGCTGGGAGGTCGTGACGCACGCGGCGGGAAAGGCGGCGTGCGTTAGGTGGCTACGAGGATGAGGGTGGTGGCGGGCACGGTGAGCACAGTGTCGCACCTGGGCCGCGTCACGGCAACACCACGGCGGCGCGCCCCATAGCCCCAGGAGCTTCCTACGCTCGTTCGATGCGCCGGCGCCACTGGCCCCAGCTCCTCGCCGCCGTCCTCACCGCCGCCTGCTCGGGGGCCCCGCCCTCGACGTCGGCGCCCACCGAGACCACGGCACCGCATGACGACCCGCCGCCGCCTCCGGCGGGTCGTCATGCGGTGCCGTGGTC
>Ga0247704_1000383_pt1 | contig 12619 bp, 9 predicted proteins | sample 41W_NmetaG_FD_189042 | JGI IMG/M metagenome (GOLD analysis project Ga0247704, IMG submission 189042) | Soil microbial communities from hillslope of Landscape Evolution Observatory, University of Arizona, Oracle, AZ, United States - 4-1-W_N | ecosystem: Engineered > Artificial ecosystem > Mesocosm...
CGACCGGTCACTGCGGTACGTCCCACGGGCTCCGAAGGGCGCGGGCGAGCGCAGCCGCACCCCGATCTCGCCCGCGCCCTTCGGAGCCCGTGGGACGTACCGCAGTGACCGGTCGTGCCACGCGACGGTGAACAGCACCGACTCGGCGCATCCGTCGACCCAGCCCGACACGTGCGACACCGACGCCGCCGACGACTCGTTGACGATGACGCCGTCACCCGTCACCTGGCCTCGGATGTAGTTGTAGATCTCGAACAGATCGTCGATCGTCGGCATGAAGTAGTACCGGCCGTCGGTGTCGTCTGCCAGCTGTGCGAGCAGGGTCTGGTCCGATGCCGGGCCCATTGCGCAGCTGTAGATCGGCAGGTCCGCGGGGAGCGCCGCCGCGGCGTCGACCGCCCACGGCTTGGCCGGGTTGCCCTCGTCGCAGCCCTTGTTGTCGTACCCGTCGGAAAGGAGCACCAAGGCCCGGCGGGAGCCGGCGCCGGCGAGCATGCCGCCCGCCTCCTGGATGCCAGCGCCCATGAAGGTGCAACCGCCGAACCCGATGCCGTCGACCGCGGCGGTGGCGGCATCCCTCGTCGACTGGTCCACGATCTGCTGGGGAGCGCCCGTTCCTGGATACTCCTCATCGCCCGAGTCACCGAAGCTCACCACCCCGATGGAGTCGTCGACGCCCATGAGGTCGATGAACTGCCGAGACGTCTGCCTCGTGACGTCGACGTATCCGAAGACCTGCATCGAGCCCGACCGGTCGAGCACGGTTACGACGCTGACCGGGTCGGCCGCAGGCACCTCGGCGTTGTCGATCACCAGGGCGAAGTCCTGCCAGGTTCCGGCGATGTCGGTACGAGCGGATGCTGCGACGTTGGCCGCGACGACGGTGACCTCGTACACCCCAGTGGGGTTCTGGATGACGGCGACCTCGGTGTTGTTGAGGTCGTCGGCGACTCCGCCGGTCGTCGAGAACGCGCCCGCGAACACGTTGCCGCGGAACAGCTGGCCCGTGTCGACGTGACGGACCTCGAGATCGAGGTCGTTCACGAGCGCGGGGTTTGCGCCGACGGCGCCCGCGGCATCCGACCACGACAGCGCGACGCGCAGGGGGAGCGTGGCATCGGCGGCGGCCACGCGGATCGTGTACTCCTGGCCCGTCGCCGAGAACGCCTGCCGCTGATCGACGAAGATCTTGGGCCCACGGTCGGCGGCGGGCGCCTGGAGCAGCGCGTTCTCGACCGAGACGCGACCCCAGCCGACGTTGTTGTTCGGACCGGCGGCGATCGCCCCGCCGGCGCCGTCCGTGCCCCCGGCGACCGGCTCGGTGCTCGAGACCATCAACGCCTTGAGTAGCGCGGGGCTCGGCGTCTTGCCGTTGCGGGTCTGGCGCCACCAGTCGATCAGCAGCGCGGCACTGCCCGCCACGTGCGGTGACGCCATCGACGTCCCCGACATGGGCGCGTGGACCGGGTGCAGCGTGCCGCCCGTGTCGGTGTAGGGCCCGCTGCGGAACCCCACGGGGCTGTAGGTCGAGATGATGTCGGTCCCCGGTGCGACGACGGTCGGCAGCATCCGGCCATCGGTCGCAGGACCACGCGACGAGCCCGTCGCGAGCCCGCGGATGTCGTCGTTCGGGTTCATCTCGCCCGGGCGCCCGTTCAGCGAGTTGCCCACGAGGATCGCGTTCTTCGGGTTCTTCGTGACCGTGCCGGGGCCCGAGCCGCTGTTCCCGGCGGAGAAGACGATGACGAGCGGCGTCTGGTCGGTGGCGGTCGGGTCGGCGTCGCGGACGCCCAGGTCGACGGTGCGATCGTCGGCGGAGTAGTTCGGGCCGTTCATCGCCCACGAGTTGTTCATGACGTCGGCACCCTGGAGCGCCGCCTGCTGCACCCGCGCGGCGACCGTTCCACCCAGCGCGATGAGCCCCACATCGGCGCTGGGCGCCACACCCTGCCCGAGCAGGAACCCCTGCGGGTCGACGTCGCTCGAGTCGCCGTCGCCCGCGACGATGCCGGCGACATGGGTGCCGTGCCCGTCCGTGTCGGCGCCGACGACAGCCGCGCCTGCGGAGTCGACGACGAACGCGAGCCGGCCGGCGAGATCGGCGTGGACCGTCATGGGATCGTTGGTGTCGATGCCGGTGTCGCACACCGCGACCGTGACGCCGTTCCCGTTGACTCCGAGCGCCGTCAGGTTGGCGGCGTACCCCGTGTTCGGCAGCGTGTTGGGCGCCGCCGCGGCGTCGAGGTCTTCCATGACGATCTGCGAACTGCGCTCGTCCTCGAGCACGGGCGCATGCACGGCGTCGATCCAGCGCACGTCGTCATGGGCGGCGAGCGTCGGCAGCGCCTCGGTGGGCACCTGCGCGGTGACGCTCCGGAACGCGTCGAGCGACTCGGGTGCGACGGCCAGCACGTTCCCGCCGAGCGTGATCACGAGCGTCGCAACACCGTCGACGTCGCCCTCGGCGAATACGCCGATGTCTACCGCCTCGATGGGCCCGAGGCCGAGATCGGTGCCGGCCTCCGGATCACCGCTCAGCAGCTCCGGGTTGACCTTGAGGGCCGGCGCCAGCGGGCCCGTCCACTCGACGAAGGGGAGCGTGGTGGCGGATGCCACCGTCTCGGCGTCGGCGCGCACGTAGTACGCGTGCGGGCTGACCGCTTCGACGAGCCGGATGCCCCGCTCGGCGAGTGTCGCGAGCCACGACTCCTGAACCGGGCCGACGAGCTGGATCAGGTGGTTCACGCCGTCGGCGGCTTCGACACCTGCGAAGCCGGGCGGCGTCGGGGGGAGTCCCCCTTCGGCGGTGTCGATCTCGTAGGTGAAGAGCCGGATGGTGTGCGGGTCGCGCACGGCTTTGACACGCCACCCCGCATTCTCGAGGCGCTCGACCTGAGACTCATCGGCGTCGACGACGAAGCCGCGGTCCAGCGCACTCACGACGCCGACGCCGACGACGTCGGCTTCGACGATCGGTCTGTCGACCGCGGTGCGGTGGGTGATGACATAGCGTTCCGACATCCCTATGGCCCCTTTGCTCTAGGCGGGGTTGCGCCGGCACGGGCGACGTTCGGCAACGACGAAGAGCCGTGGCCGACCCCTGGTGATACATGGACATCCGCAGACGACGTCCCGCCCGTTTTGGGAATCGGGGTGACGGGGCGCAGTTCCCTTCAGGTCACCTGGTGGTACCGCTGGCGCGTGACGGCAACGTTCGTCGGTTCTCGCCGTGCGCCCGCCGGCCCAGAGGCGAACAGCGCGACGAGGGTGGGAATCTCCTTGCTGCCCTTGGTCCGCCGGAAGCTGCGCTCGGCTTCGCCGAGCGGTCCGAGGGCTGTCGAGCCGGGGCCGGTGCGGCAAGCGACACGCCGGGCGTCGACCGCGTCAGCACTCTCTTGTGCTACACGCCGACCGCACATGGCACATCTCCCGAACACCGTCATCGCCGGCCCCGAGCCGACAAATTCGAGGTTTGCTGGTCGTCTTGAGGCTCGCAGAGGGCCAGGACGATGTCAAGGGGATCGTCATCTATACCTCCTTTGCGTCCCTCGACCGAGTAGGCCGATTCGCAGTGGCATCGCGTTGCTCGCGGTCGCAGCGGCGACCCTGTGGTCAGCGAGCGGCGTCGGCCGTGGTCGGGGTGCCGATCCGGCGAGGCGCGGCACGGGCCAAGTCGAGCTCGATGCCCTTGGCGCTGATGCGCCCGGCGAGTCGCACCGGAGCGGTCCCGGGCCGGTCCACCTCGGAGATGGAGAAGCTGGTCACCGCCCGTTCGACCGTCGCCCGGCCGGTGTAGACGGCCTCGCCGTCGGCGCGCACGACGTCGAGGTGCACGCCGCCGGCATCGGGCCGCGCCAGGACGGCGTACTGCGTCGCCGCCCGGAGACCGACCGGGTAGCGCAGCGCCAGCAGCGCGGCGATCCACGGCCTGTCGGCGAGCCTGGTCAGCGCCCGGAACGTCGGCCCCAGCTCGTCGTTGAGGAACACCGTCCACTCGTTGCGCCCGCACCGCAGTGCCAGGCCCCGTTCCGCCGGCGAGATGCCGTACGTGGGGCCGTGCAACCGGGCCCGCTCGTCGCTCGTCTCCTGCGGTGACATCTCGGTCAGCGAGAGGTCGGTCGTGCGCGAGCGCGCCGTGAGCCGGGTCCGCCCGGGCGGCGGCTCGGGCAGGAACGGCCCGTCGGGCAGCCCGTGGCGGTGCGCCACCAGCGACTGCGCGAAGTCGAGCTGGCGGCGTGCGTGGGCGTCACGGGCCTGGACCTTGGCGAGCTCGCGCGCGACCTCGGGGCCCCCGAAGAGGCCGAGGGCCTTGAACGCCGCCTGCTGGACCCGCGGATCGCCGTCGCGCACGATGCTGAGGAGCAGGCGCTGGGCCTCGGGCGACGCCACGTGGCCGAGCCCCTCGGCCGCCGCCCGCCGGTGGGCGGCGGGGCGGGCGGCGTCGCCCGACACCTCCTCCAGCAGCGGCATGGCGGTCTCCGGCCGCCCCGCGGCGAGGGCGACGATCGCCCGGGGGACGCTCACCGGCTCGTCGAACTCCCCGCCGCGGGCGACCTCGAGCAGCTGGGCGGCCTGGGCGGGCGTGAGCCGGCCGAGGGGAGGACGGCGCAGCCGGTCGGTGGCGACCAGCGCAGCGACCTTCGGGGTCAGTCTCGGTCGGCCGCGGCTAGGCATGTCCACTCCTCAGCACGGCCCGTGCACGGAGCAGTGGCCACGCATCGTCGTGCCCTCGGCGGCGGAGATGGCGGTGCTGTTGCTGTTGATGGAGCCGATGCCGTCGCCGTCGGAGTCGTCGCCCATCATGTTGGCAGTCGAGTTGGTGTGGCTCAGCCCGAGGTAGTGGCCGACCTCGTGTCCGAGCAGCACGCCGGTGAACCGGCGGGAGCCCGAGAGCTCGAGGACGGCGCCCGTGCGACCGTCCTTCGAGTCCTTGTCGCACGGTCCCTGCACGTTGGACCACCCGCCGGCGTCGCCGATGCTCTGCACCCAGAACACGTCGATGCCGCCGTTCGGGCCGTTCCAGTCGTCGGTCAGGTCCTCCGCCTCCGAGCCGTCGCTGATGTTGACGTAGCCACCGGCGTCGGCGGACGGGATGCGCTGCCAGTTGAGCCGGCGCACGCCCACGTCGACCTGGGCGTACAGGTCACGGGTGACCTGGATGCAGTACTGCACCTTGGTCACGTCGTCGACGCTGACGGACCCCGAGAAGTCGTTCTCGTGGCCGACGAGGATGATGACGAGGTCGGTGGCGTCGCCGGAGATGGTCTCGAGATGGCGGCGCAGCGACCGCGTGGTCGGCTGGCCGCTGCCGGGCAGGGTGTCGTTGCCGCCGAGGGTGCCGAAGACCGACCCGTCGGTGTCGCGGAAGATGTAGCCGTACACGTCGCTGTTGACCGACAGGTCGCCGGTCCTGCCCAAGCAGCTCTGGGCGATCTGGCGGACGCTGAGCGTGGCCATCGTCGGGCTACTGCAGGGTGAGCACGACGGGGATGAGCCCTCGACCGCTCTCCAGTGGACCGAGCGCCTTGCCCATGATCGCCCCGGCGGCGGCGGCGGGATCCTGGACCCGCATGGCGTGGCCGGCGACGTCGGAGCTGGTGAGGAGGTCGCCGGCGGCGATGGCGCCGTGCGCGGCGTCGGCCTTGCAGTACACCCGGCCGACCATGGCGACCGGCACGCGGGGCTCACCGGGAACGGGCGGTGCCCCGGGGCGGCTGGCCAGGCGAAGGGCGGGCCGCAGGCCCCCGGCGCCGGAGGCGACGCCGATGACGCGCCGGTCGCGAGCCGTGTGGGACACCTCGACCTCGTCGGGGCCCACCGCCACGAGGACCGAGCCGGCTTCGATCTCGGTGGTGGCCGCGAACTCCTCGGCCAGGTCGGCGCCCATCAACCGGATGTCCCCGGAGTTGCCGTCGAGGTGGATGGTGTCGGTGCCGGCGGAGTTGCGCACGATCACGTCGCCCTCGTTGCCGCTGGCACCGACGTACAGCGCGGCGTTGCTGCCGTTGAGGTGGATGACGTTGCGGCCGTCGCCGTCGCGGACGAACAGGTCGCCCTCGTTGCCGTCGGCGCCGAGGTACGCCGCCGCCGTGGCGCCGTCCATGGTGAACACGTCCCGGCCGCCGCTGTCCCGGACCCGGACGTCGCCCTCGTTGCCGTTGGCCCCGATGTAGAGGGCGGCGCTGTGGCCGTCGAGGTGGAAGACCTGCCGCCCTCCGCTGTCGCGGACGAACAGGTCGCCCTCGTTGCCGCTGGCGCCGAGGTAGAGGGCGGCGTTGTTGCCGTCCATGTGCATGACGTCGCTGCCCCGGCCGTCGCGGACGATGATGTCGCCCTCGTTGCCCTCGGTGCCGACGTACAGCGCCGCACTGCCGCCGTCGGCGTGGATGACCTCACGGCCGCCCGTGTCGACGACGATGACGTCGCCCTCGTTGCCGCTGGCGCCGGCGTAGATGGCGGCGTTGGCGCTCCGCAGCCGGATCACGGCCCGCCCGGCGGAGTCGTTGACGCTGACGTCGCCGTCGTTGCCGAAGGTGCCGACGTTGACCGTCGCGCTGGCGGCATGAGCGGTGACGACCGGCTGCCCCGTGGCGTCGTTCACGACGAGGTCGCCCGCCTCGCCGCCGCCGCCCAGCATGACCGTGGCGTCGCTGGCGCGCAGCACGATCGCCTCGCCGGCGCTGCTGAGCACACGCACGATCCCCGGTACCGCCGCCGCCCCGACCGACAGCTGGGCCGCCGAGCCGGCGAAGTCGAGGATGGCGTGCAGCGCGCCGAGGAACTCCCGTCGCACCACCAGGTTGCCGTCCTGGTCGAGGCGCGCCACCTCGTCCCCGTTGGCGTCGACGAGGCGGAGGTCGTGCGCCTCGATGACGACGTCGCTGTTGAAGTTGGGCATCGTCCCCTCCCGCGGCCTTGCGCCCCAACGCCCCCGTCCCAGGTCGCCCGGAGGAGGGGGATCCCGCCGGTGAGTGTACGCAGATCGGGCGGGACGCGCCTGAGGCGGACCGTGCTCGGCGACTGCCGGCACGGTCCGCCTGGGAGCGGTGCCCCTCGGGTCAGAAGCGCCCGTGGGCCTGGTGGTTGCCCCGGTCCAGATGGCCGGTCGACTGCGCCAGGTTGCAGTCGCCGCTGATGGAGATCTTCAGCAGGTCACCCGAGCCCGGCTCCCCGTCATCGGTGAGCGTGTACGTCGCCGTCGCACTGCCGCCGTTGTTGCAGCGGCCCGTCGCCGAGCCCACCAGGGTGTCGAAGCCGGCCGTCGGGTTGCCGGGGTCGAGCTTGCGGTTGTCGCTGCACGAGGCCGAGATCACCGACTCGAGGTGGAAGCTCTGACCCGGGCCCCAGTTCACCTGGAGGTTGTTCGGCCCGTTGGAGGGGGTGCACTCGAGGCGGAAGCCGTGGGTCACCGCGCCGGCCAAGGGCTGGATGACCGGGGGCGGCCCCGTGGTCGTGGTGCACGGGTTGCCGTGGTAGTCGGCGATCGACTCGGCGACGATGACGTTCCCGAGCAGGCGGCTCTCCAGCCACAGCGCCCGCTGGGTAAGCACGCCGTACCCGGGACCGGTGGAGACGCTCTGGTGGTTGAGGTGGAGCGTCAGCGCCTCCCGCAGCAGGACGTCGAGGTCCGCGTCCAGCACGAGCCCCTTGAACAACGCCTTGACCTCGAGCGACGCCTGCACGGTGGCGTAGAGCGACACGTGCTCGTGACCGGGGACCAGCTCGACGACGAGCCCGTTCACACGGAGGCCGACGACCTGCGAGTGCCCGTCGAGGTACGGGGTGGCCGAGGTGGAGCACTTCGCCTTGGCGTTGGAGGTCAGGACCGCGACCTCGATGCGGTTGCCCAGCACGGCGATGTCGAGCCGGGCGACGCCCGCCTCGGCCGTCGCCTTGCGGGCGAGCGCCGGGGACACCTTGAAGTCCTCGAGCAGTTGCGTGCCGCCGTAGAGCACCTTGAGATCGGCGCGGAGAAGCGGCGTCGTCAGCAGGTGCCGGTCGTACAGGTTGGCCGACACGTTGAGCTTGGCGAGGATGCCGGCGAAGTCCGTCTGGCACGGGTCCTGGGCGGCGTTGGCCGTGAACAGCTCGGCGTCGACGCCGTCGAGGAGGCCGGCACCCTCCAGGCGGGCCAGCGCGGCGCGGCAGCTGAACGTGCCGTTCGGGGTGCCCACCGTGGTGGTGCCGCCGCCGCCCGTTCCCGGCTTCTTGGCCCCGGCCGGGCCGGCCGCGAGCACCGAGCCCAGTGCCGCCAACGCGACGGTGGCCGCCAGCAGACGCCTGCTCCTCGTCCTTGCCATGGTCATTCCTCCTCGCGGCGAGACGAGGCGCGAGAAGTAGCGGGCCGGAACCCCGATCCATCCCCCACGACCAGCCGCCGAATCGCTGAACGCCGTAGCGCTCTCCAGGCTTGCAAGAGCGCCGCCGCCCCGAGTGTGGAGACGGTGACTAGTCATGTCAAGGAGCACTTCGACGCTGGTGTCGGGAGTTGTCGGGGCCGGCGGAGTTGGGCCGCCGGGCCGGCACGGGGGCGCCGCCCCGGGCAAGAGGTTCTGTAGGCCAGAAGGAAAAACCCTCCGCTTTACAGTAGCCTCTGGGGTGTGGCGCCTTCGCCGTTCCCGTACCACGGCCCCCTCGAGCCGGCCCAGGTCCAGGGCCGCGACGAACTTGTCAGCGACCTGATCGAGCGGGTCGGGAGCCGCCGGGTGACCGCCCTCCTCGGCCCCCGGCGCTACGGGAAGACGAGCGTCCTGCGCCGGGTGGCCGCCGAGCTGACCGGGACGACGACGGTGTGGGTCGACCTGTACGAGGTGACGTCCATGCCCGATGTGGCGGTGCGCTTCGACGACGCCCTGGCCGCCACCACCGGGCGGTTCGCGAGGGCCGCCCGCCACGTGTCGGCCGGGCTGGCCCTCAACCTCGGCGCCGTCAAGGTCGAGCTCACCGGCCCGGCCCGCAGCCGGCCCGACGCCGACCTCACCTTCCACCGCCTGCTGGACGTCCTGGTGGCGACCGCGGCCGAGGAGCCCACGCTCCTCGTGGTCGACGAGTTCTCCTCGATCGCCCGGGTGAAAGGCGCGGCGGGCGCCCTGCGGACCGCCGTGCAGCACCACTACCGGGAGCTGGGCATCGTCTTCGCCGGCTCGCACCCCTCGATGATGCGGACGCTGTTCACGTCGCGGGCCGAGCCCTTCTACGGCCAGGCCGACCTGGTGGAGATCGGCGCCCTGGACGCCGCGGCCGTGTCCGGGATCGTGGGCTCGGGGTTCGCGGCCACCGGGCGCGACGCCGGCCATGTCGCAGGCCTCATCGCCTCGTTCACCGCCGGGCACCCCCAGCGGACGATGCAGCTGGCCGACGCCTGCTGGCGCCACACACCGCCCGGCGGCACCGCCGGCCCGACGACGTGGAGCGCGGCCCTCGACGAGGTGCGCCGGTCCACCGCCGAGGGCATGGAGCGGCTGTACTCGGGGTTCGAGCGGGGCGAGCGATCGGTGCTGCGGGCCGTGGCGCGGGGCGGCAGCATCTACGGCGCCGAGGCGGGGCTGCTCGAGCTCTCGACGGGCACGGCCACCCACGCCCGGCGGGCCCTTCTCGACAGCGGCGACCTGGTGGACACCGACGCCGGCCTGCGCGTGGTCGACCCCCTCCTGGCCGACTGGTTGCGGGAGCGCTTCCCGATCTGAGGCGCGGCCTGCGTGACGGGCGCTTCAGCCGGCGAGCGCCGTCCGTCGCCGCTCGAGGAACGAGCGCTCGGCGGCGTTGGTCGCCAGCGAGATCGCCGCGGCGTAGGCCTCGTCCGCTGAGGCGTCGCGGCCGAGCCGGCGCAGCAGGTCGGCCCGGGTGGCGTGGAAGAGGTGGTAGCGGGCGAGGTCGCCGCCGAGCTCGTCGACGGCGGCCAGCGCGGCGGCCGGCCCGTCGGCCTCGGCCGCCGCCACCGCCCGGTTCAGCGCCACCACGGGCGTGGGCGCCAGCGCCAGGAGCTGGTCGTAGAGCGCCACGATCTGGCACCAGTCCGTGTCCGCGGCGACGGCGGCGTCGCAGTGCACGGCGGCGACGGCGGCCTGGACCTGGTACGGGCCGGGCTGGTTGCGCCGCAGGCAGGCCCGCACCAGCGCGTGCCCCTCGGCGATCAGCTCGCGGTCCCAGAGCGACCGGTCCTGGTCGGCGAGGAGGACCAGCGACCCGTCGGGCGCCGTGCGGGCGGGGCGGCGGGCGTCGGTCAGCAGGAGCAGGCCGAGCAGGCCCGCGACCTCGGGCTCGTCGGGCATGAGCGAGGCGAGCAGGCGGGCCAGTCGGACGGCCTCGTCGCACAGCTCGCGGCGGACGAGGTCGTCGCCCGCTGCCGCCGCGTACCCCTCGTTGAACACCAGGTAGACGACGGCGAGCACGGAGTGCAGGCGGTCGGGCAGCTCGGCCTGTCGGGGCACGCGGTAGGGGATCCGGGCGGCGGCGATCTTGCGCTTGGCCCGGACCAGGCGCTGGGCCATGGTCGCCTCGGGGACCAGGAAGGCGCGGGCGATCTCGGGGGTCTCGAGGCCGCCGAGCAGGCGCAGCGTGAGGGCCACTCGCGCCGCGGGGGCCAGTGCCGGGTGGCAACAGGTGAAGATGAGCCGGAGCCGGTCGTCGGTCACCGGTCCCACCTCGAGTAGCGGTTCCCGCTCGGCGTGCAGCAGTGCGGCCTGGGCATGGCGGTCGGGGCGCGACGACTCGCGCCGGAGCCGGTCGATGGCGCGGTTGCGAGCAGTGGCCGTGATCCACGCCCCCGGGTTGGGGGGCAGGCCGGACCTCGGCCACCGCTCCACCGCCACCGCGAACGCCTCCTGGACCGCCTCCTCGGCGATGTCGATGTCGCCGAAGAGGCGGACCAGGGTGGCGACGGCGCGGCCCGACTCCCGCCGGAAGACCTCGCCGACGGCCGACGTCTCGACCTCGGGCACCGGCGCGGCTACCCGGCGTCGTCCTGGAAGGGCCGGACCTCGACGGGGGCCAGGCAGGCGACGGTGCACCTGCGGGCCCACTCCAGGGCGGCGTCGAGGTCGGGCAGGTCGAGGACCCAGAACCCGCCCAGCTGTTCCTTCGTCTCGGCGAAGGGGCCGTCGGTGGTGACGACCTCGCCGCCGCGCACCCGCACGGTGGTGGCGGTGCTCGAGGGGTGGAGGCCCCCCGCGAACACCCAGGCGCCGGCGTCCTTGAGCTGCTGGTTGATGGCGTCCACGTCCTTGTACGCCTTCTCCATGACCTCCGGCGGCGGCGGCTCGGCGCTCTCGTCGATGTGCACGGAAAGCAGGTACTGCGTCATCTCGATCTCCCCTCTCGACGGCCGGCCCCGTGCCGGTCCCTCACCACCACGACGAACGGGCACCGCCCCGATCGACATCCGGCGAGGATTTCCTCCCGCGTTCCTACCAGGACGTCTGGTGGAATGCGGCCGTGCGAGCCGTCGTCCAGCGGGTCACCTCGGCCCGGGTGCGGGTCGGCGGGGCGGTGGTCGGCCGGATCGGGCCCGGTCTGTGCGTGCTGGTCGGCGTCACCCACGACGACACGGCGGCGGCGGCCGCACGGATGGCGGCCAAGCTGGCTGCGGTCCGGTTGTTCGGCGACGACGCCGGCGGGATGAACCGGTCGGTCGTCGAGGTGGGTGGCTCGGTCCTGGTCGTGAGCCAGTTCACCCTCTACGGGGAGGCCGGGCGGGGCCGGCGTCCCTCCTGGTCGGCGGCGGCACCCGGACCGGTGGCCGAGCCGCTGGTGGACGCGGTCGTCGACGGGCTCCGGGCGGTCGGCCTGCACGTGGAGACGGGCGTGTTCGGGGCGGCCATGGAGGTGGAGCTGGTCAACGACGGCCCGGTGACCCTGATCGTGGAGATCTGACGGCGCCTCGTCGCCGACGGGCCTGTGCCAACGTGGCGGATGGCCTTCGACCGCCTGGCCCCGCCGGGGCGGGCCATGGAGATCTCGTCCGGGGACCAGCGGGTGGTCGTCACCGAGTCGGGCGCGACGCTGCGGTGCTACGAGGTGGGTGGGCGGGCGGTGGTGGAGCCGTTCGACCGGCCGGAGGCGCCCGTCGTCGGGTGCCAGGGAGAGGTCCTGGCACCGTGGCCCAACCGGGTGGCCGACGGCCGCTGGACGTGGCGGGGCGACACCCGGCAGCTGTCGCTCACCGAGCCCGAACGCGGGCACGCGCTCCACGGCCTGGTGCGGTCGCTCACGTGGAGCGTCGTCGAGCACCACGCCGACCGCCTGGCGCTGGAGGTCCTCCTGCTGGCGCACCCGGGCTGGCCGTTCCCGATCCTCGCCTCCATGCGGTACGCCCTCGATGCCGACGGCCTGTCGTGCGCGTTGACGGCCACCAACATCGGCCGGGAGCCGTGCCCCTACGGCGCCGCCTTCCACCCCTACCTGGCGCTGTCCGGCGGAGGGGTGGACGACGCCGTCCTCCACCTCGAGGCGGCGACGTGGCTGGAGACCGACGACCGGCTGATCCCGGTCGCCCGCCGGCCGACGAGAGGCACGCCGTTCGACTTCGTCGACGACGCGCCGGTGGGCTCCCGGCGCGCCGACACCGCCTTCACCGACCTCGGCCGCGGTGGGGGTGGGCGGGTGGAGGCGACGGTGAAGG
>Ga0247704_1000384_pt1 | contig 12592 bp, 9 predicted proteins | sample 41W_NmetaG_FD_189042 | JGI IMG/M metagenome (GOLD analysis project Ga0247704, IMG submission 189042) | Soil microbial communities from hillslope of Landscape Evolution Observatory, University of Arizona, Oracle, AZ, United States - 4-1-W_N | ecosystem: Engineered > Artificial ecosystem > Mesocosm...
GCCGGGGGAACGCCTCGTTCCTCTCCAACCGGCGCCGGGCCCCGGCCTTCGCCGAGCAGGGCGAGGTGGGCGAGGAGCGCTGGCTGCGCCTGGAGCTCAAGCTCATGGCCGACGTGGCCCTGGTCGGCCTGCCCAACGCCGGCAAGAGCACCCTCATCTCGACCATCTCGGCGGCCAAGCCCAAGATCGCCGGCTACCCCTTCACCACCCTCGAGCCCCACCTGGGAGTGGTCCGCCACGGCGGGGCCGAGCTGGTGGTGGCCGACATCCCCGGGCTCATCGAGGGGGCCAGTGCCGGCCGGGGCCTCGGCCACCAGTTCCTGCGCCACGTGGAGCGGGCCCGGGTCCTGGTGGTCATGATCGACCTGGCGCCCCTCGACGGCGTGGCCCCCGAGCGCCAGGAGGAGATCCTGGTGGGCGAGCTGGCCCGCTACCGCCCGGAGCTGGTCGAGCGCCCCCGGGTGGTCGTCGGTTCCAAGGCCGACGCCGCCGAGGCCGCCACCCTGGCCCGCTGGCCGGGCCCCCGCCTGTCCGCCGCCACCGGCGAGGGCGTCCCCTGGCTGCTCGGCCGGCTGGTCGAGCTGGTGGCCGGCGCCCGGGCGGCGGTGCCGGCACCCGCCGCCTTCGCCGTGCACCGGCCGGCGCGGGAGGGCTTCCGCATCGAGCGGGCCGAGGGCGGGTTCGTCGTGGTGGGCCGGGAGGCCGAGCGGGCCGTGGCTGTAAACGACCTCTCCAACGCCGATGCCCTGGCCTACGTGCACGACCGCCTACGCCGCCTAGGCGTGGATCGGGCCCTCGCCCGGGCCGGCGCCCGGGCCGGCGACACGGTTCGGGTGGGCACCATGGTCTTCGCCTACGAGGACTGAGGGTCGGCGGGGGGCCGGTGCCGCTCGACAGGCAGGCATCGGAGCACTTGACTCGGGGCGTCAGGATCGGAGGTCGAGGGGACGAGGAGCGCCGGTGGCAACGGTCGTGGCCAAGATCGGCTCGTCATCGGTGACGGGCGCAGGCGGGGTCGACGCCGGGGCCATCGCCCGGTTCTGCGCCGGCGTGGCCGAGCTGCGGGCCGGGGGCCACCAGGTGGTGACGGTGAGCAGCGGGGCCATCGCCGCCGGCCTGCCCGCCCTCGGCATGTCGGGAACGGACGGCGCCGACGTCGTGACCCTCCAGGCCGCCTCGGCGGTGGGTCAGAGCCGGCTCATGCGGGTCTACGAGGAGGTGCTGGCCACCCACGACCTGATCGGCGGCCAGGTGCTCGTCACCCCCCTCGACTTCATGGTCCGCCACCAGTACCTGCACGCCCGCCGCACCCTGGAGCGCCTGCTCGCCCTGGGGGTGGTGCCGGTGGTGAACGAGAACGACGCCATCGCCGACGACGAGATCCGCTTCGGGGACAACGACCGCATCGCCGCCCTGGTCGCCCACCTGGTTAAGGCCGACGTCCTGGTGCTGCTGACCGATGCTCCGGGCCTGCTCACCGCCGACCCCCGCCTCGACGCCGGCGCCAGCCTCATCGAGGAGATCGTGGAGATCGACGCCGAGATGGAGGCGGCCGCCGGCGGGGCGGGCACGGCCCAGGGCAGCGGGGGGATGGCGTCCAAGCTGGCGGCGGCCAAGATCGCCGCCTGGTCGGGGGTCCGGGTGGTGATCGCCTCGGCCCGGCGCCCCGGGGTGCTGGCCGACGCCGTGGCCGGAGCCGCCGGGGTGGGCACGGTGGTGCGACCCAGGGCCAAGCGCCTCGGCGCCCGCAAGCTCTGGATCGCCTTCGCCGTGGGCGCCGCCGGCACGGTGGTGGTCGACGAGGGGGCCCGGCGGGCCCTGCGGGAGCGCAGCGTGTCCCTGCTGGCCGCCGGCGTGACCGACGTGCAGGGGACCTTCGCGGCCGACGACGCGGTGGAGATCGCCGGTCCCGACGGTCGCCCCTTCGCCAAGGGGCTGGTCCGCCTCGACGCCGCCGTGCTGCGGTCGCTGGCCGGGCGCCGGACCCCCGACCTGCCCGTGGGGGTGCCCCACGAGGTGGTCCATCGCGACGACCTGGTGGTCCTGCCCTGAACCCGGACCGATCCTCGTGCGGTGCGAGCGCGGGGGGCCCGGTGCCGGGAACCGGGCCGGATCAGGGCCGGTAGCCGCCGGCCGGTGCTTGCTCGTGCGGCGGCGGTGCGGCGATCCCGTCGAGGCGACGGGTCCCGGGCCCCTCGGTGCCGCCCCCCACCAGGTCGACCACGACTTCGCTGGTGGTGGCCGGCGAGCTGGAGATGCTGGCGCTGAGGTCGAAGAGCAGCTCGGCCACGTCTTCGTCGCGACCGAGGGTCGACAGCTCGCACAGCAGGGGCAGGGTGGGGTCCAGGCGGTCTTCGGGGACCCGGATGGGGTAGAGGCACACGATGGCCGGATGCGGGGTGGCCTGCGGGTGCTCGGCCGCCGTGCGCAGCTCCTCCTCCAGCTTCTCGCCGGGACGGGGCCCGACGATCTCGATGGCGACATCGTCGGGTTGGCCCCGGCCCGAGAGGCGGATCATGCGCTTGGCCAGCTCGTAGATGTTGACCGGCTCGCCCATGTCGAGCATGAACACTTCGCCACCACGCGAGAACACGGCCGACTGCAGGACCAGCTGCACCGACTCCTGCACGCTCATGAAGAAGCGGGTCATGTTCTGGTCGGTCACCGTCACCGGGCCGCCGGCAAGGATCTGGCGAGTGAAGGTGGGGATGACGCTCCCGCGGCTGCCGACCACGTTGCCGAAGCGCACTGCGCACCACGCCCGGTCCGGTGGGGTGTTGCGCAGGATGAGCTGCTCGCCCAGCCACTTGGTGGCGCCCATGACGCTGCGGGGACGCACGGCCTTGTCGGTGGAGATGAACACCAGATGCTTGACGTCGTGCTTCGCCGCCGCCGCCACCACGTTGGCCGTTCCCACCACGTTGGTGCGCACCGCCTCGCTGGGGTGGCGCTCGAGGATGGGCACGTGCTTGTGGGCGGCGGCGTGGAACACCACCTCGGGTTGATGCCGACGGAAGATCTCGTCGATCCGCTCGGCGTCGCGTACGTCGGCGAGGATCTCCACGGCGGGTGCGTCGAGCAGGGCGATGGCGTCGTGGAGGTGGGTCTCGTCGTGGTCGACCAGCACCAGCGTGCCCGGGGCGCAGTCCGCCACCTGGCGGGCGATCTCCGAGCCGATGGATCCGCCGGCGCCGGTGATGAGCACCCGCCGCCCCGCCAGCAGGCGGCGCACGGCGTCGAGGTCGGTGCTGACCTGGTTGCGACCGAGGAGGTCCTCGATCTGCAGGTCGCGCACGTCGCGCACGCTGGGGTGGCCGCTCAACATCTCGGTGACGGGGGGCAGCACCTTGAGCCCGACCCCCGCTTCTTCGGCGTCCCTGGCCGCCTGGCGCACGACGTCGGGGGTGGCCGAGGGGATGGCGAGGACGGCCTGGTGCAGGCCGAGCTGGGGGCTGATCCGGGTGAGGGAGTCCAGCCGGCCGAGGACCGGGAGCCCGGCCAGGAGCCGCCCCTGCTTGCGGGGGTCGTCGTCGAGGAAGCCCAGCGGCACGAACCCGCTCTGGGTGCGGCGCTGCATCTCCCGCACGATGGAGGCGCCGGCGTCGCCGGCCCCGAGCACGATGACCCGCAGGCCCTCCCGGCCCCGGCTGCTGCGGTGGAGGGCGAAAAGCCGTGACTGGAAGCGGATCACCCCGGTGAGGCAGGTGGTCATGAGGGCACCGAAGACCACCACCGACTGGGGCACGGTGACCAGCTCGAGGACCTTCATCACCTCGAGCACGCCCATGGTGCTGGCGCCGGCGAAGAGCACCTTGCGGGCTTCTTCCATGCTGGCGTGACGCCACATCTGGCCGTACACGCCCCAGGCCAGGTTGGCGAAGATGTGGACGATCAGGGCAACGGGGAGGAAGGACTCGAACCGTTGCCATTGCATCGGGGGGACGAACCCGTCGAAGCGCAGCAGCAGCACCACCAGATAGGAGCCGGCGGTGAGGATGAGATCGATCATGCCCAGCGTGAGATCGCTGCGGACGCGTGCGACGGAGCTGGCGATCTTGGCTCCTTTCGTCACCTGCCACTCCTTGCATCCAGTCTCCCCGCCGAGCGGGGAGCACCCGTACTGGCGATGGCCGGCACCATAGCGTCACCGGGCATCGAGTATCCAGGCCTCAATTTCGCTGACCGGCCCGCTTCTTGGCCGGCTTCTTGGAAGCCTTGGCCTTGGTCCGGGCGGCGCCGGTGCCGGTGCCGTTGGCGGCCCCGCCCCCACTCGGGGCGGGGGCCACCGCCGGCTGCGTCGCAGATCTGGCCCCGGTCCCCGATTCGGCGGTGACGCCGGCGCGGTGGTTCTTCGACCCCGAGACGGCGCTCCGGTAGCTCTTGTAGTAGGTGCGGGCGGCGGTGGTGACCGGGGCGCCGATGACCACCACGCCGAGGATCGGTGCCCCCAAGCGGGCCAGGCGCTCGGCGGTACGCCGGGCGTCGTCGACCGGGGTGGCGCCCATGCGGCAGACGACCACGGCCCCGTCGGCGGCGGCGAGAAGCTGGCCGGCGTCGCTGGCCGCCAGCACGGGCGGCGTGTCGACCACCACCACGTCGCGGCCGCGGCGGGCGGCGGCGATCTGCTCCGGGGCCTGGGTCAGCAGGCCCGCCGGACCCGGGATCACCGCCCCGCTGGGGGCCAGGCTCAGCCCGGGGATCGAGGTGGCCTGGACCACGTCGGCCAGCCTCGGGCTGCCGGAGGCCAGGACGTCGCTGAGCCCGGGCTGGAACGGGAGCGAGAAGAACTCGTGCAGCCGCGGCCGGCGCAGGTCCAGGTCCATGGCCAGGGTGTCGCGGCCCGACTCGGCAAAGGCGGCGGACAGGTTGGCGACCGTCGTCGTCTTGCCCTCCCCGGCGCCGGGCGAGGTGACCAGGATGACGCCGACGGGCTGGCCCGGCAGGGCCGGCGCCGCTGGGCCCGCCCCGAGGCCGGACGGCCCTGGCGGGGCACCGCCCCGCAGGGGTGCTTCGTTGAGCACCGCCCCCACCAGCCGTGACCCGGCGACGTCGAGCATGTCCAGGGTGCGGCGCAGGGCGGGCCCGGGCGTCTGGTTGCCCTTGACCACCACCACGGCGCCGTCGGCCAGCCCGGCCAGGGCCAGCGCATCGTCGAACTCCAGGGCCGGCGGAGCGTCCAGCACGACGATGTCGGACTGGGCCACCAGGGTGGCGAGCACCTCGGCGGCGCGGTCCGAGGTCCAAAAGCCGGGAGGATCGTCGGGTGGCGGACCGGCGGGCACCACCGACAGGCGATCCTCACCCGGCGCCGCCTGGCACGCCACGGAGACGCTGGCGGCGCCGGTGGCCATGGACGTGAGCCCGGCGGTGCCCGAGATCCCGAACACCTCGTGCAGCCGGGGCCGGCGCAGGTCGCAGTCGACGACGATCACCCGCCGCCCGGCCCGGGCCAGGGTCGCCCCCAGGTTGGCGGCCACGGTGGTACGGCCGTCGCCGGAGAGCGGGCTGGTGACCAGCAGCGTCCGGGCGTGACCGTCGAAACCCGAGGCCTGGAGCGACGCCCACAGGCGGCGATGGGCCCCGAGGACCGGCGGCGGAGGGTTGCGCACGGCCGACGCCGTGGCTGGCGGGGATCGCCACCCGGCCACGTCGGGCACGGAGCTCAACAGGGGCAGGCCGGGGGCGACCGACGCCAGGTCGCCGGCGTGGGCGATGACCCCGGGGACGGGGCCGTTCCCGCCCCCCCGCGCCGCTGCGGTGCCGTCCGCTGCGCCCGGCGAGCGGCTCCCGTCGAGGCCCTTGAACAGCAGCGCCGTGCGCAGCACCCGGTAGGCCTCGGCCTCCAGGGTCCGCTCTTCCGCCGCCATGGCCAGCTGGGCACCGGTCCGGCGTTGGCGGCGGCCGGGCGGCGGGACCTCGGCCAGCACGGGGAGGCCGAACGCCTGCTCGGCTGCCTCCCGGCTCCTGATGCGGGGATCGAAGCGCTCCCGGGCCAGGGCCAGCCCGGCCCCGAGCAGGAGCCCGGTGAGGCCACCGACGAGCATCCGCAGCGGCCGGCTGGGAGGCTCCTCGGGCTCGGGCCGTGCCGCCGCGGACCCGGCCGCCGGCGAACCTCCGGCGCCATCGGTCCCGCTGCGCCGGTTGCCCTGGTCGCGGGCGGGGGAGTCGGCGACGCTGCCGGCCGGCACCGACTGCTGGGGCGTCGCCTCCTGGAGGCTGATCAAGCCGGAGGTCGGGGTGCCCTGGCTCTCCAGGCGCTGCAGCTCGTCGCTGGCCGCCTCGAAGCGCCGGATCACGGCGCTGCGCTGGGGATCCTCCCGGCCGGTGCTGGCCGGGAGCGCATCGAGCTCGGCCTGCAGCTCGGCGACCAACGCCACCTTCTCCTCGACCTCAGCAGTGTAGGCCTGCTGGGCCTGCTCGCCCAGGACGGCGAGGAGCTCACCGGCCACCGTGTTGGCCACGTCGACCGCCCGCTGGCGGTCGGCGGCGGTCGCCAGGATCGACACGGTCCCCACCGCGGGGTCGCTTCGGGTCTGGAGCATGGCCGTCAGCTCGGCCTCATCGATGCCGAGGGCGGCTGCCGCCCGCTCCGGTACGTCGCCCACGGTGGCCATCAGGGCGGTGACCTCGAGGTTCTGGACGGAGCCCGACCGGGACCGGGCGTCGTCGGATTCCTCCACCCGCAGGGTGTGGGTGGCGGTGAAGGCCCCGGGGCCGGTCACCGCCACCCGGGCGGGCGTGGTGAACCAGCCGGCGACGATGCCGACGAGGCACAGCGCGGCGATGATCTTCCAGCGCCCCCGGGCAATTCTCAGATAGCTGACGGAATCCAAAGCGGGTGCTCCAGTCGCGAGAGGCCAGCGGGCCGAGGCAGCAGGAGGCCCGGAGCATCCTTGGTCGTGGCGCGTGGGGTTCGCTGCGGCAACGGGGGGCGGGGAAGCGCCGGGTATGGTGACGTCGGTCGCCGGTGATCCTATCGCGCCCGAATCATCCTCTGCCGCACGACCTGCCGCGGGGCGTGGCGCGGGCTCGCCGGCGGCGGCCCGACGGACCGGCCTGGAGGATCTGGGCGTAGGTGTCGAGGACCCTCGCCACCACCTGGCGTTCGTCGAAGTCGGTCCGGGCCCGGGCCCGGCCCCGAGCGCCCATCCGGGCCCGCAGGCCGGCGTCGGGCCCCAGCCGGGCGATGGCCGCGGCCAGCGCCGCCGGGTCACGGGGCCGGACGAGCAGGCCGTTGTCCCCGTCGACGACGATCTCCCGGCACCCCCGGATGTCGGTCGCCACCACCGGGAGGCCCATGGCGGCCGCCTCCATGGCCGCTCGGGGGAACCCCTCCCGGTGGGAAGCCAGCACGAAGATGTCCATGGCGGCGTAGAGCTCCTCGACGTCGCTGCGCATCCCGAGGAGGCGCACCCCTCGGGCCCGGGCCGCATCCAGGACTTCCGCCGGCAGGGCGTCGGCCTTCTCAGGGTCCTCGGGGCCCACCACGACGAGCTGGTAGTGCCGGTCCAGGAGGGTCATGGCTTCGAACAGCTCCCGGTGGCCCTTCTCGGCCACCAGCCGGCCGACCGTGCCGACCACCAGCTGGTCGTCGCCGATGCCGAGCCGGCGGCGCATGACCGCCCGGGCGTTGCCGTGCCGGTCGGGATCGAAGCGCTCGAGGTCGATCCCGTTGCCGAGGAGCACGCCCCGGCCCCGGGGGAGGATGTGCAGCCGGGTCATGAGGGCCAGATCCTCGGGGTTTTGGACCAGCTCGGCGTGGGAGAAGCGGGCGGCCAGCGCCTCGGCCAGATATACCGCCAGGCGCTTGGGCCAGCGGTCCTCGGTGGTGGCGTAGAGCCCGTGGGTGGTGTGCACGACGACCGGCACCCCCGCCAGGCGTCCCAGCACCCGCCCGTAGAGACCGGGCTTGGGGTTGTGGGTGTGGAGGACGTCGAAGTGCTCCCGGCGCAGGACCGACCACAGCTCGGCGGCCGCCCGTAGGTCGGCCCGCAGATCGGCGCTTCTGGTGGAAGACGCCAGCGGGCGGTGCTCGATTCCGAGGCCGGCCAGGTGGTCGACGCTGTCCCCAGGTGCGCTGATGCCGATGGCGACCCCACCCTCGGCCACCACGGCGAGCAGCTGGGGCAACAAGAGGTAGCGCAGGCTGGTGTCGACGGTGGTGAGGTGGGCGACCCGCACTAGGGCTGCTCCAGGCAGGAGGGCACGGTTGCCAGATCGGCCAGCTCCACGTCGACATCGTCGCCCGTGGGCACGCCGTGGTGCAGGCCCCCGGGCCGGCGGACCCGGGCCGTGACCCAGCCGAGGGCCCGGGGGGCGATGAAGTCCTTGGCCGGGTTGTCGGCCAGGTAGGCGCAGGCGCCGCCGTGATGGCCGGTGGCCTCCTCGACCAGCTCGAAGGCCCGGCGGTGGGGTTTGGACAACCCGTCGCCGAGCTCACCGGTGAACACGGCCACTGCGGCCCAGCCGTTCACCCCCAGGGCAGTGGCCTTGGCTCGCTGGCTGGCGACCGGACCGTCGGTGATCACCGCCAGCGCCCGGCCCCGGAGGCGATCGAGGCAGCCCCGGGCGTCTCCGAGCAGCTCGATGTCCGGGACGTGGTTCCGGTAGCAGGTGACCAACCCCTCGACGACGGCCGGGGTGGGCTCGACCTGGCAGCGGGCCAGGGCCACGTCGAAGATGCGTCCCCGCACCCCCTCCTCGAAGGCGGCCCACGCCTGCTCGCCGAGACCCTCCACGCCCAGCTCCCGCCGGGCCCAGCTCCCGGCGGCGGCCATACCGCTGCGGACGTAGTCGCGCTCGAGGTAGAGCGTGTCGTCGAGGTCGAACACCACGCAGCGAAGCGCCGGCATCTCCGAGCCCTCAGAGACCGGCGGCCGCCGAGGGCACGAACACGGCGTCGTCGTAGCGGAGCATGACCACCCCAGATTCCCACGCCCCGCCGTCGGCGCTGGATGTCCGGCCGAGCATCTCTTCGAGGATCCATACCGGAAAGGCGGCGCCGGCCCGGTGGCTGAGGGGGAAGCCACCGCCGAAGCGGGGGTTGATCTCGATCACCGACATGTCGCCGCCGTCGGTGACGAAGACCTGGACGTTGAGGGCGCCGGACGCCCCGGGCAGGGCCTCGACCAGCTCCCGGACCAGGGACTCCAGGCGAGGGTGGCGCACGGTCACGGCCTTGCTCACCTCGCCGGCACGCACCTCCAGCCGCCGGCGGGGGACGGCGCAGCGGCACCGTCCCGAACGATCGACGAAGACGTCGACGGTGTACTCCACTCCCGGGGCGATGCTTTGGGCCACCATGGCCCCGTCCCGGGCGGCGGCCCGGAGCGTGGCGAGGTCGTCGACCACCGCCACCCCGACGGCCGAGCTTCCTCCGCGGGGCTTGACGACGAGGGGCAGGGGCCAGTGCTGGGGTGCCGCCAGGACCTCGGCCAGCGGGGCCTGGCGCACGGTGGGGAAGCCGTGGTCGACCAGCCAGGCATGGGTCGCCACCTTGTCGTTGGCCACGCTGATGACCTCGGGGGCGGAGACGGCCACCGCGGTGCCGGCGGTGGCGAGGCACTCCCGGGCGGCGGCGTAGACGGGCAGCTCGACGTCATTGGTCGGGATGATCAGGTCGATGTGCTCCCTGCGGCACAACTCGATCATGGCCGAAATGAAGGCCGGATCGTCGCTGCGCGGCACCAGGAAGCCCTGGTCGGCCGCGTGCCAGGCGGCGGCCAGCGGCGTGACGTCGGTCGCCAGCACCCGACCGCGCAGGCCCAGCTCGGCCAGGCTGCGCCGGAACAGCTCCAGCAGGGCCACCCGGCGGCCGGCCGCCGAGATGAGCACGGTGCACGTCTCAGCGTCCATGGGCTGCGCCGTCACCGCCGGTGAACTCGGGCATGGTGGCGTGGCCCTCGTGGCTCACCCCCCCGCCCCGCAGTACCCTGACGGCGGTCAGGGCCAGGATCCGCAGATCGAGACCGAGGGTCCAGTGGTCGACGTACCACACGTCCAGCTCGAAGCGCTCGGGCCACGAGAGCCGGTTGCGCCCGTTGACCTGGGCCCACCCGGTGAGGCCGGGGCGGACCTCGTGGCGCCGGGCCTGGTGCTCGTCGTAGCGATCGAGGTAGCGCACCGGGAGCGGGCGAGGTCCCACCAAGCTGAGGTCACCCCTGAGCACGTTCCACAGCGACGGCAGCTCGTCGACGCTCGTCGCCCGGAGGAACCGCCCCAGTTTGGACATCCGCTCGCCGTCGAAGGCGGGATCCTCGGCGCCCGGTGCGGCGGGACGCATGGTGCGGAACTTGACCAGGTCGAAGGCCTCGCCTCCCAGGCCGGCCCGGCGCTGGCGGAAGAGCACCGGCGAGCCCAGGGAGCAGCGGATGGCCACGGCGGCAGCGGCGCTGAGCGGCGCCGTGCCCGCCAGGGCCAGCCCGCCCAGCACCAGGTCGAGGGCACGCTTGGCGCCCGCTGCGGGAAGGTGGGTCGGGGCGTGCACGATCTGGCAGTGTCGCATGCCCGACGGTGCGGCGCGTAGACGGGCGTTGTCGTCGGACGGCCGACGCGGTAGACACCGGGGATGGGGACGGGCCTCGGTCTGCGGGCGATCAAGGTCGCCGCCGCCGCCGCCGACCGCCTGCGCTCGCCGGGTGCCGGGGTGATCGTGCTCATCTACCACCGGGTCGGGGCCCGCACCGCCGTGCAGGTCGACCTGCCGACCGACCTCTTCGAGCGCCAAATGGCCGTGCTCGCCGCCAGCGGGCGGGTGATCACGCTCGACGACGCCGTCGATGCCCTGATCGCCGGGACGGCTCCGGACCACGTCGCCAGCCCGGTGGTGGTCACTTTCGACGACGGCACCGCCGACTTCGTCGAGGAGGCCGTGCCGGTCCTGGTCCGCCACGGCATCCCCGCCACCTTGTACCTGGCCACCGACTTCGTGGAGCGGGGATGCTCATTTCCCGACGACGGTGCCCCGGCCTCGTGGGGGTCGCTGGGCGACGCCCTGACCACCGGGCTGGTGAGCATCGGCTCCCACACCCACACCCACTTGCTCCTCGACCGGGCCGATCCCGGGCTCGCCGCCAGCGAGCTCGACCGCTCGATCGAGCTCATCGGCGAGCGGTTGGGGGTGACGGCCCGGCACTTCGCCTATCCCAAGGCGGTGGCCGGATCGGCGGCGGCCGAGGCCGCAGTGCGGGCCCGGTTCCGCTCCGCCGCCGTGGGCGGTGCCCGCCCCAACCGCTGGGGCGCTAGCGACATCTACCGGCTGAACCGTTCGGCCATCCAGGTGGCCGACGGCATGCGCTGGTACGCCCACAAGATCGAGGGCGGCATGGTGCTCGAGGAGCAGCTGCGGGCGGCGCTGAACCGGCGCCGCCACGCCGGCGCCACCACCTGAGCGCCGTCTCACATCTGCTTGCGGCCTGCAGAGCGCCTCGATCTCGGCGTCGTTGCGCAGGCGAAACGGGAGGGGCGGTCGGGGGGCGCCAACGCCGTGAGTCTGCGAGCAGCCCTAGGCTGCCCGGGCATCACCTCGCCGTCACCATCCCCGGCGCCCGGAGCCGCCGTCGTGCGCCGGGCGACCACCGCTGACGAGGCCGGGATCGTCCGGCTCCTGCGCACGACCATGGGCTGGCCGGCCGGCGGGCCCGACGCCGATCTGCTGGCCTGGAAACACCAGGGCAACGCCTTTGGGCCCTCGCCCACCTGGATCGCCGCTGTCGGGGCCGAGGTGGTGGCCCTGCGCACCTTCATGCGCTGGGAGTTCGAGCACGGCGGAGCCGTCATCCCCGCCGTACGGGCCGTTGATACCGCCACCCATCCCGACCACCAGGGCCAGGGCCTGTTCACCCGGCTCACCCGCCAGGCGGTCGAGGAGCTGACCGCCGAGGGAGTGGCGCTGGTGTTCAACACCCCCAACGAGCGGAGCCGGCCGGGCTACCTCAAGATGGGCTGGCGCCAGGCCGGCCGCCTGGGGGTCCTCGCCCGTCCCCGCCGGCCGTGGTCGTTGTGGCCCATGGCCCGCTCCCGGTGCCCGGCCGGGCGCTGGTCGTTGCCCACGGGTGCCGGAGTGCCGGCCGCCGAGGTGCTGGCCGACCGGGAAGCGGTGGCCGCCCTGCTCGCCACCGCCCCGCCCGGCTCGGTCCTGCGCACCCGCCGCCGCCCCGAGGTCCTGGCCTGGCGCTACGGGTTCGCCCCCCTGCACTACCGCGCCCTGCTGGCGGGCAGCGCTGCCGGCGAAGGCTTCGTTCTGTTCCGGCTGCGGCGCCGGGGCCGGGCGGTGGAGGCGGTGGTGGCCGACACCGTGGTTCCCGGTGACGATCCTGGCCTGGCGGGTGAGCTGGCCCGCCGGGTGGCGGGCCTGGCCGGCAGCGACTACGCCATCCGCCTGGCCGGGCCCGGCGCCCGTGGCTTTTTCCCGCTCCCGGGCCAGGGCCCGACCCTGCTGTGGCGACCGCTGGCCGGCACCGACGTCCCCCCGCCGGCCACCTGGGCCCTCAGCCTGGGCGACGTCGAGTTGTTCTGAGCCCGGCGCAAGGCCCGTAGCCGCCGGGACGGGACCGCTTCGCCGCCGTGCTGCGCTGCCGGTGCGGCGCAGGCG
>Ga0247704_1000385_pt1 | contig 12588 bp, 13 predicted proteins | sample 41W_NmetaG_FD_189042 | JGI IMG/M metagenome (GOLD analysis project Ga0247704, IMG submission 189042) | Soil microbial communities from hillslope of Landscape Evolution Observatory, University of Arizona, Oracle, AZ, United States - 4-1-W_N | ecosystem: Engineered > Artificial ecosystem >...
CCATCTCCGACGCCCCCGCCCAGGAGGCCGGCCCCTCAGCCTGAGGCGCGGGCCCGCTTGGTCGCCCGGACGACGGCCAGGCCGGTGACCACCACCAAGCCCACCGACAGCAAGGCGCCGGCGGAAAGCAGCAGCATGAGGTGCAGGCCGCTGCGGACCACCTGCTCGTCGACCTGCTTGCCGTCCAGCGACGGGTCCCGGGGCCCGAAGCGGCCGGCCAGCTCCTCGTAGCTGAACGGGGTGGCGGCGTCGCCCAGGGCGACGATCAGCTGGTCGAAGCGGACGGGCAGCCTGTCCCAGACCACCTCGGCGCCTCTGTCGGCCGGCGGCCCGCCGGGCGCCGCCTCCACCCGGGCCACGCCGATGCCGCGGCGCGCCCGCAGGTCGATGTCGACCTCCTGGTAGCCGGCGCCCTCCAGGGCCCGGCGGGTGTCGGCCACGCCCTCAGCCCGCCCGCAGCCGGCGAGGACGACGACCGCGAGCACCAGCAGCGCCGGCAGCCGGCGCCTTGCCAGCGCCACCGGCCGTGTGGCGGCGGTCATGATCCCGTGACGACCAGATCGTCGCGGTGGACGACCTCGCGTGGCGCGCCTTCGGGCAGGTCGGCGGTGCGCCGGCCGGCGGCCTTCCGCAGCTCCTCGGCACCCATCCGCACCAGGCCCTTGGCGAAGATCCGGCCGGTGGCGTCGGCGATCTCGACGGCGTCGCCGGCCTCGAACTCCCCGATCACGCCGGCCACACCCACCGGCAGCAGCGACGTCTGCCGCTCGATGAGGGCCTGGCGGGCGCCGTCGTCGACCTGGAGGACGCCCTGGTACGGCTTGGCGAAGGCGATCCAGAGCTTGCGGGCGCCCAGCCGGCGGTCGCGGGCCCGCACGACGGTGCCGACAGCCGGTTCGGCGTCGACCGCGGCGGCCAGAACCCCGGGCCGGCTGGCGGCGGCGATCACCGTGCGGATGCCCGACCAGGAGGCCATCTTGGCCGCCCTCAGCTTGGTGGCCATGCCCCCGCTGCCGCGGATCGTGCCCCGTCCACCGGCGATCCGCTCCAGGTGGTGGTCGAACTCCACGATCTCCTCGATGAGCGAGGCGCCGGCGTCGAGCCGGGGGTCGGCGCTGTGCAGGCCGGAGATGTCGGTGAGCAGGACGAGAAGGTCGGCGTAGATGAGGTGGGCGACGAGGGCGGCCAGGTGGTCGTTGTCGCCGTAGCGGATCTCGTCGTCGGCGACGGCGTCGTTCTCGTTCACCACCGGGACCACGCCCAGGTCGAGCAGGCGGGCGAAGGTGTCCCGGGCGTGCAGGTACTGGGAGCGGTTCATGAAGTCGAGTGGCGCCAGCAGCACCTGGCCGGCGACCAGCCCGTGGCGGCCGAGGGCGGCGTCGTAGGCCGCCATCAGCCGGCTCTGGCCGACGGCGGAGATGGCCTGGAGGGTGGCCACGTCGTTGGGCCGGGCGCCCGACATGCCCAGCGCCGGCAGGCCGGCGGCGATGGCGCCCGAGGTGACGACCACCACCCGGTGGCCCCGGCTGCGCAGGCCGGCGACCTCGGAGGTCAGCTTGTCGATGGCTTGCTGGGAGATCTCACCGTGTTCGTCGGTGATCGACGAGGTGCCGATCTTCACGATGACGTTCATGACGTTCGGACGTTCATCGGCCCCGCCGGCGCCCCTGCACCTCGATCTCCTGGTCGACGTACTCGAACTCGAACCCGCCCACCCGCACGAGGTCGCCCTGGCGGGCGCCGGCCCGAACCAGGGCCCGGTCGACGCCGAGGCGGGTCAGCCGGTGGCGGACGTACGCCAGGGCCTCGGGGTTGGTGAGGTCGTTGACGGCGACGGCCCGCTCGGCCGGCTTGCCCAGCACCACGTAGGCGCCGTCGTCGGCCCGCTCGACCTGCACGCCCTCAGGCTCGGGGCGGTGGACGATGTAGGTCTCCGGCGCCGGCAGCTCGGCCCGGGCCTCGGCGACGAGGCCGGCGGTGCGGTGCAGCAGGTCGGGCACGCCGGCGCCGGTCACGGCGGAGATCCGGAGCCCGTCGAAGTCACTGCCTTGGATGTGGACGCCGGCGGCGTCGGCCTTGGTGCCGACGACGAGACGGGGCCGCTCGAGCAGCTCCGGCCGGTGCAGGCCCAGCTCCTGCAGCAGCACCCGCTCCTGCTCGTCGGGGGGGGTGTCGTGAGTCGAGGGGGCCAGGTCGACGAGGACAAGCAGCACCCGGGCCCGCTCGATGTGGCGCAGGAACTGGTGCCCCAGGCCCTTGCCCTCGCTGGCACCCTCGATCAGGCCGGGGATGTCGGCCATCACGAACTCGAAGCCGTCGACGACGACCACGCCCAGGTGGGGCTCGAGGGTGGTGAACGGGTAGTCGGCGATCTTGGGCTTGGCCGCCGAGACCCGGGAGATCAGCGTGCTCTTGCCGGCGTTGGGAAAGCCGACCAGGGCGACGTCGGCCATGAGCTTGAGCTCCAGGTACAGCCACTGCTCCTCGCCCTCCTCGCCCTGCTCGGCGAAGGACGGCGCCCGCCGGCGGTTGGACAGGAACCGGGCGTTGCCCCGCCCGCCCCGGCCGCCACGGGCGGCCAGCCATGAGTCGCCCTCGTGGACGAGGTCGGCCAGCACGTTGCCGGCGGCGTCCTTCACGATCGTGCCCTCGGGGACGGCGACGCGGAGGTCGGCGCCGGAGGCGCCGTGGCGGGCCCGGCCCATCCCATGCGTACCGCTGGTGGCCCGCCGGTGGGGGTGGTCACGGAAGGCCAGCAGCGACGCCACCTCGCGGGAGGCGTACAGCCAGAGGTCGCCGCCCTTGCCCCCGTCACCGCCGTCGGGCCCGCCCTTGGCCACATGCGCCTCGCGGCGGAACGACACGGCGCCGGCGCCGCCGTCGCCACCCCGGACGTTGAGGTGAGCCTCGTCGACGAACGCGGACATGCTGGTTTGCTCCCTTCGCCCCGCTCTCGGAGCCGCTCCCGGCCTGAGGCCGGAGGGCCTACTCGGCCGGGAGGACGTCGACCAGGCGCCGGCCCTTGCGGGAACCGAACTTCACCTTGCCGTCGGCCAGCGCGAACAGGGTGTCGTCGCCGCCGCGCCCGACCTGCTCACCGGGGTGGAAGTGGGTACCGCGCTGGCGCACGATGATCGTGCCAGGCCGGACCACCTGGCCGTCGTACACCTTCACGCCCAGGCGCTGGGCGGCAGAGTCACGCCCGTTGCGGGTGGAGCCTCCACCCTTGGTCTTCGACATTGCTAGCCCTCCCGGCTGCCCGGCGAGGTGATGCCGGTGATCTCGATCGTCGTGTAGTGCTGGCGGTGGCCCCAGTGCCGGCGCTGGTTGCTCTTGTTCTTGTAGCGGAAGCCGACCACCTTGGGGCCCAGCGTCTCGCCGACGACCCTCGCGGTGACCCGAGCGCCGGTCAGCGCGCCGGTGCCGGCGGTGACCGCCCCGCCGTCGACCAGCATCAGCGGCTCGAAGCTCAGCTCACCCTCGGCGGCGACGCGCTCGACGTCGAGGCGCTGCCCCTGGGCGACCCGATACTGCTTGCCCCCGGTCTTGATCACGGCGTACATAGGCGAACATCCTACTTCACCCCGAACTGGTGACGATGTGAGGGGCGCTCGCCCCGGAAAACGTCACCAGTTCGTCTAGAGCAGGCTCTCGTCGAGGATGATGCCCCGGCCGTTGCAGTGCGGGCAGGTGGCGGAGAACGACTCCACCAGGCCCTCCGAGACCCGCTTGCGCGTCATCTCGACCAGGCCGAGCTCGGAGATGTCGAACACCTGAGTCCGGGTCTTGTCCCGGGCCAGGCAGTCCTTGAACAGCTTGAGGACCGCTTCCCGGTTCTTGCGGATCTCCATGTCGATGAAGTCGATGACGATGATGCCGCCGATGTCGCGGAGGCGGAGCTGGCGAGCGATCTCCTCCGCCGCCTCCAGGTTATTGCGGTAGACCGTCTCCTCCAGGCTGGAGCTGCCCACGTTCTTGCCGGTGTTGACGTCGATGACCGTCAGGGCCTCGGTGCGCTCGATGATCAGCGACCCACCGCTCGGCAGCCACACCTTGCGGTCGAGGGCCTTGTGGAGCTGCTCGTGGACGTGCTGGCGCTCGAAGATGGGCAGCCCCGGGTCGTCGTAGAGCTCGATGCGGTCGGCCAGCTCGGGGATGAGGGCGGCGACGTACTCGTGGACCTCCTGGTACAGGTGGGCGTCGTCGATGAGCACGCCCCGGTAGTCCTTGTTGAACTCCTCCCGGATGACCCGCACGGCCAGCGGCGGCTCCCGGTACAGCAGGGTGGGCGCGGTGGACCGGCTGGCAAGGGCCTCGATCTGAGCCCACTGGCGCAGCAGGCGCTCGACGTCGCGACGGAGCTCCTCGGGCGTGGCCCCCTCGGCCGCCGTCCGCACGATCAGGCCCTGCCCCGGCGGGCGCACCTCGTCGAGGATCCGGCGCAGGCGCTTGCGCTCGTCGTCGGAGAGGCGCTTGGAGATGCCGTAGGTGCTCGAGTTGGGGATCAGGACGACGAACCGGCCGGCGAGGGAGACCTCCTGGGTGAGGCGGGCGCCCTTGGTGCCGATGGGGTTCTTGGTGACCTGGCAGAGGACGGTCTGGCCGGGACGGAGAAGCTGCTCGATCCGGACGTTGCTGTCCTTGCTGCTGCTGCCCTTGCCGCCCGAGTCGACGTCCTCGGCGTCGTACTGCACGTCGCCCCGGTAGAGGACGGCGTTCTTCGGCGTGCCGATGTCGACGAAGGCCGCCTCCATGCCGGGGAGGACGTTCTGGACCCGGCCGATGTAGATGTTGCCGTGGATCTGGGTGGCGTCGTCGGATGGCCGGGACACGTAGTGCTCGATGAGGGACCGGCCCTCGAGCACGGCGATCTGGGTGGCCTCGGGGCGGACGTGGACGCACATCTGGTACCGGCCGACCGGCTTGCCCTTGCGCTCCCTGCCCCGCCGCCTCTCGAGGGTCTCCTCGTCGAGCTCGACCGGCGCCTGGGGCTCGGGCGTGCCACCGAGCGCCTTGCCCACGCCGGCGGCCCCCCGGCCACGCCCACCCCGGCGCCGGCGCTTGCGGGCCGGGGTTTCCTCGTCGCCGCTGTCGGTTCCGGCCTCGGCGCCGGCCTTGTCCGCCGGCGCCTGGCGGGGCGACTTGGGTGGCGCTGAGGCGCCGGCCGGCGCCGGCCGGGAGTCGCCGATCTTCGGGCGGCGGACCAGCGCACGGGCGGCGGCTTCCGGGGAGGCCTTGCCCTGGTTCGGCAGCTCCGGGAGGTCGGGGATCTCCGGGCTCTCGGCGGCCACGGCGGCGACGCGGGGCTGGCGGGCCCGCTCGGGGCGGGCCGGCGCCTCCTCGCCGTCGGCGGCGGGCTCGGCGTCGCCGGGCTTGCGGTTGCCGCGACCACCGCGGGACCCGCGCCGCCGGCGGCTTGCGGGAGAACGAGCTTCCTCGTCGGACGGGGTGGCCGGCGGGCCTTCGCCGGCGGCTTGCTCAGGAGAGGTGCGAGGGCCTCGAGATGGAGGGGTGTTGTTGACGGCAGGAGCGCGATCGCCGGGGTCCGCCGGGGGGCTCGGGATGGCTTCGGACATCGGGGAGGTCCCTTCTGGAGGCGCACGCGCCAAGGCGTGCGACGCGCCCGTCGCGGGCGGCGGAGGAAGTCCCCCCGCGCGCGCCGAGGCGCTCGATCGTGGACGTCCGGCCTGAAGGCGGGACGAGAAGTCGCTGATGAGAACGGGAGCGTGCGCCCGGCCCAGGGCGAGAAGCGTCGACGTGCCGGGCCAGGCAACCACCCCGCACCGTGCGCAGCAGGCCCTGCATGAGGGCGAGCAACGGCCGGATCCGGGGGCTCAAGAGAGGCATCAGTCGGGCGCATCCTAGCTGTGCTTTCGGCGCCGGGCACCCGGGTCCTACGGACCACGCCCGCCGCATGCCAGGCGGGGCCCCTACCCCGCCGGCGAGCCCGAACGGTTCCTTGCCGTGCCGGCTAGCTGAACCGGCGCATGTGCACGTTCAACACCAGTCCGATCCCGGCGAAGGCCGCCATCATGGCCGAGCCGCCGTAGGACATGAAGGGCAATGGGATGCCCGTGATGGGCGTGATGCCCATCGTCATGCCCACGTTCTCGAAGATCTGGAACACCAGCATGGCCAGCACGCCGACACAGACCAGGCGACCGAACTGATCTCGGGCCAGGACCGCGGCCCGCCAGATGCGCCACACCACCACGCCGAAGAGGCCGAGGAGCGCCAGCGCGCCGATGAACCCCAGCTCCTCCCCCACCGCGGTGAAGATGAAGTCGGTGTGCTGCTCGGGGACGAACGACAGGTTGGTCTGGGTGCCCTGGAACAGACCCCGGCCGGCGACGCCGCCGGCGGCGATGGCGATCTGGGACTGTCGCAGGTTGTAGGACGACCGTTGGCTGTCGGTCTGGGGATCGAGGAAGGCGGTCAGGCGGTCGCGCTGGTAGTCCTGCATCATCCCCAGCTCGACGACCATGGCGATGGCGGTGATGCCGAGCAGGGTGAGTACGGCGATGTGGCGGGGACGGGCGCCGGCCACCAGCACCACGGCGATGACCACGGCGACGAACACCATGTTCGTCCCCAGGTCGGGCTGCACGTAGATGAGGGCCATGGGCACGAAGGAGATGCCGAGGGCGGTGAGCAGCCCGCCCGTCTCCAGGTGGCCCCTGGCGCCGGCCAAGACGGCGGCCAGGGCGAGGATCAAGGCGATCTTGGCCATCTCGGAGGGCTGGAACTGGAACGGGCCGAGCTGGAACCACGCCTGGGTGCCCCGCCTCGACGCCCCCAGCGGGGAGATGACCAGGAGGAGGGCCAGCACCGCACCGCCGTAGATGAACGGCACGTAGTCCCGGATGTGGCGGTAGTCGACAAGGCTGGCCACGGCCATGATGACCAGGCCGACGACCAGGTAGATCGCCTGGCGCTTCAAGAAGAACGCCGGGTCCAGCCCCGCCGTCTGCTGCTTCTGGCGGGTGGCGGAGTACACCATCAGCACGCCCATGAGGGAGATGCTCACCGTCGAAACGAGCAGCGTGAGGTCGAGGTGGCGCCAGGGCGACGCCGGGTTGCGAAGGGACTGCATCAAACCATCAGTCCTTGCCGTCGAGGATCCGGTTGACCGCTCCGGGGGCGGCCGCGCTGACCCCTTCCTTGACCGCGATCCCCTCCAGGACCCTCCGGGCCACCGGCGCCGCGGCCGACGCCCCGAGGCCGGCCTCCTCCATCACGACGGCGATGACGTAGCGCGGGGCGTCGGCCGGCGCATAGGCGGTGAACAGGGAGGTGTCGAACTTGCCGAGGACCTCGGCGGTGCCGGTCTTGCCGGCCACCGGGAACTGGGCGAGCGGGAAGCCGGCGAAGGCGCCATAGGCGGTGCCCGAGGGATCGGAGACCACGCCGCGGAATCCGGCCATCAGCGGCTGGAGGATCGACGCCGGCAGCTCCGTGCGGCGCAGCACCTTGGCCTCGATGTCCCGCAGCAGGTTGCCGCTGCGGTCGAGGACCGCGTCACCCAGCCGGGGGGCGAAGACCGTGCCTCCGTTCGCGAAGGTGGCATAGGAGTTGGCCAGCTGCAGGGGCGTGATCTGGGTGTCGCCCTGGCCCACGGCCACGTTCAGGTTGTAGCCCGTGTACCACTCCGGGTACGGGAAAACGGCCGGGTTCTCCTTGTGGAGCCTCTCCCGGCTGGCCGGCTCGTCGATCCGCCCGTTGGACTCGAAGGGAAGGTCGACGTTGGTGTACTCGCCCATGCCGAGCGACCGGGCCACGTCCTGGACCGCGGAGGGTCCCAGCTTGCCCCGGTTGTCCCAGAAGCGCTCCCCGAGCCAGTAGTAGAAGACGTCGCTGGACACGGTGAGCGCCTTGGTCACGTCGACGAGACCGTTCCGGGCCCCCCGGGCGTTGCTGAAGGTCTGGGACCGCTCACCCACGACGGTGTAGCTGCCCTGGTCGTTGTAGGTGTCCCGGGCCGAGATCAGGCCGTGCCTCATGGCCGCCACCGACGTGGCCAGCTTGAACGTGGAGGCGGGGGCGTAAAGGCCCTGGATGGCCCGGTTGTTCAGCGGGTAGTGGCCGGCGGGGTCGTTGAGCTCGGAGAACCGGCGGACGGAGATGCCGTTCGTGAACTCGTTGGGGTCATAGGTGGGGTTCGACGCCATGGCCAGGACCGACCCGTCGCGGGGGTCGGTCACCACGACCGACCCGCCCGAAGCGAGGAACCTCTTCCCGGTCAGGAAGTCGGTGGACTTGCGGGCCAGGTCGATGCCTTGGGCCAGGGACTCCTCGGCCAGGCGCTGGATGTCGAGATCGATGCTGAGGCGTATGTCGTCGCCCTGCACCGCTGGCTGGTTCCCCAGCGACCGCTGGACCCGCCCGAGGGAGTCGACCTCGAGCTTGGCGATCTCGGGGTCGCCCCGGAGCTCGGTCTCATACGTCAACTCGACGCCCGACTTGCCGATGCTGTCACCGGCCTTGTAGCCCAGCGCCTTCCGGGGCCCGAGTTCCTGGTCGTTGACCTCGCCGACGCTGCCCAGGACGTGGGCGGCGATGCTCCCGTTCGGGTACCACCGTTCGGTGAGCTGGACGCCCTCGACGCCCGGAAAGTCGCCCTGGTGCTCCCGGACGTAGATGAGCTTGTCCTTGGGCACGTCGAGGGCGACCGGTACCGGCTTGAACAGGCTGTAGCGCTCATCGGCCATGCGCTCCTGCAGCACGGGAATCGGCGTGCCGAGCAGCCAGGACAGCCGGTCGAGGACCTCGGGCTTCTTGGCGATCTGCTCCCGGTCGGCCACCAGGGCCAGCACCACCCGGTTGTCGGCCAGCACCTTGCCATTGCGGTCGAGGATGCGGCCCCGTGGGGCCTCGGTGTAGACGACGGCGACGCTGTTGTGCTGGGCCTCCACCTTGAACGTGGGCGACGCCAGCACCTGGAGGTACCAGAGCCGGGCCAGGAGGGCGCAGAACAGCGAGAGCACGACCATGCCGAGGACGCCGAGTCGCAGGCGCGAGGTGTCCTGGGTCATACCGGGAGGCGCGGCCCGGACGTGAGCGAACGGCTGCTTCTCATCGAACCCAGCGACCAGTCCACGAACTTCACCGCCACCGGCGCCAGCACGGCGTTGGACAACCCCACCACGAGGGCGATGGTAACCAGGTGGCCGTCGATCATCCGTTCACCCAGCACCGAACCGATCAACGCGTAGAGCGTCACGCCGGCCACGCTGGCGGCGCCGGCGGTGAGCACCGGGATGTACCAGGCGGAGCGCAGCACGCCCGTGTTGGCGACTCCAACCCCGTAGCCGACCAAGGTGAAGACCAGCGCCGACAGGCCGAGCGGCGTGGGCAGGAACAGGTCGATGATCATGCCCGAGGCGAAGCCGATCGCCGCGCCCCGTGTGGGGCCGCCGGTGATCCCGCCGGCGACGGCCACCAGGAGCATGAGGTCGGGCATGACGCCGAACAGCCGCATGCGGGCCAGCAGGGTGGTCTGGAGGAGCAGGACGGCGACGAACATGATCGGCAGCCGGAACCGCGGATCGTTTCTCATCGGGTGGGGGTCCACAGCAGGACCCGGACAAACTCGAGGCGGGTCAGGTCGACGCCCGGCTCGATCAGGATGTCCTTCTGCAGGGCGCCGGGGGCGGCGACGACGTTGCGGACCCGCCCCAGGGGGATCTGGGCGGGGAACAGACCCCGTTCCAGACCGCTGGTGACCACCGGCTCACCCACCTCGACGGGGACCTCGGTGGTGATCAGGTCGAGAGGGAGCAGGTTGTGGTTCCCCGCACCCCGGACGACGCCCTGCTCGCCCGAGTTGGCCAGTCGCACGCCGACGTTGGACTGGGGGTCGGTGATGAGCAGCACCGTCGAGCGGATCCTCGACACCTCGGTGACGCGACCGACCAGGCCGGCCGCGGTCACCACCGGCATGCCGACATCGAGGCGGGCGTCGGTGCCCCGGTCGATGGTGATCGTCAGCTGGAAGTTCGTCGGCGCCGTCGAGATGACCCGCGCCGGGACAGAGTCGAGCCCGCCGGCGTAGTCCAGGCCCTGGAGCTGGAGCAGGCCTTGGCGCTCCCGGTCGGCGTCGGCGCCCCGTATGGCATCGGCCCGGGCCGCCTCCAACTCCCGGCGGAGCTGGGCATTTTCCTTCCGGAGATTGCCGAAATCGCCGATGCTGCTGAAGAAGCCGGTGACCGGCGAGAACACCGTGTCGGCGGCCGACTGCACGGGAGCGAAGGCGTCGCGCGCCGTCTGGCGCACCGCCTCCAGCGCCCCGTCGCCCCCGTCCCGGAAGTCCAGGGTCAGGACGGTGACCGACGTGAGAGCCAGGAGGACCAGGAAGAAGCGGTTTCGCCGGGAACGCCGGTAGACCGCCACCGCTACCTGTCGTTATTTGGGTTCAGCACCTGCCGTAGGACGTTGAACTCCTCGAGGCACTGGCCGGCGCCGAGAGCCACGGAGAAGAGCGGGTTGTTGGCGATGACGATGGGCATGCCGGTCTCGCTGCGCAGCCGCACGTCGAGGCCGTGCAGCAGCGCGCCACCGCCGGTGAGCACGATGCCGGCCTCCATGATGTCGGCGGCCAACTCGGGCGGCGTCTTGTCCAGGGTGACCTTGACCGAGTCGACGATGGCCGAGACCGGCTCGTCGAGGGCCCGGCGGACCTCCTCGGTGCTGGTGACGATCGTCTTGGGCAGCCCGGTGACCAGGTCACGGCCGCGGATCTCCGCCCGCAGCTCCTCCTCCAGGGGGTAGGCCGAGCCGAGGGCGATCTTGATCTCCTCGGCCGTGCGCTCCCCCAGGGCGAGGCTGTACTCCTTCTTGATGAACTGGATGATGGCGTCGTCGAGCTCGTCGCCGCCGATGCGGACGGACTGGCTGGTGACGATGCCACCCAGGGAGATGACGGCCACCTCGGTCGTGCCGCCGCCGATATCGACCACCATGTTCCCGGTCGGCTCGTGGACCGGCAGGCCGGCGCCGATGGCCGCGGCCATGGGCTCTTCGATGATGAAGGGGGTCTTGCGGGCGCCGGCGTACTCCGCCGCCTCCTGTACGGCCCGCTTCTCAACGCCCGTGACACCGGACGGCACGCAGATCACCATGCGCGGCTTGGCCCAGCGGCGCTGGTGCACGCGGGTGATGAAGTACCGCAGCATCTTCTCGGTGATCTCGAAGTTGTTGATGACGCCGTCGCGCAGTGGGCGCACGGCCTGGATGTGGCCGGGCGTGCGCCCGATCATCCGCTTGGCCTCGAGGCCGACCGCCAATGGCCGGCCGTCCTTCACGTTCACCGCCACCACCGACGGCTCGTTCAGGACGATGCCACGACCGCGCACGTAGACGAGGGTGTTGGCCGTGCCCAGGTCGACCGCCATGTCGCGACCCAGGAAAGCTGAAAAGAAGTTGTCGGACATGTGCAGGCTCCGCGCCAGGGGTCGGGCTTGAGGCTAGGCGCTTGGGGAGGGGGTCACAACCCCGGGAAGAAAAGTCCGACCTCGCGCTGGGCGGACTCGGGTGAATCGGAGCCGTGGACCAGGTTCTCGGTCATCTCGATGGCCAGGTCGCCACGGATGGTGCCGGGGGCGGCATCCCTGGGGTTTGTGGCGCCCATGAGGGTGCGCACCACCTTGTAGGTGTCCTGCGGGCCCTCCACCACCATGAGCAGCGCCGGCCCGCGGGTGATGAAGCTGACCAGGTCGTCGTAGAACGGCTTGCCCTGGTGCTCGCCGTAGTGCTGGCCGGCGGTCTCGGCGTCGATGGTCCGCAGTTCGGCCGCCACGAGCCGGAGACCCTTTGCCTCCAATCGGGCGACGATCTGGCCGGCGACCCCCCGCTCGACGGCGTCGGGCTTGCAGATGACGAGAGTTCTGTCCACGAGGGGGTGACCCTAGTTGGTGCCCGTCAATGCGGGATCGACGTGTGCTTGAACTCGTTGAGGTTGGTCCAGCCGGTGACGAGATCGAGGCAGCGCTCGATGCACTGGCGTGCGGCAACAGGGTCTCCGGTCGGCCGCTTGACCAGGCGGATGAAGACGGCCTGGCCCCCGGCGATCACCGTGGGGACGCCGAAGACCCTGTGGTTCGCCACCGCGGTCTGGTGCTCGATGCGAAAGACGTCCCGGGGCGTGCAGCCGAGCACTTCGTCGAAGACCTGGTCGGCTTGGAGACCGTTGGCGGTCAGCACGCCGGCGACGACGTCGTGGTCGCGGATGTCGAGGCCCTTGTCGTGGCGGGCGGCGAAGAGGGCGCGATGCACATCGGCGAAGGCCTCGGGCCAGCCGTCACGGACGGCGATGCCCACCTCGACGGCCAACCGGGTCGCAGCCATCTCGGGGTCGTCCCAGACGTCGGTCTCGCCCTCGGAGACCTTGGTCTGGTTGAGCGAGAACGCCAGCCACCGCACGCTCCACTCCTCGCCGGCCACTTCCTGACCGAGCAGCACGTGCTCGGCAAAGTTCCTGGCGAAGGGTCAGCGGTAGTCCCACGTGACGGCGAACTCGACAGGACTCATCGCCCGATCTCCCGGCCGGCCGATGAACATCCGCAGGACCGGCCGCCCGGGCCGGTCATGGGG
>Ga0247704_1000386_pt1 | contig 12587 bp, 8 predicted proteins | sample 41W_NmetaG_FD_189042 | JGI IMG/M metagenome (GOLD analysis project Ga0247704, IMG submission 189042) | Soil microbial communities from hillslope of Landscape Evolution Observatory, University of Arizona, Oracle, AZ, United States - 4-1-W_N | ecosystem: Engineered > Artificial ecosystem > Mesocosm...
TCCCCGGGGAGGCGGAGGCCGAGGCCGGCGAGGCCGGGCCCGGGGAGGCCGGCCCCGACGCCGAGCCGGTGCGCAGCCGAGGTGCCCGGTGAGCTCCGTCACCGCTCCCGCCCCCGTCCCCCTCGCCCGTCACCGCAGCCGCCTGGCGTGGGCCGTCAGCGACACCCTCGTCGTCGCCGGGCGCAACCTGCGCACGATCGTGCGGCTGCCCCAGCTCCTGGTGTTCTCGACGATCCAGCCCGTGATCTTCGTGCTGTTGTTCCGGTACGCCTTCGGCGGGGCGATCGAGACGCCGGGGCTGCGGTACGTCGACTACCTGATGCCCGGGATCTTCGCCCAGACGGTCGCGTTCGGCGCCATGGGCACCGGCATCGGGCTGGCCGACGACCTCCAGAAGGGGCTCATCGAGCGCTTCCGGTCCCTGGCCATGGCCCGGATGGCCGTGCTCGGCGGCCGCATCCTGAGCGACCTCGTCCGCAACGTGTTCGTGGTCGTGCTCATGTCCGCCGTCGGGTACGCCGTCGGGTTCCGCATCCACACCAACCCGCTGGCGTTCGCCGCCGGGCTGGGCGTCCTGCTCCTGTTCGGCTGCGCCCTGTCCACGATCTTCGCCCTCATCGGGCTCGCCGTCCGCAGCGTCGAGAGCACCCAGGCGGCCGCCTTCCCCATGCTGGCGCCCCTGGTGTTCGCCTCGTCGGCGTTCGTGCCGGTGCAGACCATGCCGGGGTGGCTCCAGGTGTTCGCCGAGAACCAGCCGGTGTCGGTGAACATCGACGCCGTGCGGGCGCTGTCCCAGGGCGGCCCGACGACCACACCGGTGCTCCAGTCGCTGGCGTGGACGGTCGCCATCGTGGTCGTCTTCGGCTCGCTCGCCGTCCGCCGCTACCGCCGGACGGCCTGACCGCGCCGGTTCGCGGAGTTTCCGCGCCGCTCGGGAACTCGGGCCCGGCGGTCGTCGTTCTAGCCGGTGAGGTTCGAAGAGATCAGTCCCACCTGTCCTGAGAACCCCGCCTCGGTGGCCTACCCCGTCCCCGCCGTCCCTTCACGGGAGGCGGGGTAGGCGCCACCGGCACCCGTGGACCCGCACACGGGTCGGAGAGTGACCGGCACTTCGCCCCCCGAAGTGCCGGTCCTACCCGAGACTCGAGCGCCCACCCCCCTCGCTGCTCGAAGTCGCTGCCGAAAGATGCGCAGGTGGCGGCGCCCGTCGCCACGGTGCTGCCCCGTCTCCCGTGGTGGTGCTGGCACCACCACGGCTGATGGCGGGATGGCCCCTCGACGCCTTCATGGAGTCCTCCGGCGAAGGTGTACCGGTTGGGCATGGCCGGCCCCGACATCGACGTCGACGACAACGCCTGCCGAGAGGGCACCGTCGAAGGCGGTGAGGAGGTCGCGGGCGACGACGGGCACCGCAAGGTCGGCGTCGAGCGCGGCGACGCCCGCCGCGGTCACCCGTCGAGCCCGGGCTCTTCGGCCTCCCGGGTCAAGTCGTCGAGCGCGCCCGCCCGGTCGACCGGTCGTTGCGTCCGCTGAGCACGGCCCGGCTGCGCGGTGGCCGCCGCTTCGAGCAGCTCGGCGTGCCGTTCGCGTCAAGCCGGGTCGCGCGCCCCGGGCCGTTCATGCGGCAAGAACGGGCGGTATTCGCCCTTTCTTGCCGCACGAACAGTACGGGGCGCCGGCGGCCCGACCTGCCGCCAGGAACCCGCGGGTCATGCGGCATGTTGACGGTGAGCCGGCCTGTAAGCGGGGTTCTGTGCCGGCGCCGGAGCGCCGGCGGTGGCCATCCATCTGTGCGGCCTACCTGGGGAGATCGAGCGGGCCGCTCCTCCCACGCTTGGCCTTGCTCCGGGTGGGGTTTGCCGAGCCGCCCGGGTCGCCCCGGGCGCTGGTGCGCTCTTACCGCACCGTTTCACCCTTGCCTGTGCTCCCCGGAGGTAGCCATCGGCGGTCTGCTCTCTGTGGCACTTTCCTGCGGGTCACCCCGACTGGCCGTTAGCCAGCACCCTGCCCTGTGGAGCCCCGACTTTCCTCGACGCCGTCGAGCGGCGCCGCGGCCACCCGGCCGGCTCACCATCGCCACCATTGTCGCGCGCGTCCACCAGGACGGTCGGGCGCTCACCGGCCCCGGGTGGTGCGGGTGCGGGCCGCCGCCGCACCAGGCGAACCCTTGGCCGACCCCTTGGCCGGTGCCGACGCTCGACCGGCCCGGGCCGCGGGCGCGGGCGCCGGGGCGGCGGGCGGGGGGACCTTGCGGGTGCGGGCCGCCGTCACCCTCCGGCTCCGGGTCGCCGCCGCGCCGGCCGGCGCCGCGCCGGCCTCGCGCCGGAACAGGACGACGGCTGCGAAGCCGCCGTGGACGGGCGCCATGTGCGCCGGCTCCCATCCTTCGGCCGACATGGCGTTGAGACGGTCGTTGTCGACCGGGGCGAACCCGTTGAGCCCGACGGCGAACACCTCGGTCGTGTACTCGTACATCCCCATCCTCCCGGTCGAGTGGGGCACGAGGCTAGAGGCCCGCCTGTGCGGGTGCCCGTGGTGCCCGCCCCCGACCGTGGCAGAATCACAACGTTGTAACCGTCACACCGCCGTGGAAGCCTGGAGCCATGCCCGCACCCACCCTGGAACGAGCCGCCCGGCGCATCGCCACGCTCCTCGGGGGCGCGGGCGGGAGCATCCGGGACCCGGGCGACGGCGGTGCCGCCCTCGACTTCGAGGCGGACGTGGTCGTCAGGCCCCTGGACCGGCTGGGCCCCCCGGCGGACGTGTGGGCGGTGGACGGGGGCCAGGCCCTGGTGGCCGACGCCCGCTGCCTCCAGGTGCTGGCCACCCGCGCCGCCCGGGTGCGCTTCGTGTCCGGACGCTGCGTGGTGGAGGACGAGGGCGAGCTGCGCCACCACCTGCTGGGTGGAGCCGAGGAGCGGGCGGCGGCGGTGGCGGCGCTGGGGCTGGAGGGCCTGGCCGCCGACACGTCGGTGGACGTCAACCTCCTCAGGGACCGCTGGGAGTGGGACGCGGTGGCGCGCAGCGTGGAGGAAGCGGGCCCGGGAGCCCTCGTGCTGGTGGACGGCGACCTCCAGCCCGACTGGCGCATCCCGTCGTCGTTCCTGGCCGGCCTCCTGGCCCGGGCGGCCGAGCGGGGCGCCACGCTGGCCGGCGTCATCAAGCACTCGTCGCTGTCGCGCGGCGGCGCGCCCCTGGTCGGCCAGCTGGAGCTGGAGGCGGCCCGGTCGCTGGGGCCGCGGGCGACGTGGTGGGCGCCGGTCGCCCGCACCCGGGCCGCCGAGCGGCCCGACGCCGGGGAGGGGATCCAGGTCCTGGCCGCCCGCCTCGACCCCGACGCCCGCTTCGCCTTCCGGGTCGACCTGCCGGCGGCCGCCGACCCGGCCGTCATCCTCGGGCGGCTGTCCGCCCTGTGCGACGACGCCGCCTTCCCCGGCTACCCGTACCCGCTCACCGTCGCCGACCGGCTGGCCGCCTGCCCGGGCTGGGTCCGCAGCGAGTCGTGGCTCCAGCTCGAGGAGCTGCTGCGCCGCGAGGGCGTGGCCGCCGCCGTCACCGAGCGGGCGTTCGCCGACCGCCACCGCCTGATGGAGCGGTCGTGACGGGCACGGGGACGCGCGGCCGGCTCTACGGCAAGAACGTCCTGGAGGGCGTGTTCCGGGCGTCGCCCGACGAGGACCTGTTCCTCGGCGAGCTGCTGGTGGCGGTGGACGACGTGACCGGCCGGCGGTACCTGTTCCGGGTGGTGGACGTCACCTACGGCACCGAGCACCGCGAGCCCGGCTGGGCCGAGCGGGTGGCGGGCACCCTGCTGGCCGACGACGCCCGGGGCGAGCCCGGCGCCCACCCCGTCTACGAGCAGGAGCGCCGCACCTACCGGGTGGCCGAGTGCCGGTGCCTCGGCTACCTCACGCCCGACGGGCAGGCGTTCCGCAAGCCCAAGAGCCTGCCCACCCAGTTCTCCCGCGTCGTCGCCCCCGAGGCCACCGACTTCGAGTTCCTGCGCACCCGCATGGGCGACCTGTCGGTGGGCTGCCTGCGCAGCGGCGAGACGGTCGTGGACTTCGAGGTCGGCATCCCGGGCGCCAGCCTGGCCACCCACGTCGGCATCTTCGCCACCACCGGCATGGGCAAGTCGAACCTCATGCGCGTGCTGGCCGGCCAGGTGCTCCAGGCCAACGGCCGCTACGGGCTGCTGCTGGTCGACCCCCACGGGGAGTACCGCACCGCCCTGGGCCGCCACCCGTGGGCGGCGCAGTCGCTGCGGGTCTACGCCGCCCGCCGCCTGCCCACCACGTCCACGCTCCGCATCAGCCTGTCCGAGCTCACGGTGGACGACCTGCGCACGGCCTACGAGTGGAGCCGCCCCCAGGAGGAGGCGCTGTTCGAGCTGGAGCGCCACTACCGCACGCCCGGCCTCACCTGGCTGCTGGACTTCGCCCAGGTGGACGACCTGCCGGCGTTCCGCGACATGGACCTGGGCAACCGGGTCGCCCTCAACACCCTCCAGGTCGTGCACCGCCGCGCCCGCCGCATCGTCGACCTGCCGTGCATCGCCACCGACCCCAACGTGTCCACCGGCGCCGCCATCGTGCGCGACCTGTCGCAGGGCAAGGTCGTGCTGTGCGACGTCAGCGGGCTGGGCTCCACCGAGGAGGTGCTGGTGGCGTCGTTCCTGGCCCGCCGGGTGCTCGAGCACTGGGCGGCCGCCTACCTCGACGACCCCGGGCTGCACGAGCGACTCCCGGTCGTGTGCGTGGTGCTGGAGGAGGCGCAGCGGGTGCTGTCGTCGAGCCGGGACCGGGAGTCGAACGTGTTCCCCCGGCTCGCCCGCGAGGGGCGCAAGTTCAAGGTCGGGCTGTGCGCCGTCACCCAGCAGCCCAAGCTGTTGGACAGCGAGCTGCTCAGCCAGTTCAACACCTTCTTCGTCCTGGGCCTGGCCGACGAGAAGGACCGGAGCATCCTGCGGTCGTCGTCCAAGCAGGACCTGTCCGCCCTCGGTCCCGAGATCCAGAGCCTCATGCCCGGCGAGTGCCTGCTCGCCAACCTGGAGGCGCCGTTCGCGGTGCCGGCCCGGATCCACCTCTACGACGACGTGGTGCGCTCGGTGGCGCCGCCGGCGGCACCGCCCCCCGAGGCGCGGCCCCACGTGGCCGCGCTGGTGGACTGATGCGCGTCGCCGCCCTGGGCGACGCCCACCTCGGGCGCTCCTACTACGGGTTCACCACACCCGAGGGGGTGAACCGGCGCGAGCGCGACTTCGAGGAGTCGTTCGAGGCCGCGGTCGACCTGGCGCTGGCCCAGGAGCCCGACCTGGTCGTGTGGCTGGGCGACGTGTTCGACCACCCGCGTCCCACCTACCGCTCGTTCCGCATCGCCCAGCGGGCCCTCACCCGGATGCGCGAGCACGGCGTGCGGGTGGCGCTCATCACCGGCAACCACGACACGCCCCGGCTGCCCGGCACCGGCAGTCCCTACTCGGCGCTGGCCGACATGTTCCCCGAGCTCTCCTTCGCCCACCGGCTCGGGTACGAGCGCTTCGACCTGCCCGGCCTGGTGGTGCACGCCGTGCCCCAGATGCTCACCGTCGAGTCGACGCTGGAGGCGCTGGCCGAGGCCGACCGGGGCCGCAGCCTCGACAAGTCGAACCTGCTCCTCACCCACCCCCGCATCACCCAGGTGGAGCCCCGGTACTCCGACATCAACGAGATCGAGGTCGACGCGTCGCTGCTGCGCTCCGACTTCGTGCTGCTCGGCCACTACCACTTCCACACCAAGGTGGCCGAGGGGATCTGGTACGCCGGCTCCACCGACACGTTCAGCTTCGCCGACGACCCCGACAAGCCCAAGGGCATCCTCGTCCTCGACACCGACACGGGCGAGTGCCGCCACGTGCCCGTCCCCGGCCGGCGCCCGCTGGTGACCCTCCCCACGGTGGCGGCCCTCGGCCTGTCGCCCTCGGAGCTGGAGGCCCAGGTGCTCGAGCGGGCCGCCACCGTCCCCGAGGGTGCGGTGGCCCGGCTGTACCTCGACGGCGTGGACCCCGAGGCCTACCGCCTGCTGGACCTCGACGCCGTGCGAGAGGCGGCCGGCGCCGCCCTCTACCTGAAGGTGGAGCCCGTGTTCGGCGGGGTCGACGTCCCCGTGGAGCTGCCCGACCTGGGCTCCATGGGCGGGCGCTGGCACCGCTACCTCGACGGCCAGGACCTCACCGGCTTCGACCGCGACCGCATCAAGGCCCTGGGCGACGCCTACCTGTCGAACGCCGTGGAGTCGGCGGGGTGAGCGGCGGACCAGCCGGCCCCGCCGGGCCGCGGACCCGTCCGGGGAGCGGCTGCCGGTGCTGGTGAAGCGGATCGGGCTGCGTAACTACCGGGTGTACGAGAAGCCGCTGGACCTGGAGGTCCCGCCCGGGCTGGTCGGCATCTACGGCGCCAACGGGGCGGGCAAGAGCTACCTCGTCGAGTCCCTGCTGTTCGCTCTCTGGGGCCGCAGCCGCACGTCGATCCCCGACGTGCGCACCACCGGCGTGGGCGGGGACTGCGTGGCCGAGGTGGAGTTCGAGCACGAGGGCCACCTGTACGTGGTCCGCCGCACCGTCACCGGCGTCAACTCGACGGTACGGGCGTCGGCCTACGCCGACGGCCGGCAGATGGCGGAGGGCGTGCGCGACACCAGCCGCTACGTCCACTCGATCCTGGGCATGGACGACGCCGCCTTCCGCTCGTCGGTGTTCGCCGAGCAGAAGCAGATCGCCGCCTTCAGCGTCCAGCGCCCCCAGCAGCGCAAGGACCTGGTGCTCAAGTTGCTGGGCGTCATGCCCCTCGACACGGCGCGGGACGACGCCCGCAGGGACGCCCGCGCCGCCCGAGAGCGGTTGGAGGGCCTCACCGCCGTGCTGCCCGACGTCGAGCAGCTGCGGCACGAGGCCGACGATGCGGAGGCTGCCGCCGAGGCCACCGCTCGCGAGGCGGCCACCGAGGAGCAGGTCGCCGCCGCCGCCCGGGCCCGGCTGGCGACCGCCGAGGAGCGGCTCGACGAGGTGGAGGAGCTGCGCCGGCGCCACGACGCGGTGGTGGCCGACGGCCAGGCCGTGCGCGGGGAGCACGACACGGTGGCCCGCCAGGTCGCCGCCCTGGCCGCCGAGCGGGCGGAGCTGGCGACGGCCGGCGAGCGGCTGGCCGGCGTGGAGGCGGAGGCGGCCGGCCTGGAGGAGCGGGAGGAGGACCTGCGCCGTCTCCGGGCGGCGGCGGCGGCCACGGCCGCCGTGGAGGCCACCGCGGTCCCCGGCGAGGCGGCGCCGCCGGACGAGGAGGCGTGCGAGGCGGCCCGGGTGGCGGCCGAGCAGGCGGCCAACCGGCTGGCCGCCGTGGACGGGGAGCTGGCCGCCGCCACCGCCGAGCTGGCCCGGGCGCGGCAGGCGGCGGAGCGGTCCGACGCCCTGTCGGGCGAGGCGGAGTGCCCGCTGTGCGGTCAGGCCCTGGGCGACACCTTCGGCAGGGTCCAAGAGCACCGGGCGGCGGACGTGGCCGAGGGGGAGGCGCGCGTCGAGGCCCTCACCGCCCGGCGCCGGGAGCTGTTGGCGCAGGCGGACAAGGACCGGGCCGAGGCGGCGGCGGCGGCCCGCCGGCTCGACGAGGCCCGCCGGGCATGGTCGGCGCTGGAGCAGGCCCGGGCCCGGCGGGCCCACGCCGAGTCGGCGCTGGCCGAGGCGGTCATCGCCCTGGGCCGCCCGTTCCGCCCGGACGACGTGGCGGCGGCGGCCGCCTCGGTGGACGCCGGGCGCCGGGCGGCCCGGGAGGCCGACCGCCTGCGGGCCCGGCTCGAGCGGGCGCCCGCCGTCGCCGCCCGCCACGACGACGAGGTCGCCCGCCTGGCCGTGCTCGCCGCCCGCCTGGAGGAGCTGCGCGCCGCCGCACGCGCCCTGGGCTACCGGCCCGAGGCTCTCGACGCCGCCCGCACCGCCCGCGACGCCGCGGCCCGGGCGGCCGAGGACGCCTCGAAGGTCGCCCACGACGCGCGGGTGGAAGCGGCCCAGGCCAGGGTCAGGGCCGACGCCGCCGCCCGCCGGTTGGCCGACGCCGAGGAGCAGCACGCCGGCCAGGCCGCGTTGCGGGAGGAGAGCCGCCACCTGGGCCGGGTGGCCGACCTGCTGTCGGGGTTCCGCAACGGCGTCGTGTCCACTGTCGGCCCCCGCCTGGCCGCCCAGGCCGCCGACCTGTTCGCCGAGCTCACCGACCACGAGTACGACCGCCTCGAGCTCGATCCCGAGTCGTACGAGATCCAGATCCGCGACCGCGGCCGGGCCCACGGCATGCAGCGGTTCTCCGGGTCGGAGACCGACCTGGCCAACCTGGCCGTGCGGGTCGCCATCAGCGAGCACGTCCGCCTGCTCTCGGGCGGCACCGTCGGACTCCTCGTGCTCGACGAGGTGTTCGGCCCCCTCGACGAGGACCGCAAGGCGCGCATGCTGGCCGCCCTCGAACGGCTGAAGGGGCGGTTCCGCCAGGTCCTGGTCGTCACCCACGACGAGAGCATCAAGGCCGAGCTGCCCCACGCCATCGAGGTCGTCAAGCAGCCCGGCCGACGGGCCACCGCCCGTGTCCTCAACGCCTGAGTCCCGTACCCTCGTGCCCGTGGGCACCGGTGGGGACGACCGCGCCGGGCCGGTGGCGACGGCCGCCGGCCCCGAGCCGGGGGGAGGGTCGCCCGGGGCCTTTCGCGAGCGGGTGCTGCGGGTCTCCGTGCTGGCCCGGCTGCTCGTGGTCGCCACCACCGCGGTGGCGCTGCTCTCGCAGGGCTCGGTGGACTGGAAGGTCAACGCGCTGATCGCGTTGGCCACGGCCAACGTGGCGTACCTCATCACCCGGGTGCCGTGGGAGGACCTGCTCCACCGGCCCTCGGGCATGCGCTGGCTCTACACGTGGTCCGTGCTGGACATCGCCCTCGTCACCCTCGGCATCGCCAACACGGGTGGCGCCCGGTCGGAGCTGTTCGGGCTCTACGTGCTGGCCGTCGTCCTCTACGCCACCACCTACCCCCCGTCGGGCCAGGTCGTCCTGCTCGGGCTGATGGTGGCCGGCTACCTCACCGTGGTCGCCTTCGAGACGGTGAGCCCCGGCTTCAACCACATGGTCGTCCGGCTGGGCGGTCTCGGCCTCGTGGCCTACGTGGCCAGCTTCCTCTCCCGGGAGCTGCTCGGGCAGACGAGGGCCCACGACGAGGCACGAGCGGAGTCGGAGTCCCGCGCCGCCCTGCTGGCCGGGGTGGCCGCCGCCGCCCGCACGATGAGCACGCTCGACCCCGGCCGGGTTCTGGAGACGGTCGTCGACGCGGCCCTGGACCTCGGCTTCGACGGCGCCCAGCTGTGCTTGTTCGACGAGGAGGGGGGCACGTGGCGGCTGGCCCACCACCGGGGCGTGGAGGTCGAGCCGGCCCCCGTGCGGCCGCTCGACGCCGGGGCGGCGGGCCTGGTGCGGGCGAGGCGGGCGACGGTGGTGCTGGACGACCACTCGGGATGGCCCCTCGGCGTGCGGCCCGCTCTGGAGGCGGGGTACCGCTACCTGGTGGCGTGCCCGGTGTGGTCGGGCGGCGAGCTGGCCGGCGCCCTGGTGGCCGGCAGCCTCACCCGGGCGGCGCCCTATCCCCACGAGGTCGAGTGCCTCGACCTGCTGGCCGCCCATGCCGGGGCGGCGTTCGAGAACGCCCGCCTCTACGCCGAGCGCCGGGAGTTCGAGGCCAAGCTGGCCCACCAGGCGTTCCACGACTCGCTCACCGGCCTGCCCAACCGGGCCCTGTTCCTCGACCGCCTGGAGCAGGCGCTGGCCCGGGGCCGCCGCGACGGTGAGCCGGTGGGCGTGCTCTTCCTCGACCTCGACGGGTTCAAGGCGGTCAACGACCACCTGGGCCACGAGCGGGGCGACGAGCTGCTGGTCGCGGTGTCGCAGCGCCTCCAGGCGTGCCTGCGCCCGGGTGACACCCTGGCCCGGTTCGGTGGCGACGAGTTCACCGTGCTGCTGGAGAAGCTGCGGTCGGACGCCGACGGCATCGACGTGGCCGAGCGGCTGCTGAACGCCCTGGCCGACCCGTTCATCCTCGGTGGCCACCGGGTCGCCATCTCGGCCAGCATCGGCGCGTCGTTCGCCAAGGCCCCGTTCCGCGAGGGGCTCGATCCCCTGCGGGAGGCCGACCAGGCCATGTACCGGGCCAAGGAGCGGGGCGAGGGCCGGTGGGAGGTGTTCCGGGCCGAGATGAACGCCGTCGCCGTGTACCGCCTGGAGCTGGAGGCGGAGCTGCGGGGTGCCCTCGACCGGGGTGAGCTGTTCCTCGACTACCAGCCCCGCATCGACCTGGCGTCGGGCCGCGTCACGGGCGTGGAGGCCCTGGCCCGCTGGCGCCACGCCAGCCGCGGCGCCGTCGAGCCGTCGGAGTTCGTCCCGATCGCCGCCCGGGCCGGGATGTCCGTCGTCCTCGGCACGTGGGTGCTGGAGGGGGCGTGCCGGCAGGCCGTCGAGTGGGACCGCCTGGGCCTGCCCGCCCTCGACGTCTCGGTCAACGTGGCCCCCGACCAGCTGGTGGCCCCCGACTTCGCCGTCGTCGTGGCGGGCGTCCTCGAGCGCACCGGCCTGGGGCCGGGCCGGCTCACGCTGGAGACGAGCGAGGAGGTCGTGCTCGCCCGCAGCGCGGCGGTGGTCGAGGCCGCTGGTGAGATCGAGGCCGCCGGCGCCCACCTGGCGGTGGACGACTTCGGCCGTGGGCGCTCCTCCCTGCGCGACCTGAGCCGCCTGCCGCTGCACGAGGTCAAGCTGGACCGCTCGCTCGTGCAGGGGTTGGGTGACGGGGCGGCCGAGCGGGCCGTCGTGCGCTCGCTCGTGGTCCTGGCCACCGAGCTGGGGGTCGAGGTCTCCGCCCTCGGCGTCGAGACCGCCGGCCAGGCCGGGCTGCTGCGCGAGCTGGGCTGCCACACCGCCCAGGGGTTCTGGTTCTCGCCGGCCATCGGGGCCGCCGACGTCACCCGCCTGCTCCGGGCGCCGGAGGTCCCGGCGCCGACGGCCTAAGAACCTGTCGCGGAAACGACTCGTATCCGGGTCGTTCCCGGGACAGGTTGGGCCCTCCCCCGCTAGAACCGCACGGCGCTGAGCTCGGGCACGGCGCCCGCCGCCCGCGCCACCGCCTGCCGCCAGCGCTCCCGGTCCGGTCGGCGGCGGGGCTCCACCACCCGGCTCGCTCGCCAGGCGTCGGCCACCTCGTCCTCGTCGGCCCACAGCCCCACCGCCATGCCCGCCAGGTAGGCGGCGCCCAGGGTCGTCGCCTCGGTGACGGGGGCCACCTCCACCGGCCGCTGGCAGGCGTCGGCCAGGGCCTGGACGAAGGTGGCGTTGGCGGTCATGCCGCCGTCGACCCGCAGCGTGGGGATGGTCACGCCGCCGTCGGCCTCCGCCGCCTCCAGCAGGTCGGCGCCCCGGTGGGCGATCCCCTCGAGCACGGCGCGCACGATCTGGGCTCGCCCCGATCCCCGGGTCAACCCCACCAGCGTGCCGCGCGCGCCGAAGTCCCACGCCGGGGTGCCGAGCCCGAACAGGGCGGGCACGAAGCGCACGTCGTCGGTGTGCGGCACCGACACCGCCACCTCGTCCGACTCCTCGACCGACGCCAGGATGCCGAGGTCGTCGCGCAGCCACTCCACCGCCGACCCGGCCGACAGCATGACCGCCTCGATGCCCCACGTGTCGGCTCCGCCCCGGCGCCACGCCACCACCGGGAAGCACCCGGCGTCGCCCCGGACGGGGAAGGCGGGCCGCTCGGGCCCGACGCACAGGTCGAGCATCCCGCCCGTCCCGAAGGTGGCCTTGGCCAGCCCGGGCCGGGTGCACCCCTGGCCGACCAGCGACGCCTGCTGGTCGCCGACCAGGGCGGCCAGGGGCGGGGCGCAGTCGAGGGCGAGGGCGGGGCCGAGGATGCCCGACGAGTCGACGATCCGGGGCAGCACCGACGGCGGGATGCGGAGGACGTCGAGGACCGCCTCGTCCCAGCCCGAGCAGTCGCCGAGCACCAGCCCGGTGACCCCGGCGTTGGTGGCGTCGGTGACGTGGAGGGCGCCGCCGGAGAGGGTCCACGCCAGCCACGTGTCCAGGGTCCCGAAGCACAGGTCGCGGGCCCGGCCGGGGTCGGCGATGTCGAGGAGGACCGACAGCTTGGTGGCCGAGGCGGTGGGTGGGAGGCGCAGGCCCTGCGACTGGAGCGCCAGGCACAGGCCGGCCGTGCGCAGGTCCTGCCAGCCGATGCCCGGGCCGGCCGGGTCGCCGGTGGCCCGGTCCCACACCACTGTCGACGCCCGCTGGTTGGCGATGCCGACGGCCTCGACCGGGCCGCCCTCGGCCAGGGCGCGCCGGGCCACGTCCAGGGCCGCCTGCGCCATCTCCCCGGCGTCGAACTCCACGAAGCCGGCGCTGGGGCTGGAGAGCGGGACCGTCCGGCGGGCCAGCGCGTCCACCGTGCCGTCGGGCCGCACGACGGCGGCCCGCACGCTGGTCGTCCCCGTGTCGACGACGAGGACGCTCACGGTTCGGGGTCGGGCGGCACCCGGT
>Ga0247704_1000389_pt1 | contig 12555 bp, 3 predicted proteins | sample 41W_NmetaG_FD_189042 | JGI IMG/M metagenome (GOLD analysis project Ga0247704, IMG submission 189042) | Soil microbial communities from hillslope of Landscape Evolution Observatory, University of Arizona, Oracle, AZ, United States - 4-1-W_N | ecosystem: Engineered > Artificial ecosystem > Mesocosm...
CCCCAGGCCGTCGCCGGCTTGGCCGGGACCAGGGCGGGGACCGGGGCCGGGGCCGGGAGACCGGCCGAGGCGGTGCCCAGGATCGCCGTGTTGGTGGCCTGCAGTGAGGCGGCGAGGGCGCCGGTGGCGCCGGTGGGGCCGCTGGCGCCGGAGCCGGAGGTCGGGCCGGCGATGGAGTTGGAGTTGGAGGATCCGGTGCGGCCGCTGTTGGAAGCCGACGAGCCGGCGTTGGAAGAGCCGGAGTCACCGGAGGCGGCCGTTGGAGCGGCGTTGGTGGTGCCCGCACCGCCCGCGCCTCCGGTTGAGGTGGAGGTGCCCACCGAGGAGCCGGCGAGCGCCGAGGCCACCGTGGGCCCGGCGGCCAGCACGGCGTTCACCGCCGGCCCGCCGGCGGACGCCGCGCCCAGGGCCAGGGAGCCGTCGCCGCCGGTGCCGCCGTCGGCCGCCGCGTCCGAGAGGTTGGCGGCCTCGCCGGTACCGCCGGAGAGGGCGTCGGCCGCCGAGCCGGCGCCCGAGTTGGCGGCCGAATCGGCGCCGGCGCCGGCCAGGGCGGCGCCGGTGGAGCCGGTGGCCCCGCTGGCGCTGCCGGCGACGGCGGGGCCGACGGCGATGGCCACGCCGAGGATGCCCTCGTTGCGAGCGGTGGTGGTGGCCGTCACCGCACCGGTGGCGCCGCTGGGGCCGGAGGCCCCGGAGCCGGCGAGCGGCACGGCGGCGGCGGTGCTGGTGGCGGCCCCGGTGGTACCGCTGTTTGTAGCGCTCGACTGGGCCCGGGTTTCGCCCGAGTCGCCGGAGGTGGCGGAGGGGGCGAGGTCGACGGTGGCCGCACCGCCGGCGCCGCCCCGGGCGTCGGCCGTGCCCACGCTGGACCCGCCGACCGCGGTGGCGGTGGCCGGGCTGAGGACACCAAGAGAGAGGACAACGTTGAGGGCCGGCCCGCCGTCGGCGGCCAGGGCGGTGGCGAGGTCGCCGCCCGCTCCCCCGCCGGCGCCCAGGGCGACGGCCAGCGTGTCGTTCAGGGCGGGGCCGGAGTCGCCCGAGGTGGCGCCGGCCGCCGACCCGGCGCCGCTGTTGGCGCTCGATGCGGCGTCGGCCAGCACGTCGACGGCGCCGGTGGCGCCCGTCGGGCCGCTGTCGCCCGACCGGGCCGCACCACCGGTGGCGGTGGCCGTCCCCAGGATGGCGGTGTTGGTGGCGGTCGCCGTGGAGGTCACCGCGCCGGTGGCCCCGCTGGCGCCCGAGGGGCCGCTCACGCCGGCGGGGGCGGCCAGGGCGCCGGAGGTGGCGTCGCCGGTGGTGCCACTGCCGTTGGAGCCAGCACTGTTGGTGGAGCTGGACTGGGCGACGGCGGCGCCGGTGTCGCCCGAGGTGGCCCGGGGCGTGGCGGTGACGGCGGCGGCCCCGCCGCGCCCGCCGGCGGCGTCGACGGTGGCGACGCTCGAGCCGCCCGTGGTGGTGGCGGTGACCGGGCTGCTCACGCCGGCGGCGACCACCAGCGTGGCCGCCTCGGCACCCTCGCCGGCGATGGCGGCGCCCCCGCGGCCGCCGGCGTTGCCGGCACCGCCGAGGGCGGCGAGCAGGGAGGCGTTGGCGGCCGGGCCGGACTCGCCCGAGCCGGCGTCGGAGGTGGCGGTGGCGCCCGTGGAGGCGGTGGAGCCGGCCAGGCCGTCGACCTCCACGTCGCCCGTCGCCCCGGTGGCGCCCGAGTCGCCGCTCGTGGCGGGGCCGGCGGTGGCGCTGGCCGTGCCGAGGATGGCCGAGTTGGTGGCGGTGGAGGAGGTGGCGGCCGCCCCGGTGGGACCGCTGGCGCCGCTGGCGCCCGAGGTGCCGGTGGGCGTCGAGCGGGCGCCGGAGACGGCGTCGCCGGTGCGACCGCTGCCGTTGAAGCCAGCACTGTTGGTGGCGCTGGACTGGGCGACGGCCGGGCCGGTGAAGCCGGAGAGGGCCGCCGGGCTGGCGGTGATGGTGGAGGGGCCGCCGGGGCCGCCGCTGGTGTCGAGGGTGGCGACGCTGCTGCCGCCGGCGGTGGTGACCACGACCGGGCTGAGCACGCCGGCGCTGACCACGCCGGAGAGGGCGGGGCCGCCGGCCGAGGCGATCACGGTGGCGCCGTCGCCGCCCACGCCGCCGTCGCCGCCGGCGCCCAGGGCGACCAGGTCGTTGGCGGCGGGGCCGGAGTCGCCCGAGGTGGCGTCGGAGAGGGCGGTGGCGCCGGTGCCGGCGGTGGAGCGGGCGGTGCCGGTGACGTCGACGTCGCCGGTGTCGCCGCTGGCGCCCGAGGTGCCGCTGGTGGCGCCGGCCGAGGGGGCGGTGGCGGGGCCCGTCGCACCGGTGGCGCCGGAGTTGCCGCTGCGGCCCACGGGGTCGGTGATGGCGCCCGAGGTGGCGTTCCCCGTCCTACCGGTGTTGGTGGCGCTGGCCTGGGAGCGGGCCTCGCCGGTGTCGCCGGTGTCGGCCACCGGGGCGAGGGTGAGGTCGGACGCCCCGCCGTCGCCGCCGGCGGCGTCGAGGGTGGCGACCGAGGAGCCGCCACGGGTGGTGACGACCACCGGGCTGAGGACGCCCGTGCTGGCCACGACCGAAAGGGCGGGCCCGCCAGCCGAGGCGACGACCACGGCGCCGTCGCCACCGTCGCCGCCGTCCCCACCCAGGGAGTCGGCGAGCAGGTCGTTGGTGGCGGGGCCGGAGTCGCCCGAGGTGGCGTCGCCCCGGGCAATGGCGCCGGTGCTGGCGGCGGAGAGGGCGTCGCCGGTGGTGTCGACGTCGCCGGTGTCGCCGCTGCCGCCCGAGCCGCCGGAGGCGGCGTTGCCGCGGCGGGTGGAGGTGGCGGGGCCGGTGGCGCCGGTGTCGCCCGAGCGGCCGGAGGCGCCGACCGGGTTGGCGATGGCGCCCGAGGTGGCGTCGCCGGTGCGACCGGTGTTGGTGGCGCTGGCCTGGCCGGTGACCGAGCCGGTGTGGCCGGTGACGGCGACCGGGCGGAGGGTGGCGGTGGCGTCGCCGCCGTCGCCGCCGGCGGTGACCGCGGTGGCGACGGAGGAGCCGCCGCTGGTGACGACGGTGACCGGGCTCAGGACCCCGGTGCTGCCCACGACGGTGCCGGCCGCGCCGCCGGCGGCGGCGATGGCGGTGGTCCCGTCGCCGCCGGCGCCGCCGTCCCCACCGGCGACCAGCAGGTCGCTGGTGTTGGTGGCGGGGCCGCTGCCGCCCGAGTTGGCGTCGGCCGCGGCCAGGGCGCCGGTGTTGGCGTCGGAGCGGGCCAGGCCGTCGGCCACGGTGGCGCCGGTGTCGCCCGAGCCGCCGCTGGCGCCGGAGGCGGCGTCGCCGCCGGTACCGGTCGCGGTGCCGAGGATGGAGGTGTTGGAGGTGGCCACCGTGCTGCTGGCCGGGCCGGTGGCGCCGGTGGCGCCCGAGGTGCCGGAGATGCCGACCGGGCTGGAGGCGGCCGAGCTGGAGGCGTCGCCGGTACTTCCGGTGTTGGTGGCGCTGGTCTGGGAGCGGGCCGAGCCGGTGTCGCCGGTGGAGGCCGAGGGCGACAGGGTGGCGGTGGCCGACCCGCCGTCGCCGCCCGAGGCGTCGACGGTGGCGACCGAGGCCCCGCCGCTGGTGGTGGCGGTCACCGGGCTGAGCACGCCGCCCGAGGCCACGACGTTGACCGCGTCCCCGCCGGCCGCAGCCAGGGCGGCGGCGCCGTCGCCCCCGTCGCCGCCGGAGCCGCCCAGGGCCACGACGGTGCCGACGTTGCGGGCGGCGCCGCTGTCGCCGGAGATGGCGTCCCCGGCGGCGACCGCGCCGGTGTTGGCCGTGGCGTCGGCCCGGCCGGCGGCGATCACGTCGCCGCTGTCGCCCGAGTCGCCGGAGCCGCCCGAGGTGGCGTCGCCACCGGTGGCGGTGGCCCGGCCCAGGATGGCGGTGTTGGTGGCGGTCACCGAGGCGGTGGCCGGGCCGGTGGCGCCGGTGGCGCCGGAGTTGCCGGTGGCGGCCACCGGGTCGGCGGTGGCGGCGCTGGAGGCCGAGCCGGTGGTCCCCGAGTTGGTGGCGCTGGCCTGCGAGTGGGCCGAGCCGGTGGCGCCCGAGGACGCCGACGGCGAGGCGGTGACGGTGACCGAGCCGCCGTCGCCGCCCGAGGCGTCGACGGTGGCCACGCTCGAGCCGCCCGAGGCGGTGAGGGTGACCGGGCTGAGCACACCGGCGTTGACCGCGGCGTTGGCCGCGTCGCCGCCGGCGCCGCTGAGGCCGAGGGCGATGTCGCCGCCCTCGCCCCCGGGGCCGCCCAGGGCCACGACGGTGGTCTCGTTGACGGCGGCCCCGCTGTCGCCCGAGCGGGCCGAGCGGGCCGCGTCGGCCGAGGCCCCGGTGTTGGCGACGGAGTTGGCCTGGCCGTCGGCGATGGAGGTGCCGGTGGCGCCCGAGCCACCCGAGTCGCCCGAGGTGGCGGCGCCACCCGTCGCGCTCGCCGTGCCCAGGATGCCGGAGTTCGAGGCGGTCACCGTGCTGGCCGCCGGGCCGGTGGCGCCGGTGGGGCCGGAGAAGCCGCTGGTGGCCACCGGGCCGGAGGCGGCGGCGCTGGAGGCGTCGCCGGTGGTGCCCGTGTTGGTGGCGCTGGTCTGGCCGCTGGCGTCGCCGGTGGTGCCGGAGGTGGCCGTGGGGGCGACGTTGACGTTGGTCGAGCCGCCGTCGCCGCCGCTGGCGTCGGAGCTGGCCACGGTGACGCCGCCCCGGGCGGTCAGGGTGAGCGGGCTCAGGACACCGGCGTCCACGCCGGCGTTGAGGGCGTCGGCCCCGTCGGCGGCGATGGCCACCGCTCCCCCGCCGTCGCCGCCGGGGCCGCCGGCGGAGATGACGGTGGTCTCGTTGGCGGCCGGGCCGCTGCTGCCGGAGGCGGCGTTGGTGTTGGCGTTGGCACCGGTGTTGGCGACGCTGTTGGCCGTTCCAACGGTGATCGAGCCGCCGCTGTCGCCCGAGCCGCCGCTGTCGCCGGAGCGGGCCCCGCCGGCGCCGGTCTGGGCGGCGGTGGCGGCGCCGAGGATCCCGGCGTTGGTGGCGCTGGCGTTGGTGGTGGCGGGACCGCTGGCGCCAGTGGCGCCCGAGTTGCCGCTGCGGGAGACGGGGTTGGAGGCCGAGTCGGAGTGGGCGGCGCCCGTGGTCCCCGAGTTGGTGGCGCTGGTCTGGGCCGAGGCGTCGCCCGAGCGGCCCGAGGTGGCGGTGGGGGTGACGGTGGTGGTGTTGGCCCCGCCGGCCCCGCCGCCCGAGGAGGCGCTGCTCACGCTGCTTCCGCCGCTGGCCATGAGGGCGATGGGGCTCAGGACGCCGGCGCCGCCCGCGACCTGGGTGGCCTCGCCGCCCGCCCCGGCGACCGGAGCGGCGGTGCCGCCGGCCCCGCCCGTGCCGCCCAGGGTGGCCACGTCGGTGACGTTGGTGGCCGAGCCGGTGGCGCCGGTGAAGGCGTTGGCGCCGGCAGCGGCCCCGCTGTTGCCGATGGAGCCGGCGTCGCCGGTGGCGGCGGCCGGGCCGGTGTCGCCCGAGGGGCCGCTGGCGCCCGAGCGGGCCGAGCCGCCCTGGGCGCTGACGCTGGTGGCCGCGTTCCCCAGCACGCCGGTGTTGGTGGCGGTCGGGTTGGAGGTGGCGGCGCCGGTGGTGCCGGTGGCGCCGGTGTTCCCCGAGGTGGCCGAGGGGTTGGAGGTGGCCGACGAGGTGGCCGGGCCGGTGGTCCCGGTGTTGGTGGCGCTGGCCTGGGCGTCGGCGTCGCCCGAGTCGCCGGTGATGGCGGTGGGGGTGACGGTGGTGGTGGAGGCGCCGCCCCGGCCGCCGCTGGCGTCGCCGGTGGCCACGCTGGAGCCGCCGGCGGCCACGGCGGCGATCGGGTTGTCGCTGCCGAGGACCACGTTCGACGCGGAGCCGCCGGCGCCCGAGACCGGGGCGGACGTGCCGCCGGCGCCGCCGGCGCCGCCACGGCCGGCGACCAGGGTCAGGTTGACCGCGTCGCCGGTGTCGCCCGAGCGGGCGTTGGCCACGCCGTTGGCGCCGGTGTTGGCGATGGAGGTGGCGTCGCCGTCGGCCAGGGCCGGGCCGGAGTCGCCCGAGGCGCCCGAGTTGCCGGAGGTGGCCGGGCCGCCTGCCGCCGTAGCGAGGCCGAGGATGGCTGTGTTACTGGCGGTGGGGTTGGCGGTGGCCGCCCCGGTGGCTCCCGAGGTGCCGGTGTTGCCCGAGTTGGCGACCGGGCTGGAGGTCGAGTCGGACCAGGCGGCGCCGGTGGTGCCCGAGTTGGAGGCGCTGGCCTGCGCCGAGGCGTCGCCCGAGTCGCCGGTGATGGCGGTGGGCCTGACGGTGACGGTGGTGGCCCCGCCGTCGCCGCCGCTCGAGTCGCCGGTGGCGATGGAGGAGCCGCCCCGGGCCGAGGCGACCTGCGGGACGTTGCCGCCGAGCACGTTGTTGGCGGCCGAGCCGCCGGCGCCCGAGACGGCGGCCGTGGTGCCGCCGTTGCCGCCGGCCCCGCCCTCGGAGATGACGCCGGTGATGTTGACGGCGTCGCCCGTGTTCCCCGAGCGGGCGTCGGCCGTGGCGTTGCCGCCGGTGTTGGCGATCGAGCTGCTGTTGCCGTCGGCGACGGCCGCGCCCGAGGCGCCCGACGGACCGGAGCTGCCCGAGGTGGCCGGGCCGCCGTTCGCCGTGGCCAGGCCGAGGATGGACGAGTTGGTGGCGGTCGGGTTGGAGGTGGCGGCGCCGGTCGGGCCCGAGTTGCCGGAGGTGCCGGAGCCGGCCACCGGGTTCGAGGTCGACGACGAGGTGGCGTCGCCCGTGGTGCCCGAGTTGCTGGCGCTGGACTGGGCCGAGGCGGAGCCGGTGTCGCCGCTGATGGCCGTCGGGGTGACGGTGACCGTGCTGGCCCCGCCGTCGCCGCCGCCGGCCGCCGAGGTGGCGACGCTGCTGCCGGCGACCGCCGAGGAGGTGACCGCGGTGCTGGCCCCCGGGAGGACGGTGTTGGTCACCGAGCCGCCGGCGGCCGAGATCGACGACGCCGACCCGGCCTGGCCGCCGGCCCCACCACGGGAGGTGACGACGGTCAGGTTGGTGACGGCCCCGCTGTCGCCGGTGATGGCGGTGGCGTTCGAGTTGGCGCCGGTGTTGCCGACGGAGTTGCTGTTGCCGGTGGCGAGGGCCTGGCCGGTGGGGCCGGTGGCGCCCGAGTTCCCCGAGGCGGCCCCGCCGCCCGTCGCCGAGGCGCCGCCGAGGATGGCCTCGTTGCTGACGATCGGGTTGGAGGTGGCCGAGCCGGTCGGGCCCGAGTTGCCGGAGCCACCCGAGGTGGCGACCGGGTTCGAGGACGACGTCGACGTGGCCGCCCCGGTGGTGCCGGAGTTGGTGGCGCTCGACTGGGCGGAGGCGTCGCCGGTGCTGCCGCCTCCGGCGCCGTTGGCGACCGGGGTGACGTTGACGATGGAGGCGCCGCCGTTGCCGCCGCTGGCGTCGGCCGTGGCGATGGAGCTGCCGCCGGTGGCCACCGCGTTGATCGGGCCCCCGCCGGCGCCGATGACGGTCTGGGTGGCCGAGCCGCCCGGCCCGGCGATGGCGACCGCGTTGCCGGCGTTGCCGCCGTTGCCGCCGCGGGAGTCCACGAGGGTGGTGTTGCCGCCGCCGCCCGAACCGGACGTGGTCGGGTTGACGGTGACGTTGGAGGCGCCGCCGTCGCCGCCGCTGGCGTCGGCCGTGGCGATCGAGCTGCCGCCGGTGGTCACCGCGGTGATGGGGCCGCCGCCGATGCCGATCACGGTGTTGGTGGCGTTGCCGCCCGGGCCGGACACGGCGAGGGCGTTGCCGCCGCTGCCGCCGCTGCCGCCGACCGAGCTGACGTTGGTCACGTTGGTCGCCGATCCACCCGAGCCCGTCTGGGCCACCGCGGAGGAGTTGGCGCCGGTGTTGGCCACGCTGTTGGCGTTGCCGGTGGCGACCGCGTTGCCCGTGTCCCCGGTGGAACCGGAGGAGCCGCTGGTCGCCCCGCCCGAGGTCTGGCTGCTGGAGCCGAGCACCCCGGTGTTGGTGGCCTGAGGAGTCGTGGAGGAGGTGCCCGTGCCGCCCGTGGTGCCGGAGGGGCCGGAGACCGCCTGGGGTCCGGTGTTGGCAACCGAGTTCGCCGAACCGGTGCCGCCGGAGTTGTCGGACGTGGAGCCGGCGGTGGAGCCGCCCGTCCCGCCCGTTCCTGCTGTGGGAGCTGCGGTGACGCCGGAGCCGCCACCGTCGCCGCCGCCGGCGTTGGCCGTGCTGCGGCTGGTTCCTCCGAGGGCAGTACCACTTGCCGCACCGCCGCCGATGGCGAGGGTGAAGTTCGTGGCACTGCCGGCAGTGCCACCTTGATGGTCACCACCTATTGCGATTCCATTTGCACTTCGGCCTTTGCCGATTGCAATGGCCAGCGTTTCGGCATTGCCGCCACCGAATCCACCAATTGCACGGCAATCGGCGTCTCCACGAATGGCGATGCATTCAGACTTCGCATTGCGGCCCGTCCCACCCATGCTCGACCCAATGGCGCTGGAACCAATGGAGATGACCATGTGGGAGGCGTCACCACCGAGCGGGCTGCGCTGCGTGCCGCTGTTCGACGCGCATCCCGGACCGATGAGAATCTCGAGCAGGTGGCCCTGGCCGTTGTCTTCACGGACCGCCCGGCACTTCCGCCCCTCGGCGTCGCGAGTGAAGCTCACGCCCGTCCGCGCGCCGCTGCTGCTCCCGCCGTCCGCGGCCGCGGCGTCGCTGGCGAAGCCGGCGAGCTGCGAGCTGGAGCTGCCACCCGAGCCGGTGGTGCGGAGGGCCGAGGGGGCCGAGGCGGCGCCCGTCGACGAACCCGCGACCATCGGGCCGGCGGTGGTGCTCGGTGTCTCCGCGGCGGTGGTGCCCGCGGTGGACCCGGACGTCTGCGGTGCTGCGGTCTGCGGTGCCGAGCTGTCGCTCGCCGCGACCGACGACGTGCTCACCGAGTTGGTCGGTGCCGTCGTCGGAGTGGTGGTGGTGCTCTTGGTCTCCGTGGTGACAGTTGCCTGACCGCCCGGCTGGGCGATCTTGGCGGCCGACTCGAGGATCGCCATCGACGGCTTGGAGCTCCCCGACCCACTCACGGGAACGGTGGTGCTCGGTGCCGGCGCGGGCGCGACGGTCGTGTTGGTGGTGCTCGGCGCAGCGGTGGTCGGCGGCGTGGTCGACGCGGTCGTTCCACTGCTGGGCCCTGTCCCCTGGGTGCCGGTGGCACCCGCCGGCGCGCTGGCCGGGGCAGTCTCGGCCGAGGCAGGCCCGGCCGACAGCACCAGGAAGAGTCCGGCCAGGAGCGCGAGGGATGCGACCCACCTCAGGGGCCTCACCACCTCGATCCTGGGCTCGGTGCTCATCGGGCTGCCGCGACCGCCTCGGGGGCTGGTGTGCGCGGGAGGTCTGGACCCCCCGCAGGGACGAGGGAGGTTTAACACGCACCGAGGCCTTCCTCAAGGGACTTTCGGCCCTCTGACCTGGACTTTTATCTGTGTTGGAACGTGTTGGACGGACCAACGGAACGTGATGGAGCGGCACTCGCTACCTGGCCGGCGCCCGTGCCCCGGTTATCCACAAACGGTCACGGCCAGGAAATTTCCGCGGTCACCGGGGCGATCACCCCGGGCTCCTGTTGGTGATGGAGCATGGTGGCGTCCCAACCGGCCTCCACGGTGGCCCTGATGGAAAGCGATCCCCCTCCTTCCACCGTCGCCAGGGTCCTGTTGGAACCGGTCGTTCCAGCAGGCGAGGTGGTCAGCACGAGCCGGGGCCGGCCGCCTCCCCCCCGCCCGTCGACGGTGATCGGCCCGGCCCCCACCGGCGTGAGCGAGTAGGTCGCCTCGCACGGCCTGGCCGCGCAGGCGCCCGCCGGGCGGCCGGGCGTGACGAGGGTGGTCGTGCGGGCGGCGGGCAGGTAGGTCACCGCCAGCTCGTCGGTGGCCACCTCGGCCCCGGTGGCCCGCAGCTCCACGCCCCCCGCGAACCCCACCGCCACCGCCGCGTCCGGGCGGATCTCGACGCAGTCGCCCGACGCCAGCGGGCAGGCCGACACCCCGCCGCCGCCACCCCGCCGGCGCACGGTGAGGCTGTCCGACGCGGCCCGCACCACGACCCGCAACCCGGTCCCTCCGGCCCGCAGATCGGGCAGGGTCAGTCCCCGCACCCGGAGGGTCACCGAGCCCGCCGGGTCGACCACCGCGGTCGTCGTGGGGGCCGCCGTCGTGGTCGTCGCCAGGGCGGTGGAGGAGCTCGGCGCCACCGTGGAGGTCGGGGCGCCGGTGCCGTCGCCGCCCGTGCAGGCGGCCATGGCGATCATCGCCGCGGCCATCGCGGGAGCTCCGGCTCGCACGCCCCGCACCCTAGGCGGCGGGTGGGCCCGGCTGGGATCGAACCAGCGACCGAGGGATTATGAGTCCCCTGCTCTGACCACTGAGCTACGGGCCCGGGGAGCCGGACCGGCCCTGCGCTCCGGGGGTGGGACTCGAACCCACAACAAACGGCTTAACAGGCCGCTGCTCTGCCGATTGAGCTACCCCGGAAGAAAGGACGAGACTAGCAGCGCCTGCACCAGGCCGGTCACGCCGCGATGGGTGCGAGAACAGGAATAGGTGACGGAAATGCATCCGTTCTCGTGCTTGCGCAATCGGCGAGTTGGATCCGCTTTTGCGCGATAGGCGGCGCGGAACTGTTGGAGCGGAATTCCGGTGACCGTCGACCAAAACGCCGTGGCCGCCTCCAGGTCGAGCCCTTCGTGGAGATAGAGGCGGGCCCGCAGGCGGCGTTCGTCGATGGCGAAGAAATGGCGGAGCCACGCGCAGAAGAGGGCGACCATCCGGGGATCGGTATTGGCGAACCCCACCGCGTGGCCGGTCTTGCTGCCCTCGCCCGCGTACAGCGCGGCGCCGGCGATCAGCAGGTCGCGCTCGGACAGCGCGCCGATCCGTGCCCTCCCCTGCTCCAACAGCTCGGCGATCTCGGCCGCCTTCCGGCGCTCCAACGCGTTGGGCTGGCGGGGGCGCAGCCGGCGGCGCGGGCCCCGCTGAAGGGGCACGTCGCGCGTCCAGAGGGACACCGAGCTGCGGGAGACGCCCAGCTCCCGCGCGATGTCGGGCATGGTCCACCCGAGGCCGCGCAGGCGCCGGGCCTCGGCCCGCTCGGAGACCTTGCCGCGGTACCCCATGAGCGTAGTGTAGCCGAACATACGTTCCCCTGCTCGAAGCCCGCCGGTTGGGGTACACATGAGGCATGGGATTCAAGGTAGGAGCAGTCACCGGGTTCGCCGCGGGGTACTACCTCGGGGCCCGCGCCGGGCGCCAGCGGTACGAGCAGATCAACCGGCAGCTGGCCCGGCTCAAGCGCTCGGAGGCCTTCGAGGAGGCCACCGAGCGGGCCAAGGCCGTGGTCGAGGAAGGGGTCGAGAAGGCCCGCTCGCTGGTCGAGTCCAAGTCCGGCAACGGCAACGGCTCCGGCCCGGCCGACGCCGGCGGCACCACCGGCCTGGGGGGCTACTCCTCGTCGAGGTAGTCCCGCAGCTTCTGGCTGCGGATGGGGTGGCGGAGCTTGGCGAGGGTCTTGGCCTCGATCTGGCGGATGCGCTCCCGGGTCACCCCGAACTCCTTGCCGACCTCTTCGAGGGTCCGGATCTGCCCGTCGTCGAGCCCGAAGCGCAGCCGCACCACCTGGCGCTCGCGATCGGTGAGCTCCTCCAGCGCCTCCCCCACCGCCTCCGAGAGGAGGGCCCGGGTGGCGGCGTCGGCCGGGGCGACGGCCTGCTGGTCCTCGATGAAGTCCCCCAGGTGGCTGTCGTCCTCGGACCCCACGGGGGTCTCCAGCGACACCGGCTCCTGGGCGATGCGCTGGATCTCGCGCACCCGGGCGGGGGGCATGCTGACCTTGGCCGCGATCTCCTCGACGGTGGGTTCCCGGCCCATCTCCTGGAGCAGCAGCCGCTGCATCCGCAGCACGGTGTTGATCGTCTCGACCATGTGGACGGGGATGCGGATAGTGCGGGCCTGGTCGGCGATGGCCCGGGTGATGGCCTGGCGGATCCACCACGTGGCGTAGGTGGAGAACTTGAAACCGCGGGTGTAGTCGAACTTCTCGACGGCGCGGATCAGGCCCAGGTTGCCCTCCTGGATGAGGTCGAGGAACAGCAGCCCCCGGCCCATGTACCGCTTGGCGATCGACACCACCAGCCGCAGGTTGGCCTCGATCAGCTGCTTCTTGGCCTGGAACCCGTCGGCCACCAGCCGCTCCAGGTGCCGGCACTCGGCTTCGGGGATGGGCACGCCCGGGCCGTACTTGTCCTCCAGCTCGGCCAGCTTGGCCACGGCCTGGAGCCCGGCCTCGATGCGCCGGGCCAGCGCCACCTCCTGGGCCCCGCTGAGGAGGTCGACCTTGCCGATCTCCTTGAGGTAGGTCCGCACGGGGTCCGACGAGCCACCCCGCCCCGTCTCGGCGCGGGATCCGGGGTCGTCGTCGACATCGCGGCGCGACAGGCGGGGGGCGACGACCGCCGGCGGGGGGATGGGAGCGGAG
>Ga0247704_1000391_pt1 | contig 12541 bp, 12 predicted proteins | sample 41W_NmetaG_FD_189042 | JGI IMG/M metagenome (GOLD analysis project Ga0247704, IMG submission 189042) | Soil microbial communities from hillslope of Landscape Evolution Observatory, University of Arizona, Oracle, AZ, United States - 4-1-W_N | ecosystem: Engineered > Artificial ecosystem >...
GGCCCGGGCCCTGTGGCTGGCCGCCCTGCCGGCCGCCGCCGCCGCCCGGGGTGTGGCCCTCAGCCTGGCCAAGGGCCAGCCCCGGTGGGTCCCGTACTACCTGGGCTTCGCCGCCTACAACTACGCCGGCCTGATCGGAGCCCTCCTGCGGTGGCGGTGACCACGGCCGGTGCCCATGCCGGGGAGCTCCCGCTGCGATCGCTGTCGATGGCCGGCAGCTCCTTCGGCCTCATCGCCGGGAAGTTCGCCGCCATGGCCCTGGGCTTCCTCTTCTGGCTGGTGGCGGCGCGCCACTTCGACGCCGCCTCGGTCGGGCTGGCGGCGGCGGCGGTGTCGGCCATGATGCTCTGCGTCCAGTTCGCCCACCTGGGCGCGGGCTCGGCCTTCGTGTCCGAGTTCCCCACCCACCGGGCTCGCCCGGCCCGGCTGCTGGACACCACCTTCTCCCTCGGAGCGGCGGCCGCCATCGCCGCCGCCGGAATCTTCCTCGCCGTCGCCGCCACATCCCTGGCCGACCTGGGCCCGGTGCTGGCCACGCCCGCCTTCGCCACCCTCTTCGTGGCCGTCACCGTCCTCGGCACCCTGGGGGTGCTGCTCGACCAGGTTTCCATGGCCCTGCGGCGGGGCGACCACGTCGCCGTGCGCAACACGCTTGGGGGCACGGCCACCCTGGTTTCGCTGGTCGTACTGGTCCTGGTGGCCGACGATGCCGGCCCCCTGGCCCTCTTCGCCCTCTGGCTGGCGGGCACCGGCGTCATCGTGGTGGCCGGTATGAGCCAGGTCCGCCGCTCGGCCCGCCCCTACCGCTACCGCCCCCGGCTGCACCGCCCGAGTGCTAACCGCCTGGTGGGCATCGGGCTCCCGAACTACGCCCTGACCCTCAGCGACCGGGCCCCCGGCCTCGTCCTGCCCCTCGTCGTCACCGAGCTCCTGTCGGCCGGTGCCAACGCCTACTGGTACACAGCGTGGATGATGGCCTGGGCCGCCTACGTGGTCCCCGTCTCGGTCGGCACCGCCCTCTTCGCCGAGGTGTGCCAAGCCCGCCACGATCTGGCCGCGGCCACCCGCCGGGCCCTCCGGTCCTCGTTGCGCCTCGGCATTGCCGCCGCCGTGATCCTGGGCCTCGGCGCCGAGGTGGTCCTGGCCCCGCTCGGCCCCGACTACGCCGCCGCCGGTGCCGGACCCCTGCGGCTCCTGCTGCTCGCCATCGTGCCCCTCGCCTTCGTCCAGACCTGGTTCGCCGTGTGCCGGGCCTGCCACCGGCTGGGCGAGGCGGTGGGCACAGCCATGCTCGGCGGCACCGTCGTGGTGGCGGCGACGGCTGTCGCGGGCGCCGGCGGCGGGCTGGAGGCCATGGCCGCCACCTGGTCGGCCACCCAGCTGCTCCTCGGCCTGTGGTGCTGGGCCCGCCTGCGGCGCACCATCCGTGACGGCGCCGGGCCAGTACCTGCGCCAGTGTGGGCCGGGCGATGAGACGGGATACGAGGCTGCCCCTCGGCCTGCTGGCCGCCGGGCTGGCCATGTGGGCCGGGGCCGTGCCCGGCATCGACCTGGCGGCCATGGACGACACCGGGCTCGTCTCCGCCCTCCCCTTGCTCGCCGTCGCCGGTCTCGTCGCCCTCAACGTCGGCTTCTGCCTGGCCCTGCGCCGGTCACCGGTACCCTCCCGCCTCCTGGCGGCCTACGCCGTCGCCCTGGTGGTGATGCTCTACGGCATCACCAGCGTGGTCGGCGAGGCTCCGAGGGGCTCGGTCGTCTGGCGCCACGCCGGCATCATCGACAACCTCGTCCGCACCGGTCAGCCCGATCCCACCATCGACGCCTACTTCAACTGGCCCGGGCTGTTCATGTTCGGGGCGTCGGTGAGCGAGCTGGCCGGCTTCGCCAGCCCCATGGCCTTCGCCCGGTGGGCGCCGGTCTACTTCAACCTCCTCTACCTCGCTCCCCTGGCCATGATCCTGCGCTCGGCCACCGACGATGCCCGCCTCGTGTGGTTGGGCGTCTGGCTGTTCTGCCTGACCAACTGGATCAACCAGGACTACTTCGCCCCCCAGAGCGCCACGTACTTCCTGTTCCTGGTGGTGGTGGCGGTCGTGCTGCGGTGGTTCGGCCCCGAACCGGCGCCGGCCGGCGCCCGCCAGCGGGGTGTGCTCATGGGTGTGGTGCTCATCGTGGTGGCGGCCTCGGTCCCTACCCACCAGCTCACCCCCTTCGCCATGCTGGCGGCGGTGACCGCCCTGGTCGCCATCCGCCGCTGCCGGGCGACGGGGCTACCGGTGGTCATCGCCGTGCTCATCGCCAGCTGGCTCGGCTTCATGACCCTCGCCTACTTGCGGGGCCACCTCCCCGAGTTGGTCGGCCGCATCGGTGACGTCGGCGGGACGGCGTCGGCCAACGTCGGCGACCGCTTGCAGGGCAGCCCCGGCCACCTCCTGGTGGTGCGCACCCGCCTGCTGCTCACCGGTGGCGTCGGGGCCCTGGCCCTGCTCGGCGCCCTGCGCCACCTCGATCGGCGCCAACGGCTGTGGCCCATGGCGGCGCTGGCCGTCGCCCCCCTCCCCCTCCTCCTCCTCCAGCCCTACGGCGGCGAGATGATCATGCGCGTCTACCTCTTCTCGCTGCCCTTCCTGGTGTTCTTCGCTGCCGCGGTGTTCTACTCCGGTCCCCGGTCCGTCATCAGCTGGCGGGGCACCGCCGCCATGGCCTCAGTCTGCACGCTCCTCCTCGGTGGCTTCCTGGTCAGCCGCTACGGCAACGAGCGCATGGACCAGTACACCGCCGCCGAGCTGGCCGCCGTCGACCGTCTTTACCAGTTGGCCCCGGCCGGCTCCCTCCTGGTGGCCGGTGCCGGCAACCTGCCCTGGAAGTACCGTGATTACGAGCGCTACGACTACCTCACCCTGACGTCCCTGTGGGAGAAGGACCCCCGGCTCGAGGACGTGGTCCACCGTGCAGCCGGCGCCATGGCCGCTGGATCCTCCTACCTGATCTTCACCCGGTCCCAGCAGGCCTACACCGACCTCCTCGGTGTCATGCCCACCGGCACCCTGCGCCGGATCGAGGACGCCGTGGCGGCGTCGCCCCAGTTCGCGCTGGTGCACCGGAGTGCTGACGCCAGCATCTTCGCCACCGCACCGGCCCTGCCGATGGTGGTCGCCGCCGGGGCGGGCTCGTGACATCGTCCCGGCGCCGGTGGCCGGTCCTGGTGGTGGTCGCGGCCGCCGTCGCCACCGTGGCGGTGGTCGCCGGCATCGGCCCACCGTGGCGCCCTGCCGCCGTGCTCGGGTTCGCCGGTGTCTGCCCCGGGCTCGCCGTCGTCGGCCCCGCCCGCCTCGACGACCGGGTGAGCGAGGCGGTCCTGGCCGTGGCCACCAGCGTGGCCCTCATCGTCCTGGTGTCGGCCGCCCTGATGTACGCCGGCTGGTGGTCCGCCTGGCGCGTCCTGGCCGTCCTGGTGGCCGTCACCGTGACCGGTGCCCTCGTCGAGCTGCGCACGCCGGTCGGGGCCCGCTCATGATCGACGTGGCCCCCCACACCGGAGCCGATGTGGTCGTCGCCGTGCTCCTCATCATCCTGCTGGTCGAGCGCCAGGTCCTCTCGGCGGTGAAGGGTCGGCGGGCGGCGGCCGGCTACCTCCTGGTAGCCGTGGTGCCCCTCCTCGTCGTGTTCGCGCTGGTGCTCACCGGCCGGGCGGCGGAGATGCTGGGGTGATCAGCGCCCGCGTCCCCTCGTCCGGAGTACGGACGTCGGCTCCCACCGAGCGCTCGGCGCCTTCGGTGGTGGTTCTCGCCTACCTGCTCGCCGTGGTCGGCGCCCAGCTGCTGCTCGGCTCGGGGCCCAGCCGCCTCGGGCTGGCGGCCAACGCTGTCCTGGTGATGGGCATGATGAACGAGGTGCTGGCCGGGGGCCGGCTCGACGAGGAGCACGACCGCCGGGCCGTCGGATCGTCACCGGCCATGGAGGCCGTCGCCGTGCTGGCGTTGGTTCCCCTGCTCAGCCTGGTGAGCGCCGCCGTGCCCGTGGCCGAACCCGTCCCCCGGCGGTGGGCCATCGTCAGCGTGGCCATGCTCCTGGCCGTCATCCTGGTGGCCCGGCCGGCGCCGGTGCGCTCCCTCGCCACCATGCTCTCGCCCGCTTCTTCGGTGGTGCCCATGGCGCTCGGCGGGGCCGTGCTGGGCTTCGGCGCCTCGGCGCTGCTCGGTTCCCCGGCTGCCGTCTCGGCCGCCGACGGCGCCGGTGCCGTACTGGCCACCGTGGTGGTGCTGCTGATGGCCGGCGCCCTCTGGGAGCTGGCCTTCCGCGGCATGCTGCAGCTGACCCTGGCCCGGGCCTTCGCCACCTCCGGGGTCGTCTCCTCGGCCGTGGTGTCGGCCGCCGCCGCCGCCGGGAGCGGTCGCCTCGGCTACGCCGCGGTCCTGGGGCTCACCGGCCTGGTGTCGGGCACCGTGGTCCACCGCACGGGCCGGCTGGCCGGGGTCGTGGCCGCCCAGGGCCTGTTCAACGTCATGCTGTTCGTCGTGGCGCCGGCGGTCCTGCCGTGAGGTCGCTCGGCGAGGACCTCGTCTTCGTCAGTGACCTCCACCTGGGCGACGGCCGGGCCGAGCTGTTCCAGCGCGACGCCAGCTTCTGCCGGTTCCTCGGCGCCCTCGGGACGCGGGCCGACGAGCGCGGGCGCCGGTGCCGCCTGGTCGTGCTCGGCGACTTCCTCGACTTCCTCCACGTGGACGGATCGGGGAGCGACGCCGAGCGGATCGCCGTGGGCAAGCTCGAGCGCATGGTCGCCGCCCACGGGGCGGTGTTCGACGCCTTGCGATGGTTCTGCACCAACGGCGGCGCTCTCGACGTGGTCGTCGGCAACCACGACGCCGACCTGGCCCGCCCGGCGGTGCAGTCGGCGCTGGCCGCCGCCCTGGGAGGGACGGCAAAGACGGCGCCGGGCATCCACCGCTGGCAATGGCACCGGCCCGGCGAGGTCTACGCCGAGCACGGGCACCAGTACCACGACATCAACGCCTTCTCGACCGTCCTCGCCCCCTGGGGGCGGGGCACGCCCCCTGCCCTCGAGGAGACCCTCGGTGCCGGGCTGGGACACTGCCTCGCCAGCCGCCGGCGCCACTCGCGCCTGGTCCTGCCGGCGGTGCTGGCCGGCCGGGCTGCCCGCCTGGTCGATCCCCGCCGGCACGCCCGGCGCCGGGCCTATCGCCGGGAGATCCTGCCCGGCCATGGCGCCACCGTCGGTCTCGATCTCGCCACTTTGGAGCACCTCGATGCGCTGTCCGCCCGGACCGTCGCCGCCCTCCCCCTGCGCCTGGGCCGCCACGTCCTCAGGACCCGTGCCGGCCGGCGGCCGCCGCCGGATCGCGACTACCTGGCCGGTGCGGCCGCCCAGATCGCCCGCATCCTGGCCGAGTCCCGCTCCCCTGTGGGCCTCGTGGTCATGGGCCACAGCCACCGTGCCGGGCAGTGGGCCCTGGGTGGGGGCTCGGCACCGGTCCGGTATCTCAACACTGGGGCCTGGTCGTCGGTGCGCGGTGGCGGCGACGGCCTGCCCACCTTCGTCGACGTGCCCGGCGGGGTGGGAACGGCGGCCCGCCTCCGGGGTTGGAGCGACGCCAGCGACGAAACCGGCTTCGTCGCGGTCGCCGCCGACCGGCGGGGAGCCTGAATGGCCGCCGCCGCCCGCCCGCCGCCCCCCGCGCCCGGCAATTTCAGCTCTTCCTCAGGTGCTGGCTCCGCCGGTGTGGTTGCCTACGAGGGAAGGGTTCGAACCGTGCCCATAGTTGGCCGGACGGCGAGTGTGGAGGCTCGCGACAACCCGCCACCACCAGAGGAAGCGGGGGCCGATAGTGACGTGGCGATCTTTGCGGTACCAGGCGCGCGAGTGACCTCCGGGCCCGGTGCCGGCCCGGAGGCCTCCCTGGGCAAGGGTCAGACCGAGCTGGAGCTCTACCTGCTCGAGAGCTTCGAGTTGCGCCGGAGCTCCGGGGGGGTGGCGCCGATCCCGCTGGGTGTGCAGCGACTCATCTCCTTCCTCGCCCTGCGGGAGCGGTCACTTCATCGCACCCACGTGGCGGCCTCGCTCTGGCCCGACACCACCGAGGACAAGGCCCGAGCCAACCTGCGCTCGGCCGTGTGGCGCCTGGCGGCGACCGGCGTCGACGTGCTCGACATCACCACCACCCACATGCGCCTGGGTGACGACGTGTGGGTCGACGTGCGGGACGGGACGGTCCAGGCCCGCCGCCTGATCGATCCCACCTGCGAGTGCGGCGAGGAGGATCTCCAGGACCTGGTGCTGGGAGGTGAGCTGCTCACCGATTGGTACGACGACTGGGTGCTCATCGAGCGCGAGCGCCTCCGCCAGCTGCGCCTCCACGCCCTGGAGGCGCTGTGCAAGCGCCTGGCCGACGCCGGCCGGTACGCCGAGGCGGTCGACGCCGGGCTCCAGGCAGTGGCCTGCGAACCCCTCCGGGAGAGCGCCCAGGCGGTGCTGATCGATGCCCACATCGCCGAGGGCAACACCGTCGAGGCTCTGCGCCAGTACCAGTCCTACCAGAGCCTGCTGTGGGACGAGCTCGGCGTCGGGCCGGGTCCGGGCCTCGAAACGGTGGTGGCGGCACTACGCCCAACGTGACGATTGGTTGACGCCCGGCTGCGAACCTGGAGCCCGTGGAGCGCGAGCGGGTCGGTGTGCTGGTGGTACGGGTGTGGCACGAGGACGGCAGCACCCACTTCCGCGCCCGGATCGTCTCCCGGCTCGACGTCGACGTCGACCAGCAGGTGGTGCGCCACGTGGGCCGGCCGGCCGAGGTCTCCGGCATCGTGCAGGCCTGGGTCGACGAGTTCTGTTCGTGATGGTCGACGGCTGCCGGCCGGCCGCTCAGCCCAGGGGCCGCTGGCCGAGTCGGCGCAGCCCGTCCAGGGCTTCACCGATACCGAACGTGTCGGTCCTGCCGATCGACCGGCGCCGCTCACTCCCGGTATCGGGTTCGGGTTCGGGTTCGGGTTCGGGGGGCGAGCCGGGACCGGCGTCGCCGGAGCCCGGAACCAGCTCGTAGGCACCCACGTCCACCACGGCCCGACCGTCCCCGGTGCCGTCGGCGGGGACGACGTTGCCGTCGATGTCGCGGCTGGCGTCGCTGGCGTCCTGGTCGCCGGCGTCGATCCCCGGGCTCGACACCTCCAGGTGAAGGTCGGCGCTGCCGGGATGGGCGAAACCCGGAGGCAGCACCTGGCTGCCCGGACCGAGGGCGAACTGGACCCGGCCACCGTGGTAGAGGCCGAAGCCTTCGTCGAAGGGTGCGTCGGCGTAACCCACCTTGCGGACCGCCTGGATCACGTTGTTGCGCATACGCAGGATCTCGGGCCCGCAGCCGGCGTGGCACACGATGCCCTCGCTCAGCTCCCCACCCAGCAGCACCGAGTTGTTGTACAGCTCGGTCGCCAGGACCGGTCCGTAGCTGCTGGCCGCCCCCCGGGTGGTGAGGAAGCCGCCCCGCTCCAGGTTGGAGACGACCACGTTGTAGGCGAAGACGTTGCCGGCTGAGCGGGCGTGGCCCAGCTCGCTGAACATGTTGTTGTCGTAGGCCCGGTTGTGATGGATCCGGTTGTTCCGGGCGCCGTAGATCTCGAAGGCCGCCCCGTCCCGGGCGAAGTCGTAGGAGAACGAGTCGCTTCCCCGCACCACGTTGTAGGCCACCTCGGTATCGTCGCCCCGCAGGAGCACTCCCCAGGCGCCCGAGTCGCCGCCGGGTTCGGGGGTCAGCACCGACATCCGGTTGTTGTCACGCAGCTGGTTGCCGAGGATCTGATTCGATGTCGCCCCCGGGCGCACGTAGATCCCGGCCACGTTGCCGGTCGAGGCGCTGTCGCGCACGACGTTGTGGTGGCCCGAGATGGAGATGCCGGCCCACGTGCAGGCGTCGGTGTGCAGCGCTTGGACCACCAGGTAGGAGCCCTGGAGGTCCAGGCACCCGCCGCCGTGGAGGCGGGGCAGCTCGCCCCGGCCGTAGGCACCGATCAGGATCGGCTCACCCGGACTTCCGCTGCTGGCCAGGGTGAGCTGGCCGGTCCAGTCACCGCCCCGCTTGAAGAGCACGCTCGCTCCCGGGACCAGGGACGCTGCCTGGGCCCGGGCCAGGGACTTCCACGCCGTCTGGGGCGAGGTGCCCCCCAGGCTGTCGTCGCCCGCCTCGCTGTCGAGGTAGTAGGTGGGCCCCGGCGACGCTTCCTGGGCACCGGCCTCCCTCCCGTTCTCGGCGCGTTTTGGCCCCAGATGAGGGGCCAAGTCGCGCCGAGAACGGGAGAGGCGGGGGGGACCGGGAGGATCAGCTCCCGTAGCCCGGGTCCGAGGGCCAGTTGGGCTGGAACAGGTGCCACTGCTCCGGTGCCTTGCGGACGAGGGACTCCAGGTCGGCGGCCAGGTCGCTGGTCAGCCGCTCGACGTCGCCTCGCAGGCGCCCCCGGCGCTCGACGGCCAGCGATGCCCGCACCTCGCCCCGGTGGCCCCCGGCGGCCTCGAAGTACACGGCGGTGGGCAGGAGGGCGGCGCCGGCCCGCAGGGCGAGGGTGGCGGGCCCGGCAGGCAGGGTGGTGCGCTCCCCGAAGAAGTCGACGCTCACTCCCCCGCCGCCGATGTCGCGGTCGCACAGCAGGGCCACCACCCGGTTGGCCCGCAACTCCTGGAGGACGGCGGCCCCGGCGCCGGGACCGAGGGGGATCACCGTCAGCCCCAGCTCGGCCCGCAGGGCGCTGAACCAGGCCAGCAGCTCGGGGGGCTGGACGGCTTCGACCACCACCGCCAGGGGGTAGCCCCGCCGCACGAGCCAGGCACCGGCGAAGTCCCATCCCCCGAGGTGGGGCAGGGCCAGGATGGCGCCCCGGCCGGCGTCCCGGGCGGCGTCGAGATGCTCCAGCCCGTCGGCCCACATGCCGGCGTCGATCTCGTCGCCGCCGAAGCCGGCGAGCCCGAACGACTCGATCCAGTAGCGGGCGTAGGACCCGAGGGCCCGGCGGCTGGCGGCCTGGCGCACCGGGCGCGAGAGGCGCACCCCGTGGACCCGCTCGAGGTGGCGCTCCACCAGGCGCCGGCGTTCGCCCATGACCGGGGCCAGCAGAGCGCCGAGGGGGGCCTCCAGGGCGGCCGCCGCCGGTGGGGGCAAGAGGCGGGCGACCCGCGCCCCCAGCCGGTAGGCGGCCAGCGTCACTCGCTTCTGGTGGTCAGATGGCGCCGTTCCCGCCGCCATCGGACCACCAGAACGGAGGGGTGTCAGTGGTAGCGGCGGCGAGTCCGGGACCGTTGCCGCCAGGAGGTGGCGCTCGGGCGGGCCGTGCGCCGCTGGCGCCACCGCCGGACCGCCGGTGCCGGCACCGGGGGCGGCGCGCTGGCCTGGCGCCACACCTTGACGAAGCGCTGGCCCACGGTGAAGGCGGTCAGCACCAGCATGATCCACAGCACGGGGACGAGAGCCCACTCGAAGAGCAGCCCCAGCCCGAGGAGGATGATCCGCTCGGCCCGTTCCATGAGCCCGCCCCGGGCGTCGAAGCCCAGCGACTCGGCCTTGGCCCGCTGGTAGGAGACCAGCATCGAGGCCGCCAGGAGGGCAAAGGGCACCAAGACGATGCGGCCCCCGCTGGTGTTGGAGAGGTACCAGGCCACCCCGCCCAGCAGCAGGGCGTCGGTCAGCCGGTCGGCCACCGAGTCGAAGAACGCACCCCGTGCCGTCGCCGTCCCCGACGCCTTGGCCACGGCGCCGTCGAGGGCGTCGGGCAGGGCCGAGGCGGCCAGCAGGAGCACGCCCGCCCGCAGGGCGCCGTTGGCGATGGCGACGGCGGCCGCCACGGCCATGATCACGCCGAGGGCGGTGAGGTGGTCGGCGGTGATGCCGCTACGGCTGAGATCCTGGCCGACCGGGGTCAACCTGCGCTCGATGTGGCCCTTCCAACGTCCGTCGAGCATTCCCGCTCCTGGTTCGAGTGGCGCTGGTCGGGCGCCTCAGTCCGGCCCAGCACGGTACCAGTCGGCGGCCCCCACCAGCGGGAGTCCGAAGGTGAGCTACCCTCCATCGAGGTCTCGGAACCGCCTTCGGAGGTGGGCCTGGTGCAGCAGCTCTCGCCAGCGAAGATCCGCAACGTCGCCCTGGTCGGCCATGCCGGCGCCGGCAAGACCAGCCTGTGCGAGGCGCTGGCCTTCCTCAGTGGCGCCACCAGTCGCCTGGGCCGGGTCGAGGAGGGGACGACCCTGTCCGACCACGAGCCCGAGGAGCTGGCCCGCCACGTCTCGCTGTCGCTGTCGCTGGTGTCGCTGCCCTGGGAGGGCCATACCCTCAACGTCCTCGACACCCCGGGGCTGGCCGACTTCGCCGCCGACGCCGATGCCGCCCTCGAGGTGGCCGACCTGGCCGTGTTCGTGGTCAGCGCCGTGGCCGGGGTCGAGGTCCAGACGCGGGTCGCCTGGCGCCAGGCGGCCGATCAACGCCTCCCCCGGATGGTCTTCGTCAACATGTTGGACCGGGAGCGATCCGACTTCGAGCGCACGCTGGACGAGCTGCGCCAGGCCTTCGGGGGCGGCATCGCCCCCCTGGAACTGCCCATCGGCCAGGCCGGCACCTTCGCCGGGGTGGCCGACCTGCTCACCGACACCGCCTACCGCTACCCCGACGGGGGGCGGGCGGTCGCCGGGGAGGTCCCCGAGGACATGGAAGCCCAGGAGCACCGTGTCCACGAGCACCTGGTCGAGGGCCTGGTCGAGGCCGACGACGGCCTGCTCGAGCGCTACCTCGACGGGGACACCCCCGGCTTCGACGAGCTGGCTGGCGTCTTGGCCCAGGGCGTGGCCCGGGCCAGTGTGTTCCCGGTGGTGTGCGGTTCGGCCACCGCCCTGGTGGGCATCGACCGCCTGGCCCGCTTCCTGGTGGAGATCGGCCCGTCACCTCTGGACCGCGGGCCGGTCAGCGTGCGGGCCGGGGACGTCACCACCGAGGTCGGTGCCGATCCCGGCGGCCGCCCGCTGGCCGTGGTGTTCAAGACGGTGGCCGACCCCTTCGTCGGCCACGTCTCGCTGTTCAAGGTCCTCTCGGGCACGGTCCGGGCCGACGAGCATCTGCGCAATCCCCGCACCGGCCAGGACGTCCGCCTCCACGCCCCCTTTCGCCTGCTGGGCAAACATCAGGAAGGGACCGACACCGTAGTGACGGGTGACCTCGCCGCCGTGGCCAAGCTGTCCGGCACCCTCACCGGAGACACCCTCGCCCCGCCGGACATGCCGGTGGTCGTCTCCCGGCGGCCCGTCCCGCCTCCCTCTCTGGCCGTGGCCGTGGTGGCCGCCTCCCAGGCCGACGAGGACAAGATGGCCGACGCCCTGCACCGGCTGGTGGAGGAGGATCCGTCGCTGCGGGTGACCCGCCACCCCGAGACCCACCAGACCCTGCTCGAGGGGCTGGGCGAGACCCACCTGCACGTCTCCCTGGAACGGCTGCGCCGCAAGTTCGGCGTGCACCTCGAGACCGAGGAGGTCCGGGTGGCCTACCGGGAGAGCATCGAGACGGCGGCCGAGGCGGTCGGCCACTACAAGAAGCAGAGTGGGGGCCATGGCCAGTTCGGGGTCGCCCACCTGCGGGTGGAACCCCTCCCCCGGGGCGCGGGCTTCGAGTTCGTCGACGCCGTGGTCGGCGGCGCCATCCCCCGCCAGTTCATCCCCGCCGTGGAGAAGGGGGTGGCCGAAGCCATGGCCAGCGGCGGCCCCCGGGGCTTCCCGGTGGTCGACGTGCGGGTGACGTGCCTCGACGGCAAGCACCACCCGGTCGACTCCTCGGAGATGAGCTTCAAGATGGCCGGCTCCCTCGGCTTCCGCGAGGCCGTGGCCAACGCCGGCCCGGTGGTGCTCGAACCCGTCTCCCTGCTGTCGGTGGTGGTGCCCGACCGGCTCCTCGGCGACGTGCTCGGCGACCTCAACGCCCGGCGGGGGCGGATCCAGGGGGCCGAGCCCGCCGGGGACGAGACCCAGGAGGTCCGGGCCCTGGTCCCGACAGCGGAGCTGCGCCGCTACGCCATCGACCTACGCTCCCTCACCGGCGGCTGGGGACGCTTCTCGGCCCACCACGACCACTACGACGTGCTCCCCGCCCACCTGGCCGAGAGCCTCCCCGCCGCCACCTGAGCCCTCCCCCGGCATCCGGGCTGGGTGTCTCATGGGTTCTGCATACTTCTCGTATGACTGCCGACCGTGCGGTGGCCACCCTCTGCACCAACCAGCTGGGCGTCGTGACCCATCGCCAGCTCGCCGGCGCCGGGCTGTCGGGCGAGTAGATCGCCAACCGCATCCAGCGCCGGCTGCTCATCCCCATCCACCGGGGTGTCTACCGCCACGCCGCTGCGCCGATCACGTCGACCACCCGGCTGCTACGTGCCATCCCCTGCTGGCGCCCGGAGGTGACCGTCGCCGGTACCCGCCTGCCGCTGCTCGGGGGCGTCACCGTCCACCGCACCGACACCCTGGAGCCCACCGATGTGGCGTCGGTGGGCCGGGTCCCCATCACCACCG
>Ga0247704_1000392_pt1 | contig 12535 bp, 11 predicted proteins | sample 41W_NmetaG_FD_189042 | JGI IMG/M metagenome (GOLD analysis project Ga0247704, IMG submission 189042) | Soil microbial communities from hillslope of Landscape Evolution Observatory, University of Arizona, Oracle, AZ, United States - 4-1-W_N | ecosystem: Engineered > Artificial ecosystem >...
GTCGAGGGGGGGATCTCCAACGGGGGGCTGGTGGTGGCCCATGTGGCCATGAAGCCGCTGGCCACCCTCAACCGGCCGGTGCTGGCCACCGTCGACACCGAAACCAAGGAGGCCACCGTCTCGTTCAAGGAGCGGACCGACGTGACCGCCGTGCCGGCTATGGGGGTGGTGGCCGAGACCATGGTCGCCCTGGTGCTGGCCGGCGAGGTGCTGCGCAAGTTCGGGGGTGACTCGATGGCCGAGCTGGAGCGTAACCATGGTGCCTACGTCGACTCCCTCTGAGCACGTGGTGCTCGTGGGTCTCATGGGCACCGGCAAGACCAGCGTGGGCCGGCGGGTGGCCGAGCGCCTGGGCCGGTGCTTCGTCGACAGCGACGCCCAGGTCGAGGCCCGCACCGGGCGCACCGTCCGCCAGATCTTCGAGCAGGAGGGCGAAGTCACCTTCCGGCGCCTGGAGTCCGAGGCGCTGGCCGAGGCCCTCGGCCAGCCCGAGCCGGTGGTGATCGGGGCTGCCGGGGGCGTGGTCCTCGACCCCGCCAACCGGGCCCGCCTGCGCCGGGCCCAGGTGGTGTGGCTGCGGGCCGAACCGGCCGCCCTCGTTTCCCGGGTCGCCCACGGCGACCACCGCCCGCTCCTCGGCGAGGACTCGCTGGGCGCGCTCGAGGCGATGGCCGAGCAGCGCAGCTCGCTCTACCAGGAGGTGGCGGGCGGCCGGGAGGTCGACGTCAGCCATCGCTCCGTCGACGAGGCCGTCGACGCCGTCCTGGCGGTGCTCGGATGATCACCGTGGCCGTCGACCTGGCTGAGCGGAGCTACCCGGCGGTGGTCGGGGCCGGCGCCCGCCACCGGCTGGCCGAGGTGATCCCGCCCGGGGCCCGGCGGGCGGCCGTGGTGACCCAGGCCGGGATCGGCGTGGCCGTCGACCCCGGCATCGAGCACCAGGTCTTCCTCATGGGCAGCGGCGAGACGGCCAAGTCGCTGGCCACCGTGGAGGAGCTGTGCCGGGCCTTCGCCCGCTGGGGCCTGACCCGGGGCGACGTCGTGGTGGCCGTGGGGGGCGGCGTCGTGACCGACACCGCCGGCTTCGCCGCCGCCGTCTACCACCGGGGAGTGACGGTGGTGCACGTGGCCACCACCCTCCTCGCCCAGGTCGACGCCGCCATCGGGGGCAAGACCGGGGTCAACCTGGCCGAGGGCAAGAACCTGGTCGGTGCCTTTTGGCAGCCGGCAGCCGTGCTCTGCGACACCGAGGTGCTGGCCACCCTGGCACCGCGCGAGCGCCGCAGCGGCCAGGGGGAGATGGCCAAGTACCGCTTCCTCGGTGTGGACGACCTGCTGGCACTGCCCATCGACGAGCAGGTGGCCGCCTGCGTGCGGGCCAAGGCGGCGGTGGTGGCGGCTGACGAGCACGAGGGGGCGTCGGGCCGGCGGGCCACCCTCAACTACGGCCACACCCTGGCCCACGCCCTGGAGACGGCCGGGGGCTACGACCTGCGCCACGGCGAGGCCGTGGCCATCGGGCTGGTGTTCGCCGCCGAGCTGGCAGCCCGGCTGGGCCGCATCGGCGCGGCCCGGGTGGCCGAGCACCGGGAGGTGGTGGAGGCCTACGGCCTGCCCTCGACCCTGCCCGCCGGGGTGGACACCGACGAGCTGGTCCGCCTCGTCCAGCGGGACAAGAAGGCGGTGGCCGGGCCCACCTTCGTGCTCGACGGTCCCCGGGGGGTGGAGGTGGTGGCCGGCGTCCCGGTGGAGGCGGTGGCCGCGACCCTCGCCGACCTCACCCCACCGTCCCGTTCTTTGTCGGGTGAGCAGTGCCGGTGACGGCCGAGCCGACAGAGAACGAGAGGGGGGAGGGCGCAGGCGGGCCGGGCGGCCCGGACGGGCGGCGGCCGGTCGTGCTCTTGTTGAGCGGGCCCAACTTGAACCTCCTGGGCGAGCGCCAACCGGAGGTCTACGGTCCCGCCACCCTGGCCGAGCACGTGGCGGCCGCCGAGGACGCCGCGGGCGCCCGGGGCCTGGCCCTCGAGCACCTCCAGTCCAACGCCGAGGGCGAGCTGGTGGAGGCCGTGCACCGGGCCCGGGGGCGCTGCGCCGCCATCGTGGTCAACGCCGGGGCGCTGACCCACTACGGGTGGTCACTGCACGACGCCCTGGCCGCCTTCGGTGGGGTCAAGGTGGAGTTGCACCTCTCCAACCCCGGTGCTCGGGAGCGGTGGCGGCACACGTCGGTGGTGGCGCCGGTGGTCGACGGCACCATCGCCGGGCTGGGGGGCCACGGCTACGCCCTGGCGGTCGAGGCCGTCGCCCGCCTGCTGGCCGACCGCCGGTGACCCCCGCCGCCACCCTGGCCCCGATGGACGTGGCCGGCCGGGCCCGGCGCCTGCGGGCCGGCTTCGAGGAGGCCGGGTGCGACGCCCTGCTCGTGACCCACCTCGTCAACATCCGCTACCTGAGCGGCTTCACCGGCTCGGCCGGGGTGCTGGTGGTCACGCCCGGCGAGCTGGCGCTCGTCACCGACGGGCGCTACCGGGACCAGGCCGCCCACCAGCTGGCGGCTGCCGGGGTGGAGGCTTCGGTGGTGATGGCCCAGACCACGAGCCAGCGCCGGGAGGCGCTGGCCGCGGCTGTGGGGGGGGCCGGCCGCCTGGGGCTGGAGGCGGCCCACGTGAGCTGGTCGGCCCAGCGGCGCTACGCCGGGGAGTGGTTCGCCGGCGCCACCCTGGTGCCCACCGAAGGGCTGGTGGAGGGGCTGCGCCAGCGCAAGGACACCGGCGAGCTGGACCGTCTGGCCGCCGCCGCCGCCATCGCCGACGCCGCCCTGGCGTCGGTCCGCCACCGCCTGGGTGAGGAGCCCACCGAGGCCCAGTTCGCCCTGGAGCTCGACAGCGAGGTGCGCCGCCTGGGGGCCGACGGCGCCAGCTTCGAGACCATCGTGGCCAGCGGGCCCAACGGGGCCCGTCCCCACGCCCGGCCCGGCAGCCGCACCGTCACCGAGGGCGATCTGGTGGTCGTCGACTTCGGCGCCCTGGTGGACGGCTACCACTCCGACATGACCCGCACCATCATGGTGGGCGAACCGTCGCCGACCCAGCGCCGGATGCTGGAGGTGGTGGCCGCCAGCCAGGCCGCCGGGGTGGCCGCCGTCGCCGCCGGCACCGCCGCCAGCGCCGTCGACCGGGCCTGCCGGTCGGTCATCGACGACGCTGGTTGGCTCGACGCCTTCCTCCACGGGACCGGCCACGGCGTGGGCCTCGACATCCACGAGGACCCCAGGGTGGCGTCGACCTCGACTGCTATCCTCGGTGACGGCCATGTCGTGACCGTCGAGCCCGGCGTGTACCTGGCCGAGCACGGCGGGGTCCGCATCGAAGATTCCGTCGTGGTCACCGCCACCGGCTCCGACCTGCTCACCCACGCGCCCAAGGATCCCTACCTGTCATGAGCATCACCACCAACGACCTGAAGAACGGCATGACCCTCGACCTGGCCGAGGGCCTGTTCCAGGTGGTCGACTTCCAGCACGTCAAGCCGGGCAAAGGGGGTGCCTTCGTGCGCACCACCTTGAAGAACGCCCGCACCGGTGCCGTGGTCGACCGCACCTTCCGGGCGGCGGAGAAGGTGGAGCAGGCGGTGATCGACAAGCGGGAGATGCAGTTCCTCTTCCGGGAGGGCGACGACGTGGTGTTCATGGACAACACCACCTACGAGCAGCTGACCGTGGCCCCGTCGGCGCTGGGTCCGGCGGTCGGCTACCTGGTGGAGGGATCGACCGCCGTGCTGCAGATGTACGCCAGCGAGATCGTCGGGGTCGACATCCCCGCCTCCGTCGAGCTCACGGTGACCGAGACCGAGCCCGGCGTCCAAGGTGACCGGGTGTCCGGTGGCCGCAAACCGGCCACCCTGGAGACGGGCATCGCCGTGTCGGTGCCCCTGTTCGTCGACGTGGGCGACCGCATCAAGGTCGACACCCGCAACGGGCAGTACCTCACCCGGGTCTGACGTGGCCTCCGGCAGGGGCGGCGTCGGCTCCCGCCGGGAGCTACGGGAGCGGGCCATGTCCCTGCTCTACGAGGCCGAGTCCCGGAGCTGCCTGCCTCTCGACACCGTGCTCGACGGCCTGGTCGTCGCGCCCGATCCCTTCGTGGTCGACCTGGTGCGGGGCACGTCGGCCCATCTCGACGAGATCGACGCCCTCATCGGTCACCATGCCCGGGGCTGGTCGCTCGAGCGTATGCCCGTCGTCGACCGGTCCCTGCTCCGCCTCGCCACCTACGAGCTGGTGCACCGGGGGGACGTCCCGGTCGGGGCCGTCATCTCCGAGGCGGTGGAGCTGGCCAAGCAGTTCTCCACCGACGACTCCGGGCGCTTCGTCAACGGTGTCCTGGGCCAGATCGCCGCCGCCGTTCGGACCGGCGTCGACCCGCCCGCAGGCTGGCCCGGGACTGCTACCGTGACTCCCTGAGGGCCGTTCCGGCCCTCACCGTGAAGCGGGTCCTGTGAGGCCCGAACGGACAGGAGAGGCAAGCGGTGGCTGAACGGGAACGCAAGAGCACGCCCCCGTACGGGGGCGTCTTTTTCGCCCGCAGCCGGGTCATGGACGGCGACGATGTCCGCCGGGCGCTCACCCGCATCGCCCATGAGGTCATCGAACGCAACGCCGGTCTCGACGACGTCGTGGTCATCGGCCTGCAGACCGGAGGCGTGCCCCTCGCACGGGTCTTGGTGGAGGAGTTCGCCCGCATCGACTCGGCGGATGTTCCCCTCGGTTCGCTCGACGTGGCCTTCTACCGGGATGACATCGGGCTGCGCCCGGTCATGCCCGAGGCCGTCACCGACATCCCTGCCGACCTCTCGGGCCGGACCGTGGTGCTCGTCGACGACGTGCTCTTCACCGGCCGCACCATCCGGGCCGCCCTCAACGCCGTGTGCGACTACGGCCGGCCCCGCAGCGTGCAGCTGGCGGTGATGGTCGACCGGGGGCACCGTGAGCTGCCCATCCGCCCCGACTTCGTGGGCAAGAACCTGCCCACCCGGCGCGACGAGGCGGTCGACGTCCACGCCGACGGCGTCGACCTGGGTGACCTGGTGCCGGTGGATGACCGCCGCCGCCGGCAGCGATGAAGCACCTGCTGTCGGTCGACGACCTCGGCCCGGAGGGCATCGAGGAGGTGATGGGGCTGACCGACTCCTTCGTGGAGGTCAGCGCCCGGTCCATCCCCAAGGTGCCGGCCCTGCGGGGGCGCACGGTGGTGTCGCTGTTCTACGAGGAGTCGACCCGGACCCGGCTCTCCTTCGAGGCGGCGGCCAAGCGCTTGTCGGCCGACACCATGAACTTCAGCGTGGGCAGCTCGTCGGTGTCCAAGGGTGAGTCCCTCCGGGACACGGTGGTGACCATCGAGGCCATGGGCGTCGATGCGGTCGTGGTGCGCCATAGCTCCGCCGGGGTGCCGGCCCAGGTGGCCCGCTGGGTGGACGCCAGCGTGGTCAACGCCGGCGACGGGTGGCACGAGCACCCCACCCAGGCCCTGCTCGACTGCTACACCCTGCGCCAGCATTTGGGCTCGCTCGACTGCAGGCGCATCGCCATCGTCGGCGACGTCAAGCACAGCCGGGTGGCTCGCTCCGACGTGGCCGCCTTCGCCCGGCTGGGGGCCGAGGTGATCCTGGTGGCCCCGCCGACACTGCTGCCCCCGAGCCTGGCCGGCTGGCCGGTCGAGGTCAGCCACGATCTCGATGCGGTGCTGCCCAAGCTCGACGCCGTGATCTTGTTGCGCATGCAACAGGAGCGCCAGCACGAGGCCCTGGTGCCCAGCTTGCGCGAGTACACCGCCACCTACGGCCTCACCTCCCGCCGGGCCGCCCTGCTCCCCGAGGCGGCGGTGGTCATGCATCCGGGCCCCATGAACCGGGGCGTCGAGATCGCCGCCGACGTGGCCGATCTGGACTGCTCGGTCATCACCCGCCAGGTGGCCAACGGGGTGGCCGTGCGCATGGCCGTGCTCTTCCTGCTCCTCGGGGCCGGGTGAGTGGCGTGACCGGCCTGCTCCTGCGGGGCGGGACGGTGGTCGACCAGACGGGCAGCCGGCGGGCGGACGTGGCCGTGGCCGGTGGTCGCATCCAGGCGGTGGGCGAGGACCTGGACGACGGTGGCCGGGGTGCCCGGGTGCTCGACGCCGGGGGGTGCCTGGTCGCCCCGGGCCTGGTCGACCTCCACGCCCATCTGCGCCAACCGGGCCACGAGGAGGCAGAGACGATCGAGACCGGGAGCCGGGCGGCGGCCCTCGGCGGCTACACGGCGGTCGTGGCCATGCCCAACACCGACCCGCCCATCGACGCCGCCTCGGTCGTCCGGGATGTCCAGGAGTTGGCCCGGGGCGCCCTGTGCGCAGTGGTGCCCGCCGGGGCCATCACCGTCGGGCGGGCCGGTACCCGGCTGGCCCCCATGGCCGAGATGGCCGCCCTCGGCGTGCGGCTGTTCACCGACGACGGCTCCGGGGTGCAGGACAGCCGCCTCATGCGCCGGGCCCTGGAGTACGCCTCCGGCCTCGGGGTGACCCTGGCCCAGCACTGCGAGGACGGCGGCCTGGCGGCCGGCGGCCACCTCCACGAGGGGGAGTGGTCGAGCCGCCTGGGCATCCCCGGGGTGCCGGCCGAGGCCGAGGAGCTGATGGTGGCCCGCGACATCGCCCTTGCCCGGCTCACGGGGGCCGGGATGCATTTCCTGCACCTCTCGACGGCCGGCTCGGTGGCGCTGGTCCGCCAGGCCAAGGCGGCCGGCATCGCCGTCACCGCCGAGGCCGCGCCCCACCACTTCACCCTGACGGCCGCCGCCGCCGCCGGCTACGACCCCGTGTTCAAGGTCAACCCCCCGTTGCGCACCGACGCCGACGTGGGAGCGGTGCGGCTGGGGTTGGCCGATGGCACCATCGACGCCATCGCCACCGATCATGCCCCCCACCCACCCGAGGCCAAGGACGCGCCGTTCGACCAGGCACCTCCGGGGATGCTGGGCCTCGAGACATCCCTGGCCCTCAGCCTGGCCCTGGAGCTGCCGGCGCCCGATGTGCTGGGCCTGCTCTCGTGGCGGCCAGCGGCCGTCGCCGGCCTCGGCGACGAGCACGGGGGCCCGGTGGCGCCCGGCCGGCCGGCCCACCTGTGCGTGGTCGACCCCAGCGCCACCTGGGTGGTGCGGCCCGAGCGCCTGGCCAGCCGCAGCCGCAACACCCCCTACGCCGGGCGCACGCTCACCGGCCGGGTCCGCCACACCGTCTTTGCCGGCGAGGCGGTCGTGATCGACGGGCAGGCCCAGCGGTGACCCGGCCTCGCCCGGGCCGCCTGGTGCTGGCCGACGGGGAGGTGTTCGAGGGGGAGGCTTTCGGGGCCGACACCATCGCCAGCGGCGAGGTGGTCTTCAACACCGTGCTCACCGGCTACCAGGAGGTCATCACCGACCCTTCCTACGCCGGTCAGATCGTGGCCTTCACCGCCACCCACATCGGGAACTACGGCGTGACGGCGCTCGACGGCGAGTCAGCCCGGCCCCAGTGCCGGGCGGTCGTGGTGCGCGACCTGGCCCGGCGCCCGAGCAACTGGCGGGCCGAGGGCGACCTCGACGATCTGCTGCGGGCCGCCGGCGTGCCGGGCGTCAGCGGCGTCGACACCCGCCGGCTCACCCGACACCTGCGCCGCCGGGGGGCCATCGCCGGCGCCGCCGGCCCCGCCGACGAGGCCACCCTGCTCGACGCCGCCCGGGCCGAGCCCGCTACCGAGGGCATCGACCTGGTGGCCGGCGTGACCTGCGCCGCGCCCTACACCACCGGCACCGGCCCCCGCCGGGTGGTGGCCTACGACTACGGGGTGAAGGCCACCATGCTGCGCCACCTGGGCCGGTTGGCGACGGTGGAGGTGGTGCCCGCCTCCACGCCCGCCGGCGAGGTCCTGGCCCGCCGGCCCGACGGGGTCTTCCTGTCCAACGGCCCGGGTGACCCGGCGGCGGTGACCGGCGCCCGGGACACCATCGCCTCCCTGCTCGGGCGGGTCCCCGTCTTCGGCATCTGCCTGGGCCACCAGCTCCTGGCGGCGGCGCTGGGAGGCACCACCTACAAGCTCGATTTCGGCCACCACGGGGGCAACCACCCGGTCAAGCGGGTGGCCACCGACGCGGTGGAGATCACCAGCCAGAACCACAGCTACGCGGTGGCCGAGGGCAGCGTCGAGGGAGCCGACGTGACCCACGTCAACCTCAACGACGGGGTGATCGAGGGGCTCTCCTGCCGGGACGTGCCCGCCTTCAGCGTGCAGTACCACCCCGAAGCCGGCCCCGGCCCCCACGACGCCCGCTACCTCTTCGCCGAGTTCGAGGCCCTCATGGAGCGCGGCGCATGATCCCCCCCGCCGTTCCGGCCCCACCAGTGGTCGTGATCGCGACCACGTGTGGGGCCAGAAGCGAGGGGAGGGGAGCTCGACATGCCCCGGCGTGACGACATCGAGACCATCTTGTTGATCGGATCGGGGCCCATCGTCATCGGCCAGGCCAGCGAGTTCGACTACTCCGGTACCCAGGCCTGCCGGGTGCTGCGGGCCGAGGGCTACCGGTTGGTGCTGGCCAACTCCAACCCGGCCACCATCATGACCGATCCCGACTTCGCCGACCGCACCTACGTCGAGCCCCTCGACGTGGACGCCGTTTCCGCCATCATCGATCGGGAGCGCCCCGACGCCCTGCTCGCCACCCTCGGAGGCCAGACGGCGCTCAACCTGGCCATGGAGCTGAGCGAAGGCGGCGTCTTGGACCGCTACGGCGTCGAGCTCATCGGGGCCAACGCCGAGGCCATCGCCACCGCCGAGGATCGCGACCGCTTCAAGCAGGCCATGCAGGGCATCGGCCTCACCGTGCCGGCCTCGGGCATCGCCCGCACCCTCGACGAGGCTCGGCAGGTGATCGAGGAGGTGGGCCTGCCGGCCATCGTGCGCCCGGCCTACATCATGGGGGGCAAGGGCGCGGGCATCGCCACCACGGCACCCGAGTTCGTCCGGATGGCGGCCGTCGGCCTGGCGGCCAGCCCCATCAGCGAGATCCTCATCGAGAAGTCGGTGGCCGGCTGGAAGGAGTACGAGCTCGAGGTCATGCGCGACGGCCACGACAACTGCGTGGTGGTCTGCTCCATCGAGAACCTTGATCCCATGGGCGTGCACACCGGGGACTCCATCACCGTGGCCCCGGCCCAGACCCTCTCCGACGTCGAGTACCAGGCCATGCGCGATGCCGCCTTCGCCTGCATTCGCCGGGTAGGGGTCGAGACCGGTGGCTCCAACGTCCAGTTCGCCCTCGACCCCGCCACCGGCGAGATGGTGGTCATCGAGATGAACCCCCGGGTGAGCCGATCCTCGGCGCTGGCGTCCAAGGCCACCGGCTTCCCCATCGCCAAGATCGCCGCCCGCCTGGCCGTGGGCTACACCCTCGACGAGATCACCAACGACATCACCACCAAGACGCCGGCCAGCTTCGAGCCCACCATCGACTACGTCGTGACCAAGGTCCCCCGCTGGGCCTTCGAGAAGTTTCCCGGCTACCCCGACCTGCTGGGAACCCAGATGCAATCGGTGGGCGAGGCCATGGCCATCGGGCGTACCTTTCCCGAGTCGCTGCAGAAGGCGCTGCGCTCGCTCGAGCACGGCCGTCACGGCCTCAACTGCGATCCGGGCGAGGAGGCCATGGCCGGGCTCTCCGACAGCGAGCTGCTGGCCCGGGCCGGTACCGGCAGCCCTGACCGACCGTTCCACCTCGAGGCGTTGCTCCGCCGCGGCATCAGCGTGGAGCGGGTCCACCAGGCCACCGCCGTCGATCCGTGGTTCCTCGACCAGATCTGCCGCATCGTCGAGGAGCGGTCGCACCTGGCGGCGACCGGCGCCGCCGGGATGGACCGGTGGGCCTGGCGGCGGGCCAAGCGGTTGGGCTTCTCCGACGCCCAGCTGGCCTGGCTCTGGGGCCGGCCGGAGGCCGAGGTGCGCACAGCCCGGCTCGAGGCCGAGGTAACCCCTACATACAAGACGGTCGACACGTGCGGGGCCGAGTTCGAGGCCCACACGCCCTACCACTACTCCACCTGGGAGGACGAGGACGAGGTGGCGCCGAGCCGCCGCCCCAAGGTGGTGATCCTCGGGTCGGGCCCCAACCGGATCGGCCAGGGCATCGAGTTCGACTACTGCTGCGTGCACGCCAGCTTCGCCCTGGGCGACGCCGGCTTCGAGACGGTGATGGTCAACTGCAACCCCGAGACGGTCTCCACCGACTACGACACCTCCGACCGGCTGTACTTCGAGCCGCTCACCACCGAGGACGTGCTGTCGGTGCTCGACGCCGAGGCGGCCTCGGGCGACCTGGTCGGAGTCGTCGTCAGCCTCGGGGGCCAGACCCCCCTCAAGCTGGCCGGCGAGATCCCCCCCGAGCTGGTGCTCGGCACCTCGCCCGACGCCATCGACCTGGCCGAGGACCGGGAACGCTGGAGCGGGCTGTGTGCCCGTCTCGACATCCCCCAGCCGCCTGGCGGTGTGGCCTCGTCCCTCGACGGCGCCCTGGCCGTGGTCGGGCGCATCGGCTACCCGGCCCTGGTGCGCCCCAGCTACGTGCTGGGCGGGCGGGCCATGTCCATCGTCTACGACGACGACGGGCTGGCGGCCGCCATGGCCGAGCTGGCCACCTTCGGGGCGCCGGGCGGTGCCCGGGCCGGTTCCCTCGGCCGGGAGGGGGGCCTGTCGGCCGAGCGCCCGGTGCTGATCGACCGGTTCCTGGAGGACGCCGTCGAGGTCGACGTCGACGCCGTGCGCGACGCCACCGGCGAGGTGCTCATCGGTGCCGTCATGGAGCACGTGGAGGAGGCCGGCGTCCACTCCGGCGACAGCGCCTGCGCCATCCCGCCCCCGACCCTGGCGGCGCGGGTGGTCGCCACCATCGAGGGCCACACCCGGGCCATCGCCGATGCCCTCGACGTGCGGGGCCTACTCAACGTGCAGTACGCCGTGGCCCAGGGCGAGGTCTATGTCATCGAGGCCAACCCCCGGGCCAGCCGCACCGTGCCCTTCGTGGCCAAGGCCACGGGCGTGGCGCTGGCCAAGGTGGCGGCCCGGGTCATGGTGGGGGCCAGCCTGGCCGATCTGCGGTCCGAGGGCCTGCTGATGGCGCCCCGGACGGCAGGCCACGTGGCCGTCAAGGAAGCGGTGCTGCCCTTCAACCGCTTCCCGGAGGCCGACAGCCTCCTCGGCCCGGAGATGCGCTCCACCGGCGAGGTCATGGGCATCGACCGTACCTTCGGGCTGGCCTTCGCCAAGAGCCAGATCGCCGCCGGCGACCGCCTGCCCGAGCGGGGGGCCGTCTTCTTCTCCCTCGCCGACCGGGACAAGGCCAACGGGGTCATCGCCGCCCGGCGCTTCGCCGCTCTCGGCTTCGACCTGGTGGCCACGGCCGGCACCGCCGCCCACCTGGAGGCGGCCGGGGTGTCGGTGTCGACCGTGCTCGACAAGGTGGGCGAACACGACGCCGAGGTCACCGCCGTGGAGTTGCTGGCTGCGGGCAAGGTGGCGCTGGTGGTCAACACCCCGAGGGGGCACGGGCCCCGGGCCGACGGCGCCTACATCCGCTCGGCCGCCGCCGCCCACCGGGTGCCGTGCCTGACCACCGTGGCCGCCGCGCTGGCCGCCGCCGAGGGCGTGGGTGACTGGGCGGCGCACCCCTTTGCCGTGCGCAGCCTCCAGGAGTGGGTGGGGACGGCCACCCCGCCACCGTGAGAAGGGGCCGGGCGGCGGCGCCCCCGGTCGACCTCCGCACCAGCGTGGCCTCGGTCACGCTGCCCAACCCGGTGATGACGGCGTCGGGGACCTCCGGGCACGGCGCCGAGCTCGGGGCCTACTTCGACCTCTCCCGCCTGGGAGCGGTGGTGGTGAAGTCACTGGCCGCCTTCCCCTGGCCGGGCAACGACGCCCCGCGCCTCCACGAGGCCGGGCCGGGGATGCTCAACAGCGTGGGCCTGCAGGGCCCCGGCATCGGGGCGTGGATGCAGGACCACCTCCCGGCCCTGGTGGGGGCGGGCGCCCGGGTGGTGGCCAGCATCTGGGGGCGGTCGGTCGCCGACTACGAGCAGGCGGCCCGGCTACTGGCCGGGGCCCCCGACGCGGTGGTGGCGGTGGAGGTCAACGTGAGCTGCCCCAACGTCGAGGACCGGCGGCGGATGTTCGCCCACTCCGCCGCCGCCACCGAGGAGGCGCTGGCCGCCACCGAGGGGTGCGGGCGGCCCCGGTGGGCCAAGCTCAGCCCCAACGTCACCGACTTGGTGGAGATCGCCGACGCCGCCCGCCGGGGGGGTGCGGAAGCCGTCACCCTGGTCAACACCGTCATGGGCATGGCCATCGACCCCCACACGTGGCGCTACCGCCTCGGTGCCGGAGGCGGTGGGCTCTCCGGGGCAGCCATCCACCCGGTGGCGGTGCGGGCCGTCCACGATGTACACGCCGCCCTGCCCGGCCTGGCCGTGGTCGGGGT
>Ga0247704_1000398_pt1 | contig 12479 bp, 9 predicted proteins | sample 41W_NmetaG_FD_189042 | JGI IMG/M metagenome (GOLD analysis project Ga0247704, IMG submission 189042) | Soil microbial communities from hillslope of Landscape Evolution Observatory, University of Arizona, Oracle, AZ, United States - 4-1-W_N | ecosystem: Engineered > Artificial ecosystem > Mesocosm...
GATCCACGGCGCCGGCGTGCGGCCACGTCGGGGGCGACCGTGACGACGGGGGCGCCGCCGTGGCCCATGTCGCCCTCGGCCCGCCCCGTGAACGTGATGTGGGCCGACGACGGCGACAGGGGGTTTCGGAGGGCGGCGCCGCCCGGCGTCACTTCAGGAATGAGGGGACGTCGAAGTCGTCGTCGTCATCGTCGCTGCCGAGACCGAGGTCGTCGTCGGCGGAACCGAAGATGTCGTTGCGCTGGGGCTCGGGCTCGCGCTCGCGCTCGCGCCGGCCACCCAGGCCGAGCACCGCGCCGCGCCCACCCGCAGGCTTGGCCGCGGGCTCCTCGCGCACCCGATCACGCCCCTCGTCCCAGCGGTCGAAGCCGGCGGCGATGACGGTGACGCGCACTTCGTCGCCCATGGCGTCGTCGATCACCATGCCGGCGATGATGTTGGCGTCGGGGTGGGCGACCTCGTGGATGATCTCGGCCGCCTCGTTGACCTCGAAGAGGCCGAGGTCGCTGCCGCCGGAGATGTTGAGGAGGATGCCGCGGGCACCCTCGATGGACGCTTCGAGGAGGGGGCTGGCGATGGCCGCCCGGGCGGCGTTGAGGGCCCGGCCTTCGCCGGATGCGTACCCGATGCCCATGAGGGCGGAGCCGGCGTTGGTCATGATCATCTTCACGTCGGCGAAGTCGGTGTTGATGAGTCCGGGCGTGTTGATGAGGTCGGTGATGCCCTGCACGCCCTGGAGGAGGACCTCGTCGGCCATCTTGAACGCGTTCAGCGCCGAGGTCTTGTCGTTGCTCACCGACAGCAGGCGGTCGTTGGGGATGACGATGAGGGTGTCGACCTTCTCCTTCAGGTTGGCGATGCCCTGCTCGGCCTGCACCGAGCGGCGCCGGCCCTCGAAGGCGAACGGCCGGGTGACCACGCCGACGGTGAGGGCGCCGAGGCTCTTGGCGATGGACGCCACCACCGGGGCGCCGCCGGTGCCGGTGCCGCCGCCCTTGCCCGCGGTGATGAAGACCATGTCGGCGCCCTTGAGCACCTCTTCGATCTCGTCGCGGTGCGCTTCGGCGGCCTGGGCGCCGACCTCGGGGTCGCTGCCGGCGCCGAGGCCCCGGGTCAGCTCCCGCCCGATGTCGAGCTTCACGTCGGCGTCGCTCATGAGCAGCGCCTGGGCGTCGGTGTTGACGGCGATGAACTCCACGCCCCGCAACCCGGCGTCGATCATCCGGTTGACGGCGTTCACGCCGCCGCCCCCGATCCCGACCACCTTGATGACAGCCAGATAGTTCTGTGGTGCGCCGATCATCGGCCCTCCTGACGGTTTGACGTTTCTGGGACGAGACTGCGCCGTTCCGCCACCGGCACTTCGGGCCGGGGCTGCGCCAACTCGGTGCACTGCAGGTCGCCCTGCAGTCTTCGTTACTCCGCTCACAGCCACGTTCCCGCACCCACCTCTACGTCGACTTGAGGTTGAGAGTTATGTCAACCTACCCTTGGGGTCGAAACTTTAACGGCGGTGTCCCGGCGCGTCAACACGGGGTTCTCGGGCCGGCGGACATCGAGCACGGCGAGGTTGCGCAGGTCGACCTGGGTGAGTACCGCCCGTATGGCGGTGAACTTCCGGTCGAGGTCGTCGGGGGGACCAAGCCTGACCATCCCCTCGGGGTCGAGGCGCAGCTCGACCTCTCCCCCGTCGCCCGGCGCCGGCGCCAGGCCGGAGATGCGGGTGCGCAGCTCGGCGGGCAGGGCGATGGCCACCTGGAGGGTGGCCACCCCGTCGGCGGCGAGCGTGGTGCCCGGAGCTCCCGCGGGCGGGAGGCCGGCCAGGACGGGCAGGCCCGACGGCGGCTCCGGCACCCAGTCGAGGACCCGGCCGGTGTTGTCGATCAGGGCCATCGCTCCGGGCTGGGCTTCGGTCGCGGCCACGGGCGCCCGCTCGTTGACCAGGATGCGGACCCGGCCCGGCCACTGCCGGCGGACGCTCGCATCCCCGATCCAGGGCAGGGCCTCGACGCCCCGGCGGGCGGCGCCCTCGTCCACGTCGAGCATGGGTTCGCCGGGGCGTAGGCCGGAGGCGAAGCGGACCTCTTCGGGCGTGGTCCGGACCGCTCCCTGCACCACGACCTGGTCGAGGTCGAGGAGCACCGAGTCGGTCGCCGCCCACGCCCCGCAGCCCAGCGCCACGACTGCGGTGACGGCGAGAAGGACCCTGAAGCGCCGGCGGCCCTCCTCCCTGCGGACCTCGACCCAGCGCCTGCGGAACCGTGGATCCACCCTCAACCTCCACTCGAAGGTGAGATATCGAACCCGATGAGGCGGTTCTCGACGGTCAACTCGATGCCGAACCGGCTTTTCACCGTCGCCTGCACCTCCTCGATCAAGGCCCACACGTCGTCGGCCGAGCCGCCCGCGTCCACCTGGAAGAAGTTGGCATGCTTGGGCGACACAGACGCGGATGCCCGCCGGTGACCCCGGAGGCCGGCGGCCTCGATCAGGCGGCCGGCCGAGTCCCCTGGCGGGTTGGCGAACACCGAGCCGGCGTTGGAGCCCCCGGGCTGGTGCTCCCGCCGCCACTTCACCACCGCGACGATCTCGGCCTCGGCCTCGGCCCGGTCGCCGGGCGTCAGGGAGAACTCGGCAGCCACCACCACCTGGGTGAGCCCGACCGCGGACCGCCGGTACCCCAGGTCGAGGTCGGCGGCGGGCACCTCGACCGCGCCGCCGCTGCCCCCGCCGGCCAGGTCGAACAGCCATGCCCGGACCAGCGTGGCGGCGATGTCGGATCCGTGGCCGCCGGCGTTCATGCGCACGCCGCCGCCCACCGTGCCGGGGACGCCGACGGCCCACTCCAGCCCGCGCAGGCCGAGCGCCGCCGTCCGCCGGGCCAGCACCGGAAGGCTGAGCCCGCCCCCCGCCCGGACCAAGGTCTCCTGGTCCTCCCGGTGGATGGCGGTGAAGTCCTCGCCCAGGGTGAGGGCCAGGCCGGGGAACCCCCGCTCCGCGACCAGGAGGTTGGAGCCACGGCCGATGATCAGCACGGGTACGCCACTCGCGGCCACCGCCTCCCGGGCCAGGGCCAGATCGTCCGGGTCGCAGTTCTCCAAGAACAGGGCGGCGGGGCCGCCCACGCCGTAGGTGGTCAACGGACCGAGGGGGACGTCGCGCCGGGCCCGGTCGCCGAGCACGGCGGCGGCTCGCTCGATCGCTTCCTCGCTCACGCCAGCAGCTCGTCGGGCAGGGTGGTCAGGTCGCCGGCGCCCAACGTGAGACACAGGTCGCCCGGCCGGAGCTCCCGGCGAAGGAACGCCACCAGGTCGGCCCGCTGCGGGCACCACTCCACCCGCGCTCCTGGATGGGCGTCGCGCACGGCGTCGGCTACGAGACGCCCCGTCACGCCCGGGCGGGGTGGCTCGCCGGCGGCATAGACCTCGGTGACGACGACCACGTCCGCGTCGGTGAAGGCGTCGGCGAAGCCGGCCCACAGCGCCTCCGTGCGGCTGTAGCGGTGGGGCTGGAAGACGGCGACCACCCGCCTCCAGCCGCCCTCGCGGGCTGCGGCCAGCGTGGGGGCCACCTCGCCCGGCAGGTGGGCGTAGTCGTCGAGGTAGGTGACGCCGTCCCGCTCGCCCCGGAGCTGGGAGCGCCGGCCCACGCCGGCGAATCCCCCGACGCCGGCGGCGGCGCCGGCGAAGCCGGCACCGGCCACCATGGCGGCACCGATCGCCGCCGCCGCGTTGCGGGCGTTGTGGCGCCCGGGGAGGGGTACGTCGACCCGGCCCAGGTCGCCGAGGGAGAACGACGTCGCCCGGCCGGCAGCCGCGTAACCGGTGATCCGCAGGCCGGCGCCGGCCTCGAAGCCGTACGTCGACGCCGAAACCGCGGCACCGAGTTCGGCGGCCAGGGGATCGTCGGCGCACACCAGCCGCTGCGGCGCACGGGCGAGGAACAGGGCGAAGGCGTCGACCAGCGCCTCGAAGCTGCCGTAGTGCTCGAGGTGGTCGGGCTCGACACTGGTGACCACGGCGATCTCGGCGTCGAGGTCGAGGAAGGTGCCGTCGCTCTCGTCGGCCTCGACGACGAACCACTCCCCACCCCCCCATCGGGCGCCGGTGCCGAAGCCGGCGATGACTCCCCCGACGACGAAGGACGGGTCGAGGCCGGCGGACGTGAGGGCGCAGGCCAGCAGCGATGAGGTCGTCGTCTTGCCGTGCGTGCCGGCAACGGCGATCGTCCGCCGCAGCCGGGTCAACGCCGACAGCACGTCGGCCCGGCGCAATACGGGCGCGCCCCGCCGGCGGGCCTCGACGACCTCCGGGTTGCCGGCGCCGACGGCGGTGGAGATGGCGACGGCGTCGACGGCGCCGGGCACGTTGCCGGCGTCGTGGCCGACCACGGCTGCGACGCCCAACGATCGCAGCCGGTCCAGCACCGCCGACCCGGCCTGGTCGCTGCCGGACACCCGGTGGCCCAGCGTGGCCAGCACCTCGGCGATGGCGCTCATGCCCGCGCCCCCGATGCCCACCACGTGGATCGAGCGGGAAGCGGACAGGTCGAACGGCTCACCCACGGGCGCACTGCTCGACCAGTTCGGCCACCGCGTCGGCGGCGTCGCGCCGGCCGGCCCGGGCTGCGGCCTCGCCCATCGCCGCCAGCCTCCCCGCATCGCCCAGCAGACCCTCCACCTCGCGGACCAGCCGGTCGGCCGACATCTCCCCGTCGGGCACCAGCACGGCGGCGCCGGCGCCGGCCAGGTGGCGGGCGTTGGCGGTCTGGTGGTCGCCCGGGGCGCCGGGCAGAGGCACGAGGATCGACGGCAGGCCCACTGCCGCCAGCTCGGCCACCGTGTTGCCCCCGGCCCGCGAGACGGCGAGGTCGGCGGCGGCGAGGGACAGCTCGCGCAGGTCGTCGTAGCGCACCGGCTGCCAGAACAGTCCCCCGAGATCCCGGGACTCGCCGGTGACCAGGGACCAGTCCCGCTCCCCCACCACGTGGCGCACGGCCAGATCGGAGCGACCACCCCACGTCTCGAACGCGCCGAGCACCGCGTTGTTCAGCCGCAACGCACCGAGTGAGCCGCCGAAGACGGCCACCACCGTGCGGTCCTCCGGCAGCCCGAGCGCGGCCCGCGCCGCGGCCCGGCCTGCCGGCGTACGGTCCACGGCGAGGATCTCCGAACGGACCGGGTTCCCGGTGACCACAGCCCGGGGCAGCGGCGTGCCCGGGAAGGGCACCGCGCACGCCTTGGCGAAACGGCCGACCAGGCGGTTGGAGGCGCCGGGCACCGCGTTCTGCTCGGCCACCACCAGGGGCACCCGCAGGGCCGCAGCGGCCATGGCGCAGGTCACGCTGGCATAGCCGCCCATGGCCACCACCACCGCCGGCCGGCGGGCCCGCACCAACGACAACGCCTGGGCGCCGGCCCGGCTCAGCCCCCACACCGCGCCCAGGTTGTCGGCGGTGAGCCGGCGCTGGATGCCCCGACCCGGCAGCAGCGTCGCCTCGAAGCCGGCGGCACCGACCACCTCGCCCTCGCTCCACCGCCGGCCACCCACCCAGTGGATCGTCTCGGGCGCGTGGCCACGAGCGACCAACGCGTGGGCGACGGCCAACCCGGGCACGACGTGGCCGGCGGTCCCGCCGCCGGCGATGATGGCCCAGGTGTCACTCACGCTTTGCGGGCGACGGCCCGCGACTGGCGGGCCACGTTGAGCAGGATGCCGGTCGCGGCCATGGTGACCACCAGCGACGACCCCCCGAAGGAGACGAAGGGCAACGGCACGCCGGTCACCGGCAAGAGGCTGGTCACCGCGCCCATGTTCACCACGGCCTGCCCGCACACCCACGCCGTCACACCGGCGGCCACCAGGGCGCCGAAGCGGTCGGGCGCCCGCAGGGCGGTCCGCACCCCCAACACGGCGAAGGCGATGAAGAGGCCTACGACGCCGACGGTGCCGAACATGCCGAGCTCCTCGCCGACGATGGCGAAGATGAAGTCGGTGTGGGCGTTGGGCAGGAAACCCCACTTGGCCCGGCTGGCGCCCAGGCCCACGCCGCCGACGTGGCCGGTGCCGAGGGCGACGAGCGACTGCGCCACCTGGTAGCCACCGTCGGCGAAGTTGCCGAAGGGGTCACGGAACGACGCCACCCGCTCCCAGCGGTACGCCTCGGCCTTGGCGATGAACACCGCCGCCGCCGACGCCGCCACCGTGATGCCCGACATCGGCGCCAGCGGCACACCGCCCACGAACATCAGCACGAACATGACGAAGACGATCAGCGTGGCCGTGCCCATGTCGGGCTGGAGCAGGACCAGACCGGCCACGAACCCGCTGACGATCAGGAGCGGGCGGCTGACGCAGCGCCAGTCGCCGACCAGCTCGGCCCGGCGGGCGAGCAGGTCGGCTCCGAAGAGCAGGACGGCGAGCTTGGCCAGCTCCGACGGCTGGACCCGGAACGAGTCAGTGCCCAGCCACCGCGACGAGCCGCCGGCGGTGATCCCGACGCCGGGCATCAGCACGAGGACGAGGCCGAGAGCCGAGAGCCCGAGCAGCGGGATGACCGCCTTGCGCCAGTGGTGGTAGTCGAACCAGGCGGCGCCGGCCAGCACCGCCGCGCCGATGGCCACCCACATCACCTGGCGCTGGAAGAAGATCCACGCCCCGCCGTAGCTGCGCAGCGCCTCCACCGACGACGCCGACAGCACCATCATCAGACCGATGGTGCAGAGCATGGCCACGATGGCGGCCAGCAGCACCCAGCCGGAGTCGTCGGCGGCCGGCGGCTGCAACTGGTGACGCTTGGTGGGGGCCTGGCGACGAGAAACGTCACCGGTTCGGGTGCGAGTGAGCATCAGCGCGCCTCCAGCAGGGCGTGGACAGCGGCGGCGAAGTCGTCGCCCCGTTCGGCATAGGACCGGTACCAGTCGAACGACGCGCAGCCCGGCGACAGGAGCACGACGTCGCCCGGCTTTGCCGCGTTGGCGGCCAACTGCACCGCCTCCGGCATCGACTCGGCGACCCAGACCGGGCTGCGTCCCTCGAACGCCTCCGCCACCTGCGGCGCCGCCTCGCCGATGGCGATGACGGCCCGGACCCGGTCGGCCACGTGGGAGAGCTCCGACAGGTCGAGCCCCTTGTTGCGCCCGCCGGCGACCAGGACGACCGAGTCGAAACCTCCGACGGCGGCGACCGCGGCGTGGGGGTTGGTGGCCTTGGAGTCGTCGTACCAGCGCACGCCGCCGGCGTACGCCACCAACGTCAGCCGGTGCGGGAGCGGGGCGAAGGCGGTGAGGGCGGCCCGCACGCCTTCGACGGTGGCGCCGGCGGCGAGAGCGGCGGCGGAGGCAGCCAGGGCGTTGGACAGGTCGTGGGGCAGGTTGCGAGAGAGGGTGGCCACCTCGACCAGTGGGCCGTCAGGGCCGCGCAGCCAGCCGTCGGCCACCGTGAACGCCGCCCGCTCGGGCTCGAGGCCGAAGGTGACGATGCGCGACGGGGCCCGGGCGGCCTGGGCCATGACGATGGGGTCGTCGGCGTTGACGACGGCCACGTCGCCCGGCCCCTGGTGGGCCCAGATGCGGGCCTTGGCCGCCACGTAGGCGTCGACGTCACCGTGCCAGTCCAGGTGGTCGGGCGCCAGGTTCAGCCACACGGCCACGACCGGGCGGAAGGACTCGGCGAAGGCGAGCTGGAACGACGAGACCTCGGCCACCACGACCTTGAGATCCTCGTTGGCCACCGCGTCGCTGAGGGGCAGGCCGATGTTTCCTGCCGCGATCGAAGGCACCCCCGACGCCGACAGCATCTCGGCGATCAAGCTGGTGACCGTCGTCTTGCCGTTGGTGCCGGTGACGGCGACCAGGGGGCAGATCGACCAGCGCGACGCCAGCTCCACCTCGCCGCGCACGGGCACGCCGGCGGCCCGGGCCAGGCCGAACACCGGGTGGGAGGCGGGCACCCCGGGGCTGGGGACGACCAGGTCGGCCCGTACCACAAGGTTGGCCAGCGCCTCCAGGCTGGGCGCCTCCACCAGCATCAGGCCGAGGGCGCCGGCGGCGGCGCGCGCTTCGTCCGAGGGCGCGTCGTCGACGGCAGCCACACTCATGCCCCGCACCAGCAGGTGGCGGGCCACGGCCTGGCCGCTGCGCCCGAGGCCGACGACGAGGGCGCGCTCGCCCGAGGTCGCCGGCGTGGTCGACAGCTGCGGCGGCAGCACCGACGTCGGCATCAACGGCGGCTCCCCCGCCGACAACACGGCGTGACGAAGGGGTTCGTCCCCAACGGAATCGGCGGCTCCGCCGCCGACGGAAAATTCAGCCAAGGCTGGCCCCCCGGCACCCGCTCTGGAGGAAGTCGGCGTAGAACAGCCCTACGGAAGTGGCGGTGCAGAGCGACGCCAGGATCCAGAACCGCACGATGACCGTGGTCTCCGGCCAGCCGACCAGTTCGAAGTGGTGGTGGATGGGCGCCATGCGAAAGACCCGCCGGTGGAACAGCTGGAACACCGCCACCTGGATGACAACCGAACTGGTGATCATCACGAACAGGCCGCCGACCACGGGCAGCAGCAGGTGGGTGTTGGTGGTCAGCGCCAGAGCGCCGAGCCCGGTGCCCAACGCCAGCGACCCTGTGTCGCCCATGAAGATCTTGGCCGGCGCCGCGTTCCACCACAAGAAGCCGGCGCAGCTGCCGGCAAGGGCGGCGGCGATGAGCGAGAGGTCCAGCGCCGGCCCCACGCCGTAACACTCGGGGTGACGGAACTCCCAGAAGGCGATGAAGACGAAGGCGCCGAAGCCGTACATGGCCGAGCCGGCGGCAAGGCCGTCCAGGCCGTCGGAGAGGTTCACCGCGTTGGAAATCGCCAGCAGGATGACGATCGCCCACACGATGTAGACGGGGTCGGGAAGGCCGATGTTGACGGAGCGGGCGAAGGAGAGGTCGGTGTTGACCTTGGCCCGGTAGACGGCCAGGACGGCGAAGGTCAGGAACACGGCGATGAGGGCGATGCTCTTGGCCGACTTGTTCAGGCCCAGGCTGCGCTGGCGGGAGATCTTGATCCAGTCGTCCAGGAAACCCACGGCGGCCGCGCCCAGCACGACGAGGATGACGAGGGCGCCGGCGGCGGTGAACACCGCGCCGGTGCCGATGTGGGCGGCCAGGTAGCCGACGGTCGCCGCTCCCACCATGGTGAGGCCGCCCATGGTCGGCGTACCGGCCTTGGAGAAGTGCCCCTGAGGGCCGTCGTCGCGGATCTGCTGGCCGATGCCGCGGGCCTGCAGAGTGCGGATGAGGATGGGGGTCCCGAGGATGGCGGCGAGCAGCGCGGTGGCGCCGGCAACGAGGAGTGCTACCAAGCCGCGCTCCCAGCCAGCTGGCCCAGAAGGTCGGCGGCGACGGCGCGGTCGTCGAACGGTCGAACGTCAGCGCCGATGACCTGGGTCGTCTCGTGGCCCTTGCCGGCCAGGACGACGACGTCGCCGGGCTGCGCCGACTCCAAGGCCAGGGCGATGGCCGCCCGGCGGTCGGGCTCCTCCACCAGGACCTCGGGCCGGCGCACGCCGGCCCGCACCTCGCCGGCGATGGCAGCCGGGTCCTCGCTGCGGGGGTTGTCGGTGGTCAGCACGGCCAGGTCGGCCAGGCGGGTGGCGACCTCACCCATGAGCGGGCGCTTGGCCCGGTCGCGTTCGCCGCCGCAGCCGAAGACCACCAGCACCCGCCCGGGACCGGCCATCCGGCGGGCGCCGGCCAACGTCTGCTCCAGGGCGTCGGGGGTGTGGGCGTAGTCCACGAGGACCGAGAACGGCTGGCCCCGTTCGACCGGCTCGTTCCGCCCCGGCACCGACGCCAGGCCGGACAGCCCGGCAGCCACCGCCGCGGCCTCGACGCCCAGCTCCCGGGCCGCGGTGGCCGCGGCCAGGGCGTTGGCCACGTTCACGGTGCCGGCGAGGCGAACTCGCACCGGCTCACCCTCCCAGAGGAAGCTGGTGCCGAGGCGGTCGTAGGTCACGTCCACGGCGTCGGCGAGGGAGAAGGCGCGGGTCGGCAGGCGGGCCGACTCGAGGAGGCGCCGGCCCCACGGGTCGTCACCGTTGATGACGGCGACCCCGGCCCGCTCGGGCACGAAAAGAGAGGCCTTGGCCGCGAAGTAGTCGTCGATGGTCCCATGGAAGTCGAGGTGGTCCTGGCTGAGGTTGGTGAAGACGGCGACCGCGAAGCGCACACCGTCCACCCGGTGCTGGACCATGGCGTGGGAGCTGACCTCCATGGCCACCGCGTCGAAGCCCTCGCCGGCCAGCTCGGCCAGGTGGGCCTGGAGCTCGGGCGCCGCCGGCGTGGTGCGCACACCCGAGAGCGTGCCGATGACCGCCGCCCGCCGGCCGGCGGCCTCCAGGACCGAGCGGAGGAAATGGGTGGTGGTCGTCTTGCCGTTGGTGCCGGTCACGCCCACGACAGCCAGACTGCGGGAGGGGTGGCCGTACAGGGCGGCGGCCAGGGGGCCGAGGGCGGCCCGGACGTCGTCGACGAGGGCCTGGGGCACGTCGACGTCGACGAAGCGCTGGACGAGCAGGGCGACGGCGCCGTCGGCGACCGCCCCGGCGGCGAAGTCATGGCCGTCGGCGCGAGACCCGGGCACGCAACAGAACAGCGTCCCGGGGGCGACCGACGCGGAGTCGTGGGCGATGGCCACGATGTCCGCGCTGTCCGGGTCGCCCCGAATCGCGCGTGCCTCTACCTCCCCGAGCAGCCGACTGAGTCGCACGCAGTCCCTATGGTCTCGTCGTCGGTGAGATCCCGAGCGTAGTGGTCGGCGCCGGCGGTAAGGATCCGGGCATGGTGACCGGGCCGGCCGGCGCCTGGCGGGGCGGGATGGCGAAGTTGCGGATGCCGAAACTGCCGAGAGCGGCGAACACCGGCGCCGACACCACACCGCCGTAGTAAGCGCCCACGGGCTCGTCGAGCACGACGATGGCCGAGAGCCGGGGCGACTCGGCGGGCAGGAACCCGACGAAGCTGGGCATGTAGGTGTCCTTGTAGCCCCCCTGGGCCGACGGCTTGCGGGCGGTGCCCGTCTTGCCGGCGACGGTGTAGCCCTCGATGCGGGCCGCGGTCCCGGTCCCGGATTCGACCGCGTTGGCGAGCATCTGAGCCATCTGGGCCGCCGTCTTCTCGGAGACGACGCGACGGGAGGCGGGAGGCTTGGCCCCGTGCACGTTGCCGGCGGCGTCCACCGTCGCCTTGACCAGGCTGGGGGCGACGTAGGTCCCGCCGTTGGCGATGATGTTGAACGCACCCAGCATCTGCACCGCGGTCACCGCTACCCCCTGGCCGATGGGGATGCTGCCCATCGACGTGCCCGACCACTCGTCGGGATCGAGCATGATGCCGCCCGACTCGCCGGGGAAGTCGAGCGTCGTCGTCTCGGCCAGCCCGAAGTCCCGCAGGTACTTGTCGACCCTGGCCTTGCCCAGCCGCTGGGCGATCTGGATGGTCCCCACGTTGGAGGAGTGGGTCATGATGTCGGCCGTCGACCACCACTTGAGCTCGTGGGGATCGGAGTCGCTGAAGAGGGCGTCGGCGACCTGCAGGGTGTCGGCCACGTTCATGCGGGTGCCGGGCTCGACGATGCCCTCCTCGAGGGCGCCGGCGATGGTGACGACCTTGTTGGTCGACCCCGGCTCGAAGACCCGGGTCAGCGCCATGTTGTCGAGCGGGGGTACCGGGGCGGTGCCCGGCTTGTCGACCTCCAGGTTGGCCATGGCCAGGATCTCACCGGTGTGCGGATCCATGACGACGGCCATGCCGCCCCTGGCCTTGGTCGACACGATGGACTCGGCCAGCACCCGCTCGGTCTCGTACTGCATGGCCCGGTCGATGGTGAGGACGAGGTTGTCGCCCCTGGCCGACGGCTTCAGCTGGCGGAGGCCGGCGGCGATGCCGTTGCCCCCCGGGTCCTGCTCGACGATGAGCTCGCCGGCCCGGCCGGTGAGGGCCTTCTCGAACTGCAGCTCGAGGCCGGAGAGGCCCTCGTCATCGGTGCCCACCTGGCCCAGCACGGGGCCGGCGAGGGTGCCGGAGGGGACGATGCGCTTGGGCTCGTCCAGGAACTGGATGCCCGTGAGGTTCAGGCGCCTGACCGCCTCGGCCACGGGGTCGTCGACCTTGCGGGCCAGGTAGACGAAGTTGGAGTCGGTGCGGAGCTTGTCCTCCAGCACGCGCTCGTCGGCCTCGAGGATCGGGGCCAGGGCGCGAGCGGTCATCACCGGGTCGGCGACGACGGCGGGATCGGCCCAGATGGTGGATCGACGGGTGGACACGGCCAGCTCGGCCCCGTTGCGGTCGAGGATGGCCCCCCGCTCGGCGGGGAGGACGACGGACTGGATGCGCTGGGACTCGCCGAAGACGGCGTAGCGGCGGGCGGAGAGGACCTGGATGTCGGCCAGGCGCACGACCACGGCCACGAAGGCCAGCGCCTGGGCATGGTGACGC
>Ga0247704_1000399_pt1 | contig 12448 bp, 13 predicted proteins | sample 41W_NmetaG_FD_189042 | JGI IMG/M metagenome (GOLD analysis project Ga0247704, IMG submission 189042) | Soil microbial communities from hillslope of Landscape Evolution Observatory, University of Arizona, Oracle, AZ, United States - 4-1-W_N | ecosystem: Engineered > Artificial ecosystem >...
GGGCCGGCGTCGTGGTCGTGGTCGGGGGGGCCGCCGTCGTCGTGGTCACGGGCGCCGTCACCGTGGTCGTGGTGACCGGCGGCGGTGCCGGCGCCGTGGTGGTCGTCGATCTCGGGGCGGCCCGCAGGACGGCCCCCCGGGTGGCCCCGAGGGTCAGGGTGGTGATGGGGTTGCCGTCGTGGTCGAGGTATCTGCCCCCGAGGTCCAGGGTCACCGGGGAGGACGCGGCGGCATTGACGACGACCGTGCCGGCGCTGAAGTCCCGGCGGTAGACGCTCGAGCCCAGGTGGGTGTAGGGGCCGGTGGGCTGGCCCAGGTCCCAGTCGAACTCGGGGTAGCGGGGGGTGGCCACCTGCTCGGGCGGGGTGAGCGACGACGAACGGCGTACCCGGATCGGGCGGATGCTTCGGCCCTTGAGCATCGACGAGCTCCCGCAGCTCTGGAACGTCCTGGTGGGCGACATGTCCCTGGTCGGTCCCCGACCGGAGCGGCCCCACTTCGTCGACCAGTTCAGCCCGACGGTGCGGGGTTACAAGGATCGCCACCGCCTTCCTGTGGGCCTGACCGGTCTGGCCCAGGTCAACGGCTTGCGGGGTGACACGTCGATCGAGCAGCGGGCCCGGCTGGACAACTACTACATCGAGCACTGGTCGCCATGGCAGGACATCCTCATCCTGGTGTCCACCCTCGGGGAGGTGTGGCGCAACGCCCGGTCCGACTGGTACGACCGGCGCAGCCGGGTGCACGAGGTGTCGCGGCCGAGCCCGCCCGATCCCGACCGGGCGAAGGCCCTTGATGGGGCGCCGGGTCGGCCGTTGCGGTTGGCGGCGGCTCCGGGCACGCCGGCTCATGGCGCGCTGGCGGTGTCGTCGACTACGACCGAGCTGCGCCGGGTACGGCGGTCCGGATCGCGACGCCAGACCCGTCGACAGGAAGGGCCCGCCCGTGAACCACGCCAGCGCCGTCGAACCGTCGCCGGCGCTACCCCAGGGCGGGCGCCGGCCCCTCGGTCTGGTCGTCGTGGCTTGTTCGCTCGTACTGCTCGTCGCCGCCTGCGGCGACAGTGACCGCACCGGCGCCGGTGGCGACGGCGCCACCGGCAACGGCGACGGAGTCATCGAAGCCACCGAGGGCTTCGTCCCCGTCGTCGACGGCGAGGAGAAACTCGGCTGTGGTGCGTTCGGCTTCCGCCCCGGGGACAAGGAGTTCCGCGACGCCTTCAATGAGGAGCTGAACAACCTGCAGCAGGAAGGTGGCATCTTTCCTCTGGTCGAGGAGTTCGGCTTCACCAGGGCCGACGTGAACGCCGCCAAGGACGTGACCGTCTCCGACCTGGCCCCCAACGCCATCGAGGGAGAGGGCGGGGGTGGCCTGCTGGAGGAGCTCCGGGACGCCGGCCGCATCATCATCGGATTCGCCAACGAGCGCCCCTACGGCTTCGAAGGTCCCGACGGCGAGCCCGATGGGGGGGCCCCGGCGGTCGCCCGGGCCGTGCTCGAAGAGCTCGGCATCACCGAGGTCGACGGCGTGGTGGTGGAGTTCGGTGCCCTCATCAACGGCCTCAACGCCGACCAGTTCGACATGATCGCCGCCGGTATGTTCATCAACGACGAGCGGGCCCAGCAGATCCTGTTCTCCGACCCCGACTACTGCGCCTCGACGGCTCTGGCGGTCGAGGCCGGCAACCCTCTCGGCCTCAGTGACTTCGCCAGCATCGTCAAGACCGGGGAAGCGACGCTCGGCGTGCTCTCGGGAGCGGTGGAGGAGGGCTACGCCACCGGGGTGGGGATCCCCGACGAGCGGATCCAGCGCTTCGACAACACCGCCAACCTCTTCGACGCCCTGGTGGCGGGCCGCGTCGACGCCGTCGCCCTCACGTCGATCACCGTTGGCGAACAGGTGGAGCTCATCAACGAGCAGAGCTGATGACCGGCTCCCGCCGGTTTGTTGTTCTGGGTGTTCTACGTCGTGCCCCAGCTGCTCGGCGTGCAGCTCACCCCGCTGCCAGCCGGCGTGGCCGCTGGGGGCGTGGCTAGAGCGAGGTCAGGACCATCCCGGTGCGGTGGGCCGGCATGCCGCTGGCGCCGCCCGGTCCCCGCTTGACGGCGAGCACCTGGTTGACCCCGAGCTGGCCGTGCTCGAAGTTGCGGCAGCAGCCCGCCATGTAGAGGCGCCAGGTGCGGGCCCGGGCGGGGCCGGCCAGGCGCTGGGCCTGGGGCCAGTTCGACTCCAGGTTGGCCACCCAGCAGCGCAGGGTCCGGGCGTAGTGCTCCCGCAGGGACTCGACGTCACGCACCTCGAACCCCGACTCCTGCATGGCGGTGATGGTCCGGCCGAGCTCGAGCAGCTCGCTGTCGGGAAAGACGTAGCGGTTGATGAAGGATCTGCGGTGCACCCCCCGGGTGCCCGGCGGGCGGGCGATGGCGTGGTTGAGCAGCCGGCCTCGGGAAGCGAGCCCCTGGAAGAGGGTGTCGAAGTAGGCCCGGGCCTGGCCCGCCCCGACATGTTCGAACATGCCGATGCTGGCGATGGCGTCGTAGGGACCGTCGTCGATGTCGCGGTAGTCCCGACGTTCCACCCGGATCTGGTCGCCGAGCCCGGCCTCGGCCACCCGCTTGGCGGCCAGCTCCTGTTGGGCCCGAGACAGGGTGATGCCCACCGCCTGCACCCCGTGATGGCGGGCGGCGTGGAGCACCAGACCTCCCCAGCCGCAGCCCACGTCGAGCAGGCGCATGCCCGGGCGCAGCCCCAGCTTGCGGCACACCAGCTCGAACTTGGCTCGCTGCGCAGCCGCCAGGTCCATCTCGGCGGAGGCGAAGTAGGCGCAGGAGTAGACCATCTCCTCGTCCAGCACCAGGCGGTAGAAGTCGTTGGAGACGTCGTAGTGATGGGAGATGGCGCCGGCGTCGCCTCGGGGGGTGTGGCGGCGCCATCCTCGCCGGGCCTCCTCGGCCGGCGGCGCCGGTGGTGGGCCCAGGGCGCCCAGTCGCCGGGCCGCCTGCCAGGCGGCGCGGGCCCCCGTGACGCCGAGCGACAGGCCCCGGCCGTCCCCCCGACCCTCGATGACATCGTCGAGGCCGACCAGGGCGAACACGTCGCCCTCGAGGTCGAGGTCCCCGGCGACATAGGCCCGCGCCAGTCCCAGCTCGCCCGGCGCCCAGAGCAGGCGCCGCAGGGCACGGGGCGAGCGCACCACGACGGTCGCCGGCGCCCGGCCGGGACCAAGTCGACTCCCGTCCCAGCACCGGATGGCCACCGGCAGGTCTTCGCCGAGGAGGTGGCGAACCAGCGGTGCGAGCGCCGCCGCCACCCCACCGGGTACCTCCGCCGCTGAGGCTCCATGGGTCTCCCCTGCCATGGCCCCACCTCCTCGTCGCTCGCGGTCGCGCCGCGTCACCCGCCGAGTCCCCTCTCGGCCAACACCGGTATGGGGCGTTCCATTCCCGATCGCGCTCCACTTCACCCCTCGCCTCCCGGCGGCATGCCAACCTGGACGGCGCCATGCGCGGCTACCTCATCGTCCTCGCCGTCGCCACCTTCACCACGTTGCTCACCACCCCGCTGGTGCGGCTGGTGGCCCGGCGCGTCGGAGCCGTCGTGCGTCCCGACGAGCGGCGCATCCACGAGCGACCGACGCCGACGCTCGGCGGGGTGGCCATGTACCTCGGCTTCCTGGCCGCCATGGCCACGGCCCGGTCCATCCCCCAGTTCGACGGGGTGTTCGGCTCCACCTCCGAGCCCCTCGGGGTCGTCCTCGGCGCCACCGTGATCTTCGCCGTGGGGCTGGTCGACGACCTACGGGAGGTGTCGGCCCCGGCCAAGGTCGCCGGCCAGGTCCTGGCGGCGAGCATCCTGTCGCTGCTGGGCGTCACCATGTTGTTCTTCCGCATCCCCTTCGGCGACATCCTGCTGCTCTCGCCGGACCTGGCCCCGCTGGTCACGGTGCTGTGGGTGGTGGGCATGGCCAACGCCGTGAACCTCATCGACGGCCTCGACGGGCTGGCCGCCGGCATCGTCGCCATCGCCGCCGCCGCCTTCTTCCTCTATGCCGACCGGCTCTTCGACGAGGGCTTCCTTCCCGCCGACAGTGTCAGCCCGTTGATCGCCGTGGTCGTGCTCGGGATGTGTCTCGGCTTCCTCCCCCACAACGTGCATCCGGCCCGGATCTTCATGGGCGACGGTGGGTCCATGCTGCTGGGGCTGCTCATGGCCACGCCCACGCTGCTGGTGGGGGGCCAGACCAACGAGGGCTTCAGTGGCCAGACCTTCTTCTTCTTCGCCCCGCTGTTCATCCCCTTCTTCATCCTCGGGGTACCCATCGTCGACATGGCCTTCGCCATCGTGCGCCGGGCCAGCCGCCGGGCCGGCCTGGCCACGGCCGACAAGGATCACCTTCACCACCGGCTGATGCGCCTGGGGCACGGGCAACGTCGCTCGGTGGCCATCCTGTGGGTCTGGACGGCGCTGCTGTCGGGCTTCGTGCTCTACCCGGCCTACACCGATCGCGGCAACGCCGTCGTGCCCTTCGGGGTGGCCGCCCTCGGCGTGGCCCTCTACACCCTGTTCCACCCCCAGGCCCGCCGGGCCCGGGCCAACGGAGGCGAGCAGCTCGCCCTCGAGCTCGGAGCCGACGGTGCCGGGGGGGACGGCTCCGCGTCCGACCGCAGCGAGCGTTCGCCCTCCGGTGAGGGGGCGCACTAAGGTCGGGGCGCCCGGTGCGGAGGGACGAGGGATTTGCCGGGCCTTCCAGCGTTCCCGTACATTGATCAAACGTTCACAAGCGCGGCTGGGCCAGTCAGGGGTATGACCACAGTGGACCCGCGAGAGCGGAGCAGGATCTACAACGGCGCCAGTGACGCCTTCAGCCGGGCCATCGAGCTGGTCGCCACCCCGCTCATCTTCGGCTACCTCGGCCACCGCCTCGATCTGTGGCTGGGCACCGGTGCGCTGTTCGCCGCCGTGCTGGCCGGTTTTTGCCTCGGCTACGTGGTGTGGAAGCTCTGCGTCGCCTACCGGGCCGACATGGAGCGCCTGGAGGCCGAGATGAGGACCAAGCGCCCGGCCCGGCCCGCTCGTGTCCCCGCCGGTGGCGCGTGAGCAGCCTCAGCCTCCCCGTCGCCGCCCGTGCCGGGCGAGCCCCCGAGACCGAGATCGCCCACGACCTGGTCCGCCGGGCCCTGCCCGTCGCCCCGGTGCTGATCGTGCTCAGCGGCGTGGCCTGGGGCGCGGCCGGAGCGGCCTCGTCGGCCTACGCCGTGGCCCTGGTGGTGGTGAACTTCCTGGTGGCCGCCGCCTTGATGGCGTGGGCGGCCAAGATCTCCGTCGGCGTGCTGATGGGCACCGTGCTGGGCGGCTATCTGCTGCGCCTCGGTGCCATCACCCTCGCCATCATGGCCGTGCGTGACGCGGCGTGGGTGGAGATGGTGCCGCTCGGGCTCACCCTGGTGGCCACCCACCTGGGCCTGCTCATCTGGGAAGCCCGCTACGTCTCGCTGTCCCTGGCCTTCCCGGGCCTCAAGCCCCGTCCCGAGAAGGGTTGAGTCCGTCGATGCTGCCTTTGGCCCTCGAGTTCCCCCCCGTCAGCCACGTCACCGAGTGGCCGTCGATCTTCGGGGGAGACGGTCCGCTGGCCGTCAACAAGGTCGTCATCTTGATGTGGATCTCGGTGGCCCTGATCTTCGGTTTGTTCATGGTGGCCGGCAGGGCCCGCCGGCTGGTGCCCCAGGGCGCCCAGAACTTCGCCGAGGCCATCTGGGACTTCGTGCGTGACGGCATCGTGCTCCAGACCATGGGCCCCGAGGGCCTCAAGTTCATGCCCTTCCTGGTGATGATGTTCTGCTTCATCTTCGTCACCAACATCTGGGAGGTCATCCCCGTGGCCCAGATGCCGGTGAACGCCCGCATCGCCCTGCCGGCCTACATGGCCGTCCTCGTCTGGGTCATCTTCAACTTCATGGGGGTGCTCAAGCAGGGGTTCTTCGGCTATCTCAAGTCGGTGTGCTTCCCGCCGGGTGTGCCCAAGGCCCTGTACATCCTGGTCACCCCCATCGAGTTCGTCTCCACCTTCATCGTGCGGCCGCTCTCGCTGTCCGTACGACTCTTCGCCAACATGCTGGCCGGCCACCTGCTGCTGGTGAGCTTCATCGTCATCACCGCCGCGCTGTTCACCGTCGGGCCGTCTCTGGCCATCTGGCCCGTGTCGTTCGGCCTTCTCGTGGCCCTCACCGGCTTCGAGGTCCTGGTGGCCGTGCTGCAGGCCTTCATCTTCACCATCCTGACCGCCGTCTACATCGGTGGTGCGATGCACCCCGAGCACTAGGAGGAACACAGTGGAACTGCTCCAAGTCCTGGCCCAGCAGGAGCCGGGGGAGCTCGCCGAGGGCCTCACCGCCGTCGGGCGAGGCATCGTCTACGGCGCCGCTGCCATCGGTCCGGGCATCGGCATCGGCATCGTGGTCGGCAACGCCATCACCGCCATGGCCCGCCAGCCCGAGTCGGCCGGCATGGTCCGCACGACCATGTTCCTCGGCATCGCCTTCACCGAGGCCCTGGCCCTGTTCGGCTTCGTGCTCTCGTTCATCGTCGCCGGTTAGGAGGTCCGCCGTGCGCAACCGCAGGATCGTGACCGTCTTGGCCGTGGCCGTGGCCGTGGCCCTGGCCCTGGCGCCCGGCACCGCTCATGCGGCCGAGGGCGGCGGGGAGGGGGGCGAGGAGATCAGCCACGCGGCCGAGGAGTGCATCGAGATCCTCGAGGGCGGGGGCGAGATCGACGACTGCCAGGAGGCGCCCAACCCCATCCTGCCCGTGCTCAACGAGCTCATCTGGGGAGCGGCGTCGTTCATCGTCCTGCTCTTGCTGCTGAACCGCTTCGCCTTCCCCGCCCTCCGGCAGGCGATGGCCGACCGCAGCGACAAGATCCGCAACAGCCTCGACGAAGCCGAGCAGGCCCGAACCGAGGCGGCCGGCGTGCTGGCCGAGTACCAGCGCCAGCTGGCCGACGCCAAGGCCGAGTCTGGGCGCATCATCGACGAGGCCCGCCAGAGCGCCGACGGGGTCAAGCGCGACCTCATGGCCAAGGCCGAGTCCGAGGCCACCGAGGCCCGCCGGCGCAACGCCGAGCAGATCGAGGCCGAGCGGGACCGGGTCATGTCCGAGCTGCAGTCCCAGGTGGCGACCCTCGCCGTCGACATGGCCGAGCGGGTGGTGGAGTCGAGCCTCGACCGCGACGCCAGCATGCGCCTCATCGAGAACTACATCAACACCGTCGGGGCCAGCGGCGGTGGCCGGTCGTCGGGGACCACCGGCTGATGGCCGACGCCCCCGACGAGCGCATCGACGGTTACGCCACCGCCCTGTTCGAGGTGGCCCGGGTCGAGGGCTCCCTCGACGAGGTGGAGGACGAGCTGTTCCGCTTCGGGCGCCTGGTGGAGGGCAACGACGAGCTGCGGGCCACCCTCACCGACGAGACCGTGCCCGTCGAGCGCCGGCGGGCCGTGGTGGCCGAGCTCCTGGGCAGCCGGGCGTCTCCGGTCACCGCCAACCTGGTGGCCCTGGTGGTGGGAGGCGGCCGGGCCCGCCAGCTGCCCGAGATCATCGACGCCCTGGTGCGCCGGGCGGCCGCCGCCCACGACCGCGAGGTGGCCGAGGTGCGCTCGGCCGTTCCCCTCGACGACGACCAGCGTTCCCGCCTGGCCGAGGCCTTGCGCTCGGCTACCGGGAAGCAGGTCGAGGTCAAGGTCATCGTCGACCCGTCGGTGCTGGGGGGCCTGGTGGCCCAGGTGGGCGACACCGTCATCGACGGCAGCGTCCGCACCAAGCTCGACCAGCTCCGAGAGACGATCAGGTAAGCCTGCCGGGTTCCGGCAGCAAGGGAAGGAAGATCTGACGTGGCAGAGCTCACCATCAACCCCGACGAGATCACCGCAGCGCTGCGCAAGCACCTGGAGGGCTACAGCCCCTCGACGGAGACGGCCCAGGTAGGGCGGGTCACCGAGGTGGGCGACGGCATCGCCCGGGTGAGCGGGCTGCCGGGCGTGGCCGTCAACGAGCTCCTCGAGTTCGAGGACGGCACGCTGGGCCTGGCCCTCAACCTGGAGGAGGCGTCCATCGGCGCCGTCATCCTGGGCGAGGCCGGCCACATCGAGGAGGGCCAGGCGGTCAAGGCCACCGGCAACATCCTCCAGGTGACGGTGGGCGACGCCCTACTGGGCCGGGTGGTCGACTCCCTCGGCCAGCCCATCGACGGCAAGGGGCCGTTGCGCACGGAGCACACCCGGCGTATGGAGGTCCAGGCCCCGGGCATCACCGGCCGCCAGCCCGTGCACGAGCCCCTCCAGACGGGCATCAAGGCCATCGACTCCATGACCCCCATCGGGCGGGGTCAGCGGGAGCTGATCATCGGCGACCGCAAGACGGGCAAGACCACCATCGCCATCGACACCATCATCAACCAGAAGGGCCTGGGGGTGAAGTGCGTCTACGTGGGCATCGGCCAGAAGGCCACCACCGTGGCCCAGGCCGTGGCGACCCTCGAGGAGCACGGCGCCCTGGAGTACACCGTGGTGGTCATGGCCCCGGCGTCGGACCCGGCACCGTTCAAGTACCTGGCCCCCTACGCCGGTTGCGCCATGGGCCAGCACTGGATGGACAACGGCGAGCACGCCCTCATCGTCTACGACGACTTGTCCAAGCAGGCCGAGGCCTACCGCCAGGTCTCGCTGCTGCTGCGCCGGCCACCGGGGCGCGAGGCCTACCCGGGCGACGTGTTCTACCTCCACAGCCGCCTGCTGGAGCGGGCGGCCAAGCTCTCCGACGAGAAGGGGGGCGGCTCGCTCACCGCCCTGCCGGTGATCGAGACCAAGGCGGGCGACGTGTCGGCCTACATCCCCACCAACGTGATCTCCATCACCGACGGCCAGGTCTACCTCCAGGACGACCTGTTCAAGTCGGGCGTGCGCCCGGCCATCGACGTGGGCATCTCGGTGTCACGAGTGGGATCGGCCGCCCAGGTCAAGGCCATGAAGACGGCCACCGGCACCCTCAAGGGCGACCTGGCCCAGTTCCGGGAGCTGGAGGCCTTCGCCGCCTTCGGCTCCGAGCTGGACAAGGTTTCCCAGGCCCAGCTCGACCGGGGCTACCGCCTCACCGAGCTGCTCAAGCAGGGGCTCAACTCGCCCATGCCGGTGGCCGACCAGGTGGTCTCGCTCTACGCCGGCACCCGGGGCTTCCTCGACGCCATCCCGGTGGGCGACGTCGTGCGCTTCGAGGCCGAGCTCATCGAGTGGTTCCACACCCGCCACTCCGACATCCTCGATGCGGTGGCCAAGGAGGGCAAGATTCCCGACGAGGACGCCTTCAAGGGAGGCATCCAGGCTTTCGCCGAGCAGTTCCGCTCCAGCGAGGCCGACGGCGCCGAGCCCGAGGCCGCCGACCAGGGCGACGAGCAGGCCCGCCGGGCCGGGGGTCGGGGCGAGGGCATCCTCCCCGAGGACGAGATCGAACGGGAGCGGGAGTGACCGCTCTCCGTTCTGGCCCCACAAGTGGTCGTTTTGGCGACCACCTATGGGGCCAGAACGGGGGAAGCGGGGGGGGCTAGGCCGTGGCCGGAGGTCAGGAGCGGGCCCTCAAGCGCCGGGTCCGCAGCATCCAGTCGACCAAGAAGATCACCCGGGCCATGGAGCTCATCGCCGCCACCCGGGTGGTCAAGGCCCAGCAGCGGGCCCAGGCGGCGCGGCCCTACGCCGAGCAGATCACCGAGGTCATCCAGCACCTGTCCCAGGCGGGGGCGGGCAAGGACCACCCGCTGCTGCGCCAGGCCGAGTCGGTCGACAAGGTGGCCTTCGTGGTCATCACCTCCGACCGGGGGCTGGCCGGCGCCTACAACACGTCGGTGATCCGGGCCGCCGAGCGCGATCTGCAGGGAGCCCAGCACGACGGAGTTGACTACTCCCTGGTGCTCATCGGCAAGAAGGCGGCCAGCTACTTCTCCTTCCGCAACTACCGCATCGACGCCTCCTTCTCCGACATGAGCGACACCCCCCGCTACGAGGACGCCCGCAAGGTGGCCGACATGGTCACCGAGGCCTTCATCGACGGCGACGTCGACCAGGTGCGCCTGGTCTACACCCGCTTCCTGTCAGCGGCCTCCCAGAGGGTGGTGGTGCGCCGCTTCATGCCCCTCCAAGCGGTGCCCGCACCCGAGGGCGAAGGCCTCACCGCCGACTACGAGTACGAGCCGTCGCCCGAGGCGATCTTCGACCGCCTGCTGCCCCGCTACGTCGAGGCCCGCCTCTTCGCCGCCCTGCTCGACGCCGCCGCCTCCGAGCACGCCGCCCGCCAGCGGGCCATGAAGTCGGCCACCGACAACGCCGAGGAGCTCGAGACCAAGCTCAGCCGGGCCATGAACCGGGCCCGCCAGGACTCCATCACCAGCGAGATCATGGAGATCGTGGGCGGGGCCGAAGCCATGGCCAAGAGCTGAACGAGACCGCCCCGCAACACCCCAGAGGAGCGACCATGACGATGACCGAAGAGCCCAAGTCCGACCAGGCCCGCAAGGAGGGCCGGGTCGTCGCCATCGCCGGACCGGTGGTCGACGTCGAGTTCCCGCCGGATTGCCTCCCCGAGATCCACCACGCCGTGGAGATGACCCTGACCCTCGACGGCACCGAGGTCACCGTGACCGGGGAGGTGGCCCAACAGATCGGCGACAACCAGGTGCGGGCCATCTGCATGCAGCCCACCGACGGCATGGTCCGGGGCACGGCCGTTCGCAACACCGGCCGGGGCCTCAGCGTGCCGGTGGGCGACGCCACCCTCGGGCACGTGTTCAACGTCTTGGGCCAGCCCCTCGACACCGACTCCATCGGTGAGCCCGAGGACCACTGGGAGATCCACCGCCAGCCTCCGCCCTTCGACGCCCTCGAGCCCAAGCGGGAGATGTTCGAGACCGGCATCAAGGTCATTGACCTGCTCACGCCCTACGTCCAGGGCGGAAAGATCGGCCTCTTCGGCGGCGCTGGGGTGGGCAAGACGGTCCTTATCACCGAGATGATCCGCCGGGTCGCCCAGGAGCACGGCGGCGTCTCCGTGTTCGCCGGCGTGGGGGAGCGCACCCGGGAGGGCACCGACCTGCTCCTCGAGATGGGTGAATCCGGTGTGCTGGAGAAGGCGGCCCTGGTCTTCGGCCAGATGGACGAGCCGCCCGGCGTGCGCCTGCGGGTGGCGCTGGCGGCGCTGACCATGGCCGAGTACTTCCGCGACGTCAAGCAGCAGGACGTGCTGCTGTTCGTGGACAACATCTTCCGCTTCGTCCAGGCCGGCTCCGAGGTCTCCACCCTGCTCGGGCGCATGCCGTCGGCGGTGGGCTACCAGCCCACCCTGGCCGACGAGATGGGCGAGCTGCAGGAGCGCATCACCTCCACCCGGGGGCGCTCCATCACCTCGCTGCAGGCGGTGTACGTGCCCGCCGACGACTACACCGACCCGGCTCCGTTCACCAGCTTCACCCACTTCGACGGCACCACCGAGCTGTCCCGCGACATCGCCTCCCAGGGCATCTACCCGGCCGTCGACCCCCTGGCCTCGACGTCGACCATCCTCGCCCCCGAGGTGGTGGGGGAGCGCCATTATCGGGTGGCCCGGCGGGTCCAGGAGGTCCTCCAGCGCTACAAGGAGCTCCAGGACATCATCGCCATCCTCGGCATCGACGAGCTGGCCGAGGAGGACCGCCTCACCGTGGCCCGGGCCCGCAAGGTCCAGCGCTTCCTCTCCCAGCCCATGTATGTGGCCGAGACCTTCACCGGCCTGCCCGGGGTCACCACCCCGGTGGAGGAGACGGTGGAGTCTTTCGAGGCCCTGGTCAACGGCGACCTCGACGACCTCCCCGAGCAGGCCTTCCTCAACGTGGGTGGCGCCGACTCCGCCCGGGAGAAGGCCAAGAAGCTCCAGCAGGAGAGCTGAGCGGTGACCCTGCAGGTGGAGCTGGTCTCGCCCGAGAAGATCCTCTACAGCGGCGAGGCCGACATGGTGATCGCCCGCACCACCGACGGCGAGATTGCTTTCATGACCGGCCACGCCCCCTTCATCGGCAGCCTCGGCATCGGGGCCGTCACCATCCGCACCAGCGAGGGCGACGACGTGGTGGCGGCCGTCCACGAGGGTTTCGTGGAGGTGACGGACGACCGGGTCACCGTCCTCTCCGACGCGGCCGAACTGGTGGACGACATCGACACCGGCCGGGCCGAGGACGCCCTGCGCCGGGCCGAGGAGGCCCGGTCCCAGGCGGCCGACGACGACGACGCCCGCCAGGACGCTCGGGCCGCCGCCGACCGGGCCCGCCTCCGGGTCGAGCTCTCCGGGGGCTGATCGGCCCCTCCCTCCCCCTCAGCCGCAAGGAAGGAGGGGGGTGCTGGCCCCGGGTGATCGGGGTGGCAAGATCGGCTGGTGC
>Ga0247704_1000403_pt1 | contig 12276 bp, 10 predicted proteins | sample 41W_NmetaG_FD_189042 | JGI IMG/M metagenome (GOLD analysis project Ga0247704, IMG submission 189042) | Soil microbial communities from hillslope of Landscape Evolution Observatory, University of Arizona, Oracle, AZ, United States - 4-1-W_N | ecosystem: Engineered > Artificial ecosystem >...
TGCAACGAGTACAGGACGTTCATGGCCACGTGCTTGACGCCGTCCTCGTTTCCGGTGACGACGACGCCACCGACCCGCCCGTAGTAGAGGTACTGGCCGGCGTCGTTGGTCAGGCCGCTGTAGGAGTAGAGCCGCTCGATGACGCGCGTGCACACCGACGACTTGTCACCCAGCCAGATCGGCGTGCCCAGCAGCAGGATGTCGGCGTCCAGCACCCGTTGCTGGATCGCCGGCCAGTCGTCCCGGTCGGCGCCGTGCTCGGTCATGTCCGGCTGCACGCCCGGAGCGATGACGTGGTCGACGGCGCGCACGACGTCGACCTCGACGCCCTGGTCGCACAGCAGCCCGATGGCGCGGTCGAGCAGCAGCTGGGTGTGCGACAGACCGGGCGACGGCGTCAGCGTGCAGTTGACGACGACGGCGCGCAGGTCGTCGTAGCGGGCCGGCGGCGACGGCATGGCGGGCTCCCCCCTCGCCGGCGGCGCGGCACCGCCGGTCGTGCGCATGCTGCGCTCATGACCGCTCCGGTGCCAGTCCGCTCACCCGTCGGTGCGACCCGGTCCGTCGTTCTCGCGTTCGTCGAAGCGCCGGACGCGTCGGGCGACCAGTGCCAGCACAGCCGTCACGGCACCGACTCCGACCCAGCCGGTGAGCCCGGTCGCCGCGAGCTGCCTGCCGTCGGCGGCCGGCGGCGGCGCCGCGCCGCCCGGTGACGCAGCCAGTGGCAGGACGACCGGCTGCGGCGCGTCCGCGGGCCGGTCCGCCCGTGGTGCGGTCTGCACCCCTCCGGGTGACAGCCTGTTCGCGCCGCGCACCACCTGCCAGGTCGTGTCGAGCCGCTGGCCGGCGCTGGGCTGCTGCACCGTGTCGACGAACCAGAACTCGCCCTGCACACGCTCGGGCGTGACGTCGAGCAGCAGGTAGCCGTTGCTGTCGAGCTCGACGTACTTCGTCGACGGGTTCTGGGTGCGGATCGCCTGCTCGAGCGCGAGCGAGGAGGTGCGCGGCGGGCTCCCGAACTGCTCGTCGAAGTTGCTGCTCGTCACCGACGTGGTCACCAGCTCGACCGCCGCCGGCGCGGTGAGCACGTCGAACGGGTCCTCGGTGAGGTCGTTCGCCCAGCTGGTGTGGATGTCGCCGGTCAGGACGACGACATCGTCCACGCCGCTCGCCCGCAGGAAGCCCAGCAGCCGGTCGCGCTCGGCCTCGTACCCGTCCCAGATGTCGGTCGCGAGGTTGACGCCCTCGGTCGGCACGCCGGACTGCCCGATCGAGGCGAGCGCGAGCGAGACGTCCTGCGGGACGTTCTGCAGCTTCAGCTGGGACACCAGCACCTGGTTGAGCACCAGCTTCCACGCCGCGTCGGAACCGGCCAGGGCCTGCTCGAGAAAGGTGCGCTGCGTCGCGCTGTACATCTGCCGGTCCGGGTCGGCTGCGGCCGGGTCCTCGGAGAAGATCTCGCCGTCGTTGTAGCGGCCGGGCAGCTGCTCGGAGCGTCCCTCGAGCCGGGTGTCGATGACGACGAGGTCGGCCAACGCGAACGGCAGCGCGCGGTAGATGACCGTGGGATCGGCCGGGTCAGGCAGGCGCACGGGCATCCACTCGTCCCAGACCCGCTGTGCCACGGCCTTTCTCGCGGCGAACGGGCCGTGCTCGGCCGGGTCGTGCCGGTTGGCGCCGTCGAACCAGGCGTTGTTAGCGCTCTCGTGGTCGTCCCAGGTGACGACGAACGGGTGCTGCTGGTGCACGCGCTGCAGGTCGGGGTCGAGCTTGTACTGCGCGTGCCGCCGTCTGTACTCCGCGAGCGTGTAGATCTCGGTGCGCGGGTCGATGAACCGCTCACCGGGGGCGTCGTCCTTGTTCGCCTCCTCGTAGATGTAGTCGCCGAGGTGCAGGACGGCGTCGACGTCGGCCTCGGCGATGCGGGCGTAGGCGTTGAAGAAGCCCTGGTCGTACTTGGAGCAGGAGGCGACGGCGAAGCGCAGCCGGTCGGTCTCGCCCGACGGCGCCGTCTTCGTGCGGCCGACCATCGATCGCTTCCCGAGCGCCTCGAAGGCGTAGTAGTAGGTGGTGGCCGGCGACAGCCCCGTCGGATCCACCTTCACGGTGTGGTCGCGCTCGAGCCGGGCGTTGGTCGCGCCGCTCGCGACGACGTCCGACAGCGCCGGGTCACGCGCGAGCACCCAGCGCACCGGCACGTCGCCGCTGCCGCCGGTGACGCGGGTCCAGAGGACCACGCGGTCGGCCAGCGGGTCGCCCGAGGCGACGCCGTGGACGAAGGGCAGCAGCGAGGCGTCGGGCTCGGCGTCGGCGAGGGCACGTACCGGCAGCAGCGGCACGGCGGCGGCCGCAGCCGCCGAGCCCTTGAGGAAGGTCCGACGGTCGAGAGTCACGAGGACATGGTGCGCGAGCCGGGTGAACGGCTGAGGAACGCCGCGCTGGCCTCGTCCGGGTGGCCGACGAGCGGCGCTCCTGACGGGGATCAGTCGCGCCGCCACCAGTGCTGGGCGATCACTGAGATGACACGCGCGGCGATTCGCGGTGCGATCGCCCGGTAGTCAGCGGCAAGCAGGCAGTACCGGGCACCTGCTACGCCGACCCGCCGGCGCGTCACAGCACGATCGCCCGGCAGTCGGCACGGGCGACGCACGCAGGGCGCTGTGGCCGGACTCAGGCTGTCCTTCTCGTCGAGGGGCGAAGAGGGTGGGCCGGCAGCTACCGCTGCCCCTCGTGTACTGGCGGCGGTGCAATCCCGTCTCCCTGGTCTCCGCTCGACTCATGCTGTCCCGACGCCACGAAGGGGATGAGGATGGCGGCCGAAGCGATCGCGGCGGCCACCGGCAACGCGACGAGGCCTCGCCACCCGACACTGCTGCTGGCGACTGCGGTGCCGATCACCGCACACGGCAGGACGTAGAGACCGATCGACGCGATGCCCAGGACGCCGACGACCCACAGGGCGCCGACGACAGCCCACACGACGAACGGACCAGCGATTCGTCGCTCCACCTGCGCCTGCGCGTGACTCATCGACGTCCCCGGGTCCGGCGTGTCCGCCTTGCCGGAGGCTGGCAGGCCGCCCGCTGATCGTCAACCGCCGTGCCAGGGGCCGACCCGCCGCCGCAACGAGGGCGAGAAGCGTGCGATCTACGCCGAGGTCGACGTCACGCCGGCGCGACGGGCGCTCGCGCCCGTGACCGCAGCGCCCGGCCGGCCAGCGCCGCCTGCCACGGCGACAGCACCGCCGTAGCGGCGAGCAGCCCCAGCGAGACGGGGAGCCGGAAGGCGTCGTCGCCGAGCAGCAGGTGGACGCCGTGGAAGACCACCGCGAACAGCCCGGCCGCAGCCAGCACTGCCGACAGGACGTCGCCCGAGCGACGGCCGAGCCCGAGGGCGACGGCGCCGTGCAGCACGAGCAGCACGATCGGAGCGTTGAGGAGCACGAACAGCTGGACGCCGCCGGGCAGGCCGAACAGCGTCCACTCCTGCCAGTACGCGGCGTCGACCTGGTGGCACAGCAGCACGGTGGCGTTCCCGGCGTACACGCGCCGGTGCAGGAGCCCGCTCACGACCGCAGTCTCCGCGGCTCGTCCATGACCCGGCGGGTCATCGCTGTCCTCTTCCGGCGTGCCCGCGCGTCGTCCACCATGACGGCACCCGGCCGTCCCCGCTCTGGAGGTCGACATGCAGTACGTGCTCCTGCTCAGCCACGCTCCCGACGCCTGGGAGCAGCCCGACGCCGCTCAGCCGGCCGACTGGGCGCCTACACGCTGGCCCTGCAGGAGGCCGGCATCCTCGTCGGCGGTGCCGCGCTGCAGGCCAACGAGACCGCCACCACCGTGCAGGTGCGTGAGGGCCAGCGGCTGGTCACCGACGGCCCGTTCGCCGAGACCAAGGAGCACCTCATCGGCTACTACGTCATCGACGTCGACGGCCTGGACGAGGCGCTCGAGTGGGCGGCGAGGGTGCCGAACGTGCGCACCGGAAGCGTCGAGGTGCGGCCGGTCACCCCCGGCAGTGACGTCGCGACGATGGTCGCGAAGACCGGCGCGTCGGTCGGCACCGGCACGGGGTGAACGACCTCGAGCGCGCGTTCCGCGGCGAGCGGGCGCAGGTCGTCGCGTCGCTCGCGCGACGGCTCGGCGACCTGCAGCTCGCGGAGGACGCCGTGCAGGAGGCGTTCGTCGCGGCAGCGGCGACGTGGCCGGCGTCGGGCGTCCCAGACCGGCCGGGCGCCTGGCTGACGACGACGGCCTGGCGCAAGGCGCTGGACGTGCTGCGGCGCGAGCGCGCGTCGGCGCGTGACGTGCCGGAGCAGGCCACCGGACCGCCCGACGAGCCCGGGCTGGGCAGCGAGGACTCCGTGCTCCAGCTGCTGCTCACGTGCTGCCACCCGGCGCTCGCGCCGGAGGCACGGGTCGCGCTGACCCTGCGGCACGTCGCCGGGCTGTCCGCTCGCGAGATCGCCGCGGCGTTCCTCGTCCCCGAGGAGACGATGGCCAAGCGGCTCGTGCGCGCCCGGGCGAAGGTCCGCGACAGCGGGATCCGGTTCGAGCTGCCGGAGCCCGCCGCGCTGCCCGAGCGGCTGTCGGCGGTGCACGCCGTCGTCTACCTGGTGTTCTCCGAGGGATACCACGCCTCCGGCGACGGCCCCGCAGTACGGGCACAGCTGTGCGACGAAGCGGTGTGGCTGGCCCGCCAGCTGCACCGTCTCGTGCCGGACGACGCCGAGACCACCGGACTGCTGGCGCTGCTGCTTCTGCAGCACGCGCGAACCGGCGCCCGGACCGACCCGGCCGGCCGGCTGGTGCCCTTCGACGAGCAGGACCGCACCCGATGGGACGCCGGCGCGGTGGCCGAGGCCCGCGCGCTGCTCGCACGGACCGGCTCCCGGCCCGTGGGGCCCTACCAGGTGCAGGCGGCATCGCGGCACTGCACGCCGCGGCGCCGACGCCGGACGAGGTCAGCTGGCCGCATGTCGCCGACCTCTACGCGCTGCTGGACCGGCTGGCGCCCTCACCCGTGGTCACCGTGAACCGGGCCGTGGCGGTGGCTCGCGCCGACGGAGCGCACGCGGCGCTCGCCCTGCTCCAGCCGGTGCTCGCGTCCGGCCAGCTGGACCGCTACGCCCCACTGCACGCGGCGCACGCGGACGCCCTCGAGCGAGCCGGTGACATCGCCGGCGCGGCGGCCGCCTGGCGACGTGCCGCCGGGCTGACGTCGAACCCGGCCCAGCGGACCGAGCTGGACCGGCGCGCCGCCGCTGCCGGGCAGCCGGCACGAGCTGACGGCGGCCCGCCCTGACCGGAGGCCGCGACACAGCCGGGCGCCTACGACGCGGAGGTCAGGTGGTGACGAGCAGCGGCGCGGTGGTGACCCGCGCGCCGTCCGCGCGCGTGACCACCGCGTAGACCCAGTGCGCGCCGTCCGGCCGCGGGCTCGGCGACGTCGGCACCGTCCAGTGCATCCGGGTCGTGCGCTCGCCGGGCTCCCACGGTCGCTCGAGCACGGTCGCGCCGGGCGGTGGCGCCTCCTGCCCGCCCTTGTAGGTGGCACGACCGCCGCTGGTCACGTAGCGGCGGTGCTGCTCGGCGTACGCGGCCTCGTGCTGCGAGAGCTTCGCGCGCGGCAGGTCGTTGTCGCCGAAGTAGTGCGCGGCCACGACGTCGTCGAGCGGGCGGTCCTGTACAAGCGCGACCGCGGCGATGCGGCTGTCGGCCGTGCCGGCGTCGACGACGAGCTGCAGCCGGGCGCCCGGCTCCGCCTCGACGGTGGAGCCCATCCAGCGCCCGTCGCGGTCGCGCAGCGTCGCCCACAGGTCGGGGCGTTCCGAGGCGGCCGTGCGCCGCGCGGCGAGCCCGGACAGCAGCGCCGCCGGCGTCGCGTCGTCGGCGACGACGAGGGAGCGGTGCCCGGGGTAGAAGCCGGCGCCGTCGGTGCCGGCTCCCGGTGTCGCGTTGGCGAGCAGCCCGCTGGCCGCCCACGGGTGGAAGTCGCCGTTCATCACCGGCCCGACGGTCCACCCGCGCATCAGCGCGAACCAGTACCAGCCGGCCGCCCGCTCCCGGATCTCGATGGTCGCCATCCGGGCCGCAGCACCGGCGTCGTAGGCGTAGTCGTCCCAGTTCAGCGGGCCCTTGCTCGACGGGTGGTTGAACTGGCCGACGCCGTCCGCGCCGCCGGGCGACTCCACCAGCGGGCTGACGACCGGCCCCGGAGCGGTCGCGAGCCAGCGCCAGAACGGCGCCATGGTGAACGCCTCGTCCCGCCGCACCCAGCCGGCCGAGCCGATGACGTTGAGGTGGTTCTGCTGGTCGTTGGTCCACTCGAAGCCGCGCAGGAAGGCGAAGCCGTCACCGGTGTGCGCTGCGCACACCGCGGCGCTGCGGCTCCACGGATCGGCGCCCGCCGACGACGCCGGGAACACGTCGGAGTGCTCGGTGAGCGACAGGAAGTCCAGGCCGAGTTCGCCGGCGTGGGCGCGAACGTACGCCGCGACGACGTCGGAGGGTGCGTCGCCGTCGGAGTCGGTGGAGTGGTCGTGCAGGCTGCCGGCGAGCACCCGCCGGCCGCCGATCCTCGGGGCGGCGAACGGCCGCAGCGTGGGTGCGCCGGTGACCGTGCCCAGCGCTGGCCGGGCGAGCAGCGCCGTCCCGGCGAGCGCTGACCAGCGCAGGAACGAGCGGCGGGAGCAGGAGCAGGACATGTCGATCCCTCGGGGGACGAAGCGGTGCGGGGTGCTGCGTTCTTCGTCGCCCGGCGCGGGGCGTCCTGCCGGCGTGCGGTGAACATCGGGCGAACGACGTCGACGCTGACGTCGCGGCCTTCGCGGGACCCGGCGACGCCGGCTCAGTCGCCGGCCGCGTGCGAGTGCGAGTGCGTTCCGTGCGAGTGCGGCCGCGGGTGCTCCCAGCCCTTGCCGCCGATCACGCCCATGCCGTTGCCGGGGCTGCCCACAGGCAGGTCGGCGCGCGTGCGCCCGACCGGGGACGTCACCAGTCGCAGGCTGACGTCGTCGACCAGCGAGTCGTTCGAGCTGCCGTGCTGCCGTAGCCCGGTGAGGAGGACCTCCAGGCTCCGGGTGCCTCGGGGCAGGAGCAGGCTGGTCGGCCGGCGCAGCCAGGCACCGGTCTGGTTCACCAGCGGCGTCGACACGTCCAGCCGGCGGCCGCGCCCGTCCACCGCCCGCAGCTGCACCGTCGCGACGTCCCACTTGCTGTCGGCGCGCACCGCCGCCTCCACGACGCCGAGCGCGCGGCCGGCGTCGACGTCGTCGGCCCAGGCGGAGACGTCGACCGACTGCACCGCCCGGGCGCGGTCGCTGACGTCGCCGCTGCAGCCGCCGACGCTGAACAGCCGCGAGCCGGCGTACGGCAGCACCGGACGCAGCGGCGTCGTGCTGATCTCGGCTCCGTCGGTGAGCGAGCACTCCGGGCCGGTCACGGACTGCAGGCCGCCCTCGAGCACCCGCCAGCCGGCGACGCCGTCCTCCGCGCCGCCGTTGGCCAGCAGCTCGGCGCTCGTGCTGGTGCCGCCGACGGTGAAGCAGGCGTCGTCGCTCCACGGCGACCAGGCCCAGTGCTCGTCACGGAACCGCACCCGCCAGCAGTGGTCGCCGTCCGCCAGGTACGGCACCCGCCAGTGGTCGACGTCGACGCCGTCGTTGAGGTCCTCGCGAAACCACACGTTGCGGGCCCGGGTGGTGCTGCCCCACTCGTCGTAGGTCGGGTCGGCCCAGCTGCCGCCCGCCGGCCGCACCTGCCACTGCGCCTCGAGCAGCGCGTCGCCGTCGGTGTCGGCGAACGGCGCGTGCAGCACGACGTCGGACGTCGGCACAGCGGCCGAGGCGGGTCGTGCCGCGACCGGCTGCGCGGGCGGGGTGTTCGGGCCGCCGATGCGGATGTCGTCGCGCACCGACTGGCTGCGGAAGGCCTGCGGGTGGTCGCCGTGGTCGTCGCCCCCGGTCTGCCGCTGGATGCGGATCTCGGGGGTGTCGGTGACCGCCGCCTCGACGAGGACGTAGCCGTACTCGTCCCAGCTCATCTCGACCTCGTCGTGGTCGGCCATCTCGTAGTCGCCCCAGTCGTCGATGTTGCCGGCGGCCGAGGCGACGTTGAGCCAGAGGTGCGGCACGTCGCGCGACTGACCACGTGCGTAACCGTGCGTGTGCCCGAACAGGTGCCCGGAGATCGCACCGGTCCGGCTGCTCCAGTCCTCCAGTCGCCGCACGAAGTCGCACACCTGCGGGCTCTCGCCCGGCAGCCACAGCTCGCTCTTGCAGGGCGCGTGCACGCTGGCCAGCACGTAGCGCTTGCCGCTGCTCTCGGCGTCGCGCAGCTGCGCGTCGACGAAGGCGAGCTGTGCGGCGTAGCGCTCGAGCAGGCGCGCGCCGGTGAAGTTCGACTGCAACGTGAGCAGCCGCAGGTCCAGGAAGTCGGTGGCGTACCACTCCTCCTCGAAGCCGGCCGAGCCGTTGGCCGGCGGCGCGAAGTAGTAGAGGTAGTGCTCCATGGGCGTGTCGTGGTTGCCCATCGCCGGCAGCTGCGGCAGGTAGCGGAACAGCGCGTCGCCGGGGCGGAAGTACTCATCACGCCAGTCGTCGATGTCGGAGCCGCGGTTGACGAGGTCGCCGGGGACGATGATCCCGTCGAGCGTCTCGACGCACCGCGCCGGCTCGCCGCCGCACTCGTTGTCGACGATCGCCTGCAGCACCTTGGGGAACCACTCCTCGGCGATGTGGTTTCCCTGGATGTCGGAGATGGCGATGAACCGGCCCTGCTCCACACCGTCGCCGGGCTCCGGCCAGGTGCGGAAGCGCGCGGGCGGTGTCGTTCCCGCTGCCGTGACGACCCGGTACTCGTGGACGGTCCGCGAGGCCAGCCCGGTGAGGTCGGCGCGGTACACGGCCAGTGCCGGGGCGCCCACCGGCAGGGCGGGCGCCGCGTCGTTGACCGGCGGGCGCTCGGCGACGGCGGCCACCCGCGTCCAGTGCTGCTCGCCGACCGGTCGGTACTCGACCGCCATCGTCGGCCCGATCGCCTCCGGCGCCGGCTCGAACATCACCCGCATGCGGTCCGGACCAGGGTCGTTCAGGTACGGCGCGACGAGGAACCCCTCGACGGCCGGCGGCCGGTCGTACCGGCCGCCCGGTCCGGTCTCCGCCCCAGCGGCGGCGCCGGTGAGCGCGGCGAGGGCGGCGAGAGCGAGCAGCAGGAGCAGGCGGGTGCGGTGCATGCCGGCGTAGTTCCGCCGCCGACACCCGCGTCCTGCTGGACGCGAGATGTCGGCGGAGTGAAGTCTCGGCCGCTGTCCTGCAGACGGGGGTCACCAGCGTCGGGAGGGTGACGGGCCGCCCGGCCCGGTCGACCCGACAGCGGAGGGTGCGCCGTGAAGGCGATCCAGTTCGACAGCTTCGGCCCGCCCGAGGTCCTGCAGTACCGCCACCTGCCCCAGCCCGAGCCGGGACCCGGCCAGGTCCGCATCCGGGTGGAGTCGGCATCGGTGAACTACTCCGACACGATGCGCCGGCGCAACCTGCCCTACCCCTTCCCGACGCCGCTGCCGTTCGTGCCCGGCGGCGAGGTCGCCGGCGCCGTGCACGCGCTGGGGCCGGACGTCGACGGGCCGCCGGTCGGCACGCCGGTGTTCGCGCTGGCCGGTCCCGACGGGTCCACCGGCTACGCGCAGTACGCGCTGGCCGAGGCTGCGCGCGTCGTCCCGATCCCCGAGGGACTCGGGCCCGACGAGGCGTGCGGGCTGGTCGTCGCGGGCGGCACGGCGATGCTGGCGCTGACGGCGACGGCACGGCTCGCCCCCGGCGAGTCGGTCCTGGTCGAGGGGGCCGGCGGCGCCGTCGTCGACTACACCGCCCACGGCTGGGTCGAGGAGGTCCGCGAGCTCACCGGCGGCGGGGCCGACGTCGTGCTGCACTGCTCCGGCGCCGGCCTGCTGCCGCAGGCGCTGTCGTGCCTCGCCCCGTTCGGCCGGCTCGTCGTGACCGGGCTGGCCAGCGGCACACCCGGCGCGCTCAGCCCGCAGGAGCAGTCGGCCCTGCTGTACGCGCCTGCGCTGGGCCAGTCGGTGCACGGCTTCAACGTCGGGGCGTTCTTCGGGCTGCGCCCGGACGTGGCCGGGCAGGCGCTGGGCTCGCTCATCGGCCTGGTCGCGCAGGGCACGGTCAAGGTGCCGCCGCGGACCATGCTGCCGCTGTCCGCCGCCGCGGTCGCGCACCGCGACCTCGAAGAGCGCACGTCGGTCGGGAAGATCGTGCTCGAGCCCTGGGCGTGAGCAGCGAGCAGCGGCTACGCGAGGCGCTGCAGGTGCCCGACGACGACCTCGGCCAGGGCCTGCGTCTTCGACCAGCGCCGCGCTGTCCGGGCCGGGCGGCCGGTCAGCGCGGTGCCAGCTCCTGGCTGTGCAGCACCCGGCCCGCGACGTCGCGCAGCTGCACGGTCATGACACCGCTGCTGCCGTCGATGCGCACGTGCCCCAGGAACTGCAGGCCGTCGCTGGGCGGCTGGTTCGGCCGGTCCGCCGCCCGCGAGAACACCACCTGCGGGCCGAACGTGGCGTCGAGTGAGTTCGGGCCGAAGGTGCCGGCGTGCAGCGGGCCGGAGACGAACTCCCAGAACGGGTCGAAGTCCGTGAACGTCGCCTGCGCCGGGTCGTAGAAGTGCGCCGCCGTGTAGTGGACGTCGGCGGTCAGCCACACCACGTTGCGCACGTCTGACCGCTTGAGGTCCGACAGCAGGCGGGCGATCTCGAGCTCGCGACCGAGCGGGGCGCCGGGGTCGCGGTTCGCGATGCCCTCCTGCGCGACCGGCCCGTCGGGCACCACCAGACCGACCGGCATGTCGGAGGCGACCACCTTCCACAGCGCGGTCGACGCGCGCAGCTGCCGGCTGAGCCGGGTCAGCTGGTCCTCGCCGAGCAGGCGCGTGCCCGGTCCGGTGGTGTCGAGGTTGGCGCCGTTGGGGCCGCGGTGGCTGCGCAGGTCGAGCATGAACACCTCGACCAGCGGGCCGTACGGGATGGTCCGGTCGACGGTGTCGCCGGCCAGCGGCATGTACTCGAAGAACGCCTGCCGGGCCCGGGCGGCCAGCACGTCGACCCGCTTCTCGGTGTAGCGCGCGTCGCCGCCGCTGTCGCCCAGCACCTCACCGGGGAACCAGTTGTTGGTGACCTCGTGGTCGTCCCACTGCACGAGCATGGGCACCTGCGCGGCGAAGCGGCGCACGTTCTGGTCCAGCAGGTTGTAGCGGTACTGCCCGCGGAACTCCTGCAGCGTCTCGGCGACCTTGGTCTTCTCCGGGATGACGACGTTGCGCCACACCGTGCCGTCAGGCAGCGGAACGCGCTCGGCCATCGGGTTGTCGGCGTAGACGCTGTCACCGGAGTGCAGGAAGAAGTCCGGCTCGAGCCGGCGTACGGCCTCGAAGCCGAGCATGCCGCCGGTGTCGGGGTTGATGCCCCAGCCCTGGCCGGCGACGTCGCCGGACCAGGCGAAGCTGACGTCGCGCCGGTCGGTCGGCGCGGTGCGGAAGCTGCCGACGACCGGTTCACCGGCCCGGCCGGCGTTGCCCCGCTCGGCGAACTGCACCCGGTAGAACAGCTCGGTCCCGGACGGCAGGCCGGCCAGCAGCGCCTTGCCGGTGAAGTCGCTGTCCGGGCCGACGTCGACCGCCCAGCGCCTCCGCGGACCGCGGAAGCTCTCGGTCGCCGCGACCTCGACGAGCATCCGCGCCGGCCGGTCGGTCTTGGACCAGACCACGGCGCTGCTCGTGGTGACGTCGCCGCTCTGCACGCCGAGCACCGCCTCCGGCCGGTCGAAGCGCTGCGCCGGTGCGCTGCGGGCCGGCCGGGCCGGCACGAGCAGGGCTCCGGTGGTGCCCGCCGCGGCCACCGTCGCGGTCTGCAGGAAGCGGCGCCGGGAGACGCCGTCGGCTCGGTTCGTCATGGACTCCTCCTCAGGCTGTGTCCCGCAGGCCGTGACGGGCGAGCACGGCGAGTCGGGCTGGCCGGTGACGCCGCCGGCGACGTCGGTGCCTCCAGCGGTGGGGCACACCGCATCGCCTGCACGCAAAGCGGGGCGAAACCGGGCGAGCCGGATCGGTGGCGGGCGGGTGAAGAGTGGGCGACGCCGCTGCCCGACTCCGGCTGCCCGGCGGCGTCACGCGCGGCCGAGCAGCAGCGCCTCCAGCTCGTCGGCCGACCGGGCGGTGACCTGCCGGGCTCCCGGCGGCAGGCCGGGCGTCGTGCCGGTCGGCGACGCCCGGC
>Ga0247704_1000404_pt1 | contig 12243 bp, 11 predicted proteins | sample 41W_NmetaG_FD_189042 | JGI IMG/M metagenome (GOLD analysis project Ga0247704, IMG submission 189042) | Soil microbial communities from hillslope of Landscape Evolution Observatory, University of Arizona, Oracle, AZ, United States - 4-1-W_N | ecosystem: Engineered > Artificial ecosystem >...
GCAGACGGTCGGCCGGTGCTGCGAGGTCGAGCCGTGCGACATCGGTGACACGCTGAGCCGCGCACGCCAGCCGGTGTGCCCTCACGAGCCCCGGCTCGCGGTCCTGCAGTGCCACGACCACGTCGGTCTCCGCGCCGTCGGCACCGGTCACCTGCAGCAGCACCACGGCGCCGTCGGCCTCGGTCTCGTCGCACAGCGGTGCACCGAAGGGAACCGGCACGATCCGCGCAGCGCCGTCGGCGGGCAGCACGGACTCGCGCTCCCAGGGTGGGATCGTGTCGAAGAGCGGGTGCCGGATTTGCCACGCCGTCACGCGCACGTCCTCGATGCCGTGGTTGGCGATGCGGACGTCCGCCTTGCCGCGCACCGCTGCATGCCGTCCGAACGAAGCCTCTGCGGTCAGCGCCGGTCTGTCGCCGGCCTCGTCGTCCTCGGACGAGCAACCGACGAGAGTTGCGATCAGCACCACAGGCATCAGTGACGCCGTTCGCCGGCGGCCGACGGCGCGGCGCTGTGGCATGCGCAAAGTCCCGCGCCGACGTCGTCCGCCTACGGCAGCTGCTGCAGCCGGAAGTGCGGGTCGGCGCTGCCGCTGCCGTAGTCGACGTCCATCTGGGCCTTCTGCAGCTTGCCGGCGTAGTCCCAGTTCATCGACTGCCATCGGGTGAACTGGTCGAGCACCCACACCCCGCTCTGCCGCGAGCCGTTGCCGCTCTTGCCGTTTCCACCGAACGGCAGGTGCGCCTCGGCGCCTGACGTCGAGTTGTTCACCGACAGCATGCCGGCGCTGACCCGCTCGCGGAACCGGAAGGCGTGCACCGGGCTCGTCGTGTAGATCGCGCTGGACAGCCCGTAACCGTGGCCGTTCGCCAGCTCGACCGCCTGGTCGAAGGTCGAGAAGCGCATCACCGACACCAGCGGCCCGAAGGTCTCGTTGCGGTAGAGCGCGTCGTCGGGCAGCACGCCGCTGACGACGACCGGGTGCGCGAACACGCCCGCGTCCGGGTCGCCGACGAAGCCCTCGCGCGGGTTGGCCGACGTGATGCGACCGGTCCTCCCGTGCACCGTGTGGTGCGGCTGGATCTCGCCGAGCCACTTCTCCCAGCCCTGCAGGAACCGCTCCGACAGCATCGGCCCGTAGAGCACGTCCTCCGACGTCGGGTCGCCGACCGGCGAGGCGTCGAGCCGCTCGAGCAGCCGGCGCAGGAACTCCTCGTGGACGTCGTCGTGGACGATCGCGACACCGAGCGACGTGCACCGCTGACCGGCCGTGCCGAAGCCGCTGAACAGCGCACCCTCGACGGCGAGGTCGAGGTCGGCGTCCGGCATGACCACGAGCGGGTTCTTGCCGCCGAGCTCGAGGCACGGGTTCTGCAGGTGCCGGCCGCACAGCTCGCCGATGCGGACGCCGACCTCCGACGAGCCGGTGAAGCCGACCTTGTTCACCAAGCCCTGCTCGAGCGCCTGCGACAGGCCCTCGTACGTCGTCGGGCCGTCGGCGTGCACCGTGTTGAGCACGCCGGCCGGCACGCCACCGGCGACGAACAGCTTCGTCAGCGCGGCACCGAGCGCGGCGCTGTACTCGGCCGGCTTCCACACCACCGCGTTGCCGCACAGCAGCGCCGGCACGAGGTACCAGGACGGCACCGCGACCGGGAAGTTGCCGGCGGTGACGATGCCGGCGACGCCGACCGGCACGCGGAAGGTGAACAGCTGCTTGTCACGCATCTCGCTCGGCACGGTCTGCCCGTACAGCCGCCGTCCCTCGCCGAGGAAGAAGTCGCAGGTGTCGACGATCTCCTGAACCTCGCCGCGCGCCTCGGCGATCGGCTTGCCGACCTCCCGCGTCACCAGCTGCGCGAGCGCCTCGAGGTTGTCCTCGACGAGCCGACCGACGGCTGCGATCACCTTGCCGCGCACCGGCGCCGGCGTCGCGGCCCAGCCGGGCTGCGCCGCCTTCGCGGCACGGAACGCCTCGACCAGCTCCTCGGAGGTCGACAGCTGCACCTCGGCGACGACGTCGTCGAGCCGGGCCGGGTTGGTCGAGCGCAGGGTCGAGCCGGTGCCCGGTGCGTCGGCACCGTTCACGAACGACGTCACGCGGGTGGTCACAGCGGTACTCCAGGAGCGGGGGGAGGGGAGGGGTTCAGCCTGCCGTGCGGGTGAGCACGCGGTCCAGAGCGGCGACGCCGGCGGCGAGCTCGTCCTCGGACACGGTGAGCGCCGGCCGGAAGCGGACGCTGCGGGTGCCGCAGCCCAGCAGCAGCACGTGCTCGTCGACCCGCAGCCGCTCGAGCACGGCGTCGCGCACCGCGGCGTCGGGCAGCGTGAACGCGCACATCAGCCCGCGACCGCGGACGTCGGTGACGGCGTCGTGCTTGACGGTCAGGTCGCGCAGCAGCCCGAGCAGCACCGGCTCGAGCGCCTGCGCGCGCTCGACCAGCCGCTCGGATTCGATGACCTCCAGGATGCGGCGCGCGCGCACCATGTCGGTGAGCGAGCCGCCCCAGGTGCTGTTGATGCGCGAGCCGACGGCGAAGACGTTGTCCGGCTCCTCGTCGACGCGGCCGCCGGCCATGATCCCGCAGACCTGTGTCTTCTTGCCGAACGCGACGACGTCGGGCTGCACCCCGAGCTGCTGGTAGGCCCACGCCGTGCCGGTGAGCCCGCAGCCGGTCTGCACCTCGTCGAGCACGAACAGCGCGTCGTGCTCGTGGCACAGCGCCTGCATCGCCTGCAGGAACTGCGGCCGGAAGTGGTGGTCGCCGCCCTCGCCCTGCACCGGCTCCATGACGAAGCAGGCGATGTCGTGCGGGAACTGCTCGAAGGCCGCCCGGGCGGCGGCGAGCGCGGCGCGCTCGGCGGCCTCCACGTCGCGGCCCTCCGACAGGTACGGCGCCGGGATCCGCGGCCAGGCCAGCTTCGGGAACCGGGCCACCTTGTTCGGGTCGGTGTTGGTGAGCGACATCGTGTAGCCGGTGCGGCCGTGGAAGGCGTGCTGCAGGTGCAGCACCTTCGTGCCGAGCGCCGGGTCGCGGCCCTCGCGCTCGTTGCGCCGGCTCTTCCAGTCGAACGCGACCTTGAGCGCGTTCTCGACGGCCAGGCCGCCGCCCTCGATGAAGAACAGGTGCGGCAGCGCCGGGTCGCCGAGCACCCGCGCGAAGGTCTCGACGAAGCGCGCCATCGGGACGCTGTAGACGTCGGAGTTGCTCGGCTTGTTCAGCGCCGCCTCGAGCAGCTCCTCGCGGAACAGCGGGTCGTCCGCCAGCGCCGGGTGGTTCATCCCGAGTGCCGACGAGGCGAAGAAGGTGAACAGGTCGAGGTACCGCGTGCCGTCGCGCGCGTCGACGAGCGTCGAGCCGCGCGAGGCGGTGAGGTCGAGGACCATGTCGAAGCCGTCGACCAGCAGGTGCCGGGAGAGGCTCTCGTGCACCGATCCGGCCGAGACGGGGGGAGCAGCGGCAGTGGTCATCCGGCCAGCGTAGGCGGACGACGTCCCGTGCGCCAGCAACGGCGCCGGATGTTCTCCCGTCCGTCACGTGAACGACCGGACACGGTTCCGCGCCTAGCCTGTGCCGGTGACCGTCGCGTCCGGGACGACCCTCTACCGCCACGGGCGGGTGCGCTCGTCCGCCGACCCCTTCGCCACCGCGCTGCTGGTCGACGGGGAGACCGTCGCCTGGGTCGGGGGAGAGTCGGCCGCCGACGCGCTCACCGCCGACCGCGTCGTCGACCTCGACGACGCCTGGGTCGCACCCGCGTTCGTCGACGCGCACGTGCACGCCACGGCGACCGGCTTCTCGCTCACCGGTCTGGACCTGGCCGACGCGAGGTCGCTGGCCGAGGTGCTCGACCGCGTCGAGCGCGCGGCGCGCGCGTCCCGTGGCCGGCCGGTGCTCGGCACCGGGTGGGAGGAGGACTCCTGGCCCGAGCGGCGCCCGCCGACCGCCGCCGAGCTCGACCGCGCAGGCTACGGCGGCATCGTCCACCTGACCCGCACCGACTGCCACAGCGGCGTCGGCTCGAGCGCGCTGCTCGCCGCGGCCCCGCGGGCCCGCGAGCTGCCCGGCTTCGTCGGCGACGGCCTGGCCAACGAGGACGCCCACGCCGAGCTGCGACGGGTCGCCCTCGCCAGCACCACACCGGCACAGCGCGCCGAGGCGCAGCGAGCCACCCGCGCGCGGGCCGCTGCGCTCGGCATCGGCTGCCTGCACGAGTGCGGCGGGCCGGGCATCGAGGGCGAGGACGACTTCACCGCCCTGCTGCGCCTGGCCGCCGACGAGCCGGGCCCCGACGTCGTCGGCTACTGGGGCGAGCTCGACGGCGTCGAGCGCGCCCGCGAGCTCGGCGCGCACGCCGCCGGGGGAGACCTGTTCGCCGACGGCTCGCTGGGCAGCCGTACCGCCTGCCTGCACCGCCGCTACGACGATGCCGACACCACCGGCTACGCCTACGTCGACAGCGACGACGTCGCGCGGCACCTCACCGCCTGCACGCTCGCCGGCCTGCAGGGCGGCTTCCACGCCATCGGCGACGCCGCGCTCGACGCCGTGGTCGCCGGCATGGCCGCAGCCGCCGCGACCGTCGGGGTCGACCGGTTCCGCGCGGCGCGTCACCGGGTCGAGCACCTCGAGCTCGTGACGCCCGCGCAGGTCGCGGAGCTGGCTCGGCTCGGCGCGGTCGCGAGCGTGCAGCCGGCCTTCGACGCGCGATGGGGCGGTGACGCCGGCCTGTACGCCACGCGGCTCGGCGTCGAGCGCGCGCTGGCCTCCAACCCGCTGGCCGCCCTGTCGGCCGCCGGCGTCCCGCTCGCGTTCGGCTCCGACTCACCGGTGACGCCGCTCGACCCGTGGGGCGCGGTGCGCGCCGCCGTGCAGCACCGGACGCCGGCGAGCCGGGTGTCGGCGCGGGCGGCCTTCGCGGCGCACACCCGCGGCGGCTGGCGAGCCGCCGGTGACGACCTCACCGGCGACCTGGTGCCGGGAGCGTCGGCCACGTTCGCGGTCTGGCGCGTCCCCGGCGAGCTGGTCGTCCAGGTTCCCGATGAGCGGGTCGCCGGGTGGTCCACCGACCCGCGCGCCGGTGTCTCCGGACTGCCCGACCTGACCCGTCAGGACCCCCTCTGCCTGGTCACCGTGGTGCGCGGGACGACCGTCCACGACGCGGGGGTGGACAGCAGGTGAACGACCGCGAAGATCCTCTCGCACAGGCGGTTGACAGCAGGTGCACGTGCCGCAGTAGCCTCCTCGCGGTCTCCCCGAGAGCGGCTACCTGACCCGGCCGACGCACTGACAGGGGACCTGGCGCGGGACGGACCGGCGGGGCAGCCCGCCGAGCCGCCGGACCAGCGTCAGGCATCTGTCAACGGGACAGCTCTGCAGGGGTGGCTCCTTCCCTTCGCGTGGTGGCGCGGGGGACAGGTGACGGCGGCCAGTAGACAACGGCGACACGGCGGGTCCCATCCGCCGCGGCGTCGGAACGAAGGCCCGGGTCACCTGTCCCTGCGCCACCGTCGAGCTCGGCTCCGCGAGCAGGTGCCGGGCCGGGCCAGCAGGCACACTGGACGGGTGGACCGGTCCGTCGCCCTGCGCCCCGCCGAGCCGGCGCCGGTGGACGGTGCCGCTGCCGACGCCGCCGGCGCCGCGCCGCGCCTCCCGGTCCGGCTGCTGGCCGCCGCTGTCGCCGGCCTCCTGCTCTACGGCGCGTTCGACCCGCTGGCCTGGTGGCCGCTCGCGCCGGTCGCCGTCGCCGTCCTCGTCCTCGCCTGTCGCGGGCTGCCCGCCCGGCACGGCGCTCTCGCCGGTCTGGTCGCCGGCCTGACCCTGTTCGTGCCGCTGCTGCGCTGGTCCGGACTCGAGGTCGGTCCGGTGCCCTGGCTGCTGCTCGCGCTGTCGCAGGCGGCCTTCCTCGCCCCGCTCGGCGCGGTGCTCGCCGTGCTGACCCGGCTGCCCGGCTGGCCGGTGTGGACCGCGGCCGCGTTCGTCGCGCAGGAGGCGCTGCGCGGCCGGCTGCCGTTCGGCGGGTTCCCGTGGGGGCGGCTCGCGCACACGATGCCCGACACACCGGTCACCGGGCTGGCCGCCCTGGGCGGGCTCCCGCTGCTCACGGCGGCCGTCGCGCTGGTCGGTGCGCTGCTCGCACTGGTGGTCGTCGCGCCGCGGGTGCGCACCGGCGCCCTGGTGCTGGCGGCGGTGCTCGGCCTCGGTGCCGCCGGCACCCTCGCCGTGCCGTCGGTGCCGGACGACGCCGAGCGCGTCGACGTCGCCGTGGTGCAGGGCAACGTGCCGCGGCTCGGGCTCGACTTCAACGCCCAACGCGCCGCGGTGCTCGGCAACCACGTGGAGGCCACCCGGGACCTCGCCGACGACGTGCGCGCCGGCCGGGTCGACCCCCCGGACCTCGTCGTGTGGCCGGAGAACTCCTCCGACATCGACCCGTTCGCCGACTCCGAGGCCTTCGCCCTCATCGACCAGGCGGTGCGCGACATCGGCGTGCCGGTGCTCGTCGGCGCGGTCCTCGACGGGCCCGGCGACAAGATCAGCAACACCGGCATCGTGTGGGACCCGGAGACCGGTCCGGGGGAGCGGTACGTCAAGCGCCACCCGGTGCCGTTCGGCGAGTACATCCCGCTGCGGTCGCTGGCTCGCCGCATCAGCTCGCAGGTCGACCTCGTGCCCCGGGACTTCGCCGCGGGGAAGCAGGTCGGCGTGCTCGACGTCGGGCCGGCGCGGGTGGGCGACGTCATCTGCTTCGAGATCGCCTACGACGGGCTGGTCCGCGACGCCGTGCGCGAGGGCGGCAGGCTGCTGGTCGTGCAGACCAACAACGCCACCTTCGGCCGCAGCGCGCAGACCGAGCAGCAGCTGGCGATGAGCCGGCTGCGCGCCGTCGAGCACGGCCGCGCCGTCGTCGTCGCCGCCACCAGCGGCATGAGCGCCGTCGTGCAGCCGGACGGTGAGCTGTCGCACCGCACCGCGGTGTTCACCCGCGACGTGTCGGTGACCTCCGTGCCGCTCGTCGACGACCAGACGCTCGCGACGCGGCTCGGCGTCGTCCCGGAGATCGCGCTGTCGCTGCTCGCGGCCGGCACGCTGGTCGCGGGCGTGCGGCGCAGGGCGGCGGCTGCATGAGCGCGTCGCTGGGACGCGTGCTCGTCGTCGTCCCGACCTACAACGAGGCCGGCAACGTCGAGCCGATCACCGAGCGGCTGCGCGCCGCCGTCCCGGACGCGCACCTGCTCGTCGTCGACGACGGCAGCCCCGACGGCACCGGCGCGATCGCCGACCGGCTGGCGGCGTCCGACGACGCCGTGCACGTGCTGCACCGCACCGAGAAGGCCGGCCTCGGCGCCGCCTACATCGCCGGCTTCGCCTGGGCCCGCGAGCACGGCTACGACGTCGTCGTCGAGATGGACGCCGACGGCTCGCACGCGCCGGAGGAGCTGCCGCGCCTGCTCGACGCGCTGGCCGACGCCGACGTCGTGCTGGGCAGCCGCTGGGTGAGGGGCGGCCGGGTCGTGAACTGGCCGCGCTCGCGCGAGGTGCTCAGCCGGGGCGGCAACTGGTGGACCCGGGTGATGCTCGGGCTGCCGCTGCGCGACGCCACCGGCGGCTTCCGGGCCTACCGCCGCGCCGTGCTCGACGCCCTGCCGCTCGACTCGGTCGCCTCGCAGGGCTACTGCTTCCAGGTGGACCTGGTCTGGCAGGCCTGGCGCAACGGCTGCCACGTCGTCGAGGTGCCGATCACGTTCGTGGAGCGGGTGCGCGGGGAGTCGAAGATGAGCCGCGCCATCGTGCTCGAGGCGCTGTGGCGGGTCACCTGGTGGGGCCTGTCGACCGGCCGGTCGCACCGCCGGGCCGACGCGCGGGTCGACAGCCCGGCCACCGGAGGTCGCTGATGCCGGCGCTGCTCGTGGCCCTGCTGGTCGTCGTGCCGCTGATCGAGATCTACCTGCTCGTCCAGGTCGGCCAGGTCATCGGCGCGCTCTGGACCGTGGTGCTGCTCGTGGTCATGTCGGTGATCGGCGGGCTGCTGCTGCGCCGGGAGGGCGCGCGCACCTGGCGGGCCTTCCGGACGGCGCTGCACGGCGGCCGGGTGCCGGCGAAGGAGGTCGCAGACGGCGCGCTGGTGCTGTTCGGCGGCGCGCTGATGCTCACGCCGGGCTTCGCGACGGACCTGCTGGGGCTGGCCTGCGTGCTGCCGGGGTCGCGGGCGGTGCTGCGGCGGCTGCTGACCGGCGTGGTGGCCCGCCGGCTCGGCGGCCCGGGGATGGCCGGCGCCTTCGCGGCCGACCGGCGCAGTGCCGGGGGCCGGCCGCGTGCGGCTCGCCCGGGCCGCGGCGACGTCGTCGAGGGGACCGTGGTCGACCGCCCGGTGGACGGCGCGAACGACCGGCCGGACGACGGCGCGGGCGAGCAGCGGCCCGACCGTCGCTGACGGGGCACAGGCGCGAACGGCCCCGTCCGGGTCGGACGGGGCCGTTCGGACGGTCAGCCGGTCAGGCGGACTTCTTGCCCTTCTCGGCCTTCAGCGCGGCCTTGACCTTGCCCTGGTGCTCGTGCAGGACGGCGAGCCGCTCGGCGAGCACCTCCTCGAGCTCGGCCGGCGTGCGGCGCTCGAGCAGCATGTCCCAGTGGGTGCGGGCGGGCTTGCCCTTCTTCGGCTCGGGCTGCTCGCCGTCGCGCAGCAGCGACGTCGCGCCGCAGATCCGGCACTCCCACGTGGGCGGGATGTCGGCCTCGGCGGCGAACGGGACGGCGGTCTCGTGCCCCTCGGGGCAGTCGTAGACGGTGCGCAGGCGCGGGGCGAACTCGGTGTGCCGGTCGCTCTCGTAGCTCACCGCTCCGAGGCGAGTGCCTCGCAGGACGCGGTCGCTCATGGGATGTCCTCCCGGTTCGGTGTCGCCTCGTGCAACGAGCGTGCGCCTGCAAGGATTCCCGCGGTGCGGTGCGGGACACCCGCCCGCCGGGTGTCGGAAGGGGCTCGACTGTGACGCTTGTCTCGCGTTCCTCCTCGCTGGAGCGGGCGGTCGACCGTGCCGGTGACCGTCTGGAGGCATCGGCCCTGGCGGCGGGCGGCTTGAGCGCCGCCCCTGTCAGGAAGGCCGTCGGGGCCGCGCCGTCCCTGGTCCGCGCGCTCGCCGCGACGTGGCTGACGCCGCTGCGGCTGGCTCAGGGACGCACCGCCGCGGGCGTCGCGATGGTCGCCGCACCGGCCCGCAGCGCCGCGGCGATGGGCGTCGACGGCGACGTCGCGCGCGCCAGCACGTGGACGACGCAGATGCTCGGCGCGCGCGAGATCGCGCTCGGCGGTGGCGCGTGGTTGGCGCTGCGCCGCGGCGACGGCCGCGCGGCGCGGCTGTGGCTGGCGGCCGGACTGGTCGCCGACGCCGTCGACGCGCTGGCCGTCGCCGGCGCCGTGGGCCGCGGAAAGGTCCGGCCGGCGCTGGGCGTCCCGCTCATCGCCGTGGCGACGACGGCCGTCGGCGTCTCGACCGCCGCGCTGGCCGCCGACGACGACCCCACCTGACTCGGGCTGATCTCACCTGACCGTGCCGTCGGCTAGCCTGGCGGCGTTCGACGAAGGGGAGTAGCCCCCCTCCGGCTGGTCGACACGCTGGGGCCCTCGCCCCCGGTCAGCAGGGTCCGCTCCGCACGGAGCGGGCGGGCGAGACCTTCGGCGCCGGTACGACGTACCGGGCCGAGGGCGCCTGCCGACCTCCGCCCGGTGCAGGACGGAGATCGAGGCCCGTGTCCGCGCTCGCGCTCGCCTTCGGCGTGGTGTTCCTCGCCGAGCTGGGCGACAAGAGCCAGCTGCTCGCGCTCAGCCTGGCCGCCCGCCGCCCGGCGTGGAAGGTGCTCGCCGGCCTCGCGCTGGCGGCGGTCGTGCTGCAGGGGCTGTCCGCCGGCGTCGGCGCCGCGGTCGCCAGCGCCGTGCCGTCGAGGCTGGTCGGCGTGCTGGCCGGCATCGGGTTCCTGCTCGCAGCCGTCCTGGTGCTGCGCTCGGGCGACGACGTCGCCGTCGCGTCGCCGTCGCGGTTCCGGTCGACGGTGCTGCTGTCGTTCGCCAGCCTGCTCGTCGCCGAGCTCGGCGACAAGACGATGATCGCGACGGCGGCGCTGGCCGCCCGCGAGCCCGCTGTCCTGGTCTGGCTGGGCGGCACCGCCGGGTTCGTCGCCGCCGACGCGCTCGCCGTGCTGGTCGGCGTCGGGCTGCTGCGCCGGCTGCCGGTCGCTGCCGTGCGGCGTGCGACGGCGGCGCTGCTCACGGTGCTCGGCGTCGTCCTCGTGGTGGGCGTGCTCTGACGCCGCCCCTGCCGAGAGCGCCGATAATCGACATTATGACAGGTCGCCGGCGGGCGGGCCCTCCCTCACAGGTCCCGCCACAGGTGCAGCTCGTCGCGCAGGTCGTCGTCAGCGAGCCGCAGCGCACCCGGCAGCCGGCCCACCTCGCGGTAGCCGTGGCGCAGGTAGAACGCCTCGGTGCCGGTGCCGCCGCGCACGGTCAGGTGCAGCGCGCGCAGCCCCAGCCGGGCGCCGACCTCGTCGGCGCTGCCGAGCAGCGCCCGGCCGTGACCGCAGCCCTGCAGGTCGGGGTGCACCTGCAGCCGCTTGAGCGTCCGCCAGTGCGGGCTGAGCGGGCCGCCGCGGGCCTCGAGCACGTACCAGCCGGCGACGCGGTCGCCGAGGAGCCCGACCACCAGGTCGTCGGTGCCGGCCTCGAGGCGGGTCCAGGTCGGCGCCGCCAGCACCTGCGCCGCGGCCTCGTCGGTCGGCGCGACGAGCCCGAGCGCGCCGCCGGCGTTGGTCGCCTCCACCCAGATGCGCACCAGCTCGTGGCGCAGCGCGTCGTCCAGCGCCGGCCGGTGCTCGATCCGCAGGTCCACCGGGTCCTCTCGTTCGTCGCGACGACCCTACGGTCGGGCCGGTCGGTCGCGCCCTAGGGTCGGCCCGTGGACGACCGATCCGTCGACGACGAGCGGCCGCTGGCGGTGTTCGACGTCGACGGCGTGCTGGCCGACGTCCGCCACCGCGTGCACTACGTCGAGCGGCGGCCGAAGGACTGGGACGCGTTCTTCGCCGCCGCCGTCGACGACCCGCCGCTCGCGCCGGGCCTGGCCCTCGCCCACGCCAGCGCGCAGGACTGCGAGGTCGTCTACGTGACCGGCCGACCCGAGCGCTGCCGGCGCGACACTCTCGACTGGTTCCGCCGGCACGGGCTGCCCGAGGGCCGGCTCGTCATGCGCGACCCGGGCGACCGCCGGCCGGCCCGCTTCGCCAAGCCCCAGCTGCTGCGGCGGCTGGCCCGGGGGCGCGTGGTCGCCGTCGTGGTGGACGACGACGAGCAGGTGTGCGCCGCCTACGAGGCCGCGGGCTTCCGGGTGATGCGGGCGACGTGGATGACGGCGCCGGAGGCGCTGCGGCGGGCTCAGGAGGTGGAGGGCCGCACCTGACCGGCCATCGCCCGCAGCAGCGGCTCGGCCTTGGCGTGGGCCTCCGCCACCTCGGCCGCCGGATCGCTGTCCCAGGTGATGCCGCCCCCGGCCCACAGGTGCACCGAGCCCGCGTCCGCCGCCAGCGTGCGGATCGTCAGGCCGAGTTCGAGCCCGCCGGGCCAGAGCATGCCGAACGCGCCCATCGCCGGCCCGCGGCCGACCGGCTCGAGCTCGGCCAGCAGGCTGCACGCCGCGTGCTTCGGCGCGCCCGTCACCGAACCCCCCGGCAGCAGGGCGCGCAGCACCTCCAGCACGCCCACGTCCTCGCGCAGCCGCGCCGTCACCCGCGAGGCGGCGTGCCACAGCCCGGACCACTCCGCGACGGCGAACAGCTCGTCGACCTCGACGCTGCCGGTGACGGCGACCCTCGACAGGTCGTTGCGCTCGAGGTCGACGATCATGACGTGCTCGGCCCGCTCCTTGGCACTGCCCAGCAGCTGCTCGCGGGTACCCGGTGCGACGGGCCGCGTGCCCTTGACCGGCACGGTGCTGATGCGGTCGCCGGCGACGCGCACCAGCTGCTCGGGCGAGGCGCAGCCGACCGCCCACCCCGGCCCGGTCAGGAATCCCCCGTACGTCGCGCCGGGCAGCGAGGCGACGGCGGCCGCCAGCGCGCCCGGGTCCGCGTCGTGCGCCGCGACGCGGTGGCCGACGACGTTGGCCTGGTAGACGTCGCCGCGCGCGATCGCCTGCCGCACCTGCTCGACGGCGTCGGCGTGCTGCACGTCGTTCCAGGTCGTGCGCCATGC
>Ga0247704_1000405_pt1 | contig 12236 bp, 11 predicted proteins | sample 41W_NmetaG_FD_189042 | JGI IMG/M metagenome (GOLD analysis project Ga0247704, IMG submission 189042) | Soil microbial communities from hillslope of Landscape Evolution Observatory, University of Arizona, Oracle, AZ, United States - 4-1-W_N | ecosystem: Engineered > Artificial ecosystem >...
GACCAGCGCGACGGCGAGGCCGGCGCCATGGTGTCGTGCGGCAGCACCGGGGCGACGCTGGCCGCCGCGGTCCTCACACTCACCCGTGTCCGAGGTGTGGCGCGCCCGCCGCTGGCCGCCGTCGTGCCGTCGCCGGGTGGGGCGGTGGTGCTGCTGGATGCCGGGGCGACGGTCGACTGCCCACCGCCCCTGCTCGCGACCTTCGCGCTCGTCGGCGCGGCCTACGCCTCGGTGCGGCTCGGCCTCGACCGGCCCCGGGTCGGGCTGCTCACGATCGGTGAGGAGGCCGGCAAGGGCGACGCCGTCCGCAAGGCCGCGCACGGAGCGCTCGCGGACGCGCTCGCCCATGTGCCGGGCGCCTTCGTCGGCAACGTCGAGGGTCACGACGTGCCGCTCGGCGGCCGGGCCGACGTCGTCGTCACCGACGGGTTCACCGGCAACGTGCTCGCCAAGGGCCTGGAGGGAGCCGCGGTCGCCGTCACGGCCGCGGCGCGCGACCGGCTCGCGGCGCACGGCGTCGACGACGACGTGCTCGCCCAGGTCGAGGCTGCGACGGCGCCGCTGTCGCCGGACGAGCTCGGCGGCGCGGTGCTGCTCGGCGTGCGCGGCGTGGTCGTCGTCGGTCACGGCGCCAGCACCGCCCGCGGCGTCGCCAGCTGCCTGCGCACGGCGAGCGACGCAGCGCGCGGCGACCTCGTCGAGCGCACCACCACGGCGCTCGACATGCTGAGGGCCGATCGGCCGGTCCCCGGCCCGCCGCCACCCCCGCACCCCGCAGGAGCCGCCCCGTGACCGCCGCCGTCCCCTCCTCCGACGAGGTGCTCGACGTCGTCCGCGGCGCCGTCGTGACGGTGCTGGAGGTGGACCCGGCGACGGTGCAGCCGGGCACCCGGCTGCGCGAGGACCTCGACGCCGACTCGCTCGCGCTCGTGGAGATCGTCGAGATCGTCGAGGAGAGGCTGGCCGCCCGTGCCCCGCACTTCCACGTCGAGGACGAGGAGCTGGACGGCCTGCGCACGGTGGGTGAGGCCGTCGAGCTGGCGGTACGCCGCCTGAGCGGCACGTGAGCGGCCAGGACTGGACCGGGCTCGAGCAGGCGCTGGGCACCCGGCTCGACCCCGCGCTGGCGGAGCAGGCGCTCACCCACCGCTCGTACGCCTACGAGAACGGCGGCATCCCGACCAACGAGCGGCTGGAGTTCCTGGGCGACTCGGTGCTCGGCGTCGTCGTGACGCATGCGCTGTACGCCGAGCACCCCGACCTGCCGGAGGGGCAGCTGGCCAAGCTGCGCGCCGGCGTCGTGAGCACCAAGGCGCTGGCCGCTGTCGCCCGCGGCATCGGGCTCGGCCAGTGGCTGCGGCTGGGCCGGGGCGAGGAGTCGACCGGCGGCCGCGACAAGAGCTCGATCCTCGCCGACACGCTCGAGGCGCTGCTCGCGGCGGTCTACCTCGACCGCGGGCTCGACGGCGCCACGGAGGTGGTGCGCGGGCTGTTCGGGCCGCTGCTCACGACACTGCTGGCCGAGCAGGGCGGGCAGGACTGGAAGACCGCGCTCCAGGAGCTCGCCGCCGCGCCCGGCGAGGACGTGCCCGAGTACCGCACCGACGAGAGCGGCCCGCCGCACGACCGCCGGTTCACCGCCGAGGCCGTGGTGTCGGGCTCGGTGCTCGGCACCGGCAGCGGCCGTACGAAGAAGGCGGCCGAGCAGGAGGCCGCCGAGCAGGCCTGGCACGCGCTGGGCGGTGACGCCGCAGCCGCCGCCACCGTTGACGCGGGGGGCTGAGCGTGCCGGAGCTGCCCGAGGTCGAGACCGTGCGACGCGGCCTCGAACGAGGCGTCGTCGGCCGCACCGTGGTCGCCGTCGACGTGCACCACCCACGGGCGGTGCGGCGGCACGAGGCGGGCGCGGACGACTTCCGCGCCCGGGTCGAGGGTCGGCGGCTGCTCGGCGCGCGCCGCCGCGGCAAGTACCTGTGGCTGCCGATGGACTCCGGTGAGGCGGTCGTGGGCCACCTGGGCATGAGCGGCCAGCTGCTCGTCGTCCCGCCCGACAAGCCGGCCGAGGCGCACCTGCGCGTGCGGTTCGGCTTCGACCCGTCGACCAACCCGGGCGGCCGCGAGCTGCGCTTCGTCGACCAGCGCACCTTCGGCGGGCTCGCCGTCGTGCCGATGGTCGGCGGGCCTGCCGGGCAATCCGCGGACGGCCTCGCGACGGGCGGCGTGCCGGCGAGCGTGGCCCACATCGCGCTCGACCCGCTCGACCCGGCGTTCGACGACGACGCGTTCGTCGAGGGCCTGCGCCGGCGGCGCACCGGCGTCAAGCGGGCGCTGCTCGACCAGACGCTGATCTCCGGCGTCGGCAACATCTACGCCGACGAGGCGCTCTGGCGGGTGCCCCTGCACTGGGCGAGGCCGACCGACACGCTGCCACGGCCGACGGCGCGCGCGCTGCTGGGCCACGTGCGCGACGTGATGACGGAGGCGATCGCGGCCGGCGGCACGTCCTTCGACGCGCTGTACGTGTCGGTGAACGGCGTCAGCGGGCTGTTCGACCGCTCGCTGTCGGCCTACGGACGGCGGGACGAGCCCTGCGCCCGGTGCGGCACGCCGATCCGGCGTGACGCCTTCATGAACCGCTCGTCGTTCAGCTGCCCGCGCTGCCAGCCGCGCCCGCGCCGGGCCCGCTACTAGCCAGCTCCTCGCGCACGCCGGGTGGCCACGAGCCGTCGGCCTGCCGCGGCGACCACGGCTCGGTGCGCACCCACTCCGACCCGCACCCGGCGCAGGCGAACAGCCGCAGGCCGCCGGTCGTGCTGCCGGTGGGCGCCCACTGGCACAGCGACCGGCAGGCGTGGACGACCAGTGCCATCGTCGGCGTTCAGCCGGCGCTCAGGTGCCGTCCGGGCCGTGCTCGCTGTCGCCCTCGCTGCCGCCCTCCGGCGGCTCGCCCTGCTGCCCGCCGGTCGGCCCGGGCAGCGGCACCGTCCGGGGCGCCTCCGACACCTTGACCGGCGTGCGGATGATCGTCGGCTGCGTCTGCGGCCGGTCGTCCGGCAGCGGGTTGGTGTTGTCGTTGGCGGCGTCGGGCTGACCGCACCCGGTCAGCACGAGCGCGGCGGCGGCCCCGGCGAGGGCGAGGCGGGCGACGGGCACGGGTCCTCCTGTCGGGGCGGTGGCGCGGCTCGGGAGCCGGTGCTCCCACTACCCTCGCAGGCCGTGGTCAGCCCTGCCGAACCGGTCCGGCTCACGGCGTTCGTCATGGGCCGGGTGCAGGGCGTCGGCTTCCGCTGGTGGACCCGCGCGCGGGCCCTCGAGCTGGGACTCGCCGGCAGCGCCACCAACCTCGACGACGGTCGCGTGCAGGTCGTCGCCGAGGGCCCGCGCGAGGCGGCGGAGTCGCTGCTCGCCCTGCTGCGCGGCGGAACCGCGCCCGGCCGGGTCGACGCCGTCGTCGAGCGCTGGGGCGCCCCCCGCGGCGAGCACGGCTTCATCGAGCGCTGACGAACCCGTCGGGAGCCCTCCCGACGGTTCCCAACCGCGTGCTGCCCGTCGGGAGCCCTCCCGTGCGGTCCGGTCGGCTGCGGCGACGGGAGCCCTCCCGACGGTTTCCGGGGGTGCGGTACCCGTCGGGAGCCCTCCGGTGCGGTTCCGCCGGTCTCAGTCGAGGCGGGACAGGCCGTGCACGCGGAGCACGGCCTCACCGGCCTCGTCGGACGCCGCGAGGTCGACGTCGGCAGTGACCGCCCAGTCGTGGTGGCCGGCCGGGTCGTCGAGCACCTGCCGGACGCGCCAGATTCGTGCCGTCCCCGTCGCGTCGACGTCCTCGGTGACGACGAACAGGTGCGGCCCCCGCGCGTCGGGGCCGGTACCCACCTCGTCGTGCTCGGCGAAGTAGGCCTGCACCGCCTCCTGCCAGGCCGGCTCGCCCACGTCCGGGTCGAGCTCGCCGAGCAGCGTCCAGTGCCGCCGGGCCACCAGCTCGACCCGCCGCCACATCGCGTTGCGCACCAGCACCCGGAAGGCGCGGGCGTTGGCGGTCACCGGCGGCGGCGCCTGCTCGACCGCAGGAGCGGCCGGCACGACGTCACCGGTGCGCAGCGCCTCCCACTCGTCGAGCAGGCTGGAGTCCACCTGCCGGACCAGCTCGCCCAGCCAGGCGACGAGGTCCTCGACCTCCTCGGTGCGGGCGTCAGCCGGCACCGTGCGGCGCAGCGCCTTGTACGCGTCGGCGAGGTACCGGAGCACCAGCCCCTCGCTGCGTGCCAGCCCGTAGAACCCGACGTACTCGACGAAGGTCATCGAGCGCTCGGCGAGGTCGCGCGCCACCGACTTCGGCGACAGCTCGAAGTCGCGCACCCACGGGTGCCCCTTCGCGTAGGTCTCGAAGGCGGCCGTGAGCAGCTCCTCGAGCGGCTTCGGCCAGGACACGTCCTCGAGCAGCTCCATGCGCTCCTCGTACTCGACGCCGTCGGCCTTCATGTCCGCGACGGCCTCGCCGCGCGCCTTGTGCTGCTGCGCCCGCAGCACCTGCCGCGGGTCGTCGAGGGTCGCCTCGAGCACGCTGAGGACGTCGAGCGCGTACGTCGGTGCGTCGCGGTCGAGCAGCTCCAGCGCGGCGAGCGCGAACGGCGACAGCGGCTGGTCGAGCGCGAAGTCGGGACGAAGGTCGACGGTGAGCCGGGCGCGGCGCCCGCCCGGCCCGGGCTCCGGCAGCCGCTCCACGACGCCGCTCGCCTCGAGCGCGCGGAACAGCGCGATCGCGCGCCGCACGTGCCGCCGCTTGGCCGCGCGGTCGTCGTGGTTGCCGAGCAGCAGCCGCTTGGCGTGCTCGAACGGGTCGCCCGGTCGCGCCATGAGCTGCAGCAGCATCGACGACGTCACGCGGAACTGGGAGGTCAGCCGCTCGGGCTCGGCCGAGATCAGCCGCTCGAAGGTCTGCTCGCTCCAGTTGACCGACCCCTCCGGCGGCCTCTTCCGCGTGTACGAGCGCCGCTTCTTCGGGTCGTCGCCGATCTTGGCCAGCGCCTTGGCGTTGGCGATGTCGTGCTCCGGCGCCTGCGCGACGACGGTGCCCGCGACGTCGAAGCCCGCCCGTCCGGCCCTGCCGGCGAGCTGGTGGAACTCGCGCGCCTTGAGGTGGCGCGTCACGGTGCCGTCGAACTTGGTCAGCGAGGTGAGCAGGACCGTGCGGATCGGCACGTTGATGCCGACCCCGAGGGTGTCGGTGCCGCACACGACCTTGAGTAGTCCCTGCTGGGTCAGCTGCTCGACCAGCCGGCGGTAGCGCGGCAGCATCCCGGCGTGGTGCACGCCGATGCCGTGCCGCACCAGCCGCGACAGGCTGCGGCCGAACCCGGCGGTGAAGCGCACGTCGCCGATCGCGGCGGCGATCGCGTCCTTCTCCTCGCGGGTGCACACGTTGACGCTCATGAGCGCCTGCGCCTGCTCGACCGCGCCGGCCTGCGTGGCGTGCACGACGTACACCGGCGCCTGCTGGGTCGCGAGCAGCTCGGCCAGCGTCTCGTGCACCGGCGTCGTGGCGTACTCGAAGCGCAGCGGCACCGGGCGCTCGACGCTGGTGACCAGCGCGGTCTCGCGACCGGTGCGCTGCCGCAGGTCCTCGCGCAGCCACCCGACGTCGCCCAGGGTGGCGCTCATCAGCAGGAATTGGGTGCCGGTCATCTCCAGCAGCGGCACCTGCCAGGCCCAGCCGCGCTCCGGGTCGGCGTAGTAGTGGAACTCGTCCAGCACGGCCACGGCGACGTCGCTGCCGGCGCCCTCGCGCAGCGCCTTGTTCGCGAGCACCTCGGCGGTGCAGCACACGATCGGGGCGTCGGGGTTGACGGCGGCGTCCCCGGTCGCCATGCCGACGTTCTCGGGGCCGAAGACGTCGACCAGCGCGAAGAACTTCTCGCTGACCAGCGCCTTGATCGGTGCCGTGTAGACGCTGCGTCGCCCCGCGGCCAGCGCCAGCGCGTGCGCACCGGTGGCGACGAGCGACTTGCCCGAGCCGGTCGGCGTGGACAGCACCACGTGCGAGCCCGCCGCGAGCTCGAGCAGCGCCTCCTCCTGCGCCGGGTACGGCGAGAGGCCGAGGCCCTCCGGCGGGTCCTCCCCGACCCAGGCGGTGAAGGCGTCGAGTGCGTCGTCCGGGGCCGCACGGCCGGTCAGCCGGCGGACGACCGGCGGGGGAGAGGTCATGGGAGCCCCGATCCTGCCCGACCGGCCGGGGGCCGCAGGTCGAGCGCGGGGCGCTCAGGGTTGTCGCGGCCTGCGGGCGCAGCGGCGGCTGCGCGTCGTGACCGTCCTGTGACCGGGCCTTGACCATGCGGAGCTCGGCTGTCATCCTTTCGTCACCGCTCCTGTGCCGATCGCCGGGAAGCTGGACAACTCCCCGCCACGCGGCACACCCACCCGGAGGACGTCTGCCATGGCCAAGGCCCTCTTCGGACACGTCGGTCACAGCACCGACCTGCGCCTCGCCGCCGAGGTGCGCCGTCTGCGGAGCCGGGTCGAGGAGCTCGAGGCGGAGCTGGCGCGCACGAAGGCCGCGCACGAGTCGCTGCTGGCCAGCGTCTCCGACGCCGGCTGGGTCGAGGACGACCTGCGCATGCTGACGCTCCCGGAGGACGCGCCCGCCTACACCTGAGCCGGCACGACCCGAGAAGGCGCTCTCCCGCGGGGAGGGCGCCTTCCGCGCGTCCGGGCCCCGGGCGGCCCGCGCGCCGGTAGTGTCGCGCCGGACCCGCCGGCCTTCCCCCTGGCCCGAGAGCGACTGGTGCACCTCAAGAGCCTCACGCTGAAGGGCTTCAAGTCCTTCGCCTCCCCGACGACCCTGCGCTTCGAGCCGGGCATCACCTGCGTCGTCGGCCCCAACGGCTCCGGCAAGAGCAACGTCGTCGACGCCATCGCCTGGGTGCTCGGCGAGCAGGGCGCCAAGGCGCTGCGCGGCGGCAAGATGGAGGACGTCATCTTCGCCGGCACCCCCGGTCGCCCGCCGCTCGGCCGCGCCGAGGTGACGCTCACCATCGACAACAGCGACGGCGCGCTGCCGATCGAGTACACCGAGGTCAGCGTCCGGCGGCTGATGTTCCGTGACGGCGCCAGCGAGTACTCGATCAACGGCGCGACGTGCCGGCTCATGGACGTGCAGGAGCTTCTCTCCGACAGCGGCATCGGTCGCGAGCTGCACGTCGTCGTCGGGCAGGGCCAGCTCGACACCGTGCTGCAGGCGCGGCCGGAGGACCGCCGCGGGTTCATCGAGGAGGCCGCCGGCGTTCTGAAGCACCGCAAGCGCAAGGAGAAGGCCCTCCGCAAGCTCGAGGCGATGCAGGGCAACCTCACCCGGCTTCAGGACCTCACCGCCGAGCTGCGCCGCCAGCTCAAGCCGCTCGGCAAGCAGGCCGAGGTCGCCCGCCGCGCGGCCACCGTGCAGGCCGACCTGCGCGACGCCCGGCTGCGGCTGCTGGCCGACGACCTCGTACAGCTGCGTGTGGCGCTCGAGGCCGAGGTCCGGGACGAGACGGCGCTGCGGGAGCGGCGTGCCGTCGTCGAGCGCGAGCTGGCCGAGGTGCAGCGCCGCGAGGCCGAGCTGGAGGCCGCCGCCGCCGACCAGGCGCCGGCGCTGACCCGGGCGCAGGAGACCTGGTACCGGCTGTCGGCGCTGGAGGAGCGGCTGCGGGGCACGGCGTCGCTCGCCGCCGAGCGGCACCGCCACCTGACCGCCGAGCTGCCCGAGGAGCGGCGCGACGGGCGCGACCCCGACGCGCTCGAGGCAGAGGCGGTCACGGTGCGCCGGCAGGAGGCGGCGCTGGCCGAGCAGGTCGCTTCCGACGCCGAGCGGCTGCGCGACGCCGTCACCCGGCGCACCGACGCCGAGGCCGCACTCGCCGCCGAGGAGAAGGCGCTGGTCGCCGCCGTCCGCGCCGTCGCCGACCGGCGGGAGGGGCTGGCCCGGCTGACCGGACAGGTCGCCGCGCTGCGCTCGCGCAGCGCCGCCGCGGAGGCCGAGCTGGGCCGGCTGTCGAACGCGCTCGACGAGGCCACGGCGCGGGCCGAGCGCGCGCAGGCCGACCTCGAGCAGCTGCAGGTCGAGGCCGGCGGCCTCGACGAGGGCGAGGTCGACCTCGACGAGCGGCACGAGTCGGCCGCCGCGCAGCTGGCGCAGGCACAGGACCGGCTGGCGGCGCTGCAGGCCGACGAGCGCGAGGCCGAGCGTGAGCGCAGCACCTGGGCGGCCCGGCGCGATGCGCTCGCGCTCTCGCTGGCCCGCAAGGACGGCTCCGGGGCGCTGCTGGGCGCGGACCTGCCCGGCGTGCTCGGCTCGGTCGCCGCGCTGGTGCAGGTGCAGCCGGGCCACGAGGCCGCGGTCGCGGCGGCGCTGGGTGCGGTGGCGGACGCCGTCGCCGTGGCGTCGCCGGCCGATGCCGCCGCGGCGCTCGGCCGGCTCAAGGACGACGACGCCGGGCGGGCCGGGCTGCTCGTCGGCGGAGGCGGCTACGACGACGACGGCAGCTGGCCCGAGCTGCCCGACGCAGCCCGCTGGGCGATCGACCTGGTGGAAGCGCCGGACGCGCTGCGGCCGGCGCTGACCCGTGCGCTGCGCCGCGTCGCGGTCGTCGGCTCGCTGGACGAGGCCCGCGCGCTGGTCGAGCGGTTCCCCGACGTGCGGGCCGTGACCGGCGACGGCGACCTGCTCGGCGCGCACTGGGCCGTCGGCGGCTCGGCCACCGCCCCGAGCCTGCTCGAGGTGCAGGCCGCGGTCGACGAGGCCGCCGCCCGGCACGACGAGGCGCAGCAGCGCCAGGAGCGGCTGCGGTTCGAGGTGCAGGCTGCGCGGGCCGACGTGGAGCAGGCGCAGGCCGGCGTGCAGGCCGCGCTCGATCAGCTGCACGCCTCCGACGCCCGGATGGCGGCGCTGTCGGAGCAGCTGGGCCTGCTCGCCTCCGCCGCCCGCGCCGCCGAGGCCGAGGCCGGTCGCCTCGAGCAGGCCCGGGTGCGCGCCGAGGAGGCCCGGGACCGCGACGTCTCCGGGCTCGCCGAGCTCGAGGAGCGGCTGGCGCTGGCGGAGCAGGCGCCGGCCGACGAGGAGCCGAGCACCGAGCTGCGGGACCGGCTGGCCGCCGAGGCCACCGCGGCGCGCGCGGCCGAGGTCGAGGCGCGGCTGGCGGTGCGCACCGGCGAGGAGCGCGCCCGCGCCCTCACCGGCCGTGCCGAGTCGCTGGAGCGCGCGGCGCAGCAGGAGCGCGCCGCGCGTGCGCGGTTGCAGGAGGCGCGCGCCGCCCGCGCCCGCGGTGCCGTCGTGGCGGCCGCGGTGGCGCGCGTCGCGACCGGCGCCGTCGCGGCGACCACCGCATCGCTGCAGGCGGCGGCGCAGGAGCGCGAGGCGGCGCAGGCGGCGCGCACCGTGACGGAGGGCGAGCTGCTGGCCCTGCGCGCCCGCACCCGCGAGCTGGCCGCCGAGCTCGACCGGCTCACCGACGTCGTGCACCGCGACGAGCTCGCCCGCACCGAGCAGCGGGCCCGCATCGAGGCGCTCGAGGCGCGCGCCGTCGAGGAGTGGTCGGTGCCGCTCGAGACGCTGCTCGCCGACTACGGCCCCGACGTCCCGGTGCCGGTCGTCGACGAATCCTCCGACGAGCACGGCGAGCCCGCGGAGCCGGTGCCGTACGACCGCACCGTGCAGGAGAAGCGCGCGGCGACCGCCGAGCGCGCGCTGGCCCTGCTCGGCAGGGTCAACCCCCTCGCGCTCGAGGAGTACGCCGCGCTCGAGGAGCGGTCGGCGTTCCTGGCCACCCAGCTCGAGGACCTCAAGGCCACCCGCCGCGACCTGCTCACCGTCGTCGCCGACGTCGACGCCCGCATCTCGCAGACCTTCACCGACGCGTTCGAGGACACCGCGCGCGAGTTCGTGCACGTGTTCGCGACGCTGTTCCCGGGGGGCGAGGGCAGGCTCGTGCTCACCGACCCGGCGGACCCGCTGACCACCGGCATCGAGGTGCTCGCGCGACCGGCCGGCAAGAAGGTCTCGCGGCTGTCGCTGCTGTCGGGCGGTGAGCGGTCGCTGACGGCGATCGCGCTGCTCGTGGCGATCTTCCGCGCGCGCCCCTCGCCGTTCTACGTCATGGACGAGGTGGAGGCCGCGCTCGACGACCGCAACCTCGGCCGGCTGCTCGAGCTCATGCAGCAGCTGCGCGACAGCAGCCAGCTCATCGTCATCACGCACCAGAAGCGGACGATGGAGATCGGCGACGCGCTCTACGGCGTCACCATGCGCGGGGACGGCGTCTCGACCGTGGTGAGCCAGCGGCTGCGTGAGCGCGAGCCGGCCTGAAACCAGGACCGGCGCTCAGGCGTGTGACCGGCGCGGACACCCGACGAGGAGCCCCGGCATGAGCGCGCCGGACGACGACTTCGACGCGCTGTACCGGGTCGGCGCACCGCGTCTGGTGCGCCAGCTGCTGCCGCTCGTCCGGGACAGGCAGGAGGCCGCGGACGTCGTCCAGGAGGCGTTCGCCCGCGCCTACGCGCGCTGGTCGACCGTCTCCGGTTACGACGCGCCCGAGGCGTGGGTCCGCTCGGTGGCCGTCCGGCTGGCGGTGAGCCGGTGGCGGCGCCACCGCAACTCCTTGGTGGCCTGGCGCCGGCACGGCGCGCCCGACGACCTGCCCGGCGCCAGCCCCGATGCCGTCGCGCTCGTCGCGGCGCTGCGGCGGCTGCCGGAGGTGCAGCGGGTCGCGGTCGTCCTGCACCACCTCGTCGACCTGTCGGTCGAGCAGGTCGCCGCCGAGACCGGCGTGCCGACCGGCACCGTCAAGACCCGCCTGGCGCGTGGCCGCGCCGCGCTCGCCCTGCTCCTGCGCGAGCAGTCGCCGTCTCTCGGAGGCCCCGGTGCGTGACCGTCTGTCCCATCTGCTGCACGAGGTCGACCGCGTCCCGACCGCGCTTCCCGCGCCGGCGGACGTGCGACGCCGGGGAGTGCGGCTGCGCCGCCGTCGCCAGGCCGCCGCCGGGGGCGGCGCGCTCGCGGTCCTCGCCGTCGTCGCCGTCGGGATGGCGGCCCTGTCCGGAGGTCAGGAGCGGCTCGACGCCCCGCCTGCGGCGCCCCGTGACAGCACCCCGCCGAGCGCGTCCGCGGGCGCCTCCCCGAGCCCGAGCGCCGACGGCGCCGCGCCGACGGCCGCCCCGGGGGGCGAGGAGCTCCCCGCAGCGGCGGTCACCACGGTCGCCCCCGGGTCGAGCGTGCGGTTCAGCTCGCCCAGCGGCAACATCTCGTGCTTCCTCAGCGGCACGGGCGCCGTCTGCGAGATCGCGGAGCACGACTACCAGCCGCCGCCGAGGCCGGCCGACTGCGAGCTCGACCACGGCACGATGATCGAGCTCGACCAGACGGGGCCGGCCCGGTTCGCCTGCCACGGCGACACGGGGTTCGTGCGCGACGACCCGGAGTCCCCGCTTACGGCGCCGGGGCCGGTGCTCGCGTACGGCGAGCAGATCACCAACGGGATCTTCACGTGCACCAGCCGCCGCAGCGGCATGGCATGCGCGACGGCCGACGGCGGGCACGGCTTCGAGCTGGCCCGCGCCGGGTTCCGGACGTACTGACGAGCACCTCTCCCGAGCGGTTCGGGCGGCACCGCGGCTGGTAGGACTGTCGCCGTGCTCGAGCTGATCGGCCTGCTGGTCGCCGTCCTGCTGGTCACCGTCGTCGCCACCGTCGCGCTGGTGCGCGGCCGTGGCGCCAAGCGGCTGCCCCCTCCCCGCCCCGGCGTGGACTACCGACCGGGCACGGGCGACGACGCCGAGGTCCCGCGCGACACCCCCACGCGCACGGTCGAGACCGTCACCCTGCCGGACTCGCCGCTGCCGACCGTGCAGGAGGCCGGGCCGGCCGCGCCGACCCCGCCGCAGCTCGAGACGCCGGCACCGACCGCCGGCCGCCTGCAGCGGCTGCGCGGCCGCCTCGCCCGCAGCCAGACCACGCTCGGCCGTGGGCTGTTCGCACTGCTCACCCGCGACACCCTCGACGAGGACACCTGGGAGGAGGTCGAGGACACCCTGCTGTCGGCCGACATGGGGGTCGCCGCGACGCAGGAGCTGGTCGAGCGACTGCGCACCAGGGTGCGCGTCGACGGGGTCCGTACCGTGTCCGAGCTGCGGCCGATCCTGCGCGAGGAGCTCGTCACCGCGATCGGGCGCGACGCCGACCGCTCGCTGTCGACGCTGCCGCACCCGGA
>Ga0247704_1000408_pt1 | contig 12202 bp, 9 predicted proteins | sample 41W_NmetaG_FD_189042 | JGI IMG/M metagenome (GOLD analysis project Ga0247704, IMG submission 189042) | Soil microbial communities from hillslope of Landscape Evolution Observatory, University of Arizona, Oracle, AZ, United States - 4-1-W_N | ecosystem: Engineered > Artificial ecosystem > Mesocosm...
GGATGCGGCGCTCGACGACTCGGTGCTCGACCGGGCGCCGACGGGCAACGTCAACGACCTCGTCATCCACTCCCAGGACGTCCAGGCCGTGGTCAACGCCCTGTGGCGTTCCGGGGCCGAGGCGATATCCATCAACGGCCAGCGCCTGGTGTCCACCAGCGCCGTGCTGTGCGTGGGGAACACCCTGCTGCTCAACGGGACGGTCCACTCCCCGCCGTACACCGTCTCCGCCGTGGGCGCCGTGCGCGACCGGTTCGAGGCGGACCCCCTCGTGGAGCGCCTGCACGAAGACGCCAAGTCGTACGGCCTGCGCTTCGCGGTCACCCGCCACGACGACGTCGAGGTGCCCGCCTACCAGGGCGCCACGACGTTGAGCTACGCCCGGCCGAAGGCGTGAACCATCGGTAGCGTGGCGGCGTGGGCGCTCGGGTGCTGGTCGTAGATAACTACGACTCGTTCGTCTACAACCTCGTCCAGTACCTCGGGGAGTTGGGCGCCGAGCCCGTCGTGTTCCGCAACGACGCCATCACGGTGGACGAGGCGGCGGCGCTGGGCGCCGATGCCGTGCTGATCAGCCCCGGACCGGGCCGGCCGGCCGACGCCGGCATCAGCAACGCCGTCATCGAGCGCCTGGGCCGCGACACGCCTCTCCTCGGCGTGTGCCTCGGCCACCAGTGCATCGGCGAGGTCTTCGGCGGGGCCGTGGTGCGAGCACCCGCGATCATGCACGGCAAGACGTCGATGGTGCGCCACACGGGCGAGGGTGTGATGGAGGGCCTGCCGAACCCGTTCGAGGCGACCCGCTACCACTCGCTGGTCGTCGACCGGGCCACGCTGCCCGGGGTGCTGGACGTCACCGCCGAGACGGAGGACGGCGTCATCATGGGCCTGCGCCACCGCACGCTGCCCATCGAGGGGGTCCAGTTCCACCCGGAGTCGATCCTCACCACCGAGGGCCGGGCGCTGCTCGGCAACTTCCTGCGCCTCGCCGGCGTCACCACGTAGCGCTTCGACCTCATTCGTTCGCTTCGCTCACTCCATTCGGTCGAGTTCGATCGTGCTCCGGCGGGCGAGCGGAGCTCGCGCCGCCTCCGCCCTGTCCCTACCCGGGTGTCCGCAGCCGGAGAGGCCGCCTGCGGCGGCGAATGCGGCCACGGGCGCCTCCCGCTGCAAACGCGGCGAACATCTCCGTGGCGCTTCCAGCCGACCCGGGCGGGGCGCTCAGGGGATGAGGGTGACCGAGGTCGGCGGGATGGTCGTGGACGTGGTGGTGGTGGGAGGCGACGACGAGGTGGTCGACGGCGGGTTGGTGGTCGACGTGGACGACGTCGTGGTCGGCGCCGGCCCGCTCGACACGAACAGGACGACGGTGGAGTTGCGCTCGACCTCGGTGCCCGGGTCCGGGGTGGTGCGGATGACGTCGCCCTCCGGCACCGTGGGGGACGGCTCCCGTTCGGTGCGGATCTTCAGGCCGGCGTTGACGATGTCGTCACCCGCCGACGTGGCGTCCTTGCCGACCACGTTGGGCACCGGCACCTTGGGCAACCCCGCCGAGACGGTGAGGCGCACGGCCGACCCCTTGGGCGCGGGCGTCCCCGGGGCCGGGTTCTGGGCGATGACCTTGCCGGCAGGGATGGTGAGGCTGGGTTCGGTCACGGTGTCGACCCGGAGCCCGAGGCGCTCGAGGGCGGTGATGGCGTCCTCCTCCGAGCTGTTCACCACGTTGGGGACGTCCACCGCCGGCGCGCCCTTGCTCACCTTGATCGTGACCGACGAGCCCCGGTCCTGGCGGGTCTCGCCCTCGGGCTCCTGGTCGAAGACGACACCCGCCTCGGCCTCGTTCTCCTCCTCCAGGCGCTCGACGGTGAAGCCCAGGTTCTCGAGGATGCGCTCGGCGTCGTCGGCCTGCTCCCCCTTCACGTTGGGCACCGTGACCGGCTCGGTGGACGTCTCGTCCCCGAAGATGCCGAGGGTGCGCCCGAGCAGGAAGAGCAGCAGCACCAGGGCGGCGAGCATGGCGAACAGGAGGATGACGTACGTGCCCGTGCGGTTCGGCCCCTCGGGGGGAGGCGGCCCGGGCGCCGGCCCGGTGGCGACGCGCGTCCGGTTGACCACGGTGCGGTCGCGCGAGGCGGGCTGCACCATGGTGGCCGCCGGCTCGGGCTCGGGCTCCGCCCACGTCACCGGGTTGGCCATCACCGGCCGGCCCTGCTGGTACCGGACGAGGTCGGCCCGCAGCTCGTCGGCGGTGCCGTAGCGGTCGTCGGGGTCCTTGGCCATGGCCTGGAGGATGATCGCCTCGAAGGCGGCCGGGATGGCGGGGTTGACCTGGCGGGGCGGGACGGGCGCCTCCCGCACGTGCTTGTAGGCAATGGTGAGCGGGTTGTCGCCGGCGAAGGGCGGCCTGCCGGTGACCATCTCGTAGAGGACGACGCCGAGCGAGTACACGTCGCTGCGCGGGTCGACGCCGTAGCCCTGGGCCTGCTCGGGGGAGAAGTACGTCGCCGTCCCCATCACGGCACCCGTCTGGGTGAGGTTCTCCTTGGTGTTGGCGGCGCGGGCGATGCCGAAGTCGGTGACCTTCACGTGGTCGTTGCCGTCCAGCAGGACGTTGCCGGGCTTCACGTCGCGGTGCACCACCCCGTTGCGGTGGGCGAAGGCGAGGGCGGCGGCCACGTCGGCGCCGATGCTGGCGGCCCGGTCGGCCAGCAGCGGCCCCTGCGCGCGCAGCAGGGCCGACAGGGGCTTGCCGTCGATGTACTCCATGACGATGAAGTAGGTGTCGTCCTCCTCGCCCCAGTCGTAGACCGAGACGATGTTCGGGTGGCTCAGGTTGGCGGCCGACTGCGCCTCCCGCCGGAAGCGCTCGACGAACGAGCGGTCGATCGACAGCTCGGGGAAGAGCACCTTGAGGGCGACCCGCCGGTCCAGCAGCTGGTCCCTCGCCAGGTACACCTCGGCCATGCCGCCGCGGGCCACCTGGCGGAGGATCTCGTAGCGGTCGCTGTAGACCTGGGCCGGCTGCGGAGGCATTTCGGAGTCCAGACTACGGGGTACCCAGCGCGGCCTTCAGGACGGCCTGGGCGATCGGGGCGGCGATGCGGCCGCCGGTGACGGTGTCCCCCAGGCCGGGCTGGCTCTCCACGATGACGGCCACCGCGACGCGGGGCGCCTCGGCCGGCGCGAAGCCGATCAGCCAGGCGTGGGAGTTGTCGCCGACGGTCTGGGCGGTGCCGGTCTTGGCGGCCACGGTGACGCCCGGGACGGCGGCCCGCCCGGCCGTCCCGCGGGCGACGACCTGGACCATCATGTCGCGCAGGGCGGCGGCGCTCTCCGGCGACACGGCCCGCATCCACGGCTCGGGCTCGTAGGTCCGCACCAGCTCGCCCTGGTCGTCGCGGATCTCGGCCATCACGTGGGGCTTCATCACCACGCCGCCGTTGGCGATGCCGGCGGCGACCAGCGCCATCTGGAGCGGCGTGGAGGCCACGTCCTCCTGGCCGATGGCCGACTTGGCCAGCCCGGGCTGGTCCCGGGCGAACTCGTCGGCCTCGGGGAACACCGACGTGGCCGGGGCCGGGAGGTCGAGCGGCGGGCGGGACCGGAAGCCGAAGTCGGCCGCCTCGGCGGCCAGGTCGGCGGCACCGAGGTCGAGCCCCATCTGGGCGAAGCCGGTGTTGCACGAGACGCGGAGGAGCTCGGGGAGCGGCCCGCCGCACGTCGAGTTGCCGAAGTTGGGCAGGTTGGCGTCGGTCTGCGGCAGGTCCAGCTCACGCAGCGGCGGGTACGCCTTGGCGACCAGGTCGGGCCGGCGGTCGAGCGCCGCCGCCGCCGTCACGACCTTGAACGTGGAGCCGGGGGCGTAGTTGCGGCGGTAGGCGCGGGGGAGCATCGGTTTGGCCGCGTCGTCCTGGAGCTGGTCCCACGAGGCCTGCACGGCGGCCTGGTCGTGGGCCGCCAGCGGGTTCGGGTCGAACGACGGGAAGCTCCACATGGCGAGGATCGCCCCGTCCGTGGGGTTGATCGCCACCACCGCGCCGCGCCGTGCCCCCAGCGCGTCGCGCGCCACCTGCTGGAGGCCCTTGGAGACGGTCAGCGTCACGTTGCCGGTGCGCACCCGCTCGGACAGCACGTCGGTGAGCCGGCGCAGGGCCACGCTGCGCCCGGCCAGGTCCGAGGCGTAGGTGCGCTCCACGCCCTCGGTGCCGTAGGTGAACGAGAAGTACCCGCCGATGTGGGCGAAGAGCTCGCCCTCGGGGTAGCGACGCTGGCGCTCGAAGGCGGTGTCCACGTCCACCGACTCGGCCACGATGGCGCCGTCCGCCGTCTGGATCACGCCCCGCTCGCGGCTGAAGTCGCGCGTCGCCTGCCGGGTGTTGCCCGGCGCGTTGGCCAGCCTCTCGGCCCGCACCACCTGGAGGTCGTTCAGCTTCACGAACAGCGCGAGGAACATGACCAGCAGCACGACGCCGAGCTTGCGGATCTGGGGGTCCATCACCGTCCCCCGGTCGCCAGCCCGACGGTCTCGTCGGCGAGCAGGGCGGCTTCCGCCGCCTGCTGCCGGTTCCGCGCCGCCGCGTCGTCCGAGATGCGCAGCAGCAGGGCGAGCAGGATGTAGTTCGCGACCAGCGACGAGCCGCCGTACGACATGAAGGGCAGGGTCACGCCGGTGAGGGGCACGAGCCGGGTGACGCCGCCGATGATGACGAAGGTCTGCACGGCCAGGATGGTGGTGAGGCCGGCGGCCAGCAGCTTCTCGAACGGGTGGTCCGCCCACACGGCGATGCGCAGGCCGCTGCCGATGATGAGGACGAAGAGCACCAGCACGGCGGCGGTGCCGAGCAGTCCCAGCTCCTCGCCCACGGCCGCGAAGATGAAGTCGGTGGTGGCGGCCGGGATCTTCCCGGGAGTCCCGACGCCCGGGCCCGAGCCGGCGAACCCGCCGGAACCGAAGGCGTACGCCGCCTGCACCAGCTGGTAGCCCTGGCTGTCGGCCCGGGACCACGGGTCGAGCCACGTGTCGACCCGGGTCTGCACGTGGCTGAAGGCGCTGAAGGCGAACAGGGCGCCGGCGGAGAACAGCCCGAACCCGATGCCGAGGTAGGCCGCCTGGGCGGTGGCCAGCCAGAGCATGGAGATGAACAGGGCGAAGAACAGCAGCGACGACCCGAGGTCCTTCTCCATGGTCATCACCACGAGGGAGGCGCCCCACGCCAGGAGGATGGGCCCGAAGGCCCGGCCCCGGGCGGACGCGGTGGCCGTCGCCAGCAGCTCGCGCTTCTCCACCAGGTAGGCGGCGAAGAACACCGCCAGGGCCACCTTGGCCAGCTCGCCGGGCTGGAAGTTGATCGGGCCGATGGTGACCCAGAGCCGGGCGCCGCGGATGGTCCGGCCGATGCCGGGGACGAGGGGCATGAGGAGGAGCCCGACGCCGAGCAGGGCGAAGCTGTAGCGGTACCGCTCGAGGTCCCGTGCCCGGCGGACCACCGCCAGGGTGAGCACGAAGGCGCCGACGGCGAGCGCCGTCCAGACGGCCTGGAGGGCGGCCAGGTCGGGGTCGAGCCGGGCGATGAACACGTAGCCGATGCCGTTCAGGACGGCGACGAGGGGCAGCAGGGTGGCGTCGGCGTCGGGGGCCAGGATGCGGACGGCGACGTGGGCGGCGCCGAACAGCCCCAGGATCACGAGGAGGAAGGGCCCGACGTCCGCCGGCAGCGACGCCGACCGGCCCAGGCTGGCGAGGCAGTAGAGGCCGCCGGTGAGGACGACGGCCAGCACGACGAGACCGAGCTCGGTCCGCCGCCGGTAGGTGCTCGGGCGTTCCCGCCGGAACGGGTTCACGGGCGCCCGCCCCACCCCGGCGGCGATCCGCCGGCGCTCACGGGACGCTCGCGCCGGGCGCAGGCGGCGGCGCGCTGGTGGGCGGGGGCGTCGTCGTCGTGGTGGTGGTGGTCGGCGTCGCCTCGTCCTGGAGGTTCTGCACGTACCGGCGGGCGTCGCCCAGCGACGAGTACTCCTTGCCGTCGCGGAGGTCGGCCGCCCGGCTGGGCAGGACGTCGCCGAGCCCCACCTCGGTGCGCTCCTCGACGGTGGGCTCGAACCACAGCAGGCCGCCGGGGCGGCCCTTGAAGATCACGATCCGGTCGTCCTCGAGACCGACGTAGTAGCCGCCCCGGGCGAAGAAGCCTACGGCGCCGACCATGGCGGCGAGGACGACCATGAGCGCCACGACGAACACCACCACCCGCAGCGTCAGGCGGGGGCGGTGCTGGCGGGCGGCCGCCGGCTGCGGGCCGCCGCCGTAGCCGCCGCCGTGGCCGCCGCCGTGGGCCGGCAGGCCAGCCGCCGGTGGAGCACCGGTGCGAGGCGTCGCCGGGCTGACGCCGGCCGCCGCCGCGCCGCCGCCCGCCCCTCGCGACCCTCGCGACCCGGCGGCTGGCCCGGAGGGGGTCGCCTCGCCCGGCCCGCCGCCCGTCGTGCGGGACGGAGCCGACCGCGATCCGGCCGTGCTCGTCACCGCCGCCGAGGCGCGCTCGGACCGGTCGCCGTCGTCGACGATGTCGACCACCACGACGGTGACGTTGTCGTTGCCGCCACCCTCGCAGGCGAGGCGCACCAGCTCGTCGGCCGCCTCCTGCGGGTCCTTGCGCCGCCGGGCCACCGAGGCGATCCCGTCGTGGTCCACCTCGTTGAACAGGCCGTCGCTGGCGAGGATCAGGCGGTCGCCCTCGTAGGGGATGATCGGGTAGCAGTCGACCTCGACCTCGGGCTCGATGCCGAGGGCGCGGGTGAGGACGTTTCGCTGCGGGTGGACGGCCGCCTCCTCGGGCGTCAGCCGGCCCGCCCGCCGGAGCTCCTCGGGGACGCTGTGGTCGTCGGTGACCTGCTCCAGCTCGCCGTCGCGCAGGAGGTAGACTCGAGAGTCGCCGACGTTCACGATGGCGAGCACCTCGCCCTCCTCGGGGTGCTCGACGAGGGCGACGGCCGTCATGGTCGTCCCCATGCCCCGCAGGTCGGGGCGCTGGCGGGCCTTCTCCCACACCGCCCGGTTGGCCTCCCGCACCCCGTCGGCCAGGCCGTCGGCGGAGGGATCGGCGTGGAAGGTGGCCCGCAGGGCGGCCACCGCCGTCCGGGACGCCTCCTCGCCGCCCGCCGCGCCGCCCATCCCGTCGGCCACCGCGAAGAGGGGCTCGTCGTCGACGTAGTTGTCCTGGTTGTTGCGCCGGACCCGCCCGACGTCGGTGGCCGCGCCCGACCGGATGCGCGTCACCGGGCCAGCTCCAGCACGGTGCGACCGACCTGCACCCGGTCGCCGCGTCGCAGCGCCACCGGCGCCTTGATCGCCTTGGCGTTGAGGTACGTGCCGTTGGTGGACCCGAGGTCCTCGAGCCACAGCCGACCCTCCTTGCGGAAGATGCGGGCGTGGAGCTGCGACGCGTAGCTGTCCTCGGGGAGGGCGACGTGGCACGACGACGCCCGTCCCACCGTCAGCTCGTCGCCCAGCGGGAAGGTGGTGCCTCGGCGGTCGGCCGGCTCGACGACGCGCAGCACCGTGCTGTCCCCGCCGCCCACCGGCGACGGGCGGGCCGCCGGCGCCGGCGCTGCGGCTCGGGGCACGCCGGTCGGGCCGGCCCGCCGCGGTGCGGAGGTCGGCGCCGGGTTGTTCACCTCCGCCCACACCGCCCACAGCACCCGCAGGAAGAAGAGCCACAGCAGGGCCAGGAAGCAGAACTTGAGGATCGTGAGGAGCGACTCGGGCACCGGCCGCGCCCTAGGACGCTTCGAACCGCATGGTCGTGCTGCCGACGGTGATCTCGTCACCGTCGCTCAGCCGCCTCTCGCGGATCCCCGTCCCGTTGACCTTGGTGCCGTTGGTGGAGCCGAGGTCGACCAGGACGATGTCGCTCCCCACGCGGCGCACCTCGGCGTGGCGACGGCTCACGCTCTCGTCGGTCAGCACCACATCCAGCTCAGCCATGCGGCCGATGGTGACGGGCCGGTCGGTGACGCGGACGCGGGTCCCGTCGGACAGGCGCAGCGAGCCGACCGACTGGCCACCCTCGGCCTCCTGCACCGATCCCGACACCAGGAACATGCCGGGCGTGAGCGACTCGTCGGCCTCCAGCCGCACGTCGACGGGGCCCACGAAGGAGTAGCGCTCGTTGCGGGCATGGTCCCGGGCAGCGTCGGCCAGCTCCCTCACGAGGGCGTCGGAGAACGACGAGAAGCGCTCCAGGTCGGCGGGCGCCAGGGCGAACACGAAGGCGTTGGGCACGATCGTGCCCCGGATGCCGACGGTGCGCTGGGCGTCCATCTCACGGGTGAGGCGGCGGCCCAGCTCCACCGGCTGGAGGCCGCCACGGAACGCCTTTGCGAACACGCCTTCGACGAGGCGTTCGAGCCGTCGCTCGAACTGCTGGAGACCCATGACGCCGCGGAGCATACCCGGGGGGCCGGTTCCTCAGCCCTCCGGGGGGCCCGGCCTCGGCTACCGTTGTCGTCTGCACTCGGGCGAGTGGCGGAATTGGCAGACGCGCAGGATTCAGGTTCCTGTGTCCGCAAGGACGTGGGGGTTCAAGTCCCCCCTCGCCCACCGAGGAGCGACCGGCGGGTGCGGCGGTCGGAGGCCGCGAGTCGTCGTCGGGCTTCGTTTTTCGGAGCCGGGCGCGCCGCATTGTGGCGGCGTCGCTCAGGTGCGGGCGACCAGGGGGACGAGGACCTCCTCGCCCGTCTCCTCGTCGACGGCGATGCCGTACCCGCACAGCTCGGCGAGCAGCGCCCGCCCCTCGTCCGGACCGGTGGCGATGAGCTGGTCCTCGTCGTGCAGCACGACGTCCTTGCGGGGGCGGTACAGGTAGCGCCCGCCCCGGCGGATGGCCAGCAGGTAGAAGCCGGTCTCGGTCTCCAGGCGCAGGGACCCGAGCGACGCGCCGGCCGCCCGCGACCCCCGCGCCACCGGCACGCGGGCGACGACCTCGTCGGCCTCCCCGAAGGCCAGGGCGAGGATGGGGTGCAGCTCCTCGCCCTGCTCCACCGGCCAGATCATCTGCTGGGCGGCGTCGCCCAGGGACTCGGCGGCCGCCGACAGGTGGAGCAGGCCCCGGAGCGGGGAGGGGTCGGGGGACGTCGACGCGGCGCGCAGCACCCAGGTCTCCAGGCGTTCCTGCATCTCGTCGAGGCGGTCCTCCAGGTGCGTCACCTCGGCCGCCAGGCCGGGGTCGCGCAGCACCACCGCCGAGTAGGCCAGGCCGACGGCCACCTCGGAGATGTTCTTCATCTCGACCACGGCGTCGATGGCCCGGTCGAGGTGGGTCTCGGAATCGGGGGCGGCCGGGGGGATCCAGGGCGACTCGCCGGCCAGCCGGCGCAGGGCGGAGACGCTGCCGCCCGGACCGCGGGCCAGCACCATGTCGTCGGGGAGGAGGACGACGTCGTCGGCCACGTCGGTGTTCCACTCGCCGCGGCGGCGCAGGGCGACGATCCCCATGCCCAGCTCGGTGGGCAGCTCGAGGTCGCCGACGGTGCGGTGCGCCATCTCCGATCCCTCGCGGACGCGGACCTGGTGGCTGACCTCCTCGGCGGCCGACAGGTCGGCGACCAGGGCGGCGGGGATCCCGAGGCGGTGGCTGACGATGCGGCCGATGTCGACGGCGGCCAACCCGATGCGCTCGATGGCGCTCACCACGTCCAGCACGGAGGCCATGGCGTCGGCGTCGCGCGGCGAGCGGGCGGCGACCACGCACATGGTCCGCATGTCGTGGGCGAGGTCGGTGAGCTCGTCGCCCAGCTCGTCGATCTCGGCGACCATGTCGGCCTCGCCGTAGTAGAGGGCGGCGTAGGCGATGTCGACCATGAGCTCGGAGATGTCCTTCGCCTCCGACAGCAGGGTCCTCAGGTTCCGGGGTCTGTCGTCCATCGCTCCGTCGACTCGAGTGGCTCCACGTTAAACGGCTCTACGACAGCCCGAGAAGCGCGATGGCGATCACCAGGGAGAAGGCCCCGACGAAGTCCACCGACGAGCTGACCACCGGGATGCCGTAGGTGTCGGGGTCGACCCCCGTGCGCACGGCCGCGATGGTGCCGTAGTAGGCGACGACGACCACGAACGCGACGGCCACCGCGCCCGCCAGCAGCGACACGAGTGCCATGTCGACGGCGCCCGGGCTCTCGTGCAGCAGCAGCCGGCTGACGAAGTGGGCCCCCACCCCGTTGAACAGGTAGACGGGCAGGGAGAGCAGGAAGACGAGGGCGATGTCGCCCCGGGCCTCCCGTCCCGGCACCGCCCGGGGCGGCACCACGCCGAGCACCAGCTTGGTCGTCAGCCGCCCCGACAGGATCCCACCCAGCGCGCCGGCGCTGCTCAGGTGGGCGGGCACGAGCACGAGGAGGGCGGGCAGCGAGGCGAACGCCGCGAACCGTCGCTCGAGGACGATGCCGGCCATGGCGCTCACCGCTCCGGCCACGGCGAGGATGGGCAGCGACTCGCGCACGATGCGCCGCAGCAGCGCCAGCCTCGACATGACGCCGACGTACAGCGCCGCCGCGGCCACGCCGAGCGCCACCAGTCCCAGCAGTGGCGTGACCACCGTGATCCCGACGAGGAACGTGGCCACGAACAGGGCGGGGAGCGTGAACACGTCGCCCATGGTCGACACCAGCGGCGCGGTCACGTTGTCCAGGTCCCAGCCGTGGCCGACGGCCCGGGAGGTGAGGAGCAGGGCGCCGACCAGGACCAGGGCGGAGGCGATCAGGCCGCCCATCACGGAGATGAGGGCGAGGTCGAGCACCGAGACGGTGCCCTCGATTCCGAGGGCCACGGCCACCGCCTTGGCGATCACGGCGAGGAGGCCGGACATGGTGAGGGTCAGCACCATCACGGCCGCCACGTTCTGGCCGAGGACGTTGGTCCGCCGGAACTTCAGCTCGAAGGTGCCGGCGTGGATGGTGGTGCTGATGCGGTTGCCGAAGGCCCCGAAGATGTTGCCCCGCAGGCCGATGGCCGCCGGCACGAGCACGAGGAGGCCCGGGAGCTCCTCGAAAGTTCCGGTGATCGACCCCAGGAACGCGCCCGCCACCAGGCTCGTCGTGCTGTTGAGGCCGAGGGCGATCAGGCTCTGGCGGACCGCCTCGGCGCCGGGGCCCAGCAGCCCGCTGAGACGGCGGGCCAGCCAGCGGACCGGCCGCGGCCGGCGGGCCGCCAGGTCGGCGACCTGCTGGGCGCTAGCGCGTGCGCCGGCCCGGGCGCGGGCGGGGACCTGGCGGGCCCGGCGGGCCCGGCGGGTGGGCGACGAGGGGCGCGCCACGACTGGGAGGCTCCCTCACGACCATGTCCGGATCATACGGGGCCGCGGGCCGGGCCGACCGTGTTTCCGGCCTGCCGGGCGACGGTCGACCGTCGAGGTGATTGGCGTAGCGTGGCCGGAGATGGCCCTCAGCCCCCGACGCCGCGGTCGGCGCCGGCCGCGCTGGCTGCTCGTCGGCGTCGTGGCGACGGCGGTCGTGCTCATCGTCAACGGCGCGTTCTCCGGCTCCGAGAGCCCGTCGCGCCGGCTGGCCCAGCTCGCCTACCTCGACGACGTGCGGCCCGAGGTCGACCGTTCGACGGCCCAGGGCGCGGCGATCGACGAGATCCGCGGCGAGGCGCTGACCCTGGGCAGCCAGGGCGTCAGCCGCCGCCTGGCGCGCGTCTCACGCGAGGCCGAGGCGGTGCTGGCGGCGGTGCGGGACGCCGACCCACCCGAGTCGCTCGAGACGTCGCACACCATGCTCGTCGCGACCGTCGCCATCCGGGCAAGGGTGGCCGCCGCCGTGGAGGACGGGATGCGCCTCGCCTTCTCGGAGGGGCCGCCGGAGCCCGCCGTCGACGCGCTGGTGGCGGCGGCGGAGGAGATGGTGGCCGCCGACCGCACCTACGCGGTGTTCGTCGACGCCCTGCCCCGGCCCGAGGGCGTGACCGCCCCGCTCCTGCCGGCGTCGGTGTGGGCGTCGGACCCCGATCTGTGGGCGCCCCCGGAGCTGGCCGCCTTCGTCGCCTCCATCCGCTCGAGCACGACGCGTACCCCCGTCCACGACGTCGGGGTGCTGGCGGTGACGACCGATCCCGCCGCCGTGGCGACGGAGGGCAACGCCACCGTCCTCCCGCTGGTGCGCACCCTGCGCCTCGACGTCGTGGTCGCCAACACCGGCAACTCGGCGGAGAAGG
>Ga0247704_1000410_pt1 | contig 12187 bp, 17 predicted proteins | sample 41W_NmetaG_FD_189042 | JGI IMG/M metagenome (GOLD analysis project Ga0247704, IMG submission 189042) | Soil microbial communities from hillslope of Landscape Evolution Observatory, University of Arizona, Oracle, AZ, United States - 4-1-W_N | ecosystem: Engineered > Artificial ecosystem >...
CGCCCACCCTGGTCAACAACGCCGAGACCCTGGCCAACGTCCCCGGCATCCTGGCCGAGGGCCCCGACTGGTACCGCTCGGTGGGCACGCCCGAGTCGCCCGGCACCATCGTGTGCACCATCACCGGCCGTACCCAGCGCCACGGGGTGGGCGAGTTCCCCATGGGCACCCCCCTGCGCTCGGTGATCGACGAGCTGGGCGGCGGCGCCCTGCCGGGTGCCCGGGTGGTGGCGGCCATGTCGGGGGTGGCCAACCCCGTGCTCCCCGAGGACGCCCTCGACACCCCCCTCACCTACGAGGACATGCAAGCGGCCGGTGCCGGGCTGGGGGCGGCGGGGTTCATCGTCTTCGACGACCGTAGCGACCTGGTGGCGGTGGCCGCCGGGGTCTCCCGGTTCCTGGCGGTCGAGTCCTGCGGCCAGTGCACCCCCTGCAAGCAGGACGGCCGGGCCATCGCCGAGAGCCTCGACCTCCTGCGCTCGTCCCGGGCCGGCGACCACGACCTGGCGGTGGTGCAGGACAAGCTGTCGACGGTGGCCGACGGTGCCCGCTGCTACCTGGGCATCCAGCACCAGCAGGTGGTGGGCAGCGTGCTGGCCCTCTTCGGCGAGCAGGCCCGTGCGCATGCCACCGGTGCCTTGGCCGGTGCCGAGCCCGAGCTCATCGCCCCCATCGTCGACCTGGTCGAAGGCCGGGCCCTGCTCGACGAGGACCACCGCACCAAGCAGCCCGACTGGACCCACGACGAGGTCGATTCCGGCCAGGCCCCGGCCGATCGCATCGACCAGCGGGCGCCGGCGGCCCCCGAGGCCTGAACGGACCCCGGCCCCCCGGGCCCGGCAGCGGGGGGCGCCGGCCTCATACCACGCTCGGTGGTCAGCTCCCGCCCGCCGGCGTTTCCGCCGAGCGGGATGAATTCTCACGCAGAGCGCACGCTGAAGGAAAGCTGCCAGGCCGGGTGGGTGTCGCCGTCGATGCTCAGGCGCCAGACGCAGCGCCGTCCCGGCGGGAGGGCCAGGGCACCGATGTTGATGGCCAGGGGCAGGTCGATGGGGCTGCCCTCGGCCATCCCGGCCGGCCGGCCCAGCTCGAACTCGCCGCTGATCTGCACGTCGCGCTCGGCGCCGGGGGCGCCGGCGCGGATGGGCCGGCCGTCCTCGTCCACCAGATCGAGGGCCCAGCGGTGCCGCCGGTTGGCCTGATCCCAGGGCACGTCGATCTTGATGGCGATGGCCATGGCCGCCGGTCCCGGGCCCACGACCGACCACCCCCCGCCCAGGACGTAGAGCTTGCCGCCCACGGCCTGGGCGGCGTCGGCCAACAGCATCGTCACTTTCACGCCCTCTATACTGGCCCGACATATACTGAGGCCAACAGGCACCGGGCGAGCATCGCCGGGTGGATGACGAGGGGGGAAGGACTGCATGGCTTGGTGGTGGATCGGAAACATCCTGCTCTTGGCGGTGGTGATCCCGGTGGTACTGATCTTGTTGAACCGGGTTCTCCGGCCGACGTTCGAGATCAAGGCCTACGCCGACGATGTGCTCGACCACGGGGTGAAGCTCACCGGCACGCTCGACGCCGTGCCCCGGCTGGCCAAGACCCGCGAGCTCACGGGCGTTGCCCGCCAGAACGTGGGCCGCTACGGCGCGGCGCTGGAGCGCCTGCTGTGACCGGCGCAGCGCCGCCGGGGACCGGTGTCCCGAGCATGTCTCTCGAGCAGGAAAGGTAAGGAAACGATCATGGGAGCAGCAACGATTGTCACGCTCATCGGCGTGTTCCTGGTGGTGGCCGCCCTGGCCGGCTACCTCATCACCATTGCCGCCACGCTGCGGGACGTCAGTTTCACGCTCGGTACGATCATCATCGGCGTGCGGGCCATCGCCAACCAGGTGGCGCCCGTACGCGGGGTGGTGAACGATATCCTCGCCGACGTCGTGGCCATGGACACCGCTTTCAAGAGCCTGCTGGCCCGCGGTGGCCAGGTCGGTGCCGGTTCGCGGGGCGCCCTCACCACGGGTGGCGCCCGTACGAGTCGCCTGCGCGGGCGCTGATCCGAACGACAGCCCAGCTTAGAACAACCAGCAACCGACCAAGGAGGATTCGCCGTGGCGTACGAGTTCAGGTGAAGGGACGCCGACCATGCCTGCAGGTGGTCAGGCAGAGCAGGAAGTGAAGAGGAGCTGAAGGCCAAGGTCGCCAACCACGTGCGCGAGAAGCACAAGGTGGAGCAGACCACGGACACGATCTGGAACTTTGCCAAGCAGAAGGTGCGCCAGAGCTAGGTGTCCCGGCGCCGGCCCGATCGGTGCCGGCAACGCTTCCTCGAGACGGCCCGTGGCCCCGGCCACGGGCCGCTTCGCGTCCCGGCCGCCCCCCGAGCGACCGGGCCTCGCCGTCACGTTTCGCGGTCGAGCCCGTCTGGATGGGTGCCGGGGTGCTTGCCACTGTGCGTGTTGGTGGCCTACAGTCTCCCGGCGCAACACACCAACTCATCGGGTGGGGCGGCGAGATCACCGCACGAGGCGCGAACCGCCGTCCCGGGCCCGAGCCAACTCAGGGGGAAACATATTGAAGACGCAGCGAAGGGGGCTGGTCGCCGACGAGCGGGGCCAGGCGACTTTCTCGCTCATCATCGTCTTGGTGGTCGTGGCGGTGGCCGCCCTGCTGCTGCAGCGCACCGCCTCGACGGCTGAGAGCATCGACGCCAAGGCGGAGAACATCGCCCAGACCGGTCGTGGCATCAACACCGCCACTGACGCCGTGCTCCAGCTCGACGTGACCAACCAGCGGGCCGGGTCGATTCTCGCCACCGCCCAGCCGCTCGAGGGCCAGCTCAACGAGGTCATCCGCCTGGCCGAGTCCATCGACGGCCTGGCCAGCACCATCAACGGCAGCGCCCAGTCGATCAACGGCACGGCCGGCCAGATCAACGGCCTGGCCGGCTCCATCAACGGCACCGCCGGCGCCATCAACGGCCTGGCCGGCGGGATCAACGGCGATGCCAGCGCCATCTTGGACCTGGCCCAGCAGATCGACGAGGGCGTCAAGCTCATCAACCGCAACCTCGACACCACCATCGACCTGGCCCAGAACATCCAGAACGACACCAGCACGATCGTGGGCCAGGCTCAGCGGGCCGACGTCCTGGCGGCCGACATCAACGAGACGGTCAACCTGGCTGCTCTCGGCGGCCTCGACCTGCTCAACATTCTCGGGCTCTAGGGGGGACTGACACATGGCAACCGCAGCAACACCGCAATCCGATTACCGGTTCCGGGAGGGGGCCGACCAGAGCCGCTTCATCGCCCGCTGGCTCAAGGTGTGGGTGGCCCTGCTGGCCGTCGTCGTGCTGGTGGTGGTGGTCTACCTGATCGCCATCACCACCTCGCTGGCCTCCATCAACGGCAACCTGGCCACCGCCGACGACGCCGTCACCGGCGCCGGGGGCGACGTGCGCACCCTGCCCGACCAGGTGGAGTCGGTCAACGCCAGCCTCGGCGGCATCGACCCCGCCCTCCAGCCCATCCCCGGCCAGGCCGACGCCATCGTGGCCAACCTGACCTCGATCAACGGCAAGCTGGTCGACGTCAACTCGTCGCTGATCGACACCGACGGCTCGCTCAAGAACACCACCGGCATGCTCGTCACCATCGACGGCTCACTGAAGGACACCACCGGCCTGCTCCAGTCGGTCAAGGGCCTCACCGGCTCCATCACCGGCACCCTGGTCAGCGCCAACATGCCCAACGGCAACTGCCACGGCACCCTCGACCCGGGCACCATCAACGGCACCGACAACAGCTGTGAGTTCCCGGCCAAGGACGGCGTGCAGAACATCCACCAGCGGGTGGGCATCGCCAACGGCGACCTCAACCCCGCCCTGGGCGACGCCAACAGCATCGTGGCCACCCTGGGCAACGACGGGGCCGGCGTGCTCGGCAGCCTGAACGGCATCTGCAGCTCCACCCTGCTCTCCACCTTGGGGTGCAGCGCATGACGACCCTGATCACCCGAGCCCGGCAGGAGCACGGCATCGTTGCCGCCAACCTGGCCATCACCATCGGCTTCGCCCTGTTCGCCGTGATCATGCTCACCCGCACCCTGCTGGCCGCCAGCTCCATCGACGACCGGGTCAAGGTCATCGTGGGCGAGGTCGGTCCCATCGACGAGGACCTCGACATGGTGGCCATGCTCGACGACACCGCTCGCATGGCCGAGGAGATCCTCGCCGCCGCCGAGCCCCTGTCGGGCCAGGCCGGGCGCATCATCGACGTCACCGCCAGCATCGACGAGACCGGGTCGAGCATCTTGAGCACGGCCCAGTCGATCAACGGGATCGTCAAGAGCATCAACGGCAACGTCAACGGCATCCTCGGCAGCGTCGGCCCCATCAACAGCACGGCACGAGAGATCAACGCCAAGCTGGGGGCGGTCGACGCCGAGGTGGCCTCCATCGAGAACGAGGTCACCCAGATCAACCGGCGGGCCGACGTCATCATCGTCGAGACCACCGAGATCGACAACGACCTCACCAACGTCGACAACCTGTTGAAGTCGGTGGGCGTGAGCGCCAACGGCATCTGCAACGCCACGGTCATCGTCGCCACCAACTGCCCGTAGTCCCAAGTCGGTCGAACCGACGACCGCTCCGAGGCCCCTCGCCCATCCGGGTGGGGGGCCTCGTCGCGTCCCGCCTGCCGCCGCCACGGGGCGGGCCCCCGGCCCACCCCGGCTTCTCCGGTGCCGCAGCGGCGCCTGGCGCCGCCTGGGTACCGGAGAACGGCAGTAGGCCCGCCCTGCCCCCATGCCAGCGACGACTGTGCCGGAGGCGGCTCTAGCTTCTCCGGTGACGCAACGGTGCCTGGCGCTACCTGGGTACCGGAGAACGGGTGCCGGCGCCCCGCGGGCGCCGGCGGCTACCCCTGCCTGTCGGCTTGGCGGTCGGCCACGGTGGTGGCCAGGGAGCGCTGGAGCTCGATGGGGAAGGGCTCGAGCACGCCGCCGAAGACCAAGACGGTGAAGGTGTCGCCGGTGCGGACGAGCACGAGGGACGAGCTGACGCTGATCGGGGCCTCGGCCCCTTCCCGGGCCAGGACGGCGTCGCCGGCCAGGCGCAGGCTGGTCTCGCCCACGCCGGGGAAGTCCCCGTCGGCGGCCAGGGTGAGGGGCGCCTCGGTGGTGGTGCGGGGCAGGAGCTGGGCGAATCCCGCCCCCAGGCGCTCGGAGAGGCAGGTGAGCGTCGGAGCCTCGGGGACGATGTCGAGGAGCTCTTCGGCCGTACCCGGATCGGCCAGGATGGCCGTCTGGGAGGCGACGAAGCGCAGGCTCTCGTTGGTCTGGAGGCGGAAGGTGGGCGAGGACGCCGAGGTGACGGTGCCACCGAGATCCTCCACGCAGCCCTGGAGCGGCGAGGGCTGGTCCCCGGGGTCCTGCTGGGGCGGGACGGCACCATAGCCCTCGGGTAGGTCGGTGAGGCCGATGTTGACGGCCGCCGCCCGGGCGTTGGCCGCCACCTCGCTCTCCCCGTCCCCGCCTCCGTCGCCACCGCCGTCGGAACAGGCACCGGTGAGGAGGGCGCTCACGGCCACCAAGGCGAGGAATCGGGACCGGGGGCGGTTCACCGGTCCAGAGTAGCGGTCGGCACCGGCCGGGGGCCGGACGCCACACGACCGAGGCCTCGGGCGAGACCTCGGTCGTGTGGGGTGTTCGGCGACCCCCTGAGGGGGTCGATGTGGCAGTGCTAGCGGGCCAGGCGCTCGGCCTGGGCGGCGGCCTGCTCGAGGCCGGCGGCGACGCTGGCCAGGTTGGCGTTGATGCGGTCGGCGGCCGGGCCGATGACCGCGCACTGGGTCTCGACGGCCCGCACACCGAAGGTGACGCGGGCCAGGTTGGCCGAGATGCTGTTGAGCTGGCTGGCCACCCGGTTCAAGAAGAAGGCCAGAACCACGACCAACAGGGCGATCTCGAGGACGGTGAGCACGACCTGCAGGGTCATATCAGCGACCTCCCTGGGCGTTGAGCAGCTGGGCGTGGCGCTGGACCTCGGCGTCGAGCTCGGCCGTGCGCACGGTGGTCTGCTGGAGCATCCACGTGGTGGCGGTGTTGGCCGCCACCCGGGTGGCGGTGTCCCAGACCTCCCGGACGTTGACGTCGATGTCGTCGACCAGGGCGATGAGCAGGGACAGCAAGACGATGACGGCGATGATGACGACCGCGCCCAGTCCGAGCGTGACCCACCACATGGTGATGTGCTCTTGAGCCAGAGCCAGAACAGGTGCTGTCATCACTCTCCCTCCAGTGCCGCTCGGGCCTCTTCAGCGCTGCTGATGATGGAGCGCACCCCACCGTTGATCTTGTCGACGTCCCACAGGGCCAGCGTGTTGATGCGGGCCTGATCGAGCCCCTCGGTGGCCGCCAGGGCCTGGACCCCGATGCGCCGGGCCAGCCCGAGAATGATCCCTACCAGGACCACGACGATGACCAGCACCACCAGGGCGATCACATAGCCCACGTACCAACCACTCAGCGAAACCATCGGCACCCTCCCCGTTTCTTGTCAGTTTGCGGCGCCTTTCGGTGCCTGTGCCGCCACACTAGGCTCCATCGAGGCCGCTGGTCAACGCGCAGGGCCAGGGGGCACGGGCGTTCCCGGCGAGGAGGACTGGTCATGGCGGTGGATGTGGACAAAGGATCGCCCCCGTCGGGGGTCGGGGGGCAGACCCCGCCGCTCGACACGGCCACGCCACCCCCCGCGCGCCGTCGGTGGTCGGCCACGCGCATCGGGGCCGCCCTGGCTGCCCTGGCCGTGCTCGGGGCCGTCCTGGTCTTCACGGGCGGCTCCGACGAGACCCCCGCCGGCGACGCCGAGCAGCCGGCGGCCCCCGACCCCGCCCAGGGTGACGGGGCGCCGCCACCGGCGCTGTCGGGCGAGCTCCAGGAGGGTTTCGTCGTCTTCACCGACCCCGAGACCGGCATCAGCCTGCAGCACCCCGAGTCGTGGGTGCCGCTGCGGCGCCCGCAGGGCAGCATGCGCCTGGTCTTGAGCGCCGGGGGCGACAGCTCGCTGATGATCCGGGTGGAGCCCATCGAGACGGTGATCGACACCGCCGAGGAGCTGACCGACGTGCAGGCGGTCACCGATCGCATCGCCGGGGCCGAACCCATCCAGGTGGTGCAGCGCCAGGCCCTCGAGGTCAACGGCATGCCCGGGATCTTCTACCTCGGCCGCTTCACCGACGAGGCCTCGGGGACCCAGGTGGTCAACGCCCATTACTTCTTGTTCAAGGGCAAGACCATGCACGTGGTGTTGTTCCAGGTCGCGCCCGAGGACGACTTCGACGAGCTGGCCCCGGTCTTCGACCGGGTCCTGGCCAGCTTCCAGGGCGCCCCCGTCGAGGACACGCCCGCCGAACCCACCGGATAGCACCCGGCATCGGGCGGGAATCCGGCCGGTGCCGGCGACGCACCCGAGGATCGCCACCTTGGCGGCATGACGAGCGATCCGGACCGGACGCCACCGACGCTCGACGTCGACGCCGATGAGGAGCCGACCCGCAGCGAGCGGTTGGCGGCGTTGATCGAACAGCGCCTCGACATCCCCATGGCGGTGCTCGCCGTCGTATGGGCGGCGCTGGTCGCCTACGAGCTCGTCGCCCCCTCGGCCCAGCGCGACGAGCTCATGCTCGCCGGCAACGTGATCTGGGGCATCTTCCTGGTGGAGTTCGCGGCCAAGCTCTGGGTCTCCGGCAGCCCGTTGCGCTTCCTGCGCCGGCGATGGCCGTCGGTGCTGTTCCTGGTGCTGCCGGCGCTGCGGGTCCTGCGGGTCGTGCGGGCGGTGCGGGTCCTGCGCCTCCTGCCCGCCGCCCGGGTGGTCGGGTCGTCCTACCGGACGATCGGTACCGCCCGCACGCTGCTCGGCGGGCGGTTGGGCTTCCTCGCCGTGACCACCGTCGTGGTGATCCTGTCGGGCGCCCAGCTCCTCTACATGGTCGAGGGGCAGGCGACCGGCGGTGGGTCCCTCGGCGACGCCCTCTGGTGGTCGGCCAACCTGGCGCTGAGCGGGACCCTCGTCTTCGAGCCGGCCTCAGCGCTCGCCCGGGCCCTGTCGCTGGTGCTGACCGGCTACGCCCTGGTCATCTTCGCCTCCCTGGCCGGCGCCCTGGGCGCCTACTTCACCGAGGCCAGGGCGGAGCGGGCCGCGGCGGAAGAGCCCGGAGCCTGACCGTCGATCGCCCGTTCGGCTGGCTGTTCCTACGAGTACGGATGGGATTGATAAGACTATTCTTAGGCCATGACCATCACCCAGCTCCGGGCCTTCGTGGAGGTGGCCGCCGCCGGTTCGGTCCGGGCGGCGGCCGCCACCCTGGTGGTGAGCCAGCCGGCGGTCTCGGCGGCGGTGGCCGCCCTCCAGCGCGACCTCGGGGTGACCCTGGTCACCCGCCAAGGCCGGGGCCTGGAGCTCACGCCGGCCGGCCGGGTCTTTGCCGACTACGCCCGCCACGCCCTGGCCCTGCTGGAGGAGGCCCGGGTGGCAGCCGCCGGCCAGCTCCGGCCCGAGCGGGGCCGGGTGCGCCTGGCGGCGGTGACCACGGTCGGTGAGCACGTGTTGCCGCCGTTCCTGGCCGCCTTCCGGTCCCGCTGGCCCCACGCCGAGGTGACCCTGGAGGTCGGCAACCGCAACCGGGTGTGGGAGTTGCTGTCCTACCGGGAGGTCGATCTGGTCATCGGCGGCCGTCCCCCCGCCGGCGGGCACTTCGCCACCCTGGCAACCCGGTCCAACCGCTTGGTGATGGTGGCTCCCAAGAGCTCCAGCGCCGGGCCCGACGGCAACCACGAGGTCGACGTCTCGGATCTGGCCACCCAGGTGTGGCTGGTCCGGGAGCCGGGTTCGGGCACCCGGGCCACGGCCGAGGAGCTCTTCGAGGAGCTGGGCATCGCCCCGGCCACCTTGACCCTCGGCTCCAACGGGGCCGTGCGGGAGTCGGTGCTGGCCGGCCTCGGGGTCACCCTCATCTCCAGCGACGCCGTGGCCCGGGAGCTGGCCCAGGGCGAGTTGCAGGAATGGCGGGCCCCGGGGCTGCCCCTGGAGCGCAACTGGCACGCCGTGGGCCGCTCGGGCGAGGACCTGACCCCCACGGCCGCCCTGTTCCTCGAGGAGCTGTGCACCGCCGGCGAGGTGGCGGGCAGCGAGGCGTTCCGGCGGGTGGCCAGGTGATGGCGCCGGGGTCGTGGTCCGCCGGCAATCCGGTGTGCTCCTACCTGCGCCATGACCTCTCGGCCATCCCCGCCGACGCTCGCATCGGCGACACCTCCCTGCGGCGCTACACCCTCAGCGGCAACGGTGGTGCGCACGCCCGACCCGTGCGCCACCAAGAACCACGACATCGGCCGGCGCCGCATGAACGCCAACTGGTACTCCTGGCCGCCTACGCCCGGTTCCGGCTCCGGGAGCTCGGCGACTCCTCCTCCGTCGACAAGGGGTGACGGCCTGGCGTAATCTCGCGCCCACGATCCACCCCTCGAGCAAGGAGCAGCAGAGCTGATGGGCACAGACCTCACGAGCACGGCCCAGGCCATGGTGGCGCCGGGGAAGGGCATCCTCGCCGCCGACGAGAGCACCGGCACGATCGGCAAGCGGTTCGCCTCGATCAACATCGAGTCGACCGAGGAGAACCGGCGGGCCTACCGTGAGACCCTCTTCACCACCCCTGGCCTCAGCGACTCGGTCAGCGGGGTGATCATGTACGACGAGACCATCCGCCAGTCGACCAGCGACGGTACCCCCTTTCCCAAGCTGCAGGCCGACGCCGGCATCCTGCCCGGCATCAAGGTCGACACCGGGGCGAACCCGCTGGCCAAGGCCGGCGACGAGAAGGTCACCGAGGGCCTCGACGGGCTGCGAGGGCGCATCGCCGAGTACGTGGAGCTGGGAGCCAAGTTCGCCAAGTGGCGAGCGGTCATCACCATCGGCGACGGCATGCCCAGCCGCTACTGCATCGACGCCAACGCCCACGCCCTGGCCCGCTACGCCGCCCTGTGCCAGGAAGGGGGCCTGGTGCCCATCGTCGAGCCCGAGGTGCTGATGGACGGCGACCACAGCATCGAGCGCTGCTTCGAGGTCACCGAGGAGACCCAGCGCACCGTCTTCGCCACCCTGGCCGAGCACCGGGTGGCCCTCGACCAGATGATCCTCAAGCCCAACATGGTCATCTCCGGCAAGGGCAACGCCCGCCAGGCGGGGGTTGAGGAGGTGGCCGAGCAGACGCTGCGCTGCCTGCGCCGCACCGTGCCGGCGGCGGTTCCCGGCATTGCCTTCCTCTCGGGGGGCCAGGGGGCGGAGATGGCCACCCAGCACCTCCAGGCCATGAACGCCATGGGCCCCCAGCCCTGGGTGCTCACCTTCTCCTACGGCCGGGCCCTTCAGGACCCGGCGCTGAACGCCTGGAAGGGCGAGGCGGCCAACCGCGAGGCGGGTCAGACCGCCCTGTCGGACCGCTGCAAGGCCAACGGCGCCGCCGCCTTGGGCCAGGCCGCCTAGCGTCGAGGGCGGCGGGAGCCGCAGGAGCCCTGCCAAGGAGCGAGGCCGGGGCGTAGGCTGGACCCGTCACGTAGATGCTCGAAGGGAGCTGCACCATGAAGATCGGCATCGTCGGCAAGGGCGGGGTGGGCAAGACGACCACGTCGTCGCTCATCGCCCGCTCGCTCACCGAGCGGGGACGGCGGGTGGTGGCCATCGACACCGACTCCAACCCCAACCTGGGGATGTCGCTCGGTTTGACCTTCGAGGAGGTCGAAGCCGTGCCCCAGCTGCCCCGGGCCTTGATCGTGGGGGCCAAGGGCGACCTCAGCGCCGAGGAGGTCATCGACGAGTACGGGCGCACCACGCCCTTCGGCGTCACCTTGATCTCGGCCATCAAGGTCAACGAGGCGGGTGCCGGCTGCACCTGCGGCGGCCACGCCTCGGTGCGCAGCTTCCTGGGCGACGCCCTGGAGTCGCAGTCCGACGTCACCCTGGTCGACATGGAGGCCGGCCTCGAGCACCTGAGCCGCTCCGGCGGCACCCTGGCCTACGCCGACATCCTGGTGGTGATCATGGAGCCCAGCCGCAAGTCGATCATCACCGCCGCCCGCACCATCGCCCTGGCCGAGGAGCTGGGGATCCCCCGCACCGTGGGGGTGGGCAACAAGGCCCGCATGCCCGACGACGTCGAGTTCTTCGAGAAGGTGTGCGCCGAGTACGGCGTTCCTTTGGCCGGGGTGATCCCCTACGACATGGCCGTGGTCGACGCCGACCGGGCCGGCACGGGCATGGCGTCCGACGCCGGCGATTTGGTGCGCCAGGCCATCGAGCAGGTGGTCGACTACCTCGACGACGCTGTCCCTGTCGGCTGAGCTCGGGGCGGGTTCGGGCCGGGCCGTGAAGGGCATCATCCCCCGCAAGTGGCTCGACGGCGACGAGCGGGAGCTCGATCTGGTCGGTGAGGGCTACCTCCAGGGCCTGGTCCCCTCCGAGATGTCCGACGCCATGCCCACCACGGCCACCGAGCGACGGGTGATGATGCTCGGCGAGCGCGACCCGCGCCTGGACCATGGTCGGCGACCGGACCGGATCTTCTTCCAGGTGCCGTGGACCAGCGTGCACGGCTACTGGCAAGGGTCGATGCCTCTGCCCCCGGAGCGGTGGCGGGACGGCCCCGAAGGCGATGTGGTGGTGCTGGTCCTCGATCCCGAGGCGGCGGGCGGCCAGGACGTGGTCTTGCGCTCCAATCTGCCGGCGTGGATCGAGGCCTGCCAGCGCATCGGCATCTCCGAGATCTTCGATTGACCCGCCCCTGGCGGCGGGCGCCGTGGATCGCCGGTACCGCCGTGGCCGTCGTCGTCGTTCTCGCTGCCCTGGTGCGCCTGCCCCTGTTCGTCATCGCCCCGGGATCAGCCATCTCGGTGGCCGAGCGGGTGGAGCTGGGGCGATCCCCCGACCCCATCTCGGGCCAGTTGCTGCTCACCACCGTGCGGGTCTACCGGCCCACGACCTTCGGCCTGGTCGAGGCCTGGCTGTCGGCTGACCGGGACGTGTTCCGCCAAGAGGAGATCGTCCCCCCCGGTGTGCCCGACGCCGACTTCCAGGAGGCCCAGCGCCAGCTGTTCCGGGAGAGTGCCGAGGTGGCGGCCGCCGTAGGGCTGCGGG
>Ga0247704_1000411_pt1 | contig 12184 bp, 12 predicted proteins | sample 41W_NmetaG_FD_189042 | JGI IMG/M metagenome (GOLD analysis project Ga0247704, IMG submission 189042) | Soil microbial communities from hillslope of Landscape Evolution Observatory, University of Arizona, Oracle, AZ, United States - 4-1-W_N | ecosystem: Engineered > Artificial ecosystem >...
GCCCTCGGGTCGCCGGCCCCCGCCGGCGCCCGGCGGGCGGCCGGCGGGGGCCGGCGACCCGAGGGCTGGGGCCGCGGCCGAGGCGGCCGGCTGGGGGGTTGTTCGTCCACGCTGGAAGGCATCAGAGGTCCTGCGATCTGGTTCGTGCGCACGTCGAGCGTGCGCGTTTCAGGGGAAGCTCGGGGCCGGTGCTCACCGGGCGGAAAAATCTCACGATCTGTGGTCAACGATCCGTTGACCGTCTAACTGCAGCAAGTCTATTGTGACTCCGCATTCAACGGAAGGGGTGTGCATGTGGCAACTTGCTGCGGTTGATCTGACCGGCTGGTACGTCGGTTACGTCATCGCGGGTGTCCTGATCACCGTCGTGGTGATCCTCGTCGCAATCATCCTCGGGCTGGCCCGGCGTATCGGCGTCCAGGCCGATGTCGTCGTCGGCGCCCTCGACCAGGCCCGGATCAACACGCTCCCGCTATGGGACGTTGACAAGGTCAACGGTGGCGTCCGGTCCATCATCAAGAGTGCCCAGGAGGCACGTACCGTGCTGGGAGGGGGAGAGTAGTGCCGCTTCTCGCTGATGTCGCTCGCGAGCACATCACGTTCTGGTGGGTGACGCTCGGCCTCGGAGCCGTCGTCATCTCCGCCGTCATCCTGCTCCTGTCGCTCCTCGTCACCTTCGTGGACGACATCGACAAGAACGTCCGTGAGGCGTGGGACACCGCCACCCGGGTCGCCCAGAACACCGCAACCACCTGGATGCTGAACCAGGCGGGGTCGCTCACCGCCGACCTGCGCAACGAGGTCCGCAAGCACGCCGAGCTGTTCGAGGCCGCCGCGGCCGCCGAGGGGAGAAGGTAGTCATGACGCTTCGTGTCTTCCTCACCGTCTTGGAGATCGCCCTTCTTGTCGGCGTCCTGGCCACGTTCTTGAACATCGTGGCCAAGCAGCTCAACCGCATCTCCGCCAACCTGGCTCGCATCGCCTGGGGTGTCCGGGCCGTCGAGACCATGTGCGGCGTGATCGGCCCCGCCGTGGACCGCATCAACGGCAACCTGGTCGACGTCAACAACGACCTGACCCGGGCGGCCGCCGCCGCCGAGAGGCTGGCCTAGCCAGCCCCCTGCATCCCAACGAACGGAGGCCGCGTTGTCCGACTGGCCGCTGCCTCCCCTGTACGAACCGAGAGGCCCGCGCGACACCGATGAGGAGGTCGTGCGGGCCTTTCTGCGTCATGAGGGGCCGAGCCCCCATTCCGAGCGCCTCCACGTGGAGGACCGGGTGCTCCGGGTCGACGGCGACATGCCGCTGGCCCTGTGGGTGGGGCCCCGCACCGTGCTCGTCCTCTACGACATCCGCGACGACATGGCCGACATCCGCGACACCGTCCAGGCCGCCCTCACCGCCGAGGGCCTGACGCTGCTCGACGAGCAGCAACCCCTGGGCATCGCCGTCGGCATGCAGCTGGTCGGGGCCCGGGCCGCCACCTGGGACCTCTGGGGCGCCGACATCGACGAGGCCTTCGCCGAGCTGCGCAAGGCCGCGGTGGGCGGCGACGACGACATGCTCCTCGGCGGCGGGCTGCCCCCCCAGTTTTGACCCTGCGGGCGGTCATCTTCGACGTCGACGGCACCCTGGTCGACAGCGAGCGCCACGGGCACCGGGTGGCCTTCAACCGCGCCTTCGAGGCCTTCGACCTTCCCTACCGCTGGGACGCGGAGCTCTACGGGGAGCTGCTGCACACCACCGGCGGCCAGCGCCGCATCGACGGGTACCTGGCGGCCCAGGGCGTGCCCGAGGCCGACCGGGCCGAGCTGGCCCCGGCCCTGCACCGGCGCAAGACCGAGATCCTCGAGCAGATGGTGGACGGCGGCGCCATCGAGGTCCGTCCGGGAGCGGCCCGCCTGCTCGAGGAGCTGGCGGCCGAGGGCGTGAGCCTGGCCGTCGGCACCACGGGCAGCCGGCGGTGGGTGGAGCGGCTGCTCCGGCGCATGCTGCCCCAGGTCAGCTGGGACGTGATCGTCGCCGGCGACGACGTCGCCCAGCGCAAGCCGGATCCCGAGGTCTTCACCACCGTCCTGGACCAGCTCGGCCTCGACAGCCCGCACGCGGCAGTGGTCGTCGAGGACTCGGCCGAGGGGCTGCAGGCGGCCCGGGCCGCCGGCCTGCGCTGCGCGGTCGTGGTCAACGGCTACACGGCCGACCACGACCTGGGAGGCGCCGACGTGGTCCTCGACGGGTTCGGCCAGCCCGGCGAGCCGGCCGAGGTGGTCGCCGACCCCCTCGGCACCGGCTGCGCCGGCATCCTGGACAGCGCGCTGCTCCGAAAGCTTGTCGACAGCCCCAGGTAGGCTGGATTCCGCCGGTTCCAGGAGAGGGTCGGAGTTTGGAAGACACGAACGGGCACGACGGCGACAAGCTGTACGCGTTCACCACCCGGTCCCGCCTGAAGGGCCCGTGGTTCTTCCCCCACATGCTCTACGCGACCATGCGGGTGCGCCGGCAGCTCAAGCACACTGGCGACGTCGTGGGCTGGGCCAGCATCATCGCCAGCCCCACGGAGTTCTGGACGATCACCGTCTGGAACAGCCGCCACGACATGCAGGAGTTCATGCGCTCCGGGGCGCACGACGACATCATGTGGTTCTTCTCCAAGTGGCTGCGGTCGTTCTGGCTGATGCGCTGGCGGCCCGGGCCCGAGGAGCTCGGGCAGTGGAAGGGCCGCACCATGGGGCGCCCGGAGCCGGCGTACCTGGCCACCCAGGGCCCCAAGCCCGAGGCCCTGGAGAAGGCGCTCGAGCACCTGCCCAAGCTGCGCTCCTCGATGAGCGTCGACGGGGACCTCACCTACGACACCACGCCCTATGCCCGCCGCCGCCGGGCCGAGGTGAAGGGTGCGGGGGGCGGGGTGCTGCACATCAGGACGTCGCCGTGGCGCACGATCGAGGCCTACCGCGCCCTTCGGGCCCTGGCCCAGGAGGCGCAGGGCGACCCCGACTACCTGAACGCGGTGGTGGGCGTGAGCCGTCCCGGGCAGGTGTACCTCCTGTCGGTCTGGCGGGACCGGGCCGGCACCCGCCGGATGCTGCGCTCGCCCCAGGTGGCCAAGCTGCGGGCCCGGTTCCCGGGCCTGTGGGCCAACGAGTGGCTCCCCGAGAACGAGTTCGGCCACTGGGACGGCCTGCGCCTGCGCCGGACCCGGGCCCGGTACGCCATCCAGATGCCCAAGGCGGCCATGGACCTGGATCGCGACAGCGTGGCCGAGCCGACGAACGTGCACGCGCAACCATCTCAGGGTTGACCTCGGGGTTTCCCCCGGTGTTGGGGGGTAGGACCCCGGGACTAGAGTTCATGGCATGTGCAATGGGGGGTGTGGCTGACCTTGGCCACTCAGGCACTCAAGTGTGAGCGTCACGGTGAGGCCACCCGCCTCACCTGCGTCGAATGCGGCAAGCCGATCTGCCCCAAGTGCGCGGTGCGCACCGACGTGGGCCTCAAGTGCGAGGCCGACGCCAAGGGGGTCGAGCTCTCCAAGGAGACGCTGGCCCTCCTGCGCCCGTCCCGCACCCCGCTCTACATGGGGCTGGCCGGGGCCGTGGTCTTCATCGCCCTGCTCGCCTTCCTGCTCACCCGGGGCGGCGACGAGGCCGGCGAGACCAACACCGCGGCGCTGCCCGCAGTCGGCGCGTGGTCGCCCGTGCCCGACCTGGTCAACATCCGGGGCACGACCACCGTCGTCCTGCTGAAGGACGGCAAGGCGCTGGCCGCCGGGGGCGGCGTGGGCCAGATCGCCATCGCCGCCAGCGAGATCTTCGACCCCACCGCCGGGGTGTGGCAGAACACCGGGGCCATGAACCAGGCCCGCCGCGGCCACCAGGCCGTGCTGCTGGGCGACGGCAAGGTGCTGGTGGCGGGGGGCATCTCCGAGGGCGAGCTGCTGGCCTCGGCCGAGGTCTACGACCCCGGTACCGGGCGGTGGACCACGGTGGCGCCGATGAACACGCCCCGCCTGGGCGCCACCCTCACCCTGCTGGCCAACGGCAACGTGCTGGCCACCGGCGGCACGTCGGCCGACACCGCGGCCGGCGCCGGCGGCGGGCAGACCATCCGGCCGGACAACACCGCCGAGATCTACAACACCCAGGCCAACCGCTGGACCCGCACCGCGGCGGCCATGAGCACGCCCCGGTTCGAGCACACCGCCACCCTGCTCGACGACGGCCGGGTGCTCATCGCCGGGGGCCAGGGGCCGCCGATCTCGGGCTCCAGCGCCGCCCTGGCCACCACCGAGATCTACGACCCCGCCGTCGACAGCTTCCGCAAGTCCAACGACATGGGCGACGCCCGGTTCAACCACGCTGCGGTCAAGCTGCCCGATCGCACGGTGATGGTGGTCGGCGGGGCCGGCGGCACGAACGGCGACACGTCGCTGGCGACGGCCGAGGTGTTCAACCCGGGCGACGGGAGCTGGACCTCCGCCGGCGCCCTCTCGGGCAGCCGGACCGGCCACGTGGCCACCGTCTTCTCCGACGGCCGGGTGCTGGTGGCCGGCGGCGAGTCGGTGACCCGGGGGAGCCGGCGGTCCCTCGCCAGCGCCGAGATCTTCACTCTCGACAAGCGGGAGTGGCGCTCCGCTGGGAACATGAACTGCCCCCGGAGCGAGGCGTCGGCCGCCTTGCTCGGCGACGGGAGCGTGCTCGTCGTCGCCGGCGACTTCGCCGCACCCGGCCAGCAGCCCGACCCCAAGGGCTGCGCCGACCGTTACCGCCCCTGAACCTGCCACCACCGCAGTTTCCGACCCACCACCTACCGCCGCCTCGCCGGCAGACCCGTCTCAGTGACAACCGAGGAGCAGAGCTATGGCCAAGAACAAGGACAAGAACCCGCCGCCGTCGCCCGCCGACGACGATGCGCGCAAGGCGAAGGCCCGGAAGAAGGGGCTGCTCTTCGCCATCCTCGCCATGCCCGTGCTCATCGGCTTCTACGCCACCCTGCTGTGGTGGTCCAGCCCCCGCACCGGCGGTCGTGAGCTCCGCCTGGACCAGTACATCACCCTGCTGCGCCAGGGCCGCATCTCCTCGGCCACCATCTTGGAGAGCGACAACCGCATCACCGGCACCTATGACCGGGGCAAGTACTGGGTGGCGGTGGCCGCCGGCCGGGAGACGATCTTCGCCCGCCTGACCAGCGCCCTCGAGGACGCCGGCGTGCCCCTCAAGGTCCAGCAGCAGCCGCTCAAGAACCTCCTGGTCCCGGCGTCGCTGATCTTGCCCGCCTTCATCGTGGTCGACGGCTTCCTCATCCTGTTCCTGGCCTTCCGGGGCGCGGGGGGCGACGGCTACAGCGCCTTCGGCAAGTCCCGGGCCAAGCGCATGGCCTCGGGGGACTCCAAGATCACCTTCGCGGATGTGGCCGGGGTGGACGAGGCCATCGAGGAGCTGGCCGAGGTGCGCGACTACCTGGGCTCGCCCGACAAGTTCCTGGCCATGGGCGCCGCGGTGCCCAAGGGCATCCTGCTCACCGGCCCCCCGGGCTGTGGCAAGACCCTGCTGGCCCGGGCCCTGGCCGGGGAGTCCAACGTCCCGTTCTTCTCCATCTCGGGCTCGGACTTCGTGGAGATCTTCGTGGGCGTGGGGGCGGCCAGAATCCGTGACTTCTTCGCGGTGGCCAAGTCGGCCGCCCCCTGCATCGTCTTCATCGACGAGCTCGACGCCGTGGGCCGGGGCCGCACGGCCATGGCCGTGGGCGGCCAGGACGAGCGCGAGGCCACCCTCAACCAGCTCCTGGTGGAGATGGACGGCTTCGAGTCGGGCTCTGGCGTGGTGGTCCTGGCCGCCACCAACCGCCCCGACATCCTCGACGCCGCCCTGCTGCGCCCGGGGCGCTTCGACCGCCGGGTCGGCATCGACCGCCCCGATGTGCGGGGCCGGGAGGGCGTGCTGAAGATCCACGCCCGGGGCAAGCCCCTGGCCGCCGAGATCGACATGGCCGCGGTGGCCAAGCGCACCGTGGGCTTCAGCGGCGCCGATCTGGCCAACGTGGTCAACGAGGCCGCCCTGCTGGCCGCCCGGCGGGGGGCCACCCAGGTCGAGTCCAAGCACATGTTCGAGGCCATCGAGCGGGTGGTGGCCGGCCCCGAGCGCCACACCCGCATCCTCAGCCCCCAGGACCGCTACCGCATCGCCTTCCACGAGGCCGGCCACGCGGTGGCCGCCACCGCCCTGCCCGGCACCGACCGGGTGGGCAAGCTGTCCATCGTGGCCCGGGGCCATGCCGGGGGCTTCACCTGGTACGTGCCCGAGGGCGACAGCCTCTCCGTCACCCGCTCCCAGCTGCTGGACCGCATCGCGGCCATGATGGGCGGCCGGGTGGCCGAGCAGATCGTCACCGGCGAGTTCTCCTCGGGCAGCCAGAGCGACCTGGAGCAGGCCGGCACCCTGGCCCGCAAGATGGTGGCCGACTTCGGCATGTCCACCAGGCTCGGTCCCTACATCGTCAAGCCCTTCTCCAACGGCTACCAGGGCGAGATGGGCGTGGGCTACTCCGAGCGCATCGCCAGCGAGATCGACAACGAGGTCCAGGCCATCCTGGCCGAGGCCGAGGCCCGGGCCAGCGAGGTCCTCACCCTGAACCGATCGGTGCTCGACCAGGTGGCCCACGCCCTCATGGAGCAGGAGAGCCTGGAGGGCGACGCCCTCGACGACCTCCTGCTGAACATCCAGGGCCCGAGCGGGAATCAGAGCCCGGAGACCGCCGGCGCCTCCACCGGCCCCGGGGCCGGTTGAGATGCGAGGCGCCGTTGGGGGTCGGCGCCTCTTGCGAGCGGTGGTGATCGGGCTGGTCCTGGTCACCACCGCCTGCTCAGGCGGCAGCGACGACGACGCCGCCGGCGGGCTGGACGAGGAGTTCCGGTCCACCCCCGGCGAGCGCAGCATGCAGATCGAGGGGGCCGGCAAGCTCCGCCTCGGAGCCACGCTGGCCATCCCCCAGGGGGCGCAGGGCGCGGTGCCCGGCGTCCTCATCATCCCGGCGCCGGGGGACACGGACCGCAACGGCCCCCTGATCATGCGCCCGCCGGACAAGCTCTACCAGGAGCTGAGCGGCACCCTGACCGCGGCGGGCATGGCCACCCTGCGCTACGACCACCGGGGGATCGGGGAGAGCCAGCTCGACCGGGACCAGGAGCTGACCTGGGACGACATGGTGGGCGACGCCCGCGAGGCCCTGGCCTTCATGGCCCAGCGCCGGGAGATCGACGGCAACCGCCTGGCCATCGTGGCCCACGACGCGGCGGGCGCCATCGCCCTGAAGCTGGCCGCCGCCGACCCCAAGGTCAAGAGCGTGGCCCTGATCTCGGCGCCGGGCCGGCCCCTGGGCGAGGTCTGGACCGACAGGTGGCGGGGGACCTACGGCCAGGCGTCGGCGGACGCGTTCAAGGTCGTGCTCGACCGGCTGCTGACCACCGGGTCGCTGCCGCCCCGCAGCGAGGTTCCGCCGGAGTTCCAGTCGGTCCTGCCGCCCGGCCGGGACGGGTTCTTCAAGGGCCTGTTCTCGATGGACCCGCTGGCCGACGCCGCTGCGGTGAAGGTGCCGGTCCTCGTCGTCATCGGGGAGCGGTCGGTGTCGGTCACCCAGGCCGACGCCAGCCGGCTCACCGCCGCCCTCGGCGGCCGCAGCGAGGTGGTGGTGGCGCCGAACTCATCGACCACCCTCCAGCACGTGCTGCCCACGCCCGTGCGGGCGTTCGACCCCAACAACCACGACCTGCACGGCCTCGGTCCGCCGGTGGCCGACGCGCCCCGTGACACGGGCACGATGACGAAGATCGTCACCTTCGTGGCCACCGCCGTCGGCGCCGCGGCGTAGCCGAATTTATTTGCATTGTCACTGGCTGTGACCATTCGTACTGCTTAAACTGCCTGACACATTCGGGGACCTGTGGGGGACCAACATGATGAAAAAGATGGCGCGCCTTGCCGTGCTCGGTTTGGCCTTCGTGGCCGCCGCCGAGGGCGCAGGATCGGCGTTCGCCGCCAGCGAGCCGCAGCTCACCAAGCCGGTGAACATCACCAAGGAGGACCTGAATCCGCAGCGGACGTACGGCGGGCCGTACATCCTCGTGCACCCGGACGACCCGGACATCATGGTGGCCGGGTTCATCGAGTTCCGGGCCCGCAAGTGCGGCGTGGCCCGCTCCACCGACGGCGGGCAGTCGTGGAAGATCCTGGAGGCGGCGCCGGAGATCAAGTCCCAGCCGTACTGCCAGGCGGCCAACTCCAACATCTTCCACGCCCCGCTGGCGTGGGGGCGTGACAACGCCCTGTACCTGGCCACCCACGCCTGGGACGAGAGCACCCGCACCCAGACCAGCGTCATCGTGGCCAAGTCCACCGACCTGGGCGACACCTGGAACACCGTGTTCGCCCGCGACGCCCGGACCACCTCCGGCGCCGACCAGGAGAACGACCGGCCGGTGACCGGCTTCGTGGTCGACCGCAAGTCGGGCAGCCAGGACATCGTCTATGTGATGTACCGGCGGGCCTACACCAACCGCACGGCGCCCAACGCCGCGCCCCAGCAGCCGGTCCTGGCCATCTCCCGAGACGGTGGCAAGACCTTCGAGGAGCCGGTGTCGGCCGTCGGAAACGTCTACCAGGATCCCGCCGTGCGCCAGCAGGGCCTGACCGCCCGGACCACGGTGCCGGCCGGGCCGGGCGTCACCACCACCACCGCCCCGCCGGCCGACTCCCTCGCCGCCCGCCCCGACGCCGTGGAGAACTTCGGCGCCTCCAGCAACGGCCAGGGCCTGGTCCTCGACAACAAGGGCAACCTGTACGTCACGTTCATGTCGGAGATCGCCAACGTCTCGGGGGCGCCCCGGGCCATCATCGCCTCCAAGTCCACCGACAAGGGCAAGACCTGGACCAGCAACGTCGCCGTGCCCTTCAGCTACGAGCAGGCCCAGAACGTCCGCAACGCCTGGACGCCGGGCGGCGGGCCCAACGGCACCCTGCACATCGTCTGGGAGTGGCGGTACCCGGGCCAGCTCAGCTCCTACGCCGACGTCGGTTACATCCGCTCCACCGACGGGGGCGCCACCTGGAGCAAGCCCCGGCGCATCGCCGACGACGACCAGACCAAGCTGGCCGGCAAGTTCCTGCCCATGCTGAACGTGGCGCCCAACGGCCGCCTCGACGCCGTCTGGTGGGACACCCGCGACGACCCCGGCATCCGGGGCCAGGACGTCTACTACGCCTACTCGGAGGACGACGGCGAGACCTGGTCGAAGAACATCCGGGTCACCGACCAGACCATCGACCGCCGCTTCGGGGTCTGGGCCAACAACTTCGACCAGAACTCCCCGCCGGCCCTGGCCTCCACCAACGAGTTCGCCATGGTGGGCTGGGACGACACCCGCTACTCCACCGGCGAGGAGGGCAAGCTGATCCTCGACGACCCGGTGAAGGTCCAGGGCATCGGCGGCGGCGTGCAGGACATGTTCGTGGCCGGCGTCCAGTTCGAGGCCATCGGGGGCGGCGCCTCCAGCGCGGCCAAGGTGGCCCTCGCCGGCGTGGTCGGCCTGCTCGCCGTCGGCCTCATCCTCCTGCTGGTCGGCATGGCCGGCCGCCGGGGAGAGGGTGCAGGCGCCTCGACCTCGACCTCCAAGACTCCGGCCGGGGTCAACTAGCCGCTACCGGCCTGATCGGTCCGAAACGGCCCGCCCTCCAGGGCGGGCCGTTTCGTATTGCTGCGTGGTAACATATTTACGTGAGTACGCAGATAGTTGAGCCGTCGAGCGAGCAGGTGGTGGCTGCGGTCGACACGTTGAAGCTGCTGGCCGACCCCACCCGGCTGCGCATCATGTGGGCCCTGCTCCACGGGGAGCACTCCGTGGGCCCCCTGGCCACCCACGTCGGCGCCCCTGCGCCCAGCGTCTCCCAGCACTTGGCCAAGCTTCGCCTGGCCCGGCTGGTGGAGACCCGGCGCGACGGCAACCGCATCTTCTACCTGGCCGACGACGACCACCTCCGCCGGCTGGTCGAGGAGGCCCTGGTCCACGCGGGGTACGAAGGGAGCGCACGATGAACGACCACGACCACGACCACGACCACGACCACGACCACCCGGGCGGGCTCCGGGGCCTGGTGCGTTCGGTGTTCGCCCCCCACAGCCACGACGCCGCCGATTCGGTGGACTCGGCGCTGGCCGACAGCCGTGAGGGCCTGCGGGCCCTGTGGGTGTCACTCGGAGGCCTTGGGGTCACCGCCGTCCTGCAGGTCGTCGTCGTCCTCATCAGCGGGTCGGTGGCCCTGCTGGCCGACACCGTGCACAACTTCGCCGACGCCCTCACCGCCGTCCCCCTGGCCGTGGCCTTCCTCATCGGGCGGCGGCCGGCCAACCGGCGCTACACCTACGGCTACGGGCGGGCCGAGGATCTGGCCGGCATCTTCATCGTGGCCATGATCGCCCTCTCGGCGGCGGTCGCCGGCTGGGAGGCCATCGGTCGCCTGATGGACCCCCAGGGCGTCCGCAACGTGGGCTGGGTGATCATGGCGGGCGTCATCGGCTTCGCCGGCAACGAGCTGGTGGCCCACTACCGCATCCGGGTCGGCCGCAAGATCGGCTCGGCCGCCCTGGTGGCCGACGGTCTCCACGCCCGTACCGACGGGATCACGTCGCTCGGGGTCGTCGCCGGAGGCACCGGCGCCGCCCTTGGCTGGGACCTGGCCGACCCGCTGATCGGCCTGGTGATCACCGTCGCCATCCTCTTCGTGCTCAAGAGCGCGGCCCGTGACATCTACCGCCGGCTCATGGACAGCGTGTCGCCCGAGCTGGTGGACGACGTCGAGGCCGTGCTGGCCGCCGTCCCCGGCATCGAGGCCGTCGAGCGGGTGTCGATCCGCTGGATCGGCCACGAGCTGCGGGCCGAGGCCGACGTCGTCTCCGACAGCCGGCTGACCCTGGCCGAGAGCCACCGCATCGCCGAGGAGGCCCACCACTTGCTCCTCCACCGCATCCCCAAGCTGCGGCGGGCCACCATCCACACCAACCCCTGCACCCACGACGGTCTCGACCACCACCTGACGACGGCCCACCATTTCTCCGGTGGGTGACAGCGGGGCCGGTAGCATTTGGCCCGTGGGAGGTTCACCGCGGGTTCGGGTGGCCGCCGGTGTGGTCGCGGCGCTGACCCTCGGCGGGTGCAGCGGGGGCGGCGCCAAGCCGGTCGCCGAGCCGGCGACGATGGCCACGGTCGAGCCGTCCACCGTCGCCCCCACCGTCGCCCCCACCACGACGGCACCGACTGCGCCCACCTACTCGGTGGCCACGGCCAAGGTCCGCAAGGTCGACGTCTACAACTCGCCGGTCCAGCCGGAGCCGGCCCGCACGCTCGACAACCCGCAGCCCTCGGGCGCCGCCCCCCCAGGCACGTTCCCCCTCGTCATGCTGGTGGTCGAGCAGCGCGACGACTGGCTGAAGGTCCTGCTCCCGATCCGGCCGAACGGCAGCAGCGGCTGGGTGAAGCGCAGCGCCGTCGACCTCGAGGCCAACCCGTACAAGGTCGTGGTCGAGCTGGGTGAGCACCGGATCACCGTCTTCAACGGCAACGAGGTGGTCCTCCAGGAGCCGGTGGGCGTGGGCGCCTCGGGCCGCACGCCGACCACCCAGGGGCTCTTCTACACGACGGAGCTGTTCGAGGTGTCTCCCAGCCAGCGGGCGGCCTACGGCCCCTACGCCTTCGCCCTGTCCGGCTTCTCCGAGGTCCACTACTCCTTCGGCGACGGCGGCACCGGGGTGCTCGGCATCCACGGCACGAGCGACACCTCCTCCCTCGGGCGCGACGTCAGCAACGGCTGCATCCGGATGAGCAACGCCGGCATCACCAAGCTGGCCAACCTCCTCCCCCTCGGTACCCCGGTCGAGATCAAGGCCTGACCCCCGGCGAACTGGTGACAGATCTGGGGGCCATGGCCCCCAGATCTGTCACCAGTTCGGGGGTAGACGCGCCACTGCCGGGCCCGAAGGCCCGGCAGTGGTCGGAACGCGAGCTACGAAGAAGTGTTACTTGCGCACCGAAGCGGTGACCGGGACGTCACGGCGGCGGGCCTGACGGACGAAGGCGACGAAGCCAGCGCCGAACAGGGCCAGGCCGAGGGCGCCGAGGCCGACGGTCAGGGCGATGATG
>Ga0247704_1000412_pt1 | contig 12174 bp, 11 predicted proteins | sample 41W_NmetaG_FD_189042 | JGI IMG/M metagenome (GOLD analysis project Ga0247704, IMG submission 189042) | Soil microbial communities from hillslope of Landscape Evolution Observatory, University of Arizona, Oracle, AZ, United States - 4-1-W_N | ecosystem: Engineered > Artificial ecosystem >...
GTAGAGGGGCGGCGCTGCCCCTCATGTGGGCGGCCGGGCGGCGGCTGGGCGGGGAGCGGCTGGCGTGGGCGGCCACGCTCATCCTGGCTGCCAGCCCCTTCGCCGCCCGCTACGGCACCGAGAACCGGATGTACTCGCTCGTGGTGGTGCTGGTGCTGGCCGGTTTCCTGGCCGTGCACAGCCTGCTGCACGGGGGCGGGCGCCGGCCCACGCTGGCGCTGGCAGCGCTCACCGGCGCCCTCCTGCTGACCCACTACTGGAGCTTCTACCTGCTGGCCGCGGTGGCCCTCTTCCTCGTCGCCGTCGTGCGGCGAGGCCGGGAGCCGGCTCGCAGCGGGGCCCGGCGGGGGCTCCTGGCCATGGCCGGAGGCTCGCTGGCGTTCCTCCCGTGGGCGCCGGTCTTCCTCCACCAGCTGCGCAACACCGGCACGCCATGGGGTCGCCCGGGCGAGCTGAGGTCGCTGTTCGACACGGTCTTCCACTTCTCGGGCGGCTACTGGAACGCGGGCATCGTCGGGGGCCTCATCAGCTTCGGGCTCATCGCCCTGGCGGTAACGGCCCGGCCCGTGGACGGCCGCCACCTGCTCGTCGACCTGCGGGGGCGGGCGCCCGGGTCGGTGCTGGCCGCCGTCGCCTTCGGCACGCTGGCCCTCGCCGTGGTCGCCACCAAGGTCGCCGGCTCTGCCTTCGCGGTGCGTTACGCGGCGGTGCTCTTCCCTCTGTTCGTGCTGGTCGTCGCGCTGGGGACGGAGGTGTTCACCGACCGCCGGGCCCGCGCCGGCGTCCTGGCTGCCATCGTCCTCCTCGGGTTCTGGGCGGACGTGCCCAACGTGATCGGGAACCGCACCAACGCCGGCCGGGTCGCCGCCCAGCTCAACGACCTGGGCCGGCCGGGCGACCTGGTGGTGTACTGCCCCGACCAGCTGGGCCCGTCGGTGAGCCGCCTGGTCGACAACGACGGTCTCGTGCAGTTCGGCTTCCCCCGCCAGAACCCGCCCCAGCTCGTCGACTGGACCGACTATGCCCGGGTCAACCGGGCCGCCAGCACGGCGGCCTTTGCCCGCATGCTCGACGAACGGGCCGGCCCCGCCAACGCGGTGTGGATCGTCTGGGCCCCGGGGTACAAGACGTACGGCACCAAGTGCCAGAACCTGGTCGAGCGGTTGGGGGAGGCGCGGCCCGACTACGAGCGAGTGGTGACGATCTCGACGAGGTACTTCGAGCGCCCCGGGCTGGTGCACTTCCCGCCCGCCGCGGCAGGGTGAGGGGGAGCATGACTGACACCACTACCACTGGCACCACTGCCACTGCTACGACTGGAACGGGCCCGGTGACGACGGGGACAGAGGCAGCCGTCCCGTCCACCGGTGGGCCCGACGACCTCAAGGTCGTGATCATCGGGGCCGGCCCGGCCGGCCTCACCGCCGCCTACCAGCTGGGCAAGGAGGGGGCCACGGCCACGGTGCTGGAGGCCGACTCGGTCGTCGGCGGCATCAGCCGCACCGCCGAGCGCGACGGCTGGCGGTTCGACATCGGGGGCCACCGGTTCTTCACCAAGGTGAAGGCGGTGGAGGACCTCTGGCACGAGATCCTCCCCGACTCCGACTTCCTGCTGCGGCCCCGGATGAGCCGCATCTACTACAACGGCAAGTTCTTCGACTACCCGCTCAAGCCCATGAACGCGCTCAAGGGGCTGGGCGTGGTGGAGGCGGTCCTCTGCGTCGGGTCCTACCTGTGGGCCCGCATCCGTCCCCCGAAGGACCAGACCTCGTTCGAGGGGTGGGTCTCCTCCCGGTTCGGCAACCGCCTCTACCGCATCTTCTTCAAGACCTACACCGAGAAGGTCTGGGGCGTGCCCGCCACCGAGATCAAGGCCGACTGGGCGGCTCAGCGGATCAAGAACCTGTCGCTGTCCAAGGCGGTGCTCAACGCCATCCTCCCCAGGCGCAACCAGAAGGAGATAACCAGCCTGATCGAGGAGTTCCAGTACCCCAAGCACGGCCCGGGGATGATGTGGGAGCGCTGCCGGGAGCTGGTGGAGGCCCAGGGCAGCAAGGTGGTCATGGAGGCGGCGGTCACCGCCGTTCACCACCAGGGAGGCCGGGCGGTGGCGGTGACGGCCACCCACGACGGCCGGCCCACCCGGTACGAGGCCACTCACGTGGTCTCCTCGATGCCCATCAGCACGCTGGTCAAGATCATGGACCCGCCGCCGCCGCCCGAGGTGCTGGCCGCCGCCGGCGGCCTCAGCTACCGCGACTTCCTCACCGTCGCCCTGGTGGTGCCCGAGGCGGACGGGTTCCCCGACAACTGGATCTACGTCCACGACCCCAAGGTGCGGCTGGGGCGCATCCAGAACTTCGGCTCGTGGTCGCCCTACCTGGTGAAGGAGGGGCGCACCTGCCTGGGCCTCGAGTACTTCGTGTTCGAGGGGGACGACCTGTGGACCAGCGACGACGCCGACCTGGTCGAGCTGGGCAAGCGCGAGCTGGCCGCCCTGGGGCTGGCCGACCCGGCCAAGGTGGAGGCCGGCTACGTGGTGCGCATGCCCAAGGCGTACCCCATGTACGACGGCAGCTACAAGGCCAACGTGGCGGTGCTGCGCCAGTGGCTGGAGGCCAGCACGCCCAACGTCTATCCGGTCGGGCGCAACGGCATGCACAAGTACAACAACCAGGACCACTCGATGTACACGGCCATGCTGTCCGTCGAGAACATCCTGGGCGCCGACCACGACATCTGGTCGGTGAACGTCGAGGCCAAGTACCACGAGGAGAAGAAGGCGGGCGAGTAGCGCGGCCGGTTTGGCCAGGGTAGCTCGGGGGTAGGGACGTTGGTTTGTGCCGTCTACCCCAGGAGGAAGTGCCAATGCTGAGCCTCACGCCCAACGCGACGACGGTGATCAGCGAGCGGATCACCGTCGTCGCGTTGGGCGTGAGGCTCAGCCTCCGCATCGCCAGCACCCAAGACGGCCAGCAGGCCTTCACCGTCTCCACCGCCGGCTCGCCGGAAGTGGGGGACCAGGTGGTCGAGGACGGCGGCGCCCGGGTGTTCGTCGAGACCGAGGCGGCCAGCGCCTTGGGCGAGACGATCCTGGACGCCACCGTCGACCCCGACGGGAACGTCCAGTTCCTCCTCACCGCCCAGGCCCGCGACGGCGCCGGTTAGGCATCGGGCCCCGAGGCAGCCAGCTAGGCGCTGCCGGCGGCCCGCTCCTCGCGCCAGAGGGCCCGCCGTAGGCGGGCCAGGGCGAGGAGGGTGCGGGGGATGCGGGCCGCTATCGAGCTGCGAGACGGGCGGCGCTCCTCGACGGTCACGGGGATGGCCGTCACCCGGAGCCCCGCCCGCTCCGCCCGCAGGATGAGCTCGGTGTCGAAGATGTCGGTCCCGTAGCGGCAGGAGGCGGCCAGGTCCTTGAGCGGCGCCCGCCGCACCACCTTGATCCCGTGGGTGTCGGCCACCTTGAGGCCGAACCCGAAGCGCAGTACGAGCGAGAACACCGCGGTGACGGCCCGCCGGGGCCAGGCTCTGGCGTCCACCGCCCCCGCGCCCCGCTTGCTCCCCACCACGATGTCGGGCCCGTCGGGCTGGTCGAGCACGGCCACGGCCCGGTCGAGGAACTCGAAGTCGTAGTAGTCCACGTCGAAGATCGCCACCAGGTCGCCGCCCGCCTCGAGGAAGCCGGTGCGCAGCGCCCCCCCGTAGTCGGCGGACGGCAGGGAGATGGCCCGCACCTCGGGCACGTCGGCCTCGAGCTGGCGGGCCACCGCCGCGGTGCCGTCGGTCGAGCCGTTCTCGACCACCACCACCTCGAAGGGGCCGCCCCGGGCCCGCACCGCCTCGACCACCTCTGTCACGGCGGCGGCCAGGAACGCCTCCTCGTTGTGGGCGGGCATGACGACGGACAGCACGGCGGACGCAGCGTAGGCGGCTCCCCGCCCGCCAACTACTGTTGGGCCTTCATGTCCCTCGACGCCATCTTCAAGGCCTACGACGTGCGCGGCATAGTGCCCGACCAGCTCGACGCCCGCGCCGCTCGGGCCATCGGGTGGGCGTTCGCCCGCTTCGCCGGCGCCCCGAGGATCCTCGTCGCCCGCGACATGCGCCAGTCCGGCGAGGAGCTGTCGGCCGCCTTCGCCGAGGGCGCCACCGAGGCGGGGGCCGACGTGGTGCTGCTGGGACTGGCCTCCACCGACCTCCTGTACTTCGCCGCCGGCCACCTCGACGCGCCGGGGGCGATGTTCACCGCATCCCACAACCCGGCGAGGTACAACGGCATCAAGCTGTGCCTGTCGGGGGCCAGGCCGGTGGGGCAGGACACCGGGTTGGCCGACATCAAGCGCATGGCCGAGCAGGGACCGGTGGCGGGCGGGGGCGGCCCCAAGGGCTCGGTCACCGAGCGAGACCTCCTCGACCTCTACGCCGACCACGTGATCGGGTTCGTCGACGTGGCTTCGCTCCGGCCGCTGAAGGTGGTGGCCGACACCGCCAACGGCATGGGCGGCCTGGTCGTGCCCCAGGTGTTCGAGAGGCTCCCGTTCGACCTGGAGATCCTCTTCCCCGAGCTCGACGGCTCGTTCCCCAACCACCCGCCCGACCCCATCCAGCCCGAGAACCTCAAGTCCCTCCAGGCCCGGGTGCTGGAGGTGGGGGCCGACGTGGGGCTGGCGTTTGACGGTGACGCCGACCGGGTCTTCCTGGTCGACGACAAGGCGCAGCCCGTCTCGGGCTCGACGACAACCGCTCTGGTGGCCAAGGCCATGTTGGAGAAGAACCCCGGGTCGGCCATCATCTACAACCTGATCTGCTCGAAGTCGGTGCCCGAGGTCATCGCCGAGAACGGCGGCCGGCCCGTGCGAACCCGTGTCGGGCACTCGTTCATCAAGGCCGTCATGGCCGACACCGACGCCGTCTTCGGCGGCGAGCACTCGGGCCACTACTACTTCCGGGACAACTACCGGGCCGACTCGGGGCTCATCGCCGCCGTCATCGTGCTCGAGCAGCTGTCCCGGGCGCTCGAGCCGCTGTCGGAGCTACGCCGGCCGTTCGAGCGCTACGCCAACTCGGGAGAGGTCAACGTGGAGGTCGACGACCCCCGAGCCGTGATCGAGCGGGTGGCGGAGCGGTACCCCGACGGGGCCGCCGACCGCACCGACGGGCTCACCCTCGACTTCGGCGAGTGGTGGTTCAACCTGCGGCCGTCGAACACCGAGCCCCTCCTGCGCATCAACCTGGAGGCGCCTGACGAGGACGCGTGCCGCCAGCACCTCGCCGAGGTGCTCGAGCTCGTGAAGGGAAGCTGAATTGGCGCTCGACCCGCTGCTGTTGGAGATCCTGGCCTGTCCCGAGGACAAGGGGCCGCTGTACTACTTCCAGGACGAGGACGCCCTCTACAACCCCCGGCTGAAGCGCCGCTACGCCATCCGGGACGACATCCCCATCATGCTCATCGACGAGGCCGAGACCGTCTCCGACGACGAGCACGACCGGCTGATGGCCAAGGCCGAGTCGGAGGGCCTCAAGCCCACGTTCGAGCCGTGACGGCCATGGACACGGGGTCGGCCCTCGACAGCCTGGGCATGCTCGACGCCGCCGCCAACCTCCCCGAGCAGATGGCGGAGGCGGCGGAGCGGTCCCGCGGCCTCGACAACCTGCCCGACAAGGAGGAGGTCGAGCACGTCGTGGTGCTCGGCATGGGCGGGTCGGCCATCGCCGGCGAGGTGGTGCAGGCGGCGGCCGGTCCCTACCTGCCGGTGCCCGTGCTGGTCTTCCGCAGCTACTCGGTGCCCGCCTTCGTGGGCGAGGCTTCGCTGGTGTTCGCGGTGTCGTTCTCGGGCGACACCGAGGAGGCCGTTGAGGGGATGACAGAGGCGGCCCTGCAAGGCGCCCGCATCGTGGCCATCACCCGGGGCGGCGAGCTGGCCCGGCGGGCCGAGTCGTGGGGCGCCCCGGTGGTGGGCATCCCCGACGACATCCCCCAGCCCCGCGCCGGCCTGGGGGCGCTGGCCATCCCTCCGCTGGTGGTGCTGGAGGAGATCGGCCTGTTCCACGGGGCCTCGCACTGGATCGAGCTGGCCGTCGACCAGGTGCGCACCAGGCGCGACCGCCTCACCCGGCCCGGCAGCGCGGCCGAGGACCTGGCCCGCCGCATCGGCCGCACCATCCCGCTGATCTACGGCGGGGGCGGGCTCGGGGCGGTGGCCGCCCACCGCTGGAAGACGCAGATGAACGAGAACGCCAAGGTGCCTGCCTTCTACAACAGCCACCCGGAGATCTGCCACAACGAGGTGGTGGGTTGGGGCCAGCACGGGGACCTGACCCGCCAGGCGTTCACCCTCGTCAACCTGCGCCACGACTTCGAGCACCCCCAGGTCATGGAGAGGTTCCGGATCGTCAACGAGCTGATGGAAGAGGTGGTGGCCGAGATCCACGAGGTCCAGGCGGAGGGGGAGGGCGAGCTGGCCCAGCTCCTCGACATGGTGGTGGTGGGCGACTTCGTCTCGCTGCACCTGGCGTTGCAAGAGGGCATCGACCCGGGACCGGTCCCGGTCCTGGACGACATCAAGGCGGCGCTCAGGGGCGCGCAGCTGGAGGGAGAACCGTCATGACGCACGACAGTCCACATCACGACAGTCCACATCACGACAGTCCACATCACGACAGTCCACATCACGACATTGCCGACGCCGGGCTGGCCGAGCTGGGCCGCCAGCGCATCGCCTGGGCCGACACCCACATGCCGGTGCTGGCGTCCATCCGGGAGCGCTTCGCCAAGGAGCGCCCGCTGGAGGGGGTGACGGTGGCGGCGTGCCTGCACATCACCACCGAGACGGCCAACCTGTTGCGCACCCTGGCCGCCGGCGGGGCCCGGGTGGTGGCCTGCGCGTCGAACCCCCTGTCCACCCAGGACGACGTGGCCGCCGCCCTCGCCCTCGACGAGGGCATGGAGGTCTACGCCATCAAGGGCGAGGACACCGAGACCTACTTCCGCCACATCGACGCCGCCCTCGACGCCCACCCCCAGCTCACCATGGACGACGGCTGCGACCTCGTCTCCCGCCTGCACCAGCAGCGGCCCGACCAGGTTCCCGAGGTGCTGGCCGGCACCGAGGAGACCACCACCGGCGTGATCCGCCTGCGGGCCATGGAGGCCGACGGGGCCCTGCGCTTCCCGATCGTGGCCGTCAACGACGCCGACACCAAGCACATGTTCGACAACCGCTACGGCACCGGCCAGTCCACCCTCGACGGCGTCATCCGGGCCACCAACGTGCTGCTGGCCGGCAAGACGGTGGTCGTGGCCGGCTACGGCTACTGCGGCAAGGGCGTGTCCAGCCGGGCCAAGGGCATGGGCGCCCACGTGGTGGTCACCGAGGTCGACCCCCTGCGGGCCCTCGAGGCGGTCATGGACGGCTTCCAGGTCAAGCCCATGATCGAGGCGGCACGCGAGGGTGACATCTTCATCACCGTCACCGGCGACCGCGACGTGCTGACCGGCGAGCACTTCGGGGTGATGAAGGACGGCGCCATCCTGGCCAACTCCGGCCACTTCGACATCGAGATCGACCTGGCCACGCTGGCCTCGATGGCCGAGGGCCGGCGGCGGGAGGCGCGGCCGTTCGTGGAGGAGTTCGTGGTCGGGGGCGAGGGGGGCCGGCGCATCCTCGTGATCGCCGAGGGCCGCCTCGTCAACCTGGGGGCGGCCGAGGGCCACCCCGCCGCCGTCATGGACATGTCCTTCGCCAACCAGGCCCTGTGCGCCGAGTGGGTCCTGGCCAACAAGGGCACGCTCGAGCCCCGGGTCTACAACGTGCCCGCCGACATCGACGCCGAGATCGCCCGGGTCAAGCTCGACACCATGGGCATCACCATCGACGTCCTCACCCCCGCCCAGCAGGAGTACCTCCGCTCCTGGACCGTCGGCACGTAGCCCCAACCCCCAGCGTTCTAGGCAATAGGCGTCGGTTTCCGACGCCTATTGCCTGAAATCGGGAGTGTCACACCCTCTCAGTACATTGAAAGGGTATGAGAGAGCTTGACGAGGCGATCGAACGCCTGGCGCGGCAGCAGCATGGCGGCTTCACCCGCGACCAGGCGTCGGCGGCTGGCGCCTCGCCCAGCGGGTGCGACCGCCGGCTGAGGTCGGGCGCCTGGGTTCGCTCGGCCGAGGCGGGCGTCTACCTGTTACGGGGCCAGCCCAACACGTGGCGCCAGCGGTTGATGGCCTGCGTGCTGGCGGGCCCGCCGGGCACGCTGGCGTCGCACCGGGCCGCGGCTGTGCTCTACGGGGTGCGTGACCGAGCCACCCACGGGTTCGAGGAGGACCGGTTGAGGCAGAACGCCCTCGTCCTGGCGGGGTGGACGTTGCTGCGGTTCACCTGGGCCGACGTCACCGAACGGGGCCTGGCCACGGTGGCGGCGGTGGCTCGCGGGTTGCGGGCGGCGTGATGCTGCTGCCGCGGGCGTGCCCGGCGTGCGGACGGGCGGGGGAGGCGCCGTGCCCGCCCTGCCGGGGCGAGCTGCGGCCCGCGCCCAGCCTGCCGCCGCCGGCGGCCGTCGACCGGTGCGCGGCGCTGCTCGACTACTCGGGCGTGGGCCGCGAGGTCGTGGCCCGCCTCAAGTACCGCAACGCCCGCTCGTCGCTGCGGTTCCTGGCCGCCGGGATGGCCGCCCTGGTCGACCCGACCGGGGTCGACGTCGTCACGTGGGCGCCGACCACCGCCGCCCGGCGGCGCCAGCGGGGCTTCGACCAGTCGGAGCTGCTGGCCCGGGCCGTGGCCCGGCGGCTGCGGCGGCCGTGCCGGCGGCTGCTGCGGCGGCGGCCCGGGCCGGCCCAGACCGGGCAGTCCCTGGCCGACCGCCGGCGCGGTCCCCGGTTCGAGGCCCGAGGCAGCCCGGCCACCGCCGCCCCGCGGGTCCTGCTGGTCGACGACGTGGTCACCACCGGGGCCACCGTCACCGCCGCCGCTCGCACGCTGCGGGCCGCCGGCGCGGCCGCCGTCCAGGTCGTCGCCGCCGCCCGAACCTCCCCCCGGGGCATACACTCGGGTATGGCTCGTGTGCGGGTCTGTGGTTGAAAGTCGACGCCAGCCGCAGGCGAAACGACCCACGTAAGGCAACCCGTGGTTGCTGATCATGGTGCGGCTTAGACGTAAGCCCTGCCCGACCGGGCCCGATCGGCGGGCCCGGGAGGAGAGGAAGGGAAGCGTCCATTCACGGCGGTGCCGGGCCCTGCGGGGCCGCCACCGCCCCGGGCGCCAGCTTCCCGGCAGGCGAGTGTGGGGGCAAAGACCAGGTCAGCCGCACACGATCCGGCTGCCGGCGCGGCGGCAGCCCATCCCGTCCGACGTACCCGAGGAGGTTGCATGGAGTTCACCATCCAGGGGCGGCACATGGAGGTCCCGGAGAAGCTGCGGGCCACGGCCCAGGAGAAGGTGACACGCCTGGCCCGCCACCTCGACGGCTGGGACCAGGCCGAGATCTCCTTCCTAGAGGAGCGCAACCCCCGGATCTCCGAGAAGGAGGTCTGCGAGGTCACGCTGCGGGGCCACGGCCACATCCTCAGGGCCAAGGCGGCGTCGGCCGATCCCTACACCGCCGTCGACCGGGTCATCGACAAGCTCTCCCACCAGATGGAGAAGCTGAAGACCCGCCAGAGCCGCAAGGGCCGCCCCCGGGCCGTCTCGGTAGAGTTGAACGGCTCAGCCCCCCTGGAGGACGACGACGATGGCGAGGAGCGGAGGGGGTCGGGCAGGATCGTCAAGGTCAAGCGGTTCGACCTCAAGCCCATGACGCCCGAGGAGGCGGCGCTCCAGATGGAGATGCTCGGCCACACGTTCTACTTCTTCAGCAACGCCGACTCGGGGCTGCCCTCGGTCGTCTACCGCCGCAACGACGGCGACGTCGGGCTCATCGACGCCACTTAGGGAGGGCCCGCTGCCGTGCCGGAGCCGATCCGGGTCCTCATCGCCGACGATCACGAGCGGTTCCGGCGCGGCTTGAAGATGGTGCTGGAGGCGGAGGACGGCATCGAGGTGGTGGCCCAGGCCGGCACCGGCGTGGAGGCCGTCGAGCGGGTGGAGGAGCTGGCGCCCGACGTGGTGCTTATGGACGTCCGCATGCCCGTGCAGAACGGCATCGAGGCCACCCGGGTGATCCGGGGGGCGTTCCCTTCCACCCGCATCATCATGCTCACCGTCAGCGACGACGAGGACGACCTCTTCGACGCGGTGAAGGCGGGGGCCAACGGGTACCTGCTCAAAGAGGTCTCCATCGAGGAGGTGGCCGACGCGGTGCGGGCGGTGGTGCAGGGCCAGAGCCTCATCACCCCCTCGATGGCGGCCAAGCTCATCGCCGAGTTCGGCTCGCTGGCCCGCCGGGCCGAGGGGGTGGAGGCGCGGCCCAGCCAGAGCCTCACCGGCCGCGAGCTTGAGGTCCTGAAGCGGGTGGCCAAGGGCATGGGCAACGAGGAGATCGCGGCCGAGCTGGGTTTGACGCCGCCCGCGGTGCGCAACCACGTGGCCAACATCCTGGTGAAGCTCCAGCTGCGGTCCCGCATCGAGGCCGCCCTCACCGCCATGGAGCCCCGCCTCCTCGACTCCTAGGAGGCGTACCCGCTCAGTCGACGTCCACCGGCGCCCCCGGCGCGGTCCGTTCGGCCACGAGGATGCCGTCGGTCTCGAAGCGGGCGGTGAACTGCGACGCCAGCAGCCGGTCGACCAGCCGGTGGTCGCGCTCGCTGAGGAGCTGGCGGTCAACCACGAGCCACTGCACCAGGCCGGGGTCGTGCAGGTTCTCGCCCGCCACGCCCCAGTCCACCCGCCGCCACGGCTCGGGGAAGTTGTAGATCCGCTCCCGGTGGGAGAGGTGGGGGACCATCGAGTAGATCGCCGAGACCGCCGCTCGAGGCGGGACGGTGGCGACCGCCGCCTGCTGCACCGCCGTGCGGGGGCTCTGGGCCAGCGGCCAGTACCCCTGGCGGTACTTGACGCTGACGGGGGACACGCCCCAGGCCACGCTCGTGCCCAGGGCGCAGGCCGCCACCACGCCCACCAGGAACCGGCGGGTGCCCGGCCGCCGGCCCAGCCGGGCGATCCCCTCGACGGTGGCGAGCATGGCTCCCGCCACCACCAGGGCGCTGTAGTGGTACTCGTAGTCGCGGGCGTAGGGGAAGGTGGTGAGGACGTTCACCGCCACCATGGGCAGCGCCACCATCAGCGTCGACAGCGACGCCAGGGGCAGGAAGGCCAGGGGGGCGAGCATCATCCGGTAGTAGCTGAGGCGGTCGGGCCGGGTGGCCAGGTCGAACACCGTCCCGGGCCGGAGGATGGCGTTCTTCACCACCTCGCCGGCGCTGTTGCCCAGGTCGCCGAAGAACGTGTCGTAGAAGGGGGCGTTGGTCGGCAGGAAGGCGGGCTGGAGCAGGCGCGTGCTCAGTAGGAACCACGCCCCGGCCAGCCCGGCCGCGATGGCGCCCACCTTGCGGTTGTCCCGCACGGCGATGAGCACGCCGATCACCGCCACCGCCAGGGCGACGTCCTCCTTGCAGGCGACCGCCAGCACCGCCGCCACCGCGAACCACCCCCAGCGGCGGGCCCGCGCCGCCCAGTAGGAGAACAGGAGGGGGGCGATGGCCAGGGCGTCGGGGTGGAAGTACTCCCAGGTGAGGAACTGGTAGGTGGGGTTGAGCAGCAGCACTCCGGCCAGGACCACCGCCAGCCAGCGGTCGGCCAGCCGGTCCCGGGCCAGGAGGAACACCGCCACCGCCCCCGACGCCTGCGCCGCCACCTGCACGAAGGCCAGGAACACCGGCCCCGCCCCGAGCCGGTAGAAGGGGGCGAGGACCACCAGGATGAGGTTCATGTGGTGGCCCAGGAGGTTGAGCCCCCGGACGGTCACGAACTGCTTGCCGTGGGCCAGCAGCCACACGCCCTGGTCGTAGGTGCCGAGGTCGAAGGCGAAGGTGCCGAAGCGGTCGTGACGTAGCTTGCACAGCGAGAAGAAGACCAGGAACCAGACCACGACCATGCCGCCCAGGACCCACCGCACCGGGTCCCGGCCGCGGGCCCAGTCGATCAGCCTGGTGGCGTCGACCTCGTCCCTGGCCTCGACGTCCTTGGCCTCGACGGGGGCGACCGGAGGCTTGATCGAGGGGCGGGCCGGCGGGGCGCCGGG
>Ga0247704_1000416_pt1 | contig 12117 bp, 11 predicted proteins | sample 41W_NmetaG_FD_189042 | JGI IMG/M metagenome (GOLD analysis project Ga0247704, IMG submission 189042) | Soil microbial communities from hillslope of Landscape Evolution Observatory, University of Arizona, Oracle, AZ, United States - 4-1-W_N | ecosystem: Engineered > Artificial ecosystem >...
GGCTGGCGCCATGGAAACCCGGGGGACCGGCGGCGCCGGACGCTCCGGCCCGGTCGGACCCGGCGTGGTGAGCCTCGACGACGAGCGCAGTACCGACGCCGAGCTCACCGGCACCAAGGCGGCCGCGCTGGCCCGGGCCTTGGGGAACGGGATGCCGGCCCTGCCCGGGTTCGTGCTCACCACCGTGCTCACCGCCACCGACAGGGACGCCGGCTCGGGCCCAGAGGTGGAGGCAGCCTGGCGCCGGCTCTCGGGCGGGGGGGAACAGCCGCTGGTCGTACGCTCCTCCTCGACGGCCGAGGACCTCGCCGGCGGGTCCATGGCCGGCCGCTACCAGTCGGTCGTGGGGGTGGTCGGCTGGCAACCCTTCGTGGAGGCGGTGCAGACCGTCCTGGCGTCCCGGGTCACGGCGGCCGAGGGGGTGGAGGGGCTGGCGGGAGACGAGCCCCTGGCCGTGCTCGTCCAGCCCCAACTCGACGGAGCCGCCGGTGGTGTCGCCTTCGGCGTCGAGCCGGTGAGCGGGCGCAGCGACCGCATCGTGGTGGTGGCTGCCCGAGACGGCCCCGGCGCCGTGGTCAGCGGCCAGGTAGAGGCCACCCGCTACGTGCTCGAACGCGACGGCCGGGTGGTCGAATCAATTCCCGGGGAGGGGGGTGCCCGGCTGGACCGGCGCACGCTGGCCGGCCTCGCCGGGCTGGTGGAGGAGGCGGGCCGGGTCTTCGGCGGTCACCAGGACATCGAGTGGGCCGCCGACCGCCAGGGCCGATTGCGCCTGCTGCAGAGCCGTCCCGTCTCCACCGAGGTGCGGGGGGTCCCCCAGGGCCCGGTCATGGGGCCGGGACCGGTGTCGGAGACGTTTCCCGAGCCGCTCTCGGCCCTGGAGCAGGATCTGTGGTTGGCGCCCCTGCACGACGCCTTCGTCGAGGCCCTCCGCCTAGCGGGAGCGGCTGAGGACGCCGACCTGGCCGATTCACCGGTGGTGGCCGCCGTCGGCGGGCGGGTGGCGGTCGACCTGGAGCTGGTGGGAGCGGTGCCGCACCGCTCGCCGCCCTCCCGCCTCGACCCCCGCCCCCGGTGGCGGCGTTTGCGTAGCGCCTGGCGGATCGGGCGCCTGCGGTCGGCGTTGCCGGCGCTGGCCGAAGACGTGGTGGACCAGGCCGACGCCGCCCTGGCCGGCGTTCCCGCCCTCGACACCCTGACCGATCTGCAGCTCCTGGCGGTGATCGACCGGGGTAGTCCCGCCCTGGTGGCCTGCCACGCCCACGAGATCCTCATGGGCCAGCTCCTCGACCACGCCAGGCCCCACCTGACGGGAACCTCCGTGGCGCTGCGGGTGCTGGCCCACGCCCGCCAGCGGGGGACGCCGGAGGAGGAGATCGTCGCCCGCCACCCGGTGGTCCTGGCCCTCACCGGACCCCGGATCGGGCCCGGGCCGTCCCTGCCCCGACCCGTCTCTGCCCCCACCTGGGAAGCGGGCAGCGAGCGCAACCACGATGCCGTGCTCCGGGAGGCCCTCCGCCTCCGGGTCCGCTGGATCCAGGAGCTCACCGGCCGGGCCGCCTGGCTGCTGGCCGAGCGCCTGGCCGAGCGCCGGATCCTCGCCGAACCCGACCTGGTGCGGTGGTTGACCAAGGAGGAGCTGGTGTCGCTGGTCCTCGGAGGCGGCTCGGCGCCGACCGACCTGGCCGAGCGGTCCGGGGGCGCCGGCGGGGCGCCGCTGCCCGCGCAATTCCAGCTGTCGCCGGAGGGGCGGCCCATCCCCGTGCTCGAGCGGGCCGGCTCGGGAGGCACGGGAGCCGGCGGCGGGACCGGCCAGGGGCCGGTGGCCCACCACGGCGATGATGTGGAGGACGGCGTCGTGCTGGTGGTGGCGACCCTCGATCCGGCCCTCGCCACGATGCTGCCCCGGCTGGCCGGACTGGTGTGCGAGACCGGCAACGTGCTGGCCCACATCGCCATCCTGGCCCGGGAGTCGGGCGTGCCCACGGTGGTGGGGCTGGCCGGTGCCGTCCGGAGCTTCCCACCGGGCACCATGGTGCGCGTCGACGGCGACGGCGGCCGGGTCGAGAGGATCGGTGAGACATGAGGAAGCTGGCCTGGGTCATCGCCGGCGCCGTGGTCGCCGGCTGCGGCGGCTACGTGTTCGTCTACCTCTACCGCTGGGAGTGGCACCGGGCCCTCATCATGGGGATCTTCCTCATCGCCGCCGAGATCCCCTTCGCCACCGCCCTGGTGCTCCGGCAACTGGGCCGGTCTCCCCGGCGCCAGACCTCGCCCGAGCCGCTGGTGCTGGAACGGGTGCGGGCGTCGGCGCCGCAGCGTTCGCACTTCGCCTGGCTCGACCCCCGCTCGGGCCGGACCAACGTCTTCATCACCATGTTCGTGGGCGGGGGCATCCTCATCTCCGGCCTGGCCTGGGGCCTCGACCGCCTGGCCCGGCGCACCGGCGGCCGGCACCTCGAACGGGATCTGGCGGCCCGGCTGTCGCCCATCAGCTTTCCCCGCCACGGCTTCCTCGCCGGCCAATCCGAGCTGCTGGCCGACCAGGAGCCCTTCGAGGACGACCCCGAGCTGCGCCTCCTCCTCGGCACCCGCCAGCGCCGGTGAACTCGCGCCTACTCGCCGGGCTGGTCGCGCTGGCCGTGGTGGCCGGCGTCCTGGCCCTGCGGGAGCGGACCATGACCAGGCACGAGCCCGGACGACCGGGGACGGCGACCGAGGTGGTCGTCCGGGCCCGGGTGCGGGGCGCCACCCCCCGCAGCGCCCCCGACGAGTTCGCTGCCGCCCTCCTGCTCGCCTGCCGCCTCGAAGTGGATGCCGAGCCGGCCGGTCCCATGGAGCGGCCCGGCCCCGGTGTTCAGCGCTACCGCCTCGTCCTGGAGCCGGCCCTCGACGAGTTCGACGAGCGGCGCCTCCACGGGTGCCTGGAGGATGCCCGGCTCGACCACGTGCAGCTCGAGGTCGTCTCCCTGCGCCCCCTGCCGGCGGCCTGAGCGCTCAGGCCCGCAACGCCGACCAGATGCGGCGGGGCCCGTCGAAGACCCGGCTGACCGTTTCGATCCACTTCGGCGGCTGCTCCGGCAAGCGGTCGGAGTCGAGGGAGGAGACGTAGACGATCTGCTCGAGCGACGGTGGGCCCACGGCCAGGTTGCGGGCCAGGGCCCCCCGGGCGCTGGCCTCGCCCTGGGCAACCAGGTAGGCGGCCGCCATGGAACCGGCCCGGCCCACGCCGGCGCCGCAGTGCACGAAGACCGGGCCCTCGGCCCGGCCCATGACGGAGAGGAACTGTTCCACCTGCGCTCGCGTCGGCGTCTGCCCGTCGCGGATGGGGATGCTCACCCGGTCGATGCCGAGCTCTCCGAGCAGTGCTCGGGGGACGTCGAGATCCCGCTCGGCCCGCAGGTCGACGACGGTGGCCACCTGGCGCTCCGCCAGCGCCCGGTAGCCGCCGGCCGTGGGTGCCTCCCCCCGGAACAGCCGGTCGTCGACCCGGCGCACGTTGTCGATCCCCTCGATGGCGAGCTCGGCCCCGGGCTCGACGGCCCGCCCCACGGCGAAGGCGGCGAGGATGGCCAGGTTGCCGAGAATCAGGACGGCGACGGCCAACGCCAGAATGCCCAAGAGCTTGCGATGCACGATGCCCCAGGTTAGGAGGCGCTCGTCGCGCCCGCGCACCCGGTCGGCGACCTCGAGGCTCCGGCGTCATGGAGGGGTAGCGCCTTTCAGCGCCCGGACCTCGTGGCGGACGAGCTCCACCATGTCGTCCAGGGCGGCGGCAACCGCTCCCGAGAGCGCGTCGCGAGGCTCCGTCGTCGCTGGCTCGACGTCGATGACCACCGTGCGGCTCGGGAGGGCGCCCAAGGCGTGGGCGACCTCGATGACCAGGTCGATGCCGACGTAGCCGGTCACGGCATCGCTCACCGCCGCCTGCGCCGCCTGCGCCGCCTGCGGGCCCAGGCCGGCGGCGGCGACCCGCCGGCGCTCGACCGATCCCGGCGCCCTGCCCCGCGTCTCGGCGCCCACCAGGACGAGCGCATCCACGCCCAACTCGTCGAGGCGCTGGGCGACGGCCACGGCCCCGTAGTGGAGATCCTCCACCGCCACCCCGGGACCGAGGTCGATCGCCGCCAGGCGCTCCACCAGGACCCGGCCGGCGTCGAGATCCCCCTGGTAGAGCTGGCCGACGCCGCCGACCAGCACCCGGGCCCCTCCCCGAGCCGTCACCGATCGGCGGTGCGGTCCCGGAGCCACCGCCTGTCGGTCCTCCCCACCACGGCCCCACCCTTGCAGCTCCACTGCGCTGATGCGACGGCGGCGGGCTCCACGTTTCCCGCCCGGAGGGGGACCGGGTAGGGCTCGCTCATGAACGACCGAGATGGCACCACAAGACGTGGGTGGTCCTGGGCCACCTCTTGGGCGACGGTGGGGGCGGTGGTCGGCTTGGCTGCCAGTGCCCTGGCGCCGGCGTCGGCCCAGACCGCCGACCCGCCGGCCGCCACGCCCACCGATGCCTTCTGCGCCAACGTGCCCGATGCCTACCAACCGTTCGACGACGTGAGCGATGCCGACACCTTCGCCGAGACCATCCGGTGCCTGGCCTACGCCCGCATCACCACGGGCGTCGAGCCCGGTCGCTTCGCACCGGGCGAGCTCGTCTCCCGGGGCCAGATGGCCTCGTTCCTGGCTCGCCTGCTCGACACCGCCAACGACCTGGAGCTCGGGTCCGACGACCCCGACGACCAGCTCGTCGACCTCCTGGCGTACGACGGCACCAACGACTTCACCGACGTGGCCGACGACGGGGCCCACGTGGCCGCCATCAACCGCATCGCCGACGCCGGCATCGCCCTGGGGGGGCCCGGTGGCCTGCCGGCCACGTCCTACGGGCCCGGGCAACCGGTCAGCCGCGACCAGATGGCGAGCTTCGTCACCCGCTCGCTCGAGTACCTGAGCGGGGTCGAGCGGGCGACGGAGGCCGACTACTTCGACGACGACGACACCAACGTGCACGAGGACAACATCAACGCCCTGGCCGAGGTGGGCATCGCCGTGGGCGTGGGTCCGGCGACCTTCGCCCCCGACGGGAACGTCACCCGGGGCCAGATGTCGGCCTTCATCATGCGCAGCCTGGCCAACTTCGAGATCGCCGATCGCATCGCCCCCCTCCCCGAGCGGTCCGTCCCGTCGGATCCCTTCAGCACCAGTGCATCGGTGGACAACGGGAACGGCACCGCCACCATCTCCTTTACCGTGCGCGACGCCCAGAACCGGGGGATCGACGACCTCGAGGCCAGCGAGTTCTCGCTGGTGGTTCCCGGCCAGACCGAGCCGTCCGGCCTGGACGATCTCATCGAGAACTTCCCCGGCGTCTGGGGCCCCTTCACCGATGCCGAGGCCGGCAACGGCGTCTACACCGTGGTGCTGCGCTCGGACCCCGGCACCTACACCTACACCGACATCACCGTGCGAGGCGTCGAGATCGACCCCTCGCTCGAGGTCACCATCACCGGGTCCTGAGGGTGCACGGAGGTCGCCGGGTGGGCCATGATGCACGCACCGGTGACCTCCGACACCCGCCATCGCCTGCTCGTCGACCTCTACGAGCTGACCATGGTCGACGCCTACCGCCGGGAAGGCATGGACCAGCGGCCGGCCACCTTCAGCCTCTTCGTGCGCGACCTCCCCGCCGGACGGGGATTCCTGGTGGCCGCCGGGCTCGACGATGCGCTGGCCTGGCTCGAGGAGCTGCACTTCGCCGACGGCGATCTGGCCGCCCTGGCCGGGCTGGCGGCCTTCGATCCCGGCTTCCTCGACTGGTTGGCCGGCCTGCGCTTCACCGGCGACGTGCGGGCCGTGCCCGAGGGGACGGTGGTGTTCGCCCACCAACCGATCCTCGAGGTGGATGCGCCCATCGGCGAGGCCCAGCTGGCCGAAACCTTCCTGCTCAACCAGGTCACCCTCCAGACCACCCTGGCCACCAAGGCGGCCCGGTGCCGCCACGCCGCCGCCGGGCGGGCCGTGGTCGACTTCGCCCTGCGCCGGACCCAGGGGGTGGACGCCGGGATGAAGCTCGCCCGCTGCGGGGCCCTCGTCGGCTTGAGCGCCACCAGCAACGTCGCCGGCGCCGCCCGCTACGGGCTGCCGGCCAGCGGCACCATGGGCCATGCCTTCGTCCAGGCCCACGCCGACGAGACCGACGCCTTCCGGGCCTTCGCCCGGGCCTACGGCGAGGCCGCCGTCTTGCTGGTCGACACCTACGACAGCCACCGCGGCATCGAGCGGGCCATCACCGTGGCCCGTGAGCTGAAGGCCGACGGCACCGAGATCCGCGGCATCCGCCTCGACTCCGGCGACCTGGCCGAGCTGTCCGCCCACGCCCGCCGCCGGCTCGACGAGGCCGGTCTCCCGTACGTGCAGATCCTGGCCAGCGGCGGTCTGGACGAGCACGCCGTGCACCGGCTGGTCGAGCAGGGGGCACCCATCGACGGCTTCGGCCTCGGCTCGGCCCTCGGTGTCTCCGCCGATGCCCCAACCTTGGACAGCGTCTACAAGCTGGTCGCCTTCGACGGCCGGCCGGTGATGAAGACGTCGGCGGCCAAGGCCATCTGGCCCGGGGCCAAGCAGCTGTGGCGGGCCCCGGACTGGTCGAGCGACGTCCTCGCCCTGGCCGGCGAGGCGGCGCCGGGGCCGGGTTTCGAGCCCCAGCTGGTCGAGGTCATGCACCAGGGCCGGCGCACCCCGGCCGGCCGGCGGTCGGTGGTCGACGCCCGCCACCATTTCGAACAGCAGTGGGCCGAGCTCCCCGATCCCCTGCGCCGGCTGCAGGACCCACCGGCCCGGAAGCTGCAGGTGTCCGTTGCCCTCGCCCGCACCGCCGAGGAGCTCCGCACCCGCCACCACGTCGAGGAGGCACCGTGACCCCCACCGCCGGGATCGACTTCGACGAGCGCTGCGCCCTCGTCGTGGTCGACGTCCAGAACGACTTCGCCGATCCGTCGGGATCGCTCTTCGTCACCGGCGGGGACGGGATCATCCCGCTCGTCAACGACCTGGCCGCCACCGCCCGGGCGGCCGGGGCGGGCGTCGTGTTCACCCAGGACTGGCACCCGCCCGAGACCCCCCACTTCGCCACCCACGGTGGGACCTGGCCGGTGCACTGCGTGCGGGACACCTGGGGTGCCCAGCTCCACCCCGACCTCGACACCGTCGGCCCCGTGGTGCGCAAGGGAACGGGAGGCGAGGACGGCTACTCGGGGTTCTTTGCCCGCGACGTCGCCACCGGCCGAGACGTCCCGACCGATCTCCGGGCCGTGCTGGAGGACTGGGGCACCACCCGGGTGGTCGTCGTGGGCCTGGCCCGGGACGTGTGCGTGCAGGCCACCGCCCTCGATGCCCGGCGCCTGGGTTACGACACGGCCGTGGTGGTCGAGGCCACCGCTGCCGTCGAGCTCCATCCGGGTGACGGCGCCCGGGCCCTGGAGACCATGGCCGGCGCGGGGATCACCCTGGTCTGAGGGCTCGCTCGCCGGCCGCCTTCCCCATTCCGGAGGATCGAGGAGGCGGAGCCGCTCGGATCCTCCACAATCGGCGGGCGGGCCCGCATGGGCCAATTGTGGAGGATCGGAGCGGCTGAGCCGCTCGGATCCTCCCGAATCCCATGCGGACGCGGGCACGACCCCACCCGGCCCACCTGATCCCGGCACTCAGGAGCGGACGTCCAGGTCGCAGCGCCCGATGAGGAAGCTTTCGATCTCGGCCAGGGCCCGGTCCGCCTCCTGCTCGCTGGTGGACTCGGTGACGGTCTCGAAGTCGTCGGCCAACTCGCCGGGAGCCTCGCGCACCAGCTCTCGCAGCACCCCGATGATGGCCGGCGAGACCTGGCCCTGGGCACTGCGGAACGCCTCCACCTCCTCGGCGGCGGCATCGCAGAAGCGGGCCTCGTCCTCCCCGGCACCGCCACCGCAGGCGGCCAGCCCGGCCACGGCCAGGGCGGCGAGAAACCGGCGCCGCGGGCGGGGGCGGGCAAGCATCACCGGTCTCGTCACCGGTCGAGGGGATCGGGGGCCGTCGGTGGGGGCCACGCCGGGGAGTTGCCCCACCTCTGCCGCAGGGAAACAACCGCGGTGTCGAGGCCATTGTGGAGCATCCAGGCGGCTGAGCCGCTCGGATCTCCCGAATTCCCTTGGTGGGCGGGGCCTGCCCGTAGCGCCAGGTGTAGGCCCTCGCCGGCCCGGGCATCGTCCAGCGCGGGCGGCAGCCCACACCCAGAGACGAGCCAGAGACGAGAAAGGGAGATGGCAGCCATGTTGATGCGATCCGACCCGTTCCGTGAGTTCGACCGGCTGACCCGGGCCTTCGAGACGGGTACCCGTGCCGCCGTCATGCCCATGGACGCCTACCGGGAGCGAGACCAGTTCGTCGTCCATTTCGACCTCCCCGGCGTCGACCCGTCGTCGATCGACCTCACCGTGGAGAAGAACGTGCTGACCGTGTCGGCCGATCGCCAGTGGCGGCCGAGCGAGGACCAACAGATCGTGGCGTCCGAACGCCCGCAGGGCACCTTCAGCCGCCAGCTCTTCCTCGGCGAGAGCCTGGATGCCGAACAGGTGACGGCCAGCTACGACGCCGGCGTCCTCACCGTGACCGTCCCCGTGGCCGAGCAGGCCAAGCCCCGCAAGGTCCAGGTCGGCACCGGCAACTCCAAGGCGACCGCCATCGACGCCGGGCCGGCCGGCTCCTGAGCTGAAGGAGGTGGAGCCGGGCCGACCGCCAGCCGGTCCGGCTCCGTCCGCCATCCCGGTGCCCCCGGCCCGGGTGTCGGTCGTCGTCATCACCCGGGACCGCCGCCAGCAGCTGCTGGAGACGCTCTCGCACCTGGTCGCGCTCCCGGAACGACCACCGATCATCGTCGTCGACAACGGCTCGAGCGACGGGACCCCCAGAGCGGTCGCCGCCCTCCACCCCGCGGTCCGGGTGGTCTCCCTGCCAACCAACGTGGGGGCGACGGCCCGCAACCTGGGGGTGGGCGCCAGCACCACCCCCTACGTCGCCTTCGCCGACGACGACTCCTGGTGGGCGCCCGGGGCGCTGGCCCAAGCCAGCGGGATCCTCGATCTCCACCAGGACGTGGCCGTGGTGGCGGGCCGCACCCTCGTGGGTCCCCAGCGCCGGGAGGACCCCCTCAACGCCCTCCTGGCCGCCTCCCCACTCGGGCCGGCTCGCCGCGGGCCCGGGCCCGAGGTGCTCGGCTTCCTGGCGTGCTCGGCCGTCGTGCGCCGCCACGCGTTCCTGGCGGTGGGTGGCTTCGACGACCTCCTGTTCTTCGCCGGCGAGGAGGAACTGCTGGCCCTGGACCTGGCCGAGGCCGGCTGGCGCTGCTGCTACGACGAGAAGACGGTGGCCCACCACCATCCCCGCGGTCCCCGGGACGGGGAGGTCCGGCGGGCGCGGTTGCTGCGCAACGAGGTGCTGACCGCTTGGCTGCGGCGACCGGCTCCGGTGGCGTACCGCCGCACCCGGGCGCTGGCCGTAGCCGCCCGGCGCGATCCCGTCGCCCGCCTCGCCCTCTGGGAGCTGGCTCGCCACCACCGCCGGGCCCGCGCCCGGCGCCGCCGCCTGAGCCCGGCGACCGAGGCCCAGGCCGAGGCCGTCGCCGGCCACCGGCCCTGACCGCGGTGGAGAAGTGTTTGTCCCCGCCGGGCCAGAGGTAGTTACTTCTCGACCGCGGCGGGTCGTGCTTCAGCAGCGAGGCGTGCGCTCCGCCTTCCGGTGAGGTGGGCCATGGCCGCAGTCCTGGGCGTCAACGGGGTCTTCCATGACAGCGCAGCTGCGCTGGTCGTCGACGGCGTCACCGTGGCCGCTGCCGAGGAGGAGCGCTTCAACCGGCGCAAGCACGCCAAGGTGCCGGTGGCCTTTTCGACCTGGGAGCTGCCCGAGCTCTCGGCCCGGTGGTGCCTCGACCACGCCGGTGTCCCCCCGGGCCAGCTCGACGCCGTGGCCTACTCCTACGACCCCGCCCTCGCCTTCGACGGCCTGCACCCGGGGACCGATCCCTGGGAGCCGCTGCGCACGCTGTACACCGAGCGCGCTCCCCGCTTCCTGGCCAGCGCCCTTCCCGGCCTCGATCCCGGCGTGGTGCGCTTCGTCCCCCACCACGTGGCCCACGCCGCCTCGGCCTACCTGGGCGGCCCCTTCCCCTCGTGCGCCGTGCTCGTGCTCGACGGCCGGGGCGAGCGGGGATCGTTCCTCGCCGGCCGGGCTGGCGGCGGTGACCTCGAAGTACTGGCCCAGACCGAGCTCCCCCATTCGGTGGGCCTGGTCTACGAGGAGCTGACCGCCCACCTCGGCTACCGCCGTTCGAGTGACGAGTACAAGGTGATGGCGCTGGCCTCCTACGGCACGCCCCGCCACCTGGACCGCTTCCGCCACCTGGTACGCGCCGTTCCGGATGGGGGCATCGTGACCGAGCCCGTCGACTGGGCTGCCCTGGCCCCGCCCGGCCAGGGCGACGGCACCCTGGACCCGGCCCACGCCGACCTGGCCGCCAGCGTCCAGGCCCGCCTGGAAGAGCTGGTAGTGGAGCTGGCCGGCTGGCTGCACGAGCGGACGGGCGAGCGGGCCCTGGCCCTGGCCGGCGGCGTGGCCCTCAACTGCGTGGCCAACACCCGGGTGTTCGAAGCGGGGCCGTTCGACGACGTCTGGGTCCAGCCCGCCGCCGGCGACGCCGGGACCGCCCTGGGGGCGGCCCTGGTGGCGGCCCACGACCTCGGTGACCAGGTCCGGCCCATGGGTTCCCCCGCCCTCGGGCGCCAGTGGGGCGATGCCGACCTCCGCCGGGTCCTGGAGGTGGCCAAGGTGCCCTACGAGGAGCCGGCCGACATCGCCGAGGCGGTGGCCGGCGTGCTGGCCGACGACGGGATCGTGGCCTGGTTCCAGGGCCGCTCGGAGTTCGGTCCCCGGGCGCTGGGCCATCGCAGCCTGCTGGCCCACCCGGGGCGGCGGGCCAATCTCGAGCGCCTGAACGACGTGAAGGGTCGGGAGCAGTTCCGCCCGGTCGCCCCCATGGTCCTGGCCGAGCGGGCCAAGGACGTCTTCGAGGGCGGGCCCTTCCCCAGCCCCTACATGCTCTTCGTGCACCGGGTGCGACCGGACTGGCAGGACCGCATCCCCGCCGTGGTCCACGTCGACGGCACGGCCCGCATCCAGACCGTCGAGCGCGGCGACGAAGCGCTCCTGCACCGCTGCCTCAGCGCCTTCGAGCGCCGCACCGACCTCCCGGTGGTGGTGAACACCTCCCTCAACACCGCCGGGCGGCCGATGGTCGACGATCCTCGGGACGCCCTCGAGTGCTTCGGCTCGGCGCCGATCGACGCTTTGGCCCTGGGACCCTTCCTCGTCCGCCGGGCAACCCTGTTCGCACCGGCGCCGTGACGGGGCCCGCCGCCGACGTGGTGATCCCCTCGCTGGGCCGGCCATCGCTCGCCGTCCTGCTTGACACCCTGCTCGCCCAACCGCTTCCCGGCCGCGTCTTCGTCGTCTACGACCGCCCCGGCGCCGGGACCCTGCCGGCGCTCCCCTCCGCCGACGAGCGCGTCCAGGTGCTGGCCGGGCGAGGCTGGGGACCGGCCGCCGCCCGCAACGCCGGATGGCGGGCCAGCAGGGCCGACTGGGTCGCCTTCCTCGACGACGACGTGATCGTCGACTCCCGCTGGGCCGAGGACCTGGCCGGCGACCTGGAAGGTGCCGGCGACCAGGTGGCCGCCGTCCAGGGGCAGGTCGAGGTCCCGCTGCCGCAGCACCGGCGCCCCACCGACTGGGAGCGCAATGTGGCCGGGCTCGAAACCAGCCGCTGGATCACCGCCGATCTGGCCGTGCGGCGGCGGGCCCTGGTCGAGGTCGGTGGCTTCGACGAGCGCTTCCCCCGCGCCTACCGGGAGGATGCCGACCTCGCCCTGCGCCTGGCCGACCGTGGTCTCGATCTGGCCATGGGCCGGCGCCGCGTCCGCCACCCCGTGCCCCCCGCCTCCTGGTCGGTCAGCCTGGCCAAGCAGCGGGGCAACGCCGACGACGCCTTGATGGGCCGCCTCCACGGCCGGCACTGGCGCCCGGCGGCCGGGG
>Ga0247704_1000417_pt1 | contig 12106 bp, 15 predicted proteins | sample 41W_NmetaG_FD_189042 | JGI IMG/M metagenome (GOLD analysis project Ga0247704, IMG submission 189042) | Soil microbial communities from hillslope of Landscape Evolution Observatory, University of Arizona, Oracle, AZ, United States - 4-1-W_N | ecosystem: Engineered > Artificial ecosystem >...
GTACCAGCCGGCGCCGTGCCCTTCGCCCTGGCCGCAGCCGACGACGTGGCGTTGCTGGCCGCGGCCTGTAGGCTCTGACCCATGGGCAGCATCGGTGCGCCGGAGTTGATCATCTTCCTCCTCGTCATCCTCCTGCTCTTCGGGTCCACCAAGCTGCCGAAGCTGGCCAAGTCGCTGGGCGAGGCCCAGAAGGAGTTCAAGAAGGGCGTGGCCGAGGCCGAGGAGCCCGAGGCACTGCCCGAGGAGAAGGTCACCATGACCAAGGCCGAGCTCGACGCCATGCTGGCCGAGCGGGAGGCCCGGGCCCGCAGAGACGCGCCTCCGAGCGTATAAACAGGGAACCAGGCGGCTCCGGCCGTCGTTCTCGTGTCGGGTAGTGGGATTCCCACCTGGGAGGATGTCGCTCGTGACCACGGGCGCTTTCTCTATACGGTGGCCTACCGCCTGACCGGTAACTCAGACGACGCTCAGGATCTGGTGCAGGAAGTGCTTCTCAAGGTGCGAAAAGGCCTGGAGACCTACCGACCGGGTTCGCTGGAAGGGTGGTTGAGCCGCATCACCACCAACACGTTCCTCGACGAGACCAGGCGCCGCCGGCGCCGGCCGGTCGATCGGTTGCCGGAGGACCCCGACCGGGTCCTGCCCGCAGGACCGGCGGCCGACGTGGCGCTGACCGCCGAGGCCCTGCCCGACGACGTCCAGCAGGCGCTGGGCCGGCTGCCCGAGGAGTACCGGGTGGCCGTCGTCCTGTGCGACGTGGTCGGCCTCTCCTACCAGGAGATCGGCGAGTCTCTCGACGTTCCCGTCGGCACCGTCCGCAGCCGGATCCACCGGGGGCGTGCCCTGCTCCGGAAGGCGCTGTCATGAGCACCGACTTCGGCCGTGGAGGCTTCGCAGGCCGGTCCCACCTCGGCGACGCCCTGAGCGCCCTGCTCGACGGGGAGCTGTCGGCGGGCCAGCAGGAGGCGGCCCGGGCCCACCTGGCCGCCTGCGAGGAGTGCACCGATGAGCTGTCGGCCGTCGGCCAGGCCCGGAGCTGGCTCCGGGGCCTGCCTCAGGTCGACCCGCCGTTCGGCTTCTACGAGCGCATCCTGCTCGACCGGCCCCTGGTGGTCGCCGTCCCCTTCGGTGCCCGACCCGGCTTGCGCCGGCGGGCCGGCATCGCGGCACTCGCCGCCGCCGCTGCCGCAGTGACCGTCCTGGGCGTCGGCTCGCCGGCGGCCCAGCCCGTGAACCCGTCCATGCCCCAGCTCGTGGAGGCCCACGCCACCAGCGCGTCGGTCGGTGCTGACCTCCTGAGCAAGCTGGCGCCGGCCGGCGTGCCGGTCTCCTTCGGCCGGTGATGGCGGGGCCGGTGAGGGTGCGGGCCGCCCAAGCCACCCGCACCGTCGCCGCCGTCGCCCTGGTCGCCGGCCTGGCCGCGCCGGCGTCGGCGGGCGCCCCCGCCCCGTTGGAGGCGGCCCGCCATGCGGCCGAGCAGACAGTCTTCGAGGGCGTGCTCACGGTGCGCTGGCGCGACGGCGACGCCACCCGCTCCGAGCGGCTCCAGGTGGAAGCGGCGGGCGGGTCCCTGATGGTCCGTGGGGCCAACCTGGTGATGGCCGGGCCCCAGCAGCAGCGCCTGCTGGCCCACGGGGGTCGCGGGTGGGAGGAGATGTGGTTGCCGTCCTTGTCCGCCGCCGCCCGCCCTGACGGCAATGCCAAGTACCGCACCACCACTCCGGCCGACGGGCCGGCGGTGGCCGGCAGGCCGACCAAGGTGATCGAGGTCCACACCGGTGGCACGCTTCTGGAGCGCATCTACCTGGACAGGGAGACCAACCTGCTCCTCGAGCGCGATCAGTACGACCGCCAGGGTGCGATCGTCCGTCAGCTGGCCTTCGAGTCGCTGACGATCGGCGGCGTCGCCAAGCCGCCCATCCCGCCCCGTTCGGCCGCCGACCACGCCCCGGAGCAGGTCTCGCCCGAGCGCCTGGCCTCGCCGGCGGCCGCACCGGAGCGCCTGGCCGACGGGTACCAGCGGCTGGGGATCTACCGCAACGGCTCGGTGCTGCAAGTCCTGTACAGCGACGGCGTCTACGACCTGTCGCTGTTCCAGCAGCGGGGCCGGCTCGTGCGCTCGGACCTCCCGGACAAGGGCGAGCGGGTTTCCGTCAAAGGGGCCCCCGGCTGGCACTACCCGTGGCCCGGGGGCCAGCTGGTGGTGTGGTCCGACGGCGGCCAGGTGTTCACCGCGGTGAGCGACGCCCCTCCGGAACAGGTGCTCACGGCCATCGAGTCGCTTCCCACGGTGCCAGGGCGCGAACTGTCGCTCCTGGGAAAGATCCGCCGCGCCGCCCAGGCCCTGATGGAGCCCCTTTCCTAGCGCCGGCCCCCGGCCGCGGCGCGCTCCACGCGCCGGCGGCGGGCGATGCGCCGGCGTTCGCGCTCGGATGCGCCACCCCACACGCCGTGGTCGATGCCGTTGCGCAGGGCGTACTCGAGGCAGGGTTCCTTCACCGGGCAGGTCGCGCAGATGCGCCGGGCAACTTCCACACCCACGCCATCGCTCGGAAAGAACACCGACGGCGCGTGCTCCTGGCAGTTGCCTTCAGCCATCCACTCGTTGTCCATCTGGCCCTCCTCGTCGGGCTACCGCTCTGAACAACGTCGTTGCGCCCAGAAGTGGTTCCCTCACCTCTTCCTACGTAGGGAAAGACGTTGGCGGATCGTGAAAAGTTTCACCACTCCTGGGTAGGACGCGGCCGTGGACGAAAGAACGGCGTACCAGATCCCGGTGACCACCCCGCCGGCGCCGCCGGCGACCCGCCAGAGGTCCAGCGCGGTCGTCGCCGCCCTGATCGGGGCCGTCGTCGGCGCGCTGGTGGGGGCCCTTGTGGCCACCGTGGTCGACGACGCCGGCCCCAGCTCCTCGACCGCCCTCACCGCCCCCGACCGGCCCTCGACCCAGCTGGCCCGGCCCGGCAACGTCGGGGAAATCCTCGACAAGGTGGAGCCGGCGGTGGTCTCCATCAGCACCCGGGGCTTCGCCCAGGACGACTTCGCCAGCGTGGTGCCCAGCCAGGGTGCCGGCACCGGGGTGATCCTCACCCCCGACGGCGACGTGCTCACCAACGCCCACGTCATCGCCGACGCCGCATCCATCAAGGTCCGGCTGACCACCGGTGACCGCACCTACGACGCCACCCTCCTGGGCAGCGACCCGGCGGCCGACGTGGCCCTCATCCGCATCCAGGGCGCCCGCGACCTGCCCGTCGCCACCCTCGGCCGCTCCTCCGACCTGCGGGTCGGCGACCAGGTGGTCGCCATCGGCAACGCCCTGGCCCTTCCGGGTGGACCGACGGTCACCACGGGCATCGTCTCCGCCCTCGACCGCACCATCGGGTCGGGGCGGAACCGCCTCGAGCACCTGATCCAGACCGACGCCGCCATCAACCCCGGGAACTCCGGTGGCCCGCTGGTGAACGTCAATGCCGAGGTCGTCGGCATCAACACCGCGGTCATCCAGAGCAGCAGGCAGGGCGACGCCCAGAACATCGGCTTCGCCATCGCCTCCGACACCATCCGGCCCATGATCGAAGAGCTCCGCCAGCTCGGGGGCAGGGTGCGGGCGCCGGCCTTCCTGGGCGTGACCACCGCCACCCTCAACGACGCCACCCGCGACCGCCTCGGCGGCATCCCCGGATCGGGCGCCGTGGTGACGTCGATCAGCCCCGGCACGCCGGCCGAGGCCGCCGGCCTCGTCCCCGGTGACGTGATCGTCGGCGTGGGCGGTGACCGGGTGACGTCCTCCGACGAATTGGGCACGGCCATCCGCAAGCGCAAGCCCGACGACTCGGTCGAGGTGCGCTGGCGGCGGGGCGCCGGCGAGCGCTCGGCCACGGTGACCCTGGCGGCGACTCCGACCCGGTAGCGGGGTCGAACTGGTGACGGGCACTAGCCTGGCCCGATGGCCCAGGCACCCGAAGAGGTCGGCGAGTCCCAACCACCGCGCGGGCACGTCCGCGTCGTGTACATGGGCCCGGTGGCTCCCCACTGGCAGGTGGTCTCCGACTTCGGCGACCGCAACGTCATCGAGGAGCTGAGCCAGCGCATCCTGGCCCGCCTGCTCCTCCTCCCGCCGCACGACCCGCAGTTCCGCCGCAATCGTGAGCGGGTGGTGCGCGACGCCGAGCGCGAGAACATCCTGCTCGACTGGGATCTCGGCCTTCCCGAGGAGGACGGCGGGGAATCCGGCTAGCGGGCATGCCCGCGCCGTATGGTGGGAGGGATGCCACTGTCGAACGCTGACGCTGTGGTCGTCGCCGTTGCGGCCGGAGTCGTGCTCGTGGCCTTCGTCTGGGTCCTGCTGTCCCGCCGATCCACCGCCCGACGCCTCGCCGCCCTCACCGCCCGCATGGGCGAGTCCGACCTGCAGTTCGGAGGCCGGGCCGGGCTGGAGACCGGGCTGGCCAAGCTCGAGCGGGTGGTCGACAGCACCGTGGCCGTGGCCAGCGAGTCCCAGTCCGGCCAGGCGCTGATGGAGCAGGCCCTGGCCGCGGTCTCCCAGGGGGTCGTCGTGGGCGACGATCAGGGCAAGGTGGTCTTCCAGAACGCGCCCGCCGCCGCGCTCTTGAAGGGCTCGGCGGCCCGCGACACCGTCAGGGCCCTGCTGGAGAAGGCCGCCGACGGCGTGGAGGACACGGCGTCGGTCGACGTCGACGGGCCGCCGGCGAGGACGCTGCACCTCACGACCAGGCCGCTGCACGACGAGCAGCGCACCCTGGGGGGTGTCGTGGTGATCGACGACCGGTCGCAGCGCAACCGCCACGAGTCGGCCCGGCGGGAGTTCGTCGACAACATCGGCCAGGAGCTCAAGCGCCCCGTCGGTGCCCTGGGGCTGCTGGCCGAGACCCTGGCCGCGGAGAAGGACCCCGCCGTGGTGGCTCGTCTCTCCCGCCGGCTGCAGAACGAAGCCCAACGGCTGTCCCGGGTGGTCGACGACCTCATGCTCTTGTCGCGGATGGACGCCGAGGAGAACCCGGCGCCCGAGGCCGTGCCCATCCACCTGATCGTGGCCCAGGCCGCCGAGCGGGTGCGGGCCGCGGCTCAGGACAAGGACATGACGGTCAACTTCGGGGAGCCGGCCCAGCGCCTGACTGTGCTGGGAGACCGCCGCCAACTCGTCGCCGCCGTCTACAACCTCCTCGACAACGCGGTGAAGTACTCGCCGGCCCGCTCGGTGGTGGAGGTCCGTGGTCGCCCCGACGGCGACCGGGTGGAGCTCAGCGTGCGCGACTCCGGCATCGGCATCCCCGATGCCGACATCGAGCACATCTTCGAGCGCTTCTACCGCGTGGAGGGCGCCCGGGCTCGCAACATCGCCGGCACCGGCCTGGGCCTGGCCATCGTGCGCCACGTGGTGGGCAACCACCGGGGGGAGGTGCGGGTGGAGTCGGAGGTGGGCAAGGGCTCCACGTTCGTGCTGCGCCTGCCCGCCGGCCCGCCCCTGGCCGCGCCGGCGGTGGCCAACCCCGCCAAGGCCGGCTGACCGCGCCCTACGATGGGCCCGTGGCCCGCCCCACCACGGACGCCGGCTGGCAGCCGCTGCGCCGGCCGCCCCGCCCGCGCCCCGGCGGGCTGAGCAGGTCGCCGTTCTCGAGGCTCGCCGTCGTCCACATGCTGGCGGTGGCCGGGGACACGTTCGTCACCATGGCCCTGGCCGGGTCGCTGTTCTTCTCCATCTCCCCCCAGGCGGCGCGGGGCAAGGTCGCCCTCTACCTGCTGCTGACCGTGGCGCCCTTCGCGGTCCTGGCACCCATGCTGTCGCCGGTCATCGACCGCAGCCGCGGCGGCCGGCGTGCCCTCATCATCGCCGGCGCCGCCAGCCGGGCGATCGTGTGCCTCTCCATGGCGACCCACCTGAACAGCCTCCTCCTCTTCCCGGAAGCCTTCGCCGTGCTGGTGCTGTCGAAGGTCCACATGGTCGTCAAGAGCGCCCTGGTGCCCAACACCGTGTCCGGCGAGGGGGAGCTGGTGGCGGCCAACTCACGGTTGGCGGTCCTGTCCGTCCTGGCCGGCTTCGTCGCCGCCATTCCGGGGATCATCGTGCTCAAGATCGGATTCCTCGGCGCCCCGTGGGTGGTGCGCCTGGCCGCCCTGGCCTTCGCGGCGACGGCGGTGGCCGCCTTCCGCCTCACCCGCCCGCCGGCGGGCGATGCCCGGCTGCCCCCGGCGGCGGTGGGCGAAGCCGAGCTGCACGTGCCGTCGGTGCGCATGGCGGCCTCGGCCATGGGCGTCCTGCGCGCCGTCGTGGGATTCCTGACCTTCCTCATCGCCTTCAGCTTCCGCCACGACGACGCGCCGGCGTGGTGGTTCGGCCTCGTCCTGGCCGCCAGCATGGTCGGCTCCTTCGCCGGCGCCGCCTTGGCCCCCGGCCTGCGCAAGCGCCTGGTGGAAGAGCGCATCCTGCAGGGTGCGCTGGTGCTGGTGGTCGGCGTCGGGCTGGGGGCGGCCTGGATCGGTGGGCTGGCGGCCTCGGCGTTGCTCGCCGGCGCGGTCGGCGTGGCGGCGGCGGCCGGCAAGCTGGCCTTCGACAGCATCGTCCAGCGCGATGCCCCCGATGCGGTCCGGGGCCGGACCTTCGCCCGGTTCGAGACCCGTTTCCAGCTGGCCTGGGTGGCCGGCGCCGCCCTCCCGGTGGCCCTGAGCATCCCCAGTGGCATGGGCATGGGCGTCATCGCCCTGATCGCCGCCATCGCCCTGTCGTCCTACCTGGCCGCCCTGAGAGCGGTGGAGCACCGCGGGCACGAGCTACCGGAGAGGCGCTAGGGCGCAGGCAACCGCCTCGCCGAGCAGCCGCTGGCCGCGAAGGCGACTACTCCGGCAGGTCGATGCGGGCCAGCCACAGGCCAGGGGCGTCGACCTCGGCGGTGGTCGGAAGCTCCCGCTCGGTCACCCACAGCCGGTTGAGGCCTTCGTCGCCGGCCCGCTCCACCACCCCCCTGATGAAGTTGGCGCCCCGCTCGTACTGCCCTCGGCCCAGCTCCAGGCCGAGCAGGCGGGCGGCGAAGCGATCGCCGTCGGTGGCCTCCACCCGCCGCCGGCGCAGGGCCTCGGTGATCTGGCTGTAGGAGCCGATGAGGCGCCGGCCGGTGGTGTCCATGATGTGGTCGACGTAGCCCGACATGACGGCGGTGAGCGTCTCGATGCGGCTGAGGGTCTCCTGCTGGCCGGGCGAGCGCATGGCGCCCAACAGGGTCTCCGGGTTGCCGAGCACGGCCTGGAGGCCGGCGGCGTCGGTGGGGTCGATGTTGCCGAGGCTCATCTCCAGGGCCTCGGGGTCGACCTCGAAGCGGCTGACGTACTCGTTGATCAGGTCCTGCAGGCGCTGGCGGACGTGGGGGCGGCCCAGCACGGCGTGGACGGCCACCTCCTGGATGCACACCCACAGGCGCAGGTCGTCAGCGGCCAGGCTCCACTCCCCGGCGAAGGCGTCGAGGTTGGCCGGCACCACCAGCAGCTGGTCCGCCGGCCGGCGGGGGAGGGGCAGGTCGTACTGGCCCAGGGCCCGGCGGGAGAGGTGGCCGAGCATGAAGCCCGACTGCATGCCGAGGAGCACCGGCCCCAGCATCTTGCCCAGGTCGCCGAGCAGCTGGGTGGCGGCGTCGGCGGGCTCGTCGTCGTCGGGCGCGGTGGACAGCGAGGTGGCCAGGCGCTCCAGGAACGGCCGGTAGGCCTCGAGGCTGTGCAGGGCCCAGTCGCCCCGCGAGACCGGCAGGATGCTGAGGATGCCGCCGGCGATGGACGTGCTCAGCCCGGTTGCCGCACTCACGTGGAGGTCGGCGACCCGGACGAGCTCCTCGAGGCGGATGCGCTCCAGGGGGTCGACGTTTGGCTCGGGCTGGCCGTCGGTCGCCAGCCAGCTGGCCGTCTGGCGGGCGACGTCCCAGTTCACCGGGCCCTGCCGGCTGAACATCCGGGCCAGGTCGCCGAACATCGGCAGGCCCTCGAAGGGGTTCCCGCCTTCGGGGCCCGAGCTGCTCATCGTGTCGCTGGCTTCGCCAGCCGCCCCAATGACCGGGGCGCGGTGTTTGTCGGTTCGCTCGCGGGCTCGCTCACCCGCCTCATCGTAGGCCCCGGTCGGGGACTACGAACCCGCAGGGCGTTCGGCCACGGTGACCGTCATGCCGTGGCGCTGCTTCTCCCGCACGATCTCCACGGTGAAGACGTCGCCCGGGCGATGGGAACGCACGGCCACGACCAGCATGCCCATCGACGTGATGGGCTTGCCGTCGACCCGGACGATGACGTCCCGGGGCGCCAGGCCGGCCCGTTCGGCCGGGCTGCCGGCCTTGACCTTCTCGATCATCGCCCCACCGTCGACGTTGAGGTCCAGCGCCGTGGCCCCGTCGAGGTCGCTGCCCTCGACGCCCAGCCAGACGGTGACCACCTTGCCGGTGGCGATCAGCTGTTCGGCGGCGTTGCGGGCGGCGTCGATGGGGGTGGCGAACCCGAAACCCTCGGCGCCGGTGTCGGTCATCGCCACCGCGGTCGTGATGCCGATCACCTTGCCGTAGGAGTCGAGGAGGGCGCCGCCCGACGACCCCGGGGCGATCGGCGCGTCGGTCTGGACCATGTCGATGAGGTTGTGGCCGGTCCGGGTGCGCACCGACCGGTGGAGGGCGCTGACCACCCCGACGGTCACCGACGGCCCACCGGTGAGGCCCAGCGGGGAGCCGATGGCGATGGCCTCCTGGCCGACCTTCAGATCGGCGGTCGACCCCAGTTCGGCCACGGGGAAGGGCCCGCCGTCGATCTTGACCACCGCGGTGTCGCTCTCGGCGTCGGAGCCGACCACCCGGGCCGCGAGCTCGCGCCCGGAAGAGAGCACGACCATCACCGACGTGGCGCCGTCGACCACGTGGGCGTTGGTGAGCAGGTGGCCGTCGCTGCGGAAGAGCACGCCGGAGCCGCTGCCCGAGCGCCCCCGCTCGACCTTGAGCTGGACGATGGCGGGACGGACGCGCTCGGCCACCGAGACCACGTCGGCGCGGGCGCCGACGAGGGTCGGCTGGGGGAAGAGGCCGGCGGTATCGACCTGCCGGCTCTCCCCGCCGGCGTCGAGCAGGTTCCCGGCGACGACGGCCAGACCGGTGGAAAGGAGGCTGGCGGCGAGGGCGGAGGCCAGGCCGACCACCCAGAGCTGGCGGCGGGCCGGCGGTGGTTTCTGGGGGATTTCAGAGGGGTGCCGCCACAGCCGGTCGTCCGGCGCGGGAGGCACACGGTACGGCTGCGGTTCGTCATCCGGCTCGACGAACTCCATCGGGATCCACCTTACGTGGCCCTTCCCACCAGCGGACTTCGCCCCACCGGTAGGATGACCGTGTGGGCCTCGACCCCCCGTACGGCAGTGACGACTGGGTGGGTGTCACCGCCGACACCCTTCCGCTAGACGCGGCCGCCGCGTTCGTCGCCCGTCCGGACTGCGGGGCGTCTGTGGTGTTCACCGGCATGGTGCGCGACCACGCCGAGGGCCGCCCCGGAGTGACGTCGCTGGAGTACGAGGCCTTCGAGGAGGAGGTCACCCCCCGTCTGGCGGCAATCGCCGCTTCCGCCCGGGCCCGGTGGACCACGGTCGGGCGGCTCGTCCTCCTCCACCGCACCGGTCTTCTGAAGGTCGGTGAGGCTTCGGTCGTGGTCGCGGCGTCGGCCCCCCACCGGGGCGAGGCATTCGACGCCGCAGAGTTCTGCATCGACACCCTGAAGGCCACGGCCCCCATCTGGAAGCGGGAGACGTGGGAGGGCGGCGAGGACTGGTCGGCGTGCTCCCACCCCGTCGACGAGGTGCCGCAACCATGAGCGGCCCGGGAGGCCGCTCCTGCAGGCAATCAGCGGGCGGAGCCCGGTGAGCGGCCCGGGAGGCCGCTCCTGCAGGCAATCAGCGGGCGGAGCCCGGTGAGCGGCCCGGGAGGCCGCTCCGGCAGGCAATCACCGGGCTCGCAATCAGCGGGCGGAGCCCGGTGAGCGCCCTGATCTTCCTCGGGATCGCCGTGGTGCTGAGCCTGATCGGGTGCGGGATCCTCTGGATGCGCAGCCGCCAGCCGGGGTCGATGGAGGCCCACATCCGCGACTTCGAGCGCGAGCTCGACGCTCTGGCGCCGGGGAACCCGCTCGACCGCCCCCGCCAGCGCTCGGTCCGGCCACGTGGCGACGAGCCGGGAACGAGGCCGCCCCGTGGCTAGAGACCTCGCCATCGACCTCGGGACGGCCAACACCCTCGTCTATGCCAAGGGCCGCGGCATCGTCCTCAACGAGCCCACCGTGATCGCCCTCAACGTCGAGACCCACGACGTGCTGGCCATGGGGCACCAGGCCTGGCAGATGATTGGCCGGACCCCGGGTTACATACAAGCGGTGCGACCGCTCCGGCAAGGAGCCATCACCGACTTCGAGATCACCCAGCGCATGATCCGGCTGCTGCTCCAGCGGGCCGGGCTGTCCCGGTTCCAGCGACCCCGGGTGCTGCTGTGCGTGCCGTCGGCCATCACCGAGGTCGAGCGCCGGGCGGTCAAGGAGGCGGCCCGCCAGGCCGGTGCCATGGACGCCCAGCTGGTCGCCCAGCCCATGGCCGCCGCCATCGGCGCCGGCCTGCCCATCCACGAGCCGCTCGGCAACCTCGTCGTCGACATCGGGGGTGGCACGTCGGAGACGGCGATGATCTCCCTCGGCGGCATCGTGGCCTTGGAGGCCATCCGGGTGGGGTCCTTCGACATCGACGCCTCCATCCAGGCCTTCGTCCGGCGGGAGTACGGGATGGCCATCGGGGAGCGCACGGCGGAGGAGATCAAGCTGGCCATCGGCTCGGCGGCGCCGGTCGCCGACGACATGAAGGCCGAGGTCCGGGGGCGGGATCTCATGACCGGTCTGCCCAAGACGGCGATCCTGTCTCCCGAAGAGGTGCGCGACGCCATCGACGAGAACGTGCGGGCCATCGTCGAGTCGGTCATCAAGTGCCTCGGCCACGCCCCGCCCGAACTGGCCCAGGACCTCATCCAGCAGGGCATCCACCTGGTCGGCGGCGGGGCCATGCTGCGGGGCTTCGACCAGCGCCTGGCCGAGGAGACCGAACTCCCGGTGCACCTGGTGGAGGCGCCCCTCGAGTGCGTGGTGCTCGGCGCCGGCAAGTGCCTCGAGGCCTTCGAGTCCCTGAAAGTCCTCTTCATGGGCGCCGAGCGGTAATCGCCTTCGGAAGCGCAGGTTCCTCGGCGAGGTAGCTGCGCTGCGGTCCGCCGGCGCAGCCGGCGGGCCTTCGCCGTTCCTTCTAGCCGGCAGCCGCCAGTGACCGCCTGCGGCGGCGTGGCACGGCCCCCGGCGTCAACTGCTCAGGTCTTCCGCCGCTTGCCTTACTTGCCAATCTCGGTCCTCTCGCGCCCTGTTGAGGGCGGCGTCGACCTCGGGGCCTTCGAAGGGGGCGAGGGCGATCACCGCCCGCCGGCGGATCGCCGGCTTGTCCCTGGCCGCGGCCAGGATCGCCGGCAGCCCACGCTCGTCGCCGATGGCGCCGAGGGCGGCGACGGCCGCCTCCCGGCAGAGGGGGTCGTCATGGCCGGTGGCGACCGAGGACAGCCGGGCGATGGATTCGCCTGATGCGCCGGCCCGTTCCCCGAGGGCCCAGGCCGCCACCTCCACCACGCCGGCGTCAGGGTCGTCGAGCATGGCGACGAGGTCGACACCGGCCACGCCGGCGCCGACCTGGCATGCCCGCCGGCGCACCTCGGGGGACGGGTCGGCCAGTGCCCTCCCGACATCGCCGGCGCCGGCCACGCCGAGCCGGGCCAGGGCTCCCAGGGCGGTGGCCCGGACCACCGGGTCGGGGTCGTCGAGCAACGCCCGGGCTCCCGCCTCGTCGCCGCTGTGCCCGGCGACTGCCGCCGCCCGCCGGCGTGAACGGTCGACCATGGCCCTATGCTCTCGCGCGTGCGGCGCACGCTCGTGCTGGTGGTGGCCATGCTGACCGTGGCCGTGGGCTGCGGCGGCCAGGTGGCGCCGAAACTCGCCCCCGCACCGGAGCCTCCGGTCACCGTGCCGGCGCCCGAGACCAAGATCCTGACCGCGACCCCACCCC
>Ga0247704_1000418_pt1 | contig 12063 bp, 10 predicted proteins | sample 41W_NmetaG_FD_189042 | JGI IMG/M metagenome (GOLD analysis project Ga0247704, IMG submission 189042) | Soil microbial communities from hillslope of Landscape Evolution Observatory, University of Arizona, Oracle, AZ, United States - 4-1-W_N | ecosystem: Engineered > Artificial ecosystem >...
TCCTCCGGTTGCTCGGCTTTGGTGCTGCCAGGTGGCGTGTTTATGCCACCGGTCGCGTGGTCCCGGCACGATCATCGATGGGAAGCTCGTCGAGTCTGTCGACGAGCCGGCCACGTGGTAGACGCACCTCGCGGGCCAAGCCGCCCCTGACCCAGGTAATGGAGCGCGGCGAGGGTCGCAGAGGGCAGCATCGAGATGCTCAAGCCGCGATTGTGGCGTGCTCCGGAACGACGGCCGCCCTCGGGGCAACCGCTGTGATCATGCCGACGACCGGGCCGGTTCGGCGCCGATCTGCAAGACCGATAGCCGCATCGCGCTTCCCCGGCGGTCCACAAAGGTCGCCCCATCCTGATCGTTGCACGGCGAGGTCCCTCGACCGTGAAACCGATGCCGCCGGGTCGGCGACCGCGCCGATCGGCGCCATCAGGTGAGCGCCGGCTCGTCGTCGGGAGCGTCGCCCGGCTGGTCCGCGCCCCGCTGGGCAAGATGCTCCATGAGTCGCACACCTTCGATGTCGACGTTGGGCAGGAGCCGGTCGAGCCAGCCGGGCAGCCACCACGCCTTCTCACCGAACAGCGAGAGGACGGCGGGGACGATGACCATGCGGACGATGGTGGCGTCGAGCAGCACTGCCACGGACAACCCGACGCCGAACATCTTGATGATGGGGTCGTCGCCGAGGACGAAGGCGCCGAAGACGCTGACCATGATGAGCGCCGCCGCGGTGATCACCCGAGCCGAGGCGGTCAAGCCCGTCAGGACGGCGCCGTGCGGGTCGCCGGTGTGGACGTACTCCTCTCGGACGCGGGAGAGGATGAACAGCTCGTAGTCCATCGACAGGCCGAAGAGGATGGCGAACATCATCAACGGCAGGAAGCTGATGATGGGAAGTGTCTCATGGAGGCCGACGACATCCTTCAGCCATCCCCACTGGAAGATGGCGACCACCACGCCGAACGCCGAGCCGATCGAGACGAGGATGGCCAGGGCCGCCTTGACCGGGATGAGGATCGAGCGGAACACCAGGAGCATCAGCAGGAAGATCAGGCCAATCACGATCACCATGAACACCGGGAGGGCATCGGCGAGGGTGTCAGAGATGTCGATGCCGGTTGCGGTGCTACCGGTCAGGGCCACTCGCACCTGGCGGGCGTTCTCGACGCCCGGGATGATGTCGTCGCGCAGGTGGTGGATGAGGGTCTCGGTCTCCGCGTCGGCCGGCCCGCTCTCGGGGATGGCGACGAGGATGGCGGTGTCGCCGGCGGGGTTGACGATGGGTTCGTTGGCGAACATGATCCCGTCGGCACCGGCCACGGCCTCCCGGACGGCGCCGAGTGCGTCGGTGGCGCTGCCGGTCGCCGTGCTCAGGTCGACCACGATCGTGAGCGGCGCGTTGAACCCGGGCCCGAAGCCCTCGGCCAGCAGGTCGTAGGCGCGCCGCTGGGTGGACGAGTCGGGCTGGACGCCGTCATCGGGCAAGCCGAGGCGCATCGACGCCGCCGGCGCCGCCAGCAGCGCCATGACCAGGATCCCGCCGACGAGGGACGGGATCTTGTGGTGCGTGACACGGGCGGCCCAGCGGGCGCCGAGGGTGGGGCCCTCCTCCGCCCCCCCGGTGCGGCTCCGCAGCCCGGGCACCCGCAAGCGGTCGATGGTGGGTCCCGCAAAGCCGAGGAGGGCCGGCAGGAGGGTGACGGCCACCAGGACGGCGATGGCGACGGTGGCCGCCGCCGCCAGGGCCATGACGGTGAGGAAGGGGATGCCGACCACACTGAGACCGGCGATGGCGATGACGACGGTCATGCCGGCGAAGACGACGGCGCCGCCGGCGGTGCCGTTGGCCCGCGCCGCGGACTCCTCGACATCCATGCCGCCAGCGATGTTCTGGCGGTGCCGGGTGACGATGAACAGGGCGTAGTCGATGCCCACCGCCAACCCGATCATCACCGCCAACGTGGGAGCGATCGAGGACAAGTCGGTGAACGCCGAGAGCACACCGATGCCGGAGATGCCGATGCCGAGGCCGATCAGCGCGGTGAGGATCGGCAGGCCCATGGCCAGGACGGAGCCGAACGAGACAAGCAGGATCACCATGGCCACGACCAGGCCGAGCGCCTCCGACGAGGGCGGCTCCCTCGTCCGGCCCGGGACCACCTCGCCACCGAACTCCACGGCGAGACCGGCGTTCCGTGCCGCTTCAACGGCGGCGGCGACGCCGTCGATCGTCGAGTCCTCGACCTCCAGGAAGCTCTGCGGGTAGCGGACCTCTCCGAAGGTGACCCGGCCGTCGGGCGAAACCGCCCCGGACGACGGCGGCGTGGCCAGGGACACCCCGTCGACCTCGGCGAGCGCCTCAAAAGTCTCTGCGATCGCCGCGGTGGCTGCCGGGTCGGCCAGCGTCGCACCCTCCGGGGAGGCGAACACGACCCGGGTTGAGGAACCCCCCTGCGCGGGGAAGCGCTCGGCGAGCAGGTCGAACGCCTCCTGGGACTCCGTGCCCGGCAGGCTCAGCTCGTCGGTCGTCTGGCCGTCGAGGGCGACCGACGCGACCGCCACGCCGATCAACAGCGCCAGCCAGGCGACGAGCACGGTGCGGCGGCGGCGCACGCAGAGGTGTCCGAGGCGGTAGAGCAGCGTGGCCATTGGCTGATGTCCTTGCGGTAGGGGGAAGGGGTGAACCGACAAGGGATCATACCGACAGAACTGCCATCTGTCAGAAACGCCGTGTGGCAGGAGTGCAGCCTGTCACGAGTGGCACCAGAGCCGGGCCAAGTTCGTTAGCCTTCTCGCATGTCCTCCGCCGCTGGCCCCACCCTCCGCCAACGGCACGCGGATCGAACCCGCAACGCACTCGTCCACGCCGCGCTCGAGCTGTTCGCCGAGCGCGGCTTCACCGCCACCACCATCGACCAGATCGCCGCTCGAGCCGACGTCGCCCCGCGCACATTCTTCCGTTACTTCGCCACCAAAGAGGCAGTCGTCTACCACGACGCCGCCGACGTGGTCAGCCGGACGCGAGACATCCTCCTGGCCCGACCCGCCCAGGAGCCGCCCCACCGCAGCTTGCTCAGCGTGCTCACCGAAATGGGCGACGAGCTCGCCGCCGACGGCGGGCGCATGCTGCTGATCCACCGACTGTCCAAGGAGGACCCAGGCGTCCTCGACTACCAGCGGGTGCTCATCCAACAGTTCGAGCAGGAGATCGTCGAGACCCTCGCCGTCCACCATGGCATAGACCCCGCCGACCTCGACCTGTGGGCGACCTCCGCCGCCCTGCTGTCATCACTTGGCGTCGCCTTCCGATCCTGGATGAATGCCGGGGCCACCGGGCCACTCGGCCCCTACATAACGCGGGCCCTCGACGCATGCCGTCGCGCCTTCGCGAACGACGAAGCGGTCCGCTGACCCCCTCGGTCGTGCCGGCGTAGATCCCGTCGCCGGCGAACCATGTGCGGAACTGCACGGTCCAGGATCGGCTCCGAGTCCACCGGACGGCGATCGCAGCAGGATGTCTTCCGCTGAGTCACATGGGACCACTCTCAGTCCCGCCAACAGCATGGGACCACCCCTCCGCCAGTCATGGGACCACCCGGATATCCGCCCGCGCCGGTTCCGCTCCCGATGGACTCCACGCCAACGATGAGCGGACGAGGAGGCGGCGATGGCATTCGGGAGGTCCAGTGTTCGACCGTCAGGATCAGGTGCGCCGGCACGCCGTCGGCATTGACGAGTTAACAGATGCTGATAGGCTGTCAACCGTGGGTCGTTTTCGGGCATCGTCGCTCGCAGTCGGTGCGGCGGTCATCCTCGCCGCCTGTGGCCAGGGTGGCGGCGAGAATGAGGCCCACGCGCAGTTCCGAAAGGAGATCGACCGACTGTGTGTCGAGGCGACCCAGCAGGGCGGCCCTTTGGAGCTCGCCGATCCCGCCCGCTCAGCGATCGCCTTCGCCGCCCGGCAGACCCAACTTGTTCGCACCCGAGCCCTGACGCCTCCGCCCGGCGACATCTGGGACGAGGCCGAGCTCGAGGGCTTCCTCAGTTGGCTGGGCAATGCGGTGGTGCGGCTGGAGATCATCGCCTCGGCCCACCAGCGGGGGGACCGCAGGAGTGTCGACGCCATGATGGCCGAGTTGCGCACCGCCACCTATGAGACCCACGAGGCGGCGAGGGCGCTGGGGCTGACGGAGTGCCGGAAGGCCTGAGAGGTCAGCCGCGCCGGAGGCGGGTCCGACGGCTCGCGGCTTGGGAAGGCGAGACACCGTCGATCATGGCGACGCGGAACAGGGTCCTTGCCGCGTCCTCGTCCATCGGATCAATGACCACCCTGGGCAGGAGGAGGAAGGATGCGACGATCCTGATGAAGGCGTCCACCACTGACTCCACGGCGACGCCGGCCCGCAGCGCCCCGGCCTCGGCCAGATCGGTGACGAACCGGGTGATGCCGGCGATGAGGACGGCGAGCACCCGTCCGCCGTCCAGAAACAGGACGTCGTAGATGCCCGTGGGGTCGGCGGAGGCGACGGCCTGGAGCAACGGATTGCCACGCACGAATCCCAGCGTGTGCACGAACGCTTCCTCCAGGGCCGAAGGCTGGCCGGGGCCGGCGCCGGTGGGAACTGCGGCGAGACCGTCGAGGTATCGCTCCGCCTCCCGCACGAAGACGGCGGCGAGGAGCGCCTCCCGGGCCCCGTAGTGCTTGTAGGCCGTGGGCCGGGAGCAGTGGGCGGCACGCGCCACCTCGTCCATGGTCGTGCGCCGCAGCCCATAGCGGCCGATCACCGCCGCGGCCGCGTCGAGGAGGCGCTCGGCGACCGGCGCAGCGTCGGCGGAGTCGGCTGGGGCGGACATGGCTGGGCCATCTTCGCCCATCGACGGGCAACCGGCCGCGCGTCGCATGATTGACATGGTGACAGGGATTGGTAACTTGTCAACTGATCACGCTTCGTGGAGGACCAGGGGGTTCAGATGAGACTGGAATCGCTCGGTCGCTGGTCCTGCCGGCGACGCCGACTGGTGGTCGTCATGTGGCTGGTGGTGCTGGCCGCCGCCGTGGTGGCCGGCAGAGTCGCCGGCGGCGAGCTCGACAACAACCTGCAACTGCCGGGGACGGAGTCGCAGCGGGCGTTCGACGTGCTCCAAGGCCGGTTCCCCGAGCTGGCGGGGGACACCGCCACCATCGCGTTCCGGTCAGAGGAGGGAGTCCGCTCCCCAGCCGTCCGGGCCAGCATGGAGCCTGTCTTCGCGGCTGTCGACCGGTTCGACCACGTCGCCGCCGTCGTGAGCCCCTATGCCGACCCGAGCCAAGGCGTCTCGCGCGACGGTCGCATCGGCTTCGCCCTCGTCCAGTTCGACGTGCGGGCCACCGAGGTGCCCAAGTCGGTGATCTTCGCCATCAAGGATGCGGCCGAGGCGGCCGTCCGGCCGGGGCTGCAGATCGAGGTGGGCGGGGACTCGGTGCGCTTCGCCGAGACCGAGGGCCCCGGGGAGCGGGAGGGCGTGGGCATCGTCGCCGCCATGATCATCCTGCTCATCGCCTTCGGCTCGGCGGTGGCCATGGGGTTGCCGATCATCACCGCCATCTTCGGCATCGGCGTGACGCTGTCGCTGGTGGCGGTCCTTTCCCGCTTCATGGCCATCAACAACTTCGCCCCCCAGGTGGCGTCGATGATCGGCCTCGGCGTCGGGATCGACTACGCCCTGTTCATCGTCACCCGCTACCGGGAGAACCTGCAGCGGGGCCTCGGGGTCGACGACGCCGTCGCCGGGGCGGCCGCCACCGCCGGACGTGCCGTCGTCCTGGCCGGCATGACCGTCGTCATCTCGCTCATGGCCATGTTCTTCACCGGCCTGCCGTTCATCTACGGCTTCGGTGCCGGCCCGGCCGTGGCCGTGCTGGTCATGGTTGCCGCCGCCCTGACACTGCTGCCCGCCGTCCTCGGCTTCGTCGGTCTGCGCATCGACCGGCTTCGTATTCCGGGGTTCCGGCGGGAGACCAGCACGGGCGAGGACAGGCTGGCGTTCCGCTGGAGCCGGGCGGTGCAACGGCACCCGGTCCTGTTCGGCGGCGCCGGGCTCCTGGCCCTCCTCGTCCTGGCCCTGCCGGCGTTCTCGATCCGGCTGGGATGGGCCGGCGCCGGCGCCAACCCCGACGACCGCACCACCCGGCGGGCCCACGACCTGCTCAGTGAGGGCTTCGGCCCCGGCTTCAACGAGCCGCTCCTCGTGGTCGCCGAGCTGCCCGGGCCCGGCCGTCTGGACGCCATCGGGCCTCTGCTGGCCGGCCTGGCCGGTACCGAAGGGGTGGCCGCGGTCACCCCGCCCCGCCTCAACGCCACCGCCGACGTCGCCGCCATCACCGTCTTCTCTGCATACGCGCCGAAGGACCACCGCGCCGACGAGCTGATCGGAACGTTGCGCAACGACCTGATCCCTGAGACGACCCAGAACTTCGGGGTGAAGGCCTACGTCGCCGGGCTCGCCCCGCTGTTCTACGACATGAGCAGGGTGCTGGGCAGCCGGACGCCCGTGGTCGTGGCCGGCGTGCTGGCGCTGTCGTTCCTGCTGCTCATGGCCGTGTTCCGCTCGGTGCTGGTGCCGCTCAAGGCGGTCATCATGAACCTGCTGTCCATCGGGGCCGCCTACGGCGTGGTGGTCGCGGTGTTCCAGTGGGGGTGGGTGCGGGGAATCGCAGGCATCGACACGGTGGGGCCCATCGAGTCCTTCATCCCCATCATCCTGTTCGCCATCCTCTTCGGCCTGTCGATGGACTACGAGGTCTTCCTGCTCTCCCGCATCCGGGAGCGATACCTGGAGACCGGCGACAACAGCGGCGCCGTGGCCGACGGCCTGGCGTCGACCGCCCGGGTCATCACCGCCGCCGCCGCCATCATGGTCGCCCTGTTCTCCTCCTTCGTCCTCGGCGACGAGCGGATCATCAAGCTCATCGGCCTCGGGCTGGCGGTCGCCGTCCTGGTCGACGCCACACTCGTGCGCATGCTGCTGGTCCCCGCGACCATGGAGCTGTTGGGCCGGGCCAACTGGTGGCTCCCGCGCTGGCTGGGCGCGCTGCTGCCGACGGTGAAGGTCGAGGGCGAGAGCTCCATCCCCCCGGCGCCGCCCGCCGGCGTTGGGAAGCCGGCGTCGGTGAAGGCGGATTAAGAGGCCAGCCGTAATGCACGACCGTCGGCCGACGAGCATTCAGATTTTCCGCAGGCCCTCGTCGGGATCGCGAGCACAGCCCGGCTTGGCTCACGAATGAACTCGCCTCCGGAGGAAGCCTTCTACCTCCGATCACCGAATAGTGCTGGCGTCTGTGTATCGCCGACCCAGCACGGCCGGAGCCTCTCCCGGCGGAAGACGGCCCGCGGGGGCTCAGCGGGCAGTACGGCGACATACTCAAGCGCTCCTTGGAGTATTGCCCGTCGTTCGTCGATGCTCATGCCAGGCCATCTCTGACGAAGGACACGGCCAGAGCCCACGAGCCTCTGGAGGGCGGATATACGGGCAAGCCGGGCGACCTCCGCCTCCGCCGCTCGGACCCGCTCCCCGACATTCCGCTTCAGCGACAGCCACTCCTCCCGGCTGAGCTCGCCGGACGCCCAGAGGTCGCTGAGATCCTGAAGCTGCTCGCGATACGCACCTAGCTGCTGCGCGACGTCGCGACCGTCGACCTCACCTCCTAGGACGTCGGGGCCGTCCAAGCGGGCGAGAACCATGTCGCGGATCGCGTCCTCGGCATGCTCGGCGGTGATGGCGGTGCCCGAGCACCCGCCATGCGCTGGTCCCGGGCATATGTACAAGTCGGCACCTGGTGGGCGAGGAGTGCCGTGTAGCTTGTTTCCGCATCGCCCGCAACGGAGGAGACCGGTCAGGAGGTACTTTCGCTCGTCAGGGCAGCGCCCGTGACGGTGGCAGCTGTGGCCCGTTCTGCCAGCCGAACAACCTCACCACTGCACAGCAGGACTCCCGCGACATCAGCAACGTCGTCAACGCCGGTGTCAAGCCCCACGCAGACGCCATCTGCAAGGGCCTGCAGACCCTGGGGGTCGCCACGGGGATTAGCGGATGCTGACCATCTCGCGGTTGGTGAACCGCAACCGCGAGGAGGAGTCCGGCATCGTCGGGTTCAACCTGGCGGTGGTCATCGCCTTCGCCCTCTACGCCGTCATCCAGCTGTCCCGGGTGGTTCTCGCCGGCAGCCAGATCGACGACCGGGTGAAGGTCATCATCACCGAGGTCGGCCCCGGCTCCAACGTGTCCCGTCTGGACGAGACGCAGAAGCTGAACGAGACGGGCCGTATGGCCGAGGAGATCCTGGCCGCAGCGGAGCCGCTGTCGGGCCAGCTCGGCCAGGTCGTGACCGCGGCCCAGAGCATTGACGGCACCGTGAGCCGGATCAACACCACAGCCGGGGAGATCAACCAGACGGTGCGCAGCATCGACTCGGTGACCAAGCAGCTCCTGCCGGTCGTCCAGAACATCCACGGTGACGACAGCATGTCGCCGCAGCGGGGTGGGGTCGCCGCCATCAACAAGCGGGCCCAGGCCGCGCTCCCCGTCGTGGGGGGCATCCAGACGGACCTGAGCCGGGCCAACATCCTCGGCACGCTGGCGTCTGTGGACCGTCACGCAGTGGCCATCTGCAACAGCCCGGCGCTGAACCTCCTCAGTGTCGGGTCCACCCGCTGCTCGCCGCCAGTGCCGGCAACCGGGCCCTAGCGCCGCCCCCAATCCACAACTCGCACCGGCCCGCCGCTCGGCGAAGCGGGCCGGTGCGAGTTGCGTTTCATGCGACGGCTCGGTTCGAAGACGAGCTCCCAATCCGGCAGTTCGTCACGGCTCGTAGGCGTGCTCGACGACGTCCGCGAGCTGGCCAGGGTCTAACTCTGCGTACCGTCCGGGCGGGCTTTGAGGCGCTGTGGGCACGGTGCCACGGTACCCCCGGGCACGCTATCGCCGGGAGGATGGCCCCTTCGACGGAGAATGACCCCGCCATGACGACTGTCGTCCGTCTCGGGCCCGCCTCTCCAGCGTCGCCGGGCATCGAGGATCGCCGAGCTTGAGCGCATATTCGGCACCGTCGTCCAGTTGGTCCGAGGTGTTCTTCGTCGCTGAGTTCTTCACTGCGGTCGGAGATCGAGGCGTGGTCGCAGTCGCCTTGGACGCTCCGCATCCAGGCGGGTTCGCGGAAGCCGTCTCGGCTGCAGGCTCGCTCGCAGTGTTGCGGCCCGGCGACGACAGCGGAATGCGCGTGGTGAGATCGACGAGGTTTTCGACGACTACGGGCTCCTCACGGCGACGGGCGTCGTAGGGCTGGAGGACGGGGGAGCTGTCGTCCGCCTGAGCGTTTTGCGCTTCCACTCCCCACCTCGAACACCCGTTCCTGAGACATGAAGTTTCGTTCCGTTCATACGGAGAGGCCACCACCACACGCCCCGACGCCCGCACGTGGATTGCCGGAGGACGGTAGAATGGGGCCGTGGAGCCGACATGCTCCGCGAGAGCCTGCGCCTCGCCCCGAGTGCCATGTCGCTGTTCGAGCTGGCGCCTGGGGCCCGGATGATCGCGGGGGTCGTGGGCCGGGCGCCTGAGCACCGCAACCACAAGGCCATCGTCCCGGTCACCCCGGCGGCTGCTTCTGAGGCCCTGCCCCGTCGGGTGGCGGTGGCGGAGCCCTGACGTCGCATGCGATATCCGAGCCTGTCCCCGACGTTCCACGAGGTCGTGGTGGTCTGGCTCGTGGCGGCCTTGACAGCGACGGCCGTGGTCGGTCTGGCGTCGGTGCTCGTCGCTTCCCTGGATCCGCTCCGATGGTGGGCGTCGAGGCGGCAAGGGAGAGCCATGCGGGCCTTCGCCACCGCCATTGCCGCGGGAGATATGGCTCGGGCCGAGGCCGAAGCCGGGCGGGCGTTCGGGGACGGCCAACCCGACGTGGGCGTTCGGGCTTCATCAGCGCGCCGGCGGGTGGGGCAACCGTCTGGGCTGGCGAGCTGGGACGACCATGTCGTCGTGGGCTGCAGCCTGGCCGACATCACCGCGCAGATCGGCCAACCACAGGGCGTTGCCCGATGGTTCCCCGTCAGCCGGGCCGAGGTCTCCGGCAGGACGGAGTTCATCGCCGACGGCCTCCGCATGGAGGTGCTGTTGGAGCGCTGGGAGGGCGACTGTATGACGTTTCAGGCCGTGGGGGCGGGCGCGAGCATGGCCGGGTACCTGACCCTGCGCACTGTCATGCTCCCCGACCGGGGCGAAGGTGTGGAGGTCTGGGTCCATGTCGAAGTGCCCGCCTCACGGCGGGGCCGCCGGGTAATGCGAATGGCAAGGTCGGTGACCAGAACTGGGCTGCGCCAGCTCGCAGCTGGCCTCGGGCGCAGCTGACCGCACACCGGCCACGGCGCGACCAGGGCATGTCCGGCAGTGGGCGGGGTGCAGTCTGAGCGATTTACGTCGAGATCGGCACATGCACGGCCGACGGGCAGGTCGAGTCTCCAGCCGAGGAGGGCATGTTCCCGAGGTCAGCTCGCTCCGATGGGGCCGAACGATCATCCATGGTTCTCTTGTCGGGCTGGCGCCCCGGGCCAGTGCTCTGGTCCGCCCGGGCTCCACAGCACCGGCGAGACGGTGGTCCCCATGGTGCTGGCGAAACCCACGCGGAGTGGTCTCCGGGCGCGGGTCATCCATGGAACGGGCTCGGTGTCATCCTGATCGAAGCGCGATCGCTTGTAGACGACGACTCATTTCCGCCCGGGGCCTGTGCCCCGCCTCGTCACGAGGACCTCCGGAGGTGGCGTCGTTACGGGGCGCGTCGAGCATCCTCCGGGGACCCGGGCCTTCGGCCGATATCGGCCCACACCACCTTCGCGTCCCCCTCCTGGTGAGCGCCCCATGCCCACGCGAGTGCGCTCACCACCGCGAGCCCCCGTCCGCTCGTCGCTCCTTCTGAGGATTCGGCCGGCGATGGCATACGGGTGTTCCGGTCCCGGACCTCGATGCGCAAGACGCCGGCGCCGTCAGATCTCAGCGTGACCCGGACCTTGGTCCCGGCATGAAGCACGGCATTGGTAGCCAGCTCGGTGGCGACCAGCAAGGCGTCGTCTCGGATCATCTCCAGCTTCCACTCGGTCACCACCTCGTCCAAGAACACGCGTACGGCCTTCATGAGGACAGGGTCGCTCTCCAACTCCATGCGCGCTTCGAGCGCCCAAGACCCTTCAGTACCCATTCCGCCGGCCGGTGGGCGCACCCCGTCGCTGCTGCCCCCTCGCCGGAGGCGCAGGCAGGGCAGTCCCCGGCCGCTTCACGGGCGGGGTCCGAGGGGCCAGGAACGCCCCCTCGTCCAGCAGGTCGAGGCCGAGCTCGAAGGCGGCGGTGAGGGTCGGGTCCCGCTGCTCGGGGTCCTCGTGGCCGGGCGAGCCCCAGTACAAGCCCACTTCCGTGAGGAGGAAGCCTAAGCTAAGGCATATGCCAGGTAGGTCCGGAATGCCATCTGGGCGTGTTGCGAGCCGTCAGGCCCGGGGGCGGGGGCGACAGTCGCCTCCCAGCGCTGGAATGCGGAATCCTTTGTTCCGGCGCTCGTGGCAATCAGGAGCACGCAGTTGGGATGGCGCCGACCGAGGTCGAACAGCGATCGGGCCAAGCCGTGCATCGACTCGGGTCCTGCGCCCTCGCCGGGAACGTCGATCTGGACCAACAACTTCTCGACGATGCCGTCGAGGATCGCATCCCTGCCGGCGACGTGTTGGTAGAGCGACATCGTCGCCACCCCGAGCACGTCGGCCACCGACCGCATGCTCAATGCGTGCAGCCCGCTGCGGTCGATCACGCCGAGTGCGGCGGAGACGATGTTGGAGTACGGCAAGCTCCTGCGCACGCTTCACGCCCTGCGCTGGTTCACCGACGAGGCCTTCCGTCGCCGGATCGGCCGCCAGCTCAACCGGGGCGAGGCCACCAACGACCTCCGCCGCTTCATCTTCTTCGCCAACCGGGGCGCTGTCCGCTCCCCCCACCATGACGACCAGACCACCCAGGCCCACTGCCACACCCTCGTCGTCAACGCATGCGTAC
>Ga0247704_1000423_pt1 | contig 11988 bp, 22 predicted proteins | sample 41W_NmetaG_FD_189042 | JGI IMG/M metagenome (GOLD analysis project Ga0247704, IMG submission 189042) | Soil microbial communities from hillslope of Landscape Evolution Observatory, University of Arizona, Oracle, AZ, United States - 4-1-W_N | ecosystem: Engineered > Artificial ecosystem >...
GGACTCCCCACGCGGCTTGCCAAGGATGACAAGCCGCGTGGGGAGTCCCACTAGTGCGCCGCTTCGGTGGGCCGGTGGATGGATCGCCGAGCGCTCGGCGTCGCCGGCAAGGCGCACCGGAGCGTCGTTACCCTCGACGTACCGGGGCGAGGAGCAACGCAGCCGGCGGCGGCGAGAGCCGGCGAGGCGCCGCCTGGACTACCGAAGGGGCGCACTAGGCGAGGAAACCCTCGTAGTTCCGCATCATCAGCTGGCTGTCGATCTGCTTCATCGTCTCCAGGGCCACACCGACGGCGATGAGGATGGTGGTCCCCCCAAACGGGAACTGGGTGACGCCGTACAGCGACAGCAGGATGTTGGGGACCAGGGCGATGGTGGCGAGGAACAGCGAGCCCGGCAGGGTGATGCGGTTGAGGATCTGGGCGAGGTAACGCTCGGTGGGGGGCCCGGGGCGGATGCCCGGGATGAACCCACCCTGCTTACGGATGATGTCCGCCTGTTGCTGGGGGTTGAAGGTGATGGCTGTGTAGAAGTACGTGAAGAAGACGATCAACAAGCCATAGGTGAGGATGTAGACGATGTTGTCCTGCTGCACCAGGTACCTGTTGATGAAGTTGACCACGGCCTCCCACTGCACGATGTTCGAGAGGAGCACCGGGAAGTAGAGGACGGAGCTGGCGAAGATGATGGGGATGACGCCGGCCTGGTTGACTTTCAGCGGGATGTAGGTGCTCTGGCCGCCGTACATGCGCCGGCCCACCACCCGCTTGGCGAACTGGACCGGGATACGACGCTGGCCCTGCTCGACGAAGACGATGGCCACGATCATGCCCATGGCGAGGAGCAGGAACAGGGCGAGGGCGAAGTTGCCCTTCTCAGCCCCGATGTTGCCGACCTGGGCCGGCATGCGGCTCACCACGTTGGCGAAGATCAGGATCGACATGCCGTTGCCGATCCCCCGCTGGGTGATCAGCTCGCCCATCCACATGACCACGGCAGTGCCAGCGGTGATCGTGAGCACGATCAGGGCGACGTGGGGAACGTCGAACTGGGTCACCAGAGGCACGCCCGTGTCGGTCCCCTCGGCGAGGAGGCCGTTGTTGAACTGGTAGGTGATGCCGGTGGCCTGGAGGACGGCGAGGCCGACGGTCATGTACCGCGTCCACTGGGTGATCTTCTTCTGACCGATCGCCCCCTGCTTCTGCCACTGCTCGATCCGGGGGATGACCACCGCCAGCAGCTGCATGATGATCGAGCTGGTGATGTAGGGCATGATCCCGAGGGCGAAGACCGCCATCTGGGTCAGAGCGCCGCCTGAGAACAGGTTCAGGAAGCCGAGGACGCCGCCCTGTTCGGCCTGGCGCTGCAGATCCTGGACGGCGGCGAAGTCGATGCCGGGAACCGTGATGTGGGAGCCCAGGCGGTACAGGAGGATCACGAACAACGTGAACAGGATCTTGTTGCGAAGATCCACGACCTTGAAGATGTTCTTCAGGCTGGAAAGCATGGGTCCTCAGGCTCGTCGGACGGCTGGTCGTTCAGGTTAGCGGTCAGCGATTGGTCAGGGCGTTGCCCGAAGCCGGCGGCCGACCGTGGCCGAACGGCAGGGGCAGGACCTCGACGGTACCGCCCGCGGCAGTGATCGCGGCCTCGGCCGACTTGGAGAACCCATGGGCCGAGACCCGCAGCGTGCGGGTCAGCTCACCACGGCCGAGCACCTTGACCAAGCCGTGCTTGTGGACCAGGCCCTTCTCCCGCAGGGTCTCCGGGCTGACCACGTCGCCGTCGAACTGCTCCAGCGCGTCGAGGTTGACGACCGCGAACTCCACCCGGAACGGGTTCTTGAATCCCTTCAGCTTCGGCACCCGCCGGCTCAGGGGCATCTGACCGCCCTCGAACCCGGGCTTGACCGAGCCCCTGGCCCCCTGGCCCTTGGTGCCCCGGCCCGCGGTCTTGCCACCTTTGCCCCCGATGCCGCGACCCACCCGCTTTCGGTCGCGGGTGGCGCCGGGCGCCGGCTTCAGGTCATGGACCTTCATGAGAGCTCCTCGGCGGGCTCGACGACGACGAGATGGCTGACGTTGTGCAGCATCCCCCGGACGTCCTTGGTGTCGGGCAGGTTCGTGGTCCGGCCGATGCCCTTGAGCCCCAGCGCCTTCATCGTCTTGCGGTGCACCGGCTTGGTGCCGGTCGTGGACTTGACCTGGGTGACGCTGATGCGAGCCATGCGTGCTGGGTCACTGCGCTCCTCTGCTGCGCTTCGGTGCTCGCTCATCACGCCACCTCAACCGGGACGTGAGGACCGCGCTGGCTCTCCTGGTAGGCCTTGAGCAGGCCGGGAGGCGTGACCTCTTCGGGCGACTTGCCCCGCTTCTGGGCCACCTGGTCGGGGCGCATGAGCCCCTTGAGGCCGGCGACGGTGGCGTGGGCCACGTTGATGGCGTTCGACGACCCCAGCGACTTGGCCAGGATGTCGTGGACGCCTGCCGATTCCAGGATGGCCCGGGCCGCACCGCCGGCGATGACGCCGGTACCGGGGGCGGCGGGCTTGAGCAGCACCCGGCCGGCGCCCCGCTCGCCCAGGATGGGGTGGGTGATGGTGCTGCCGGCGAGGGGGACGTCGAAGAGCTCCTTCTTGGCCTCCTCGATCCCCTTCTGGATGGCGGCCGGGACCTCCTTGGCCTTGCCGTAGCCCAGGCCGACCTTACCGGCGCCGTCGCCGACGACGACCAGGGCGGTGAAGGAGAACCGCCGGCCACCCTTGACCACCTTGGCCACGCGGTTGATAGCGATGACTCGCTCGACATAGGGACTATCTGCCATGTGGCTCCAATCTCAGTCCGGCGGCCGTGAGCACCGCCGAAGGCGGTCCCCCCCGGCTGCCGGCGAAAAGAAACGGCGAAGGGAGGCCGGCTCCGCCGGCCGACCGAAGCGCCTTCAACTCGCCGAGCAAGCTCTGCTTGCGAAGGCGAAACACTAGAACTCGAGTCCGGCCTCGCGCGCCGCATCTGCGACTGCCGCGACCCGGCCGTGGTAGAGGTTGCCGCCCCGGTCGAAGACGACCTTGGTGACGCCGGCGGCCTTGGCCCGCTCGGCCACCAGGCGGCCGACGGTGGCGGCCGCGGTCTTGTTGCCGGTGGGGCCCGACCGCAGGTCGGTCTCCACGGTGCTGGCCGCAGCCAGCGTGCGGCCGGCGACATCGTCGATGACCTGGGCGGTGACGTGCTTGTTCGACCGGAACACGGCCAGGCGGGGCCGCTCGGCCGTGCCCCGGACCAGCTTGCGGACCCGGTGGTGCCGGCGCTGGCGGGCCTGCTGCTTCTTCTTCGTCGAGAAACTCACTTCGCCGCCTTTCCGGCCTTACGACGCACGACTTCGCCGGCGTAACGGACGCCCTTGCCCTTGTAGGGCTCGGGCTTGCGGATGCTGCGGATGTTGGCGGCGATCTGGCCGACCGCCTCCTTGTCGATGCCGCGCACCGTGATGCGGGTGGGCGCCGGCGTCTCGAAGGTGATGCCCTCGGGGGCGTCGACCGCGACCGGGTGGCTGAACCCGAGCGCCAGGTCGAGCCTGGTGGGGCTGGTGGCCGCGGCCCGGTAGCCGACGCCGACGATCTCCAGGTCGCGGGTGAAGCCGTCGGTCACGCCCACGACCATGTTGTTGACCAGCGACCGGGTGAGCCCGTGCAGGGCCCGGTGCTGGCGCTGGTCGGTGGGGCGCTCCACCAGCAGCTGCCCCTCGTCCTGGCGCAGGGTGATGTCGCGGGGCAGGTCGCGCTCCAGCGTGCCCTTGGGGCCGGTGATCTTCACGTGGCCGTCGGTCAGTTCGATGGTGACGCCGGACGGGACGGGAATGGGACTCCTACCGATTCGAGACATGAGGCCCCCTCACCACACGTAGCAGAGGACCTCGCCGCCCACGCGGCGCTGGCGCGCCTCGCGGTCGGTGAGCAGCCCCTGGCTGGTCGAGAGCACGGCGACGCCGAGGCCACCGAGCACGCGCGGCAGCTTGTCGGCCTGGATGTAGACCCGCCGGCCCGGCTTGGACACCCGCCGCAGGCCCGAGATCGTGGGCGACCGGTCGTTGGTGTACTTCATGGTGATCTCGAGGATGCGCCCGGGACGGGTGCCGTCCTCGCTCACCTTGAAATCGCCGATGTAGCCCTCGCGCCGCAGGATGGCAGCCAGGGATTCCTTCAGCTTGGACGACGGCATGCGCACGCTGTCCTGGCTGGCCGTCGCCCCATTGCGGAGGCGCGTCAGCATGTCGGCGATCGGGTCGGTCATCGTCATCGGGGGCCTCCTCTCACCAGCTCGCCTTGGTCACGCCGGGAACCTCGCCGGCGTGCACCATCTCACGGAGGCAGATGCGGCACAGGTTGAACTTGCGGTACACGGCCCGCGGCCGCCCGCACCGCGCGCAGCGGGTGTAGGCCCGCACCTTGAACTTCGGCTTGCGCTGCTGCTTCTGGATGAGCGCTGTCTTGGCCACGAAACTCCTCAGATGCCCTTACTGCTGTGCGTCAGCACGTGCGAACGGGAAACCGAAGGCGTCGAGCAGGGCTCGGCCTTCGGCGTTGGTGCGGGCGGTCGTCACGATGGTGATGTCCATCCCCCGGACCTGGTCGATCTTGTCGTACTCGATCTCCGGGAAGATGAGCTGCTCATTTACCCCGAAGGTGTAGTTGCCCCGGCCGTCGAACCCGTTGGGCGGCAGGCCCCGGAAGTCCCGGATCCTGGGGATGGCCAGGGCGATCAGCCGGTCGAGGAACTCCCACATCCGGTCACCCCGGAGGGTGACCTTGGCGCCGATGGGCACGCCCTCCCGCAGCTTGAAAGCGGCGATGGAGCGCCGGGCCCGGGTGACGAGCGGCTTCTGGCCGGTGATCAGGGTCAGGTCGGTGACGGCACCCTCCAGCAGGGACGCCTGCTGGGTAGCCCGCCCCACGCCCATGTTGACCACGATCTTCTCGAGGCGGGGGACCTCCATGATGTTGCCGAGGCCGAGGGACTCCTTGAGCTGGTCTCGCAGCTCGGAGTCGTACTTGGCCTTCAGGCGGGGACGCTCTTTCGTCGTGGCGTCTGCCATTACAGGTCACCCCCACACTTCCGGCAGATGCGCATCTTCTTGCCCTGGTCGTCGAACCGGTACCCGATCCGGGTGGCGCCGTCGGTGGGGCAGATGATGGCGACGTTCGACGCCGGCATCGGCATGTCCTTGTCGATGATGCCGGCCTGCATGGTGGCCCGCAGCGCCCGCTGGTGCTTCTTGGCCACGTTGACGCCTTCGACGATGACCTTGTTCTCCTTGGGGAAGACGCGCATGACCTCGCCCTCGTCCCCGCGGTCCTTGCCCGTGAGCACACGGACGCGGTCGCCCTTCTTCAGCTTCATCTACAACACCTCCGGGGCCAGCGAGATGATCCGCATGAACTTCTTGTCCCGCAGCTCACGGCCGACCGGGCCGAAGATGCGGGTGCCACGGGGCTGCTGGGCGTCGTTGATGAGCACGGCGGCGTTCTCGTCGAAACGGATGTAGCTGCCGTCGGGCCGGCGGTTCTCCTTCTTGGTGCGCACGACGACGCACTTGACGACCTCGCCCTTCTTCACGGCGGCGCCCGGGATGGCGTCCTTCACCGTGCCGACGATGATGTCGCCGATAGAGGCGTAGCGGCGCTTGGAGCCACCCAGCACCTTGATGCAGAGCACCTCCTTGGCGCCCGAGTTGTCGGCCACCCTGAGTCGAGTTTCCTGTTGGATCACTGTGAGCTCCTGTCGTTCGCGAGGCTCACTTCGCCCTCTCAAGCACTTCGACGATGCGCCAGTGCTTCAGCTTGGACATGGGCCGGGTCTCGCTGATGCGCACCCGGTCACCCACCCGAGCCTCGTTGGCCTCGTCGTGGGCGTGGATGCGCTTGGTCCGCTGGACCGTCTTGGTGTAGCGCCGGTGGCGGACCCGCTCGACGACGGCGACGACCGCGGTCTTGTCCATGGCCGAGGAGACGACGACACCCTCCCGCACCTTGCGCGGGTTCGGCCGCGCTGTGGGTGTGGTTTCCGGTTCAGCCATCGGTCTCTCCCTGGTTCTTGCGGCTGGCGGCGACGCGGGCGCGACGGGCCTCGTTGGCGGCCTGCCACTCGGCGTCGGCCTCGGCCTCGGCGGCCTCGGCGGCGGCGATCTCGTTGGCCCGCAGGAGCGTCTCGATGCGGGCGATGTCCTTGCGGAGTTGGCCCAGGCGGCTGTAGTTGTCGAGCTGGCCGGTGACGTGCTGGAACCGCAGGTTGAACAGCTCCTGGCGGGCTTCGCCGAGCCGGGTGACCAGCTCGTCGTCGCCCATCTCCCGCAGCTCGCTGATGCGTGAGTTCGCCATCAGCGGGCTCCCTTCGGGAGCACGCCGATGGAATGCTGGATGGAGCTGCGCTCCTCCGCTGCGTTCGGCCACGCAGGCAGCGCTCCGCTTCGGTGCTCGCTCATCAGATCTCCTCCGCCCGGACGATGATCTTGGCCTTGATCGGCAGTTTCTGGATGGCCCGGTTCATGGCCTCCCGGGCCAGCGTCTCGTTGACGCCGGCCAGCTCGAACATGACCCGGCCGGGCTTGACCACGGCGACCCAGTGCTCGGGGTTGCCCTTGCCGGAGCCCATGCGGGTCTCGGCCGGCTTCTGGCTGACGGGCTTGTCGGGGAAGATGTTGATCCAGACCTTCCCACCACGCTTGATGTGGCGGGTCATGGCGATACGTGCGGCCTCGATCTGGCGGGCGGTGATCCACCCCGGCTCCTGGGCCTGGATGCCGAAGTCGCCGAAGGTGATCTCACTGCCGCCGGTGGCCTTGCCGGTCATCCGGCCGCGGTGCTGCTTGCGGTGCTTGACCCTGCGGGGCATCAACATGTCATTCGTCCCCTGACCTGAAGTGGGGGGTCTCGTGGTGCTCGCGGGTGCGACGCTCGATCTCCTCCTCCTCGGCGAGCAGGCGCTCGCGCTCGGGGTCGGCCTCGGGGATGAGCGGGGTAGCAGTCAGGTCGATGTCATCGGACTGCGTGTCGTCGGACTGCGTGGCGTCGTCGCCGGGGGCTGCCGGTGTACCGGTGGCGCTCCCCGGCTCCTCCTGGCCCGGCAGGCGGCGTCCGCCGCCGGCGGAGATGATGCGGCGGGGCCGGGCGGCGCCGCCCGACGTCTCCCCGACGGCCATGGCCGCCTCACGGGTGATCTTGTCCTCGGTGGAGGTCTTGTAGGGCAGGATGTCGCCCTTGTAGATCCACGTCTTCACGCCGATGCGGCCGAAGGTGGTGCGGGCCTCGCGGAAGCCGTAGTCGATGTCGGAACGGAGGGTGTGCAGGGGCACCCGGCCCTCGCGGTACCACTCGCTACGGGCCATTTCCGAGCCGCCGAGGCGGCCGGAGCACTGGACCCGGATGCCGAGGGCGCCGGCCTTCTGCGCCGTCTGCACCGCCCGCTTCATGGCCCGGCGAAAGCTGACCCGGCCGGCGAGCTGGTCGGCCACGCCCTGGGCGATGAGGGCGGCGTCGAGCTCGGGCTGCTTGATCTCCTGGATGTTGAGCTGGATCTTGGGGTTGTTGCTCATCTTGGCCAGGTCGGCCCGGAGGCGGTCGGCCTCGGCGCCCCGGCGGCCGATGACGATGCCCGGCCGGGCGGTGTGGACGTCGACCCGGAGGCGGTCACGGGTGCGCTCGACCTCGATGCGGCTGATGGCCGCGTGGGGCAGCTGCTTCATGAGGTAGTCGCGGATCTTCCAGTCCTCGATGAGGTAGGCCTTGTACTCGTCGTCGCTGAACCACCGGGACTTCCAGTCCGTGGTCACGCCGAGGCGGAACCCGTAGGGGTTGACCTTCTGGCCCATTACTTCGACTCCTCTTCGCTGCCGTCTGATGTGGAGGCCGTGGTCGTCTCCTGCTCCTCTGCAGTTGTGTCGGCAACGGTGGGGGTGGTCTCCTCCGACTCCGCCAGCGCTTCCATCTCGGTCTCGGTGACGTCGGCGTCGGCCGGCGCCGCGTCCGCCTCGGTCGCCGGCGCCCGGTCCTCGACGGGCCGGCGGGTGGGACGGCCGCGCTGCTCCGACGACGCCTGGTCGCCGGCCCGCCGGCGCCGGCGGTCGCCGGTGATGCCCTGGGCCCGGCGGGCCCGGCGCTCCTGCAACTCCCGGTCAGGCAGGCGGGACACGAGCACGGTGATGTGGCACGTGCGCTTGCGGATGCGCGTGGCCCGGCCACGCGCCCGCGGGCGCCAGCGCTTGAGCGTGGGCCCCTCATCGGCGTAGCAGGCGGAGACGAACAACTCGTCGGCCACCATGGCGTGGTCGTGCTCGGCGTTGGCGACGGCCGAGTCGAGCAGCTTGCCGACGACGATGGCGGCGTCGCGCTCGCAGAACTTGAGGATCTCCTTGGCCCGCTCGGTGTCGTAGCCGCGGATGAGGTCGAGGACCTGGCGGACCTTGTACGGCGAGATGCGGACGTAGCGGGCGACGGCCCGCGTCGTGGTGACCGGGGTCTTCACCGCCTGCGACCGGGACTGCGGCCGCCGGCGCATCACCGGTGCTTCGTTGAGCTTGGGACCGGGCATGCCTAGCGCCTCCCCGCCCGCTCCTGGCCGGCGTGGAACCGGAAGGTGCGGGTGAGGGCGAACTCGCCCAGCTTGTGGCCGACCATGGCCTCGGTGATGTAGACCGGCACGTGCTTGCGGCCGTCATGGACGGCGATGGTGTGGCCGACCATGTCGGGGATCACCGTCGATCGTCGGGACCAGGTCTTGATGACCCGCTTCTCGCCGCGGGCGTTGAGGGCGTCCACCTTCTTCAGCAGGTGGTCGTCGATGAACGGGCCCTTCTTGAGGCTGCGTGCCACGTGTACCCCTACCTCCGCGAGCCGCGCGTGCGGCGGCGGCGGATGATCAGCTTCTGGGACGGCTTGTTGGTGTTGCGGGTCCTGCCCTCGGGCTGGCCCCACGGCGACGTGGGGTGGCGGCCACCGGAGGTCTTGCCCTCACCACCGCCGTGGGGGTGGTCAACCGGGTTCATGGCCACACCACGGCTCTGGGGCCGGACGCCCTTCCAGCGGTTGCGGCCCGCCTTGCCGATGGAGACGAGCTCGGCCTCCGGGTTGCCGACCTCGCCGATGGTTGCCCGGCAGTCGATGGGCACCCGGCGCATCTCGGTGCTGGGCAGGCGCAGGGCGGCAAAGTCGCCCTCCTTGGCCACCAGCTGGATGCTGGCGCCGGCGCCCCGGCCCATCTTGCCGCCGGCCCCGGGCTTGATCTCGACGTTGTGCACCGTGGTGCCCACGGGGATGTAGCGCAGCGGCAGGGCGTTACCGGGGCGGATCTCCGCCTTCTGGCCGCTCTGCAGCATGTCGCCCACCCGCACCCGGGCGGGGGCGAGGATGTAGCGCTTCTCACCGTCGAGGTAGTGCAGCAGGGCGATGCGGGCGTTGCGATTGGGGTCGTGCTCGATGGACGCCACCTTGGCCGGCACGCCGTCCTTGTCCCGCTTGAAGTCGAGGATGCGGTACTGGCGCTTGTGGCCGCCGCCGCGGTGGCGGGCCGTCTTGCGGCCGTAGCTGTTGCGGCCACCGGACTTGGGCAGGGGCGCGAGGAGGGACTTCTCCGGCGTGTCGGTGGTGATGTCGGAGAAGTCGGAGACGGTCTGGAACCGCCGGCCGGCGCTGGTGGGCTTGCGCTTGCGAAGGGGCATGAGTACGGGTCCCTCTAGCTCTCGAACAGGTCGATGCGCCCGCCGGCGGCAAGGGTAACGATGGCCCGCTTGGTGTCGGGGCGCTGACCGAAGGTCTGCGACTTACGGTTGCGCTTGCGCTTGCCCTTGCGGTTGAGCGTGTTCACCTTCGCCACTTCGACGTTGAAGATGGATTCGACGGCCTGGGAAATCTCGATCTTGGTGGCCCTGGGGTCGACGACGAAGGTGTAGACGCCGTCGTCGAGGAGGCCGTAGGACTTCTCGCTCACGACCGGGCGGATGATGATGCTGCGGGGGTCGTTCATTCGGAAGCCTCTGCGTCGGTGGCCACTGCGTCAGTGACCACTGCGTCGGTGATCGGTGCGTCGGAAGGGGCCGCGGCGCCGGCGCCGGCGCCGGCGGGCAGGTTGTCCTTGGTGAAGACCACCCAGTCGCAGCACAGCACGTCGTAGGCGTTGAGCTCCGACGGCAGGATCAGGTGGACCTTGGGCAGGTTGCGGAACGACCTGGCGACGTCGTCCTGCTCCCGGTCGAGCACGACCAGCACCCTGCCCGTCAGCCCGAGGGTCTCCAGGGCGATGCGGGCTTCGCGGGTCTTCGCCGCCGGGAAGTCCCAGCCGTCGACCACTACGACCTTGCCCTCGGCCGCCCGGTCGGACAGGGCCGAGCGCAGGGCGGCGGCCACCATCTTCTTGGGGGTGCGCTGGGCGTAGCTGCGGGGCTTCGGCCCCATCGCCACCCCACCGCCGCGCCAGTGCGGCGCCCGGGTGGAGCCCTGGCGGGCTCGGCCGGAGCCCTTCTGGCGCCAGGGCTTGCGCCCTCCGCCGCGGACCTCGGCCCGGGTGAGGGTGCTGTGGTCGCCGGCGCGGATGCCGGCCAGCTGGGCGGTGACGACCTGGTGCATCAGGGCGACGTTGGGCGTGACGCCGAAGATGTCGTCGGCCAGCTCGGCGGTGCCCACCGACGCGCCGGACGCGTTGCGGATGTCGACGGAGGCCATGGTCAACCCTTCCCGTTCGAGACCGTGCGCACGGCGTCACGGATCAGGACCAGCCCGCCCCGGGGCCCAGGGATGGCCCCTTTGAGGAGGATGATCTGGCGGTCGGCGTCGGCCTGCACGACTTCGAGGTTCAGCGTGGTCACCTGCTGGTGGCCCATACGCCCCGCCATCTTGGTGCCCTTGAACACCCGGGCGGGCGTGGCGCAGGCGCCGATGGCGCCGGGGGCCCGGTGCTTCTTGTGGGTGCCGTGGCCGGCGCCGAGACCCTTGAAGTTGTGGCGCTTCATGACGCCGGCGTAGCCCTTGCCCTTGCTGACGCCCGTGACGTCAACCTTCTCGCCGGCGCTCAGGATGGTGGCGTTGATCTCGTCGCCCACCGAGTACTGGCCGGCGTCGTCGACGCGGAGCTCCACCAGGCGCTTGCCCGGGTCCACGCCCGCCTTGGCGAAGTGACCCTGCTCCGGCTTGTTGAGCCGGGAGGGGCGCTGGGCGCCGAAGGTCACCTGCACCGCGCTGTAGCCGTCGGTCTCGGGCGTCTTCACCTGCACCACCCGGCACGGCGTTACCCGTACGAGGGTGACCGGAATGGCACGGTTCTGGTCGTCCCAGATCTGTGTCATGCCGACCTTCTCGCCGACGATCGCCTTCTTTGCCATGGCTCTGTGTCTGCCTTCACGCGGAAGCTCCGCACGGGCAGACCCGGCGGAGCGATTGGGTTGTGTTGCCTCGGTGTACCGGCCGAGCCGGCGACCAAGGACGTAGGAGTGGAGAGGGCTATGCGGCCCTACTCATGAACCTGTCAAGCATAGCGGATCGCCGGAGGTCCTCCGCCGGCGGTATAAATGCCGGTGCCGCCAGCGCCGCCGAAGGCGGCCCCCCTCGGCTACCGGCAAGGACGGCGAGGGCCTGCCGGCTTTGCCGGCGGGCCGGAGCACGATTGCCTCGCCCGAGCGAAGCGAAGGGCGACTAAACCTGCTGGATCTTGATCTCGATGTCGACGCCGGCGGGCAGGTCGAGGCGCTGCAGGGAGTCCACGGTCTTGGGGCTGGGCTCGAGAATGTCGAGCAGCCGCTTGTGGATCCGCATCTCGAAGTGCTCGCGGGAGTCCTTGTCCTTGTGGGGTGAGCGGATCACCGTGTAGCGGTGCTTCTCGGTGGGCAGCGGCACCGGCCCGCGCACCGTCGCCTGGGTGCGCAGCACCGTCTCCACGATCTTCTTCGTCGACTGGTCGACGATCTCGTGGTCGTACGCCTTGAGCCGGATGCGAATTTTCTGTGCCACTA
>Ga0247704_1000424_pt1 | contig 11986 bp, 9 predicted proteins | sample 41W_NmetaG_FD_189042 | JGI IMG/M metagenome (GOLD analysis project Ga0247704, IMG submission 189042) | Soil microbial communities from hillslope of Landscape Evolution Observatory, University of Arizona, Oracle, AZ, United States - 4-1-W_N | ecosystem: Engineered > Artificial ecosystem > Mesocosm...
GTCAAAGTCAGGGCCGGCGCCCGGCTCGCGCCACAGCGCATTCTCCTTGGCGTACGCCTCGACGAGCCTGACCTGGTCCTCCGCCCGGCCGGTCAGGCGCAGGTAGGCCAGCGTCTCGTCGTCGATCGGGAAGAGCGCGGCCGTGGCGCCGTACTCGGGCGACATGTTGGCGATCGTCGCCCGGTCGGCCAGCGCCAGCGAGCCGAGCCCGTCGCCGGCGAACTCGACGAAGCGGCCCACTACCCCGTGGCTGCGCAGCATGTTGCTGATCACCAGCACAAGGTCCGTAGCGGTCGAGCCGCTGGGCAGCTCGCCGTGCAGGCGCACGCCGACGACCTGCGGCAGCGGCTGGTAGAGCGGCTGGCCGAGCAGCACGGCCTCAGCCTCGATGCCGCCGACGCCGTAGCCCAGCACGCCCAGGCCGTTGACCATGGTGGTGTGCGAATCGGTCCCGACCAGCGTGTCGGGGAAAGCGGCCAGGCCGCCGTCGGCATCCTCGCGCGCGACGACCACCTGCGCCAGGTACTCGAGGTTGACCTGGTGGACGATGCCCGTGCCGGGCGGCACGACGCGCAGCCCGGCAAACGCGGTCTGCGCCCAGCGCAGCAGCTCGTAGCGCTCGCCGTTGCGCTCGTACTCGCGGTCAACGTTGTAGGCGTACGCCTCCGGTACCGCATAGCGATCGACCTGAACCGAGTGGTCGATGACGAGGTCGGCGGGCACGAGCGGGTTGATCAGCGCCGGGTCGCCGCCCAGGTCGGCCATCGCGTCGCGCATTGCTGCCAGATCGACCACCGCCGGCACGCCGGTGAAGTCCTGCAGCAGGACGCGGGCGGGCATGAACGGCACCTCTGCCTCAGCCGCATTGCCGGGCTGCCAGGCGGCCAGTGACCGAGCCTCCTGCTCGCCGACGACGCCGCGGCCGGCATGGCGGAGCACGTTCTCCAGGAGCACCTTGACGGTCATCGGCAGGCGCCCCAGGTCGAGCTGCGTGTCCAGCCGATCGAGTCGGTAGTAGGCCAGCCGCCGGTCGCCGACGGCCAGCTCGGCGCGTGCCGAGAACGGGTCGGGCAGGGGGCGGGTCTCGCCAGCAGAGCGGTTCATCTTCGTCGGGCCTCCTCGCTCGCGCCCTGACGGCGCGGTGCTGAGCGGCGCCTGACGGGGGTGCCCGCCTCGGGTCGCGACTTGGTGGCTTCGAGTATACGCCGCGACCGGGCGACGGCTGGCCGGCTCGCGGGCCACAATGATCGGACGATGCACGAGGTCGAGGGAGCGCCCGGTCACAGCCACGAGCACGGCCACGGCGACGAGGCGGGCCGGCCAAGACTCGGCTTCGTCGGTGCCGGGCGCGTGGGCACGACGCTGGCGACGGCCTTCAGCCGTGCCGGCTGGACGGTCAGCGCAGTAGCATCGCGCGACGACGCGCGGCGCGCTCGCTTCCAGGGGCTGGTTCCCGGCGCGCGCGGCTTCAGCGAGCCGCAGGCGCTGACCGACGACGCGGAGCTGATCTTCCTGACCGTGCCGGACGACGCGGTCGCCCAGATCGCCGGCGGGCTGCTGCTGTACAGCGGCCAGGCACTGGTCCACACGAGCGGCGCTCTGCCGGCGTCGGTGCTCGCGCCGGCCCAGGCGGCGGGCACGTCGCTGGGCAGCTTCCATCCATTGGTCGCTTTCACCGATGTCGAGCAGGCGCTGGCCGACCTGCACGGCGCGACCATCGCGCTCGATGGCGACGAATCACTTCTGCCGTTGCTGGCCGAGCTGGCCGAGGCCGTGGGTGGCCGGCCGGTGCTCCTGCCAGCGGCCGGCAAGCCGGCCTACCACGCCGCGGCGATGCTCGCCGCCGGTGGGCTTATCGGGCTGCTGGACACGATCGTCGAGGTCGCCCGCGCGGCCGGCCTGGACGAGCGCGCCGCTTTGGCCGTCTACCTGCCGCTCGCTCGGCAGGCGCTGGCCAACGCCGAGCGTCTGGGCGTGGACGGCGCACTGACGGGCCCCTTCCTGCGCGGTGACGCAGGCACGATCGCCGGCCACCTCGGCGTGCTGCGCGCGTCCGCGCCGGCGGCACTGCCGCTCTACGTCGCCGTGGCGCGGCGCGAGCTTGCCGTGGCAGAGCGGCGCGGCGAGCTGTCAGCTGACCGGGCGGCTGAGATACGCCGCCTGCTCGACGCCGCAGGCTGATTGCAAAGGCCGGCCGAGCCGCTACCATTCGAGGCCATGCAGCACAGCCTGGCCGCCATCCGCGCCGGCCGCCCGCGAGCCCGCTACGCCGCCCCGCCCATCAGCCGCACACAGCCGCGGCTGGGCCTTGGGCGGCGTCTCTTCGCGCCTGCCGCGGCAACGAAGCCTGAGGCCCGCCGACGACCTCTGGACGAGCTGCGCCGTGCCGCCCGGAGCTGCGCGACACCTGCCCCTCGCGGGGCGGGGGCTCTTGCCCGTCACGGCCTGGCCAGCGGCCCGGTCGGTGTCCGCTGGAGTGGCCAGGTGGTGGGGTCGTTGCGCCAGGCGCGGCCGCGCAGCGCTGCCCCGTGGCGCGCCTGAAGAACCGGCGCAGATCGCCGCGCACAGCGCGCGCAGTCTCCTGCGGGGGGATCGTCCTGCGCCGGGCTGCAGCAGGGCTGGAGCTCGTCCTCGGCCGGCGTCGGCGCGAGGATCGCAGCGCGACCTGGTCATTGCCGAAGGGCACGCCGGCAGGCGACGAATCGGTCGAGCAGACGGCACTGCGTGAGGTCCACGAGGAGACCGGCCTGGACGTCCGCATCGTCCAGCCCGTCGGGCCGATCGAGTACTTCTTCATGCAGCGCGGCACGCGCGTGCACAAGACCGTGCACTACTTCCTCATGGAGGCCACCGGCGGTGACATCGCCCGCCACGACCACGAGTTCGACGAGGTGCGCTGGGTGCCCGTCGAGGAGGCGCGGACGCTGATGAGCTACCCGACCGAGCGCGACATCCTGGAAGAGGCGCTGCCGCTCACCGAGCAGGCGGGCTGATGCGCCAGACGGCGCTGATCGACGTCCATCGGGCAGCCGGCGCGCGGCTGATCGACTTCTCCGGCTGGGAGATGCCCGTCCAGTACCCGAGCGGCATCCTCGACGAGCACCGCGCGGTCCGCCAGCGGGCCGGCCTGTTCGACCTGTCGCACATGGGCGAGCTGTGGGTCGTAGGCTCCGGCGCCGGCGAGGGCCTGGCCGCCGCGCTGGTGACCGATCCGCCGCGCCTCGCCCAGGGTCGGGCGCACTACTCGATGCTCTGCGCGCAGGACGGCGGGATCATCGACGACCTGATCGTCTACCGGCTGGCCGAGGAGCGCTTCCTGGTCGTGCCCAACGCGTCGAACCGCGAGACCGTGGCGCAGGCGCTCGAGGAGCGGCTGGCCGGCTATGACGCTGGGCTTGACGATGCCTCGCTGCGCACGTCGCTGGTCGCCGTCCAAGGCCCGCTCGCGGCCGGGATCCTGGCCCGGCTGACTGACATCGACCTGGCCGGCCTGCGCTACTACGCCATCGCCGAGGACCACGCCTGCGGCGTGCCGGCCCTGGTCGCGCGGACGGGTTATACCGGCGAGGACGGCTTCGAGCTGTTCGTTGCCTGGGACGACGGCCCGCCCGTCTGGCAGGCGCTGCTCGACGAGGGGGCAGGGGAGGGCCTGGTGCCGGCCGGGCTGGGAGCGCGCGACACGCTGCGCCTGGAGGCGGGCATGCCGCTCTACGGCAACGAGCTCGATCGCGACACGACGCCCTTCGATGCCGGCCTGGGCAGGGTGGTCAAGCTGGACAAGGCCACCGACTTCGTGGGCCGCGAGGCGCTCGGGCGCGTCGCCGCTGCGGGTCCGTCGCGCCGGCTGGTCGGCCTGCGCCTCGTCGGACGTGCCGTCGCCCGCCACGGATCCCCCGTCCACCGCCCAGGCGAGGAGGAGCCCATCGGGGTCGTGACCAGCGGCGCGCCATCGCCCACGCTGGGCCTGCCGATCGCGATGGCCTACCTGCCGCCGGCTGAGGCGGAGGTCGGTACCATGGTCGAGGTTGCCATCAGGCAGGCGCGCGCCGAGGCCGAGGTCGTCGCGCTGCCCTTCTACAAGCGAGGAGCGGCATGAGCGTCGAGATACCGGAGGGCCTGCGCTACACCGAGGATCACGAGTGGCTGCGCGTCGAGGGCGACGAGGGCGTGGTCGGCATCACCGCCTATGCCGCAGGCGAGCTGGGCGACGTCGTCTTCGTGGAGCTGCCCGACGTCGGTCGCCAGCTGGAGAAGCGGCAGTCCTTCGGGGTCATCGAATCTGTCAAGACGGCGAGCGACCTGTTCATCCCGCTCGGCGGCGAGGTCTTAGCCGTCAACGAGCGCTTGGCCGAGCATCCCGAGCTGGTCAACGACGATCCGTACGGCGATGGCTGGATGGTCCGTATCCGGCTGGCTGACGCCGCCCAGGCCGGCGAGCTCCAGTCCGCCGCCGACTACCGCCGGCTGGTCGAAGCCGGCTGACGATGGCTTATTCGCCGCACACGCCGGCCGACCGCGGCCGGATGCTCGAGGCCCTTGGCATCGACAGCGTCGAGGCGCTTTTCGACGATATCCCGCCGGCCGTCCGCGCTCGCGGCCTTGACCTGCCTCCGCCAATGGCCGAGCTCGAGCTGGCCCAGCGCCTCGAAGGACTGGCCGCCCGCAATCGGGTCGATCTGGTCAGCTTCCTCGGCGCCGGCGCGTACCGCCACCACATCCCGGCGGCGGTCGACGCCGTCCTCAGCCGCGGCGAGTTCTACACCGCCTACACGCCTTACCAGCCGGAGATCAGCCAGGGCACGCTCCAGACGATCTACGAGTTCCAGTCGCTGATTGCCCAGCTGACCGGCCTGGACGTCGTCTCTGCCTCGCACTACGACGGCGCGGCGGCGATGGCCGAGGCAGCGCTGATGACCGTCCGCGCCACGCGCCGCTCGCGGGTGCTGGTCAGCCGAGCGGTCCATCGCCATTTCATCGACACCGCCCAGACCTACTTCGCCGGCGGCGACATGACCCTCGAGGAGCTGCCTACCGCCGCCGACGGCACGACTGACCTCGAGTCGCTGGAGCGCGAGCTGGCTGACGAGGCCCGACCCGCGGCGGGGGTGCTGATCGGCCAGCCCAATGCCTTCGGCCTGCTCGAGCCGATGGCCGAGGCGGCCGGCCTCGCCCACGCGGCCGGTGCTCTCTTTGCCGCCGTCGTCGAGCCCGTGTCGCTGGCCGTCCTCGCCCCGCCCGCTGAGTACGGCGCTGACATCGCGGTCGGAGAGGGCCAGCCGCTGGGCATCGGCCTCCAGTACGGCGGACCGTACCTTGGCCTGCTGGCGGCTCGATCGGACCTCGTGCGCCAGGTGCCCGGGCGGTTAGTCGGTCGCACGAGCGACGTTGACGGCAAGCGGGCGTACGTGATGACGCTTCGCGCGCGCGAGCAGGACATCCGGCGCGACAAGGCGGCGAGCAACATCTGCACCAACCAGGCGCTGTGCGCGCTCGCGGCGACGGTCTACCTGGCCAGCCTCGGACCACATGGCCTGCACGACGTGGCAGCCCTTGGCGCGGCCCGAGCGCGCGAGCTCGAGACGGCGCTGGCCGGTGCCGGCCTGGCACGCATCCACTCGGCGCCCTACCTCAACGAGTTCGCCGTCCTCGTGCCGGACGCGGAGGCGGTCCACGCCCGCCTGCTCGAGCGCGACATCCTGGCTGGCCTGCCGCTGGCGCGCTGGTATCCCGACGACGCTACGTTGCGCGACGCGCTGCTCGTCTGCGCCACCGAGATGACGACGGCGGCAGACATCGAGCGCCTGCGCGGCGCGCTGGGCGAGGTGCTGGCATGACCGCCGTCGGGCCCGCCGCGCCGGTCACCAGCGTCCCTGACGAGGTGCAGCAGCGCGGCGCGGACCTGGGTCCGCGCCTCGCCGTCGGGCCGAACCTCCAGCCCACGCTCGACGAGATCTCGCGGCCCGGCCGCGCGAGCCCGAAGGTGCCCCACCCACCGGCCGACGCCCTCGCCGGCGTGCCGCGGCAACACCTGCGGCGCGAGCCGCTGGCCCTGCCCGAGCTGTCCGAGCCGGACGTCATCCGTCACTTCGTCAACCTCTCGCAGCTCAACTACTCGGTTGACGGCGGCTTCTACCCGCTCGGCTCGTGCACCATGAAGTTCAACCCCAAGATCAACGAGTGGGCCGCCCGACTGCCCGGCTTCGCGGCGCTGCACCCGCTGGCGCCTGATGAGCTGGCCCAGGGCACGCTCGAGCTGCTGTGGGATCTGGAGCGCTGGCTGGCCGAGATCAGCGGCATGGCCGGCGCGTCGCTCCAGCCGGCGGCCGGGGCGCACGGCGAGCTGACCGGGATCCTGATGATCCGCGCTTATCACCACGCTCGCGGGGACACCGAGCGGCGCGAGGTGATCGTGCCCGACTCGAGCCACGGCACGAACCCGGCGACGGCGTCGATGGCCGGCTTCCGGACGGTGACCGTCCGCTCGGCGGCTGACGGCGGCGTCGATCTGGACGCGCTGCGCGCCGCGCTCGGGCCGCAGACGGCGGCGGTGATGCTGACCAACCCGTCGACGCTGGGACTGTTCGAGACGCGCATCGAGGCGCTGCTCGAGGCGGTCCATGCCGCCGGCGCGCTGGCCTACATGGACGGCGCCAACATGAATGCCGTGCTCGGCCGCTTCCGGCCCGGCCAGGCCGGCTTTGACGTGATGCACTTCAACACCCACAAGACGTTCTCCACGCCGCACGGTGGGGGCGGGCCGGGCGCGGGTCCTGTGGCGGTCAACGAGCGGCTGCTGCCGTTCCTGCCCGGGCCGCGGGTAGCGCGCGAGGAGGACGGCACGTTCCGCCTCGAGCGGCCGGGCGAGCGGGCCCAGTCGATCGGTCGCGTGCGCTCGTATCAGGGCAGCGTCGGTGTGCTCGTGCGCGCGTATGCGTACCTGCTGGCCCACGGCGGGAGCGGCCTGGCCGAGGTCAGCGAGGATGCCGTGCTGGCAGCGAACTACCTGCGCCGGCGCGTGGGTGAGGCGTACGAGCTGCCCTACGAGCAGGTCTGCAAGCACGAGTTCGTGGCCAGCGCGCGCTCGCTCAAGGCGCAGACTGGCGTGCGCATGCTTGACGTCGCCAAGCGGCTGATCGACAAGGGCTTCCATCCGCCCACCATCTACTTCCCGCTGATCGTCGACGAGGGCATGCTCGTCGAGCCGACAGAGACCGAGGCGCTCGAGACCCTCGATGCCTTCGCCGATGCGCTGCTCGAGATCGCCGATGAGGCCCGGCGCGACCCCGAGACGGTCCGCTCGGCCCCCCACACCGCCCCCGTGCGACGGCTTGACGAGGCAACCGCCGCGCGCCAGCCCGACCTGCGCTGGCGGCCGATGACGGGCGCCCAGACGCCTTGTCCGGACTGAACCGCTGCTTAAGATCCCGTAACTGCGGTTGACACTCCGACGTTACGCCGACCTATAATGCCGGCACCCTCGGCTGACGTGGGAGACGTTCGTGCGCAACGCACGGATGCGCGTCCGCTGAGAAAGAGCTCGCGATCCGGAGGGTGGCTGTGTTGGCCGCCCCGCATCGCACAGAGGAGGAAGTACGCCCATGAGTCTACGGACTCGGCGAAGCCTCGTCCTGCTGCTCGTCACCATGTTGGTGGCCGCTGCATGCACGACGACACCGCCTGGTACGCCTGCAACTACGCCGGGCACGACGCCGGCGGGCACCCCCGGCACGACGCCGGACGCCACGCCAGGCACATCGCCTGACGCTACCCCTGACGCTACCCCTGACGCGACGCCCGACGCTACCCCCGACGCGACGCCGGGCACGGGTGGCACCGTCGTCATCGGCGAGTGGCAGACGCCGCTCACCGTCCATCCGTACTTCAGCAACGCCTGGGTGACCCAGCAGGCCGCGCAGCCCGCGCTGGCGACTCTGATGGGCATGAATGCCGAGGGCCAGTTCTTCCCCTACCTGCTGGCAGACTTGCCGGTGGCTGAGGAGACCGAGGACGGCGGCTTCACGCTGACGATGCAGATGAAGCCCGGCCTGCAGTGGTCTGACGGCGAGGCGCTTGACGGCAACGACGTCGTCGAGACGTATGACTGGGCGGTCGCCATGAACGAAGCCGGCATCGGCTGCGGTCTGTGCGGCGGTCTGGCACTGCGCCTGCCCGACGACTCCGACTACTACGTGACCGGCCATGAGGTCTCAGCTGATGGCCTGACCGTAACCTTCACGTGGCAGCAGAAGTACGCCGGCTGGCTCGTCTGGGCGGCCTTCACGCCGCTCCCGATGCAGTACTTCGCCAACATCCCGGCCGAGGAGGTCGGCGGCTCGATGCCCATGGCCTCGACGCTGGCTGATGTTCCCGCTTCGGGTCCGTTCATGTTCGTTGACGCAAGCTCGAGCAGCATCGAGTACGCGGCCAACCCGAACTTCACCGCCTTCGAAGGCCCGCAGCTGGAAGGCCTCCGCCGCCAGTACTTCGGCGACAAGAACGGCATGATTGCCGCCTTCCTGTCGGGTGACGTCGACCAGATCTCGAACATGACTCAGATCGACTACGACGCCATCAAGGACGTCTCGGCTGACATCGGTCGTGCCGAGCTGATCCCTGCCTGGCAGTACGAGCACCTCGATCTGAACAACGGTGGCGGCATGACCGAGGACCGCGATTATCCGCCGGGCTTCCTGCGCCCACAGCAGGTCGGCCTGGACGACGTCAACGTCCGCAACGCCATCCACATGGCGATCAACAAGGAAGACCTGTGGAACACCCTGTTCCCCGGTCATCCCTACACCCCCGCCTGCTCGAATGCTCCGCCCAGCACCTGGTGGTATGACGCGAGCATCGAGTGCGCCCCGTTCGATCCGGCCGCCGCTGGCGCGCTGCTCGACGAGGCCGGCTGGGTGATCGGCGAGAGCGGCTCTCGCGAGAAGGACGGCCAGGTCATGCGGCTCACGCTGTGCACGACGGCCGGCAACCCGACCCGCCTGACCACTCTCGGCAAGATCAACACGTACCTGCTCGCAGTCGGTATCCCGTCTGACATCCAGACGGCCGCCGCCGGCGACGTGGTCTTCGCTGATTACGCCGACGTATCGGACACCCAGATGTGCGCGCTGTCGCGAGGCAACTACCACATTTCGCTCTTCACTTACCTGCTGAGCGACCCGGGTGCCCTGTACTACAGCCTGTTCCACTCAGCCAACATCCCGCCCGGTGGCGACAACGGCAACTGGACTCGCATCGTGAACGAGGACCTGAATGCTCAGCTCGAGGCTGCTCTCGAGGCGATCACTCAGGAAGACATCCTCGGCTCGCTCGGCGCTGTCCAGCAGGCCGTGGTGGATCTCAAGCCTGAGATCCCGCTGTACTACCGCGGCGAGACGTCAGGTATCAGCCGACACCTCGGTGGCTTCCAGGCCAACCCGAGCACGTTCGGTCCCACCTGGAACGTCTGGGAGTGGTACTTCATCCCCTGATCTGACCAGGGTTCCAAGTCAGAACGTGCATGTGGGCGCCCATTCGGGCGCCCACATGCAATACCCTTCCGTTCTTCCTAGGCGAGTAGCGACAGGGTCAGATGCTTTCCTACATCGTCCGACGAGTCTTCCAGGCATTGCCGGTACTGGTATTGATCGCCATCGTCAGCTTCACGCTGATGATGATGGCTCCCGGTGGGCCCCAGGCGCAGTTCAACCAGAACCCGCGAATAACCGAGGCTCAGGTCAACGCGTACCTCGCCCGCTGGTGCCTGCAGCGGAACCCGGATCCGGTCGCCATCCTGCGCACCTTCGGTGGCTGGACAGGGGTCTATAACTGCAACGCGGATTCATTCCTCTCTGAGAGCGGCGCGCCCAACTTTCTGCCGGGCGCCCTGGGTGGCGGCGACAACGGGCTGCTGCACCTGGACTTCGGGAACTCGATGGTCGTGTCGCCGAACGCGCCGGTCCTTGACCTGATCGTCGACCGCCTACCGGCGACGATCATCCTGATGCTGACGGCGTTCCTGATCTGGGTTGGCCTGGCGATCGTCCTCGGCGTCATAGCCGCGGTGCGTCGCTACTCCGTGTTCGACCAGACCGTGACGCTGATGAGCTACATCTTCTACTCGCTGCCTACCTTCTGGCTGGGCCTGATGCTGATCTACATCTTCGCCGTCAACCTGGGCATCTTCCCCGCTCAGGGCATCGTCTCGCCGCGCACCTCTCCGCCGTTCAACACGGAACGATTCTGGGCGGCTTTTGCCGATGATCCGCTGACGTACATCCGCGACATCGCCAGCCACCTGGTGCTGCCGGTGGTCACCCTCGTCGCGGTCAGCGTGGCCGCCGACACGCGCTATGTCCGCTCGGCGATGCTCGATGTCCTTGGCCAGGACTACGTGCGCACGGCGAAGGCCAAGGGCCTGCCCACGCGAACGGTCATCTTCCGCCACGCGTTCCGCAATGCGCTGCTGCCGATCATCACCAACATCGCGCTGGCGCTGGCGTTCCTGTTCTCCGGCGCCATCGTGACCGAGACGATTTTCTCCTGGCCGGGCATGGGCCGGCTCTACTTCGACGCCATCCAGGCACGCGACTATTACCTAGTGATGGGCGTGCTCTTCTTCAGCGCCACGCTGGTCGTGATCATGAACCTGGTCGCCGACGTGGTCTACGCGTGGGCCGACCCGCGCATCAGGTACTGAGCCGTGGCCGACGACCGGAGAGAAGGGGACGCTCCTGAGGAGCTGCCGACGGGCGACAGCACGGTGCCGCCGATCGGCGGCGGCATGGGCGCTAAAGGCATGGACCAGCCCCGGATAGCGGAGGACATGCTCGTCGAGGGCGAGCCGCCGCCAGTCCAGGACAGCGAGGTCGCGCTCAAGTCGCTCAGTCAGTGGCAGCTCGCCGCGCGCCGCTTCCGCAGGCACAGGATGGCAATGGTCGGCGTCGGGATCTTCGTCTTCATGATCCTGGTGATCATCGTCATTCCGATCTTCCAGCCGTACGTCTTCCAGAACATTCCCGGCTCGATGCGCCCGGGTGGCATGCCGCCGGGCGAGGTCCAGCGACTGGTGGGCGGCGAGTTCCGGACCGAGCTGTCGATCTTCGGCACCACCGGCGAAGGCCGCGACGTCTTCAACCTGGTCGTCAACGGCGGTCGCATCTCGTTCTCCGTCGGCCTGTTTTCGATGCTCATCGCCGGCTTCGTCGGCGTCATCGTCGGCTCGATCGCGGGCTTCTTCGGCGGCTGGGTCGACAACGTGCTGATGCGCATCGTCGACGTCTTCTTCGCCATCCCGTTCCTGTTCGTGATCCTTGTTGCGGCGCGCTTCTTTGGCCGCGGCGACGTGCTATCGCTGGTGCTGATCATTGGGCTCTTATCGTGGCCGCTGATCGCGCGGCTCGTTCGTGCGTCCTTCCTGTCGCTGCGTGAGGCGGACTTCGTCGACGCCGCGCGCGCCGTCGGCGTGGGCAACCTGCGCATCGCCTTCCGCCACATCCTGCCAAATGCGCTGAGCCCGGTGATCGTGGCGATGACGCTGCTGATGGCCAACGCCATCGTGCTCGAGGCGTTCGTCAGCTTCCTGGGCTTCGGCATCCGCGACACAGAGATCAGCTGGGGCAACGCGCTGGCCAACGCCCAGGAGGGCATCCGCTTCGGCAACTGGTGGTGGGCCTTCTTCCCGGGCATGGCCATCGCCCTGACGGTGCTGTCGATCAACTTCATGGGCGACGGCCTGCGCGACGCCCTCGACCCAAGGAGCCGCGAGTAGATGTCCCGCGCCATGGCCGCCACCCTGCCCCAGCCGACAACCGCGGAGGACCAGTCGGGCCTGCTGCTCGACGTGCAGGACCTGCGCACCTATTTCCACGTCATGGACGGCACGGTCAGGGCCGTCGACGGGGTCAGCTTCTCCATCAAGCGCGGCGAGACGCTGGGCATCGTCGGCGAATCGGGCTGTGGCAAGAGCGTCACCGCGTTGACGATCATGCGT